>WNGQ01005223.1_pt1 | contig 12753 bp, 10 predicted proteins | sample 5407661 | NCBI WGS metagenome assembly WNGQ01 (sample SAMN13153382, study PRJNA577476) | soil metagenome | isolation source: 60 cm soil or saprolite under Garry oak tree replicate 2 | place: USA:California | collected 2016-06-15
CGCCTTGATCGGCGTGGTGTAGAAGCACTTGCGGCCCTGGGCGAGCGCCAGATGGACGGCGAACTCGCCGACGACGGTCTTGCCCGACCCGGTCGGCGCGGCGAGCAGCACGCCGTGTCCGTCGGCCAGCGCCCGGCACGCCGCGATCTGGTAGTCGTCGAAGTCAAAGTCGTACAGCGCCTGGAACGCGGCCAGCCCTGGGTCGTCCGCCTGCCCGGTGCGCACGTAGGCCGCATACCGGTCGGCGGGGCTCGTGGGGCTGGCGGCGCTGCCCGGCTTGCTCATGGATGCAAGGCTACGGGCCGTCCTGGGTCGTTGAACTGCCGGACCGAGCGACGGAGTACGCGAGCGCGGGTCCCCGGTCAGTGAGGCCGCACCCGTCCGCCGATTGGCGACGGATGCTAGCGGCTGGCCTCGACGTCGTCAAAGTCGGAGGCAGCGACCGGTTCGGTGTCCAGCCCGTACTCGGAGATCTCCTCGGGGCTCAGGCCGGGATAGACCGTACCGCGGCGGGCCTTCCTGCGGTCGTTGGCCCAGGCGAATAGCTCGGCGGCCTCGACCAGCGCCACGCAGGGCACCGCGAGCAGCAGCATGCTGATCGGATCGGGGCTCGGCGTCGCGACCGCCGCGAACGCGAAGATGGCAAAGATGATCATCCGCCGCCACTTGGCGAACCGCTTGTGCGTCAGTACCCCGGACAGGTTCAGCAGCACCATGACCAGCGGGAGCTCGAACGCCACCCCGAAGATCAGCAGCATCGCGGTCGCGTAACCGAGGTAGGTGTTGATGGTGATGAGCGGAACGACGTGGTGCGGAACCACGCCGAGCAGGAATCGCAGCCCCTTGGTCATCGCGAAGTAAGCGATGGTGCCGCCGATCCCGAACAGGGGGAAGGCGGCTCCAGCGAAGAAGTACGCCCAGCGCTTCTCGCGCGCGTGCAGGCCGGGAGCGATGAACGCCCAGAGCTGGTAGAGCCAGAACGGAGCGGAGATGATGATGCCGATCGCGATGGCAAGCTTCAAGCGCAGAAACAGCGAGTCGAACAGTCCGGTGACGTACAACTGACAGCTTGTGTTGTGGGTGAGCCCAGTGACCACCTTGGCGGGCAGCCTGCAGTAGGGCGCCTCGAGGAACTTCCAGACGGGCGGATACAGATACCAGCCCGCAATCGACGCCAGGGTGACCGCGAGCAGGGCCTTGAACACGCGGTTCCGCAGTTCGCGGATGTGCTCCATCAGCGGCATCCGCGCCTCGGGATCCGCTGCGCGGCGGCTGCGCGGAAGCCGGAGCCGACGTGGGTTGGCGCCCGGCGCCGAACCGTTTGCCGTGGCCGGGCTGTCCTGCGGGGCGGACATCACCGTCCCTGAGCTCAGTACGACCGGGTGTCTTGCTGCCCGGCCGTGGCCGAGCCGCTGCCCTGCTGGGCGTTACCTGCCGACTGCTGCAGGTCGTTGAGCTGCCGCTGGAGTGCGTCGATCTGGGCCTGCTGCGCCGACAGGGGCGGCGGGCTGGGCAGCGGCTGAGGTGGCGTGGGCGGGACGACCGTGGCGCGGGTGGTCGACGCCTCCTCGGCTTGCTTGTCCTCGTCGAGGCCCTTGACCGACTTCTTGAAGATATGCATGGACTTGCCGAGCGCCTGGGCCGCTCCAGGCAGCCTGGTCGAGCCGAACAGGAGCAGCACCACCACAAGCAGGATGATGATGTGCGGTGCGCTGGGATCGAACATGATGGTCCCCAATCCATTCGGGAGGCGTACTGGCGTCGGGTCAGCGGTATTTCGTCACCGACGAGGCGCCAGATCGCCCGCACCGTATTCTACATGCGTCACCAGGCGAGCCTGTCGCCCCGATCCGGCGCTGCCGGCCACCTTGCCCACCAGTACAACACCACGGGCCACGGTCCGCCATCCATCCGGCCCCAAACTCCCGCCTTAGGCGCAACTGCCCGCTTCAGGCGTACTGCGCGAGCGCCGCGGTCGCCTCGTCCTCGATCTCCCGCACCAGGCCCTCGGGCGCCGTGACCTTGCCGTCCTCACCGAGCCGCAGCGCGAGCCGCCTGACCCAGCCGGTATCCGGAGTCCGCAGCACAACCTTGAGCCGCCCGTCCCCGAGGTCGCTGACCTGCTCGCACGGGTAGTAGTGGGAAACCCAGTGCCCGGCCCGCGACAGCTCGAGCTCGACCCTGACGTCGCTGGCCGACGGCCGGAACAGCCCGGAGTCGACGTCGACGTGCTTCGCCTGGCCGGGAACCTCGGCCGCGACGTCGAGCACGGCCAGCGCGAGTACCCGGTCCAGCCGGAACAGCCTGACCGCCTCGGCCCGGCGGCACCACGCCTCCAGGTACGTCCTGCCCTCGAGCAGCAGCAGCCGCATCGGGTCGACGTCACGCTCGGTCGCCTCGTCCCGGCCCGGCACGTAGTAGGACAGGTGCAGCCGCCTGCCTCGCCGCATCGCCTCGGCCACCTGGGCCTGGACGTCGAGGGGCGCGCGCCCGTCCATGTGCACGGCGACCTGGGCGCTGGCCGTGGCGGCGTCGCCGGCCGCGGCCTCCAGCTTGGCGATCGTCCTGCGCAGCGCGGACCGGTCCTGCGGGCCGGGCAGCTCGGCCAGCATCCGCAACCCGATCAGCAGCGCGCTCGCCTCGTCCGTGCCGAGCCGCAGCGGCCGGTCCATCGACTCGGCCTGGCTGACCATGATCTCGCCGCCCTCGTAGGACAGGTCGATCGGGCAGTACGGGTCGGGCGACCGCAGCTCGACGCACCAGAGCATGTTCAGGTCGTCGACCAGCTCATTCTCCGTAATCTCGAACGCGGCCGCGGTCTCGGCCAGCCCGACGACCTCCCGGCTGACGACGTAAGGCACCAGCGCGAGCAGCCGCTGCAGCCGGTCGGTCGCGGTCCCCGACCTGCCCGCCCGGCCGGAACCGCCCGCCCGGCCCGAACCGCCCGCCCGGCCGGAGCCCCGGCTCGATCCCCGGCTCACGCCAGCGCACCCTTCAGCCGGCGGATGACCGCCTCGCGCAGGTCGACCGGCTCGATGACCACGACGTCGGCGCCGAACGAGGCGATGTAGTCGGCGTACCAGCCGGCGTCGGAGAACGGCGCCTCGACCAGGTCCCAGCCGTCCGGCCCTGGCCGGTCCGCGCTGGCCCGACGGCGCAGCCCGAAGCCGGCCCCCTGCCTGATCCGCAGCACGGCGGTCCTGACCGACGGCGGCGCCCCGTCCCACGCCTGGACCAGGTTGTGCACGTCTGTGCCCGCGGGAACGGCGACCGAGCCCGGCGGGCCGGTGAAGCTGACCGGGCCGTCGATGCGGCTCAGCCGGAACACGCGCTCCTGCCCCCGGTCCTGGTCGAACCCGGCCACGTACCAGCGGCCGTGCCGGTTCACCACGCCCCACGGCTCGAGCTTCCTGCGCTGCGGCACCGTCCGGCCCGCGGCCTGGTAGCCGAACGTCACCGGCCGCCGGTCCCTGACCGCCTGCCACAGCGGCGCGAACGCGGCCTCCTCGGTCTGTAGCCTCGGCTCGATCCCGGGCTGCGTGGTCTCCTCGGCGTCGATCCCCGCCGCGCGCAGCTTCAGCAAGGCGCCGGCCGCCGCCCCGGCCAGCTCGGCCTGGCGCCAGACCCGGGCGGCGAGACCGAGGACGGCCGCCTCGTCGGGCTCGAGCCTGATCTCGGGCAGCTCGTAGGCCTGCCGAGGGATCCGGTAGCCGACCTCCTCGTCGGCCCCGGCGTTCGTCCCGGTCTCCAGCGGGATGCCCAGCTCGCGCAGCTCGTCCTTGTCCCGCTCGAACATCCGCTTGAACGCGTCGAACGCCTCCGGGTAACCGGGCACCGCGTCGCGGATCTGGCCAGCGGTCAGATACCGGCGCGCGGACAGCAGGCAGACGACCAGGCTGAGCAGACGCTCGGTCTTCTGCTTTGACATCGCCACTCCTAGCCGCACAGCCCATTCGGATTCGACGATAACGCGTGCGCCCGCATGCTCGGCGGATTGTGGCAGGTTCGGTCACGCGTGCCGCTAGCCTGCCACAGTGATCAGGTGGCGGCGGGGCACGGTGACGGCGGTCAGGCGGGAGTGGCCGGGTGCCGCCGAGCTCGACGTGGCGGTGTCGGGAGCGCCGGTGCGCGCGCTGGCCTACCCCAGGCTCACCGGCAGGCCAGAGCCAGGCGACGAGGTGCTGCTCAACACCGGCGCGCTCGACCTTGGCCTCGGCACGGGCGGTTACGCGCTGGTCGTCGCGGTGCCCGGCCGGCTGCCACCCGACCCGCCAGGGCCCGGGCACCTGGTCAAGGCCAGGTACACACCGCAGCAGGTGACCGTGCATGGCGCCGACGAGCAGGGCTCGGCCCACCACGAAGTTCTGCGCGAGGCCGATGACCTGGACGGCATTCCCGTGGTGGTCGCCGACCTGCACTCGGCGCTGCCCGCGGTGCTAGCCGGCTATTACGCGCAACGGCTCGCGCTGGCCGGTCCCGGTTCGCCGGCCGGTCCCGGCCCGGGCGGCCCAGCTCCCGGCCCGGGCGGCCCAGCTCCCGGCCCGGACAACAGGGTGTGCTACGTCATGCCGGACGGCGGCGCGCTGCCGATCTGGTTCTCGCGCACCGCCGCGGCGCTGCGCGAGATCGGCTGGCTAGCCGCGACGATCACGGTGGGCCAGGCGTTCGGCGGCGACCTGGAAGCGGTTACCCTGCACAGCGGCCTGCTCGCCGCCAGGCACGTGCTCGGCGCCGACCTCGTGGTGGTCGCGCAGGGCCCGGGGAACCTGGGAACCGGGACCCGGTGGGGCTTTTCCGGAGTTGCCTGCGGCGAGGCGGTGAACGCGGCTGCCGTGCTCGGCGGCCGGCCGGTCGCCTCGCTGCGGATCAGCGCGGCCGACCCGCGCGAGCGGCACCGCGGCATCTCGCACCACAGCCTGACCGCCTACGGCCGCGTCGCGCTGGCCAGGGCCGACGTGGTCGTGCCCGACCTGCCGGGCGAGTTCGGCGCGCGGGTCGCCGCGGCGGCCAAGCCGCTCGGGGCACGGCACAACCTGGTCATGGTCGGCGTGGACGGCCTGCGCGAGGTGCTCGCGGCCTGTCCGGCGCCGCTGTCCACGATGGGACGCGGCCTCGACGCCGACCTAGCGTACTTCCTGGCCGCCGCGGCGGCGGGCAGGCACGCCGCCGCGGTCGCGCTCAGCTAGGTAGCCGCCAGGACGTCGACAACGAAGACGAGCGTGTCGGTGCCCTTGATGCCCGCCTGGGAGTTGCCCTTGCTCCCGTAGCCCTCCGCCGGGGGCACCACGAGCATGACCCGGCTGCCCACCGGGACGCCGACCAGGCCGGTGTTCCAGCCCGGGATGACCTGGCCCAGCGTGAACAGGCTCGGCGGCGCGGTCGGCTGCGACGTCGACGGCCAGTTGTCGTTGAACACCTTGCCGGTCCGCCAGATCGAGGCGACGTACCTGACCACGACCGACTGCTTGGCCTTCACCGGCACTCCGGTCCCCTTGATCAGCGTCTTGACGACCAGCTTGCTGGGCGGCGACGTCTTCGGGACCAGGATCTGCGGTGCCGCGCCGCCCGCGCCGTGCACGGTCGGCAGGCTGCCGCCGCCGTCGGAGATGTTCTTGCCGGACGCGCTCGCGTTCGCGGGGAATGCTTGCATCAGGTCGACCACCCAGACCAGGGTGTCGGTGGGGTTGATGTGGATCTGGGGGTTGCCGTGGGTGCCGTATCCGAACTTGGGCGGCAGCACGGCGAGCACCCGGCTGCCGACCCGCTGCCCGGCGATGGCCTTCTGCAGGCCGGTGAGCCCGATCGCGACCGGGAGCACCTGCGGCGTGCTGGTGAAGCTGGAGAAGATCAGCTTGCTGGCCTTGCCGCGCCACCGGTAGACGTCGAAGTTGGCGAGGTAGGAGTCCCCGGAGGTCAGCTTCAGGCCGTGCCCGCGGACCAGGGTCTTGGTCACCAGAGTGCTGCCCGCCTTGTGCGCCGGGATGTGCACCGTCGGTGCCTTGCCTTCGGACCCGGTGACCTTGACCGACGCGTTTGTGCTGGTCGTGGCGGGTGATGACGAGCATCCGGCCAGTGCCGCGGTGACGGCGAGCGGGGCCAGGAGAGCTGCGGTCAGGCGTCGCATGGGTGTCCTTCGGTGAGAGAGCACGGTCTTGTAAATCATGGTGTTGTAATCCACGGTGTTGTAGATCACAGGGCTGTCAGACGACAGGGCAATCAAGTCACAAGGTGGTCAGCCTACCCGCGGGGCCAGCGTCGGCCGTCCCTACTCGCCGGGCGGCACCGGCAAAGGCCTGGCGGGCGTTGGCCCTGACCTGGTTCGCGGCGGCAGCGGGCCGCCGCGAACCAGGTCAGCCAGCAGGTTCTTGTTCCAGACAACGATTATGTAATTCTTGCGGTGGACGTTTACGTAGTAAATTCGCAATGGCTGTCCGAAGGTGCGCCGGACGGAGGCGACCGTCGGATAGCGGTTGAATCCCGGCGGACTCGGGACGAGGACGATGAAGTTCGCGTAGCTGACCGCCGGGTTGAACCAGTCGGCCTTCACCTCCCAGTAGTCGCTGGTGATCTGGGCGTCGTGCGCGAGGACCGAGCGGAGCGCGACCCGGCCGCCGGTGTCCAGGGTGGTGATGTTGGCGTCCCAGTAGCCGGCCAGCCCGTCATCGAGGTGATGCACGGCGAGCCAGCGGCCGAGCACCGCGCTCGGCGGCTGGGCGGGCGGCTGGATCACCACCCGGCCCAGGCTTACCAGGTAGCCGGCCAGCACGACCGCCAGCGCGGGCAGCAGCCGCGCGGCGGCGAGCCGTCCTGCGAGCGCCCTCCCGGCCAGGGCCGCGCCGAACGGGAGCACGGCCGTGATGTCCCTGGTGCTCGCCAGGTCGTCGGCCCGCGTGCTGAACAGGTAGGCGGTCAGCGTGACCACGATCGCGGCGGCGAGCAGCGCGGTGGCGAGCTCGGCGCGCGGCAGCCGCCTGAGGGTGGCGCAGGTCGCCCAGGCCGCCAGGGCCAGGCCGGCCAGGTGCGCGAAGGCCAGGGCGGCAGCCAGTCCGGCGCGGTCGCCGAGGAAGTTCGCCCCGAACAGCAGCAGGAACCCGCGGCCGGTCACCGTGACCGAACGGGCCAGGTCGCCGGAGGATACGAGGGTGGGCGCTACCGGCCAGAGCCGGAAGCCGCCGCGGGTGGCGATCATCATCAGCGCGGTGCGAGCCAGCCAGATCGCCAGCGCCGCCGCGCCGCCGAGTGCCAGGTCGAACCGCGCGTCGCGCCACGGTCTCCGGTGCCGGAGTCTGGCGAGATAGATCCGCGCGGCGGCGACCCCGAGCACCGGCAGGATCCCGGTGAACAGCACGATGCCGTCGGCGACCAGTCCCGCGGTCAGGACAGCGCAGGCCGCGACCGGGGTGTACCAGCGCCGCGGAGCGCGGTCGACCAGCAGGAACGTCACCATGACCGGGATCGTGCTGCCGATGTGGTCCGGTGACCCCATCAGCACGTAGATCCCGTCGCCGGCCTGGGGTGCCGCCATGATGCCGATCGCCAGGACGCAGCGGACGATCGCCTCGCGTCCGGTCGCGCGGCCCTTGGCGAGCAGCGCGGCGAGCAGCGCGAGCAGCGTGTACGTCATCGCCCCCGCCACGTGCACCACGTCCGGGCTCAGCCCGCGCAGCCGCTCGATCAGCATGTACTGCGCCAGCTCGGTCGGGTAGAACGACACGTCGGAGAGCTGCCAGCCCCGCAGCAGCGGGTTGCCGTGCAGCATGTCCCAAGCCTGCAGCGCGTTGGACGCCCCGTCGGAGGTGACCGCGGCGGTGCGCGCGACGTGCAGGTAGACGGCGAACAGCGCGACACCGGTGACCGCCCAGGTCAGGACGGCGGCGACGGTGCCCGGCCGGATCCGCGGTCGCCGACTCCGTGGTCGTTGATTCCGCGGTCGCCGGTCCTCCGGTCGCCGGTCCTCCGGTCGTGGGTCCTCCGGTCGCCGGTCCTTCGGTCGCGGGTCCTTCGGTCGCGGGGTATCCGGACGCCGGGTCCGCGGCGGCTCGCTGCCTGCCCGCCTGGCGCGGCGGACCAGCAGCCCGGGGGCGGAGAACGCGAGTATCGTCGCGGCGGGAACGCTGACCGGGATTCTCGGCACGCCGATCCGCGCCCGGGCGCGACTGGCGAGCCCGCGGCGCTCGGGGGTTTGCTGGGCGGTCACATCAGCCCCGCGGCGGTCACATCAAGCCAGCGGCGATCGCGTCGCGCACCCAGTCGATGACCTCGTCGAGCATCTCCTCGAGCGTGGTCCGCGCCGTGAACCCGAGCACCCTGCGTGCCTTGGCCGTGTCGGGAACGCGGCGCTGGACATCGTCGGGGTACGGCTCGTCGTACACGAGCCTGGGCGGCGAGTCTGGCCCGTTGACCTTGTGCCAGATCAGCGTCGCGAGTTCGGTGACGGTGGTGCCGCGGTCGGCGGACAGGTTGAAGTCCTCGCCGGCCGCGGCGGGATGCTCCATCGCGGCCACGATGCCCCGGGCCAGGTCCCTGCCGTAGGTGTAGTGCCGCACCTGCTTGCCGGCGCCGAGCACGTGCAGCGGATCCTGGCCGGTCAGCACCCGGTACACCAGGTCCGGGACGACGTGGCTGGCGGCCAGGTCGGCCTCGCCCGTGGCGGCGCGGGCCGGCCGCGCCTCCCCCGCGCCGACGCAGTTGAACGGGCGCACGATCGTGAACGGCAGCCCGTACTGGTCCCAGGCGGCCCTGGCGAAGTACTCGACCGCCAGCTTCTGGAAACCGTAGGCGGTCGCCGGCGGCGGCACCTCGAGCTGCTGGCCCTCCCGCGACGGCCAGCTTGCCGCGCTCTCGTAGACCATCGACGACGACACGTAGGTGACCTTGCGCAGCTCGCCGCGGCCGTGCGCGGCGATGGCCGCGTCGCACGCCGCGGCGGTGATCCGCTCGTTGGCGGCCAGCAGGTCATACGGGTAGCGGTGGAAGTAGCCGATGCCGCCGACCATCGCGGCCGCGGCGATGAGGTGCTCGCTGCCGGCCAGCAGTTCGGCGACGAGCCCGGTGTCGCGGGCGTCGCCGCGCACGAACCGGTAGCCGGGACGGCCCTGGCCGGGCGGCCGCAGGTCACCGTACTTGGACAGGTTGTCCAGGCCGGTCACCTGGTAGCCGCGGTCGAGCAGCTCGGTGACGACGTAGCCGCCGATGAAGCCGGCCGCGCCGGTGACGAGCACCCGGCAGGCTGCGCCGCTGCGCGTCACGCCGCTCCCCGGGACTCGCGCGCGCCGGCCAGCGGGCCGTTTGCCGCGATCACGTGCCAGGTGGCCCAGTCGGTGGCCGGCGCCTGCGCGGGCACGCGAACCACCGGGGCGGGTCTCCCGGCGACCGGCACGGCACTCCCGGCGACCGGCGACCCCGCCGCCCGCCCGCGACGCGAGCAGCGGGCCGCAATCTCGTCGGCAGTCAGTGCCCGGCCGAAGCAGAAGAGATACCAGCGCAGGTAGGACGGCATCCAGGCGAGGACTCGGAACCCGGAGCGCCCGTCCTGCCGGTCCAGCCAGATCGTGGGAACCTCTGCGACCTGCCTGCGCAGCCTGCGGGCCTTGGCGGTCAGCTCGATGCCGATCGCGAAGCCCTGCCGCGAGTCGATCCCGACCTCGCGGACGAACGACGTCGAGTAGGCCTTGAAGGAGTTGGTCGCGTCGCTGGTCCCCGGCCAGGCCAGAAGCTGCAGCGAGCGGCCGGCCAGCCGCGACAGCAGCCCCTTGACGATCGGCCCGCCGATCTGGCCGCCGCCTCTGGCGTAGCGCGAGGCCGCGGCCACGGCGGCACCGCGCTCGACCAGCGCGGCCAGCTCGTCGACCTGCCGCGGGTCGTCACTGTTGTCGGCCATCGTCACCACGACCACGCCGGCCCGCGCCTGGTCGATGCCGTACCGGATCGCGTTCGCCGGACCTGGCCCGTACGCGCCGACCACGCACCGCAGCCTCGGCTCGGTGACGGCCCTGGCCTGCACCTCCTCCCAGGTCGGGTCGCTGGCCGAGTCGACGACGACGACGATCTCGCACCGGGACCTGACCGCGGCGAAGATCCGGCCGAGTGCCCGGCCGATACGGCCCGCCTCGTCCCGCGCCGGTACGACGATCGAGATCCGCGGGGCGCTTCGTGCCGGCTGGGTCATGCCAGGACTCCTCGGCGAAGTAGGTTCCAGATGTCGACGACCGGCTTGTCGGTCCGCAGCTCGCGGTACTGCGGATGCGGCGCGCCGATCACCAGCAGGTCGGCGCGGTCGAGTACGTCTTCCAGCGGCAGCAGGTCGGGATCGCCGCGGACCAGCGGGTCGGTGCACAGCACCTCGCGCGCCTTGGCCGCCAGCAGGTCGGCGAGCAGGTAGGCCAGGCTCGACCTGGCGTCGTCCGACCCGCCCTTGAACGCCATGCCGAGCACCCCGACGGTCATGGCGGGGAGATCGAAGCGCAGCTCGAGCCGGCCGACCAGGTAGCCGGGCAGGCCCTGGTTGACCGCGATCGCGGCGCGGCCCAGCGTGAAACCCGCGTTCGACCGCGCCAGGCCCGCGGTGTCCTTGAGCAGGCACGGGCCCGCGGTGAAGCCGGCCGGCGCCAAGTCGCCGGCTCGCGGATAGTCGCGCACTAGGCTCTGGCGGATCCGCTCGTAGTCGAGTCCGAGGTCGCTGGCGATCATGTAGAACTGGTTGGCCGCGGCGAACCTGATGTACCGCCACGCGTTGGTGAACAGCTTGGCCAGCTCGGCCTCCTCGACCGCCATCGGGACGAGCTCGGGGGTCAGCATCGAGAACAGCCTGCTGGCCCTCTCCAGGCCGCGCGCGGTGCGGCTGGCCACGATCTGCGGCAGCTCGTACAGCTCGGTCATCGCCCGGCCCTGCGCGATCCGCTCGGGGCAGAAGGCCACGTCCATGTCGATCCCCCGGCTGGCGACCAGCTTCTCGGCGATCGCCGTCGTGCCCGGCGTCACGGTGCTGCGCAGGATCAGGATCTGCCCGTCGCGGAACCGGTCGGCGCTGTCGGACAGCGCGGCCCTGACCGCGTCCGGCCGCCGGCCAGCGTGCTCGTCCAGGCCGCTGACCACCACAATGACGTGCTCGGCGGCGCCGACCACGGCCGGATCCGCCGACGCGACCAGCCGTCCGGCGGTGACCGCCCGGCGCAGCGGTAGCTCGGCGGCCGGCTCGCGGAACGGCGGCCGCCCGGCGTTGACAGACTCGATCGCCTCGTCGCTGACGTCGTAGATCGTGACGCTGGCGCCGCGATCGGCGAACGCCACGGCGAGCGGCAGCCCGACATGCCCGCAGCCTCCGACGATCACCACGTCACGCGCGAATCGGCCGCTGCGGCGGCTGTGTTCTCGTTCTGTCACGAAGGTCCCCCGACTCCGCGCTGGCATGACCCGCCGGCAGCGACGGGCCGACCCCCGCAACGCCAGCGGCTCCTACGACTGTAGCGACGATGAGTATCCGAGGAATGACGATCAGTAATGACAGTGCAGATGCCAAGCCGCCCGCCGACTGATTGGCCCCTGAACTCCCCCTGTCCGCCGTTTGTTCTCGCGCGGGCGGCCCTGGCCGGGCATGCGGGACTTTGGCCGGCGGGTAAGCCACTCAACCTTTTGGCTCGCGGCAGCGTTAGCTGAGTATGCGCACCAGGCAGCCGGCCGTCTCGCTCGAGGAGTTCGTGCGGGCGCGCTCGAGCAGCCTGCTGCGGACGGCGCTGCTGCTCACCCGGCAGAACCGCGCCGAGGCCGAGGACCTGCTGCAGCTTGCACCTGAGCGCGCCTACCGGCACTGGCCTCGGGTATGTGAGTCTGGCGAGCCGGAGCGTTATATCAGAAGGATCCTGGCCAATGCCTCGGCCGACCGGTGGCGCAAGCTTGCCTGCCCAACCCGAGCAGGCGCTGCCGCCCCGCGACTGCGGTCCCGGCGTCTCTGACCACACCGCAGAGGTGGCCGATCGCGACTTCCTGCTCCGGGCCCTGGCCAGCCTGCCTCCGCGCCAGCGCGCGGCGCGGGGCGGCTTGACCAGATCGCGTCGTGGTGGCCGGGGGGCGCCCGGCTGTTCGTGCGCAAGCTTCGGCTGCCGCCCGGCATGACCGTGGCGGTCGGCGAGTACGGCTGAGCGCGACCTACATCCCGGCGATCAGCTTCTCCACCCGCTCGTCCACGGACCTGAACGGGTCCTTGCACAGCACGGTCCGCTGCGCCTGGTCGTTGAGCTTGAGGTGCACCCAGTCGACGGTGAAGTCCCGGCGCCGCTCCTGGGCGCGCCTGATGAAGTCGCCGCGCAGCCGCGCCCGCGTGGTCTGCGGCGGGATCGACTTGGCCTCGAAGATGGCCAGGTCACTGCACACGCGCTCGACCGATCCGCGTCGCTGGAGCAGGTAGTACAGGCCGCGGCCGCGGTGCACGTCGTGGTAGGCGAGGTCGAGCTGTGCCACCCGCGGCGAGGCGAGCGGCAGGTCGTGCTTGGCCCGGTACCGCTCGATGAGCTGGTACTTCGTCACCCAGTCGATGTCCCGAGCGATCAGGTCGAGATCACCGGTCTCGACCGCCCTGACCGACCGCTCCCACAATTCGAGCACGCGCTGCGTGATCTTGTCGGCGCCCCGGCCGTCGACGAAGGACCTGGCCTTGGCCAGGTACTCGTGCTGGATCTCCAGCGCGCTCAGCTCGCGCCCGCTGGCCAGCCTGATCTTGCGCCGGCCGGTCATGTCGTGGCTGACGTCCCTGATCGC
>WNGQ01005224.1_pt1 | contig 12753 bp, 6 predicted proteins | sample 5407661 | NCBI WGS metagenome assembly WNGQ01 (sample SAMN13153382, study PRJNA577476) | soil metagenome | isolation source: 60 cm soil or saprolite under Garry oak tree replicate 2 | place: USA:California | collected 2016-06-15
TGCTCGACCGTCAGTTTCGAGGCCATACTAGAAGCGCCCTCCCGCGCCGCCGCCTGAGAAACCACCCCCGCCACCGAACCCACCGAAGCCGCCACCACCTCCGCCCCCGCCCCCGCCCCCGCCCCAGCCGCCCCCGCCCCAGCCACCACCAGCCCACCAGATGCGCCGGCCACTTCGCCCTCGGCGGCGCGCCAACTGGGCCAGAACGAAGACGACTGCGAAGATGAGCCAGAACAGCGTGGCGCGGCTCGGGAACGAGACGTCGCGCTCCGCGGGACGAGAGCCGGGAGGCGCCGCATCCAGGGTCGCGCCGAACTCCTGGGCGAATGCCTGCGCGATCAAGTCTACCCCGTACGCCAGCCCGGCCCCGTATTCCTCCCGTGCGAGATAGGGCGTCATGGCGTCGCGAATCCGGCCCACCCGCGCATCCGTGAGGAATCCCTCGGCTCCACGACCGGTGGCGATGAAGATCTGCCCTGTGCCCGGACGGTGATTCTTCTGCGGAACGAGCAGCACTACGACGCCGAGGTTCTTCGCGGGGTCGCCCGCCTCACCCTTCGCCCCGACGCCCCAGCGTCGGCCGATCTCGAGCGCTACGTCCGCTGCCGGGCGGTCATCGATATCGTCGAGGGTCACCACGGCGATTTCGCCGCGCGTCTTGGCGCGCACCTCGGCGATCACCGCTTCCATGTGCGCGACCGACGCCGAGTCGAGCACCGCGGCGAAATCGTTCGCGTAGCCCCGCGGAGGCGGCACCTGGATCTGGGCAACGAGCAGCAGCGCCGTGAGTTGCAGCATTGCCGCGCAAGATACACGGGGTCGGGCGTGACGGGAGACACGCAGACCGTGAGCCACAACCCCGGTGGTGGCGGACCGCCCCAAGTTGAACGATGTTACAGGACGAAACGGTCTCTGTCCGGAAACTGTCATGCCGTCCGCGGTCGATCTGGTCGCGCCTTGTGTCACGAATCACAGTTGCTTCGACCTGGTCATCTATTATGTGCTGCTTGACGGAGAGCAAACACGTGGCTGCGAACGATCACGAGATCCATCTGTCTTCCCGTTCTCGCTCGTCATAGGTAGCGTTAACCCGACTATGAACCGATCCTCCCTCGTCCTGCTCGGCGCGGTCGCGCTAGCCGCCTGTGTCGACCTCGGCGTTCCGCACGGGGTCCCGGCCTTGACTATCCAGCCGGTCCTCGACTCGGTGTTCGTCGGCGACCGGACGCTGGCGCACCGCGTCACCTACTTCGACGAAAACGGCAATATCCAACCGGCGGGGACCGTCGTCTGGACGAGCACCGACACGACCATCGCCACGATCAACGCGCAGACGGGCGCGGTCACCGGCGTGAAGCGGGGTTCGGTGGTGATCACCGCCTCCGCGCATGGCACCCCCGGCGGCGCATTCATCGTCGTCTCGGACACGCTCGACATCACGTTACAGCTCGATACCGTGTACCTCTTGCCCGGCGACACCCTGAGCGTGCCGGTGACCGTCCTGAAGCGGACCCCGGTGCCGGCGGCCGCGGTGTGGTTTACCGCGCCGAGCAATGCCCAGTTCAGCATCGACTCGGCGAGCGGTCAGATCACGGCGACCGCCACCGCCGGCGGGCCGAGTCGCTATATCGTGCACGCCGACTCGCTCGCCGACACGGGAGCGGTGTACGTCATGAGCCTGTCGGACACGACGGGCGGCAAGATGTTTTTCTCGATAGGTGGCACGGTCATCACCCACGTCGGTGGCCCTGCCGTAGCCGTGAACTACAGGGCGACCAGCGGCAAGCTGGCATTTCAACTTCTCGGGAGGTACGCCCCCTCCGGTGACACGTTGCAGTTCGTCCAGATCACCTTGCCAGACTCGGTGATCCGCGGGGACACCACGTTCGCGATCGACTCCCTCAACCCCGGCGAAGACCAAATCAACGCGCATGGATTCGTGGCTGAATGCTCGCCGCCGCGCTCCTGGGCGTTCTGGTCGGCGCCGAACCGGATCGTCAGCTACTCGCGGCCGGGAGGCACGCTGGGCGCGTTGCGCATCGTCGCGATTCCCCACGGTCAGGCCCTGAGCGGACATTTCCGCTTCACGGCGCAACGGAGGGATCTCTATACCGATCCCCTCGGGGAGCTCTCGATCACCGGAAGCTTCGTCGCGCCGCTCGTCACCCGTACGACGGTTTGCCAATAGCTACGGCGCCGGTGGGTGGCGAATGGTGGTCTCACGCTGGCCTTTCGCCAGCGGCGTGACCGTCTCGCTCCCACCCGGCCACCGGACCCACACGGATACGGGCACCTTTCCCTGCTCCAGCCCGAGCACCTGGATGGCCCCGTCCTCGGACCAATAGCCCGAGCCGCCGTGCACTTCCCGCGCGGGCCCGCGGGATCCGTCGTACACCACACGCATCACCGCACCAATCCCATGCGGATTGAGGGGCCCGTCGATCAGTCGCACGCGCAGCCCCGGCTGGGCCCGCTCGTTGTGATACAGCTTGGTCTCCGCGCCGTTCTGCGACACCACGAGATCGACTCGCCCATCCCCATCATAGTCCGCCAGGGCCGCGCCCCGCTGATCGCCGTACACCAGGATTCCGGAGACTTGGCCCGGCACCGGCTCGAGCGTCCCGTCGCCCTTGCCGCGCAGCACCAGCCCGCGACCGGCGTCGTAGCGCGGCGTCGCGAGGTCGGTCGGGAAGAAATTCTGCGCGAGGAACAGGTCTTCGTAGCCGTCGCCGTCCAGGTCGGCCACGCCCGCGTAGAACGCGGGCGCAAACTGTGCTTCCGCGGGGAGCGGCTTGGCCTCGAATGTGCCGCCGCGATTGAGGAATACGTAATGGTCGAGCGTTCGTGCTTCGAGGTGTTTGGCTCCGCTGAACGCGGGTCCGAGCACGTGCTCGAGCGTCGCGTTGGCGTACACGGCGTACGTGCGCGTGCTGAGGCGCACCGCCGGCAGCGCGGTCATCAATTGGCCTAACGAGGTGAGCGGGGCGACGGCGCGCAAGCGGTCGTCGTACTGTGCTTCGATCACGTCCCAGCGATGTGACCCGGTGAAGTCCCCATAGTAAAGCAGCAGGGGATGGTCGGGATCCACTCGAGCTTTCGTGTTGCGGCCCCAGCCGGTCGCGACGATGTCGAGCCGGCCGTCGCCGTCCAAGTCCCCCGTGGTCACGCCGTTCCACCGACCGATGACCCGGTCCAGTTGGTACTCGGCGGTGGCGTCACGGAAGCGCCCGTGCTCGTTGAGGAACAGCTCGAGCGATCCCCACTCCGGCGCGAGGATCAGATCCGGCCAGCCGTCCCCGTTGATGTCCGAGAAGACGGCCGCCGATATCAGGCCGATGCTCGCGAACAGGCTGCTATTGGCCGTGTCCAGCACGAACCGCCCACCCTCGTTGCGGAACAGCCGCGACGACACGGGACCAGGGTAGGCGCCCGGCGCCACGCGGCCGCCCACGAACAGGTCCAAGTCGCCGTCGCCGTCCACGTCGGCGACGGCCAACGCTCCGACGCTCGCGACGTCCCCCGGCACGACCGGCGTCACCCGGCCGCTGGCCGGCGCGACTGCCAGCACCCCCGGCAGCTCGGCGGCTTCCGCCGGCGAGCGCGACTCATAGTTGGACTGGCCCACGAGCAGCATGCTCCCGCCCTTGCCGTCGGGCACGGGCAGAACGGTCGTCTCGTCGTAGCGCGCGGGAGGGAGGTGGAGATCGACTCGCACGAGTCGGCCGTGGTCGTTGCGGTAGTACGCCAACGTGCCGCCCCGTCCCGATCCGATCAACAGGTCCTCGGCACCGTCGCCGTCCACGTCGTACCACGAGACGCCCGGCCCGAGCTGGCTGAGCGCTTGCGGCAAGAGCGGCTGGCGGGCCCAGTCATTGAACGGCGTCTCGATGTGCCGGTGACCAAGCTGCGCTGAGACGTCGCGGAACCATGGGGCCGGGGGCTCGGGGCTGGGGGCTCGGGCAGGCGCGACCCGCAGTGATTCCGAGCGCAGGACCGAGGAGTTTGGCGGCTCGCTGATCTCGTACTCGCGATTCGGCTTGACCCCGTGAATCACCGTGTGCCCGCCGCGCCGCCAGTCGACCTCGATGGTCAGGTCCTGGGACGTGCCAGTAGCGAACGTGTAGAGCGGATCAGATCCCGACAGGTACGTCCCGCCGAGCACGACCTCCTTTTGCTGCACCGGCACCGGTCCTCCCAGCACCCAGATCTTGGAGCCGGCGCCCGACGTGTTGGGTGCCCGCCCGCGGAGCCGCACCGCCACCCGGGGGGCGCTCGCGAGGTTCTGGAATACCGCGGCGGGCCCGTCCAGGCGGTTGACGACCACGTCCTGCGCGCCATCGCCGTCCAGGTCCGCGGTCGCCATACCGTGCGAGATGGCATCCTCGCCGGCAAAGCCCCACTTGGCGCCGGCATCGCTGAATGTGAGGTCCCCGTTGTTGCGAAAGGCCACGTTCTTCGTGGCCAGCTTCGGGAACAACGCGAGCTCCCGACGCCACTCGAGCCCCGTGAACGTGGCCCGAATGCGCTCCCAGGTATCCGCGTCCATCACGTCCCACAGGTGGCCCGTGGTCGCCAGAACGTCCTCATACCCGTCCAGGTCGACATCGAGAAACAAGGCGTCCCACGACCAGTCGGATGCCTCGATCCCTGCGTAGCCGGCGATCTGCGCGAACGTCCCGTCCCCTCGGTTCCACAGCAACGTGTTGCGCTGCCACTGGGGGCGGTCGTCGATCTGTCCGACCAGCTTGGGCAACGGTGTGTGGGTGGGGACTTGGGTCTTGCGGCGTGGCCCGCGACCCAGCATGTCGACCACTAGGATATCCACGTTGCCGTCTCGATCCACGTCCGAGAAATCGACCGCCATCGAGGAATTGCTCGTGTTCCGGACCGCGAGGCGCGGCACGGCACGAAACGTCCCCGTGCCGTCGTTGAGCCAGAACATGTCCGGATCCTCGAAGTCGTCGCACACGTACAGATCGGGCGCGCCATCGCCATCGATATCGGTAAACTTGGCCGATAGCCCGAAGTACTCCGGCGCGGCGACCAGCGGTTTACCGGCCTCGTCGCGGAAGCGGCCCGAGGTCCACGGGACGAGGGTGAACCGCCCGGTGCCGTCGTTCAGATAGAAGGCGTCCGGGTCGGCGCGTTGCTGCATCGACACGAGATTGTATTCGGGACGGTCCACCACCCGGTAGTCTTCCCGGAACTTGGGGACGACCTCGAAGCGATGGGGGCCGACCTCGCGGATCACCTGATTGAAGGAGCGCTCCTGCGGCGGATAGATGTCCATCGCGGACCGCGTCTTGTAGTTGGCGACGTACAGGTCGAGGTGGCCGTCACCGTCCACATCGGTCAGCGTCATGGTCATGCTGCCGCTGGGGGCGCCGAGCCCGGCCTGGACGGTGCGCTCGGTGAACACGCCGTGGCCATCGTTGATGAACAATGCCACTCCCCCCCCGAGCGTGCTGACCAGGAGGTCCAGGTCGCCGTCGCCGTCTACATCGGCGAAGACGGCGCCGGTGGAGTGGCGGTCGGTCATCGCGACGCCGGCTGAGGTCGTGACGTCCTCGAAGCGCCAGTCGCCCAGGTTGCGGTACAGCGCATTCGAGCCCTGGTTGCTGGTGAGGTAGATGTCGGGACGGCCGTCTCCATCCACGTCCCCCAGCGCCACGCCGCCGCCCTGCGCCAGGTGACGGTTCCAGAGCGCGCTGTCGAGCGTGATAGTATTGGTGAATCGAATGCCGGTCCGTGACGGCGCCAACTCGGCGAACCCGGCACGACCACCGCGGGGCACGCTCAGCTCACGCCAGCGATATCCCGCCTCATCGTGCCAGACTAGCGGGGGCGCCGAGGGGCCGCACGCCCCACCCAACGACACCAGCCCGAGCCCCGCAGCCAGGGCACGCCGCACGTCCGCAAAACCAACGGGCGCGCCGAACAGCGACGCGCCCGTTGGCGTCGTGGTGCGATTGCGGAGCTGCGCTACTGGCGCCTCAGGCCGGGGCGCCGCTGCTGCTGCGTGGCTTGCCAGCGCCGCTCCATGTCTGCCCACACCTGGGGCGCGTTCGTGACCAGCGCCGTCACTACGCTCGCCGGCGCGCGCGCGGCAGTGCTGCTGGGCGGATTGTTCGCCCCGCCCCAGGTGTATAGCCCCAGCCCGAGCACGCCCAGCTCCTTCGCCGGAATCGGCATCTCGTGCGGCGTGAGCGGCTCGAGCTTGTCAATCCGCCGCTGGTTGTAAAACGGGGCCGTATTCGAGCCGATCAGCTCGACATCCTGCTCGTACTGCAGCTCCGCGAGCAGGTTCGGGTCGCCCGCGGTCGCAGGGAGGAACCCTGGCTTGGACACGCTCGCGCCACCTCGATTGACCCGCGAATTGTTGATCCGCTGGGCAGCCGTCGCGAGATCCGGTGTCGGACCCCGGATCAGGGCCTCCGCCCACAGTAAATCGTTTTCGGCCGCCAACAGCACGGGTGCGTCCTTGTCGCCGGGGTTCGAGGAACCCTGTGGACTGTCGCCGCATCCGGCCAGGCTGTCATAGCGGATCTGTCCCATGGCGCTCTGGTGCCACGCTCCGCGAGATGTGTTCTGAATCTCCGGGTCGAAGCTCCAGACGAAGTCTGTGCCGCCCGTGCACCCTCCCGGCTTGGCGCAGTTGGTGTCCGGGTACGTCTCGATCAAATCGTTGTAGCCCACCGGGCCCCGAAACGTGCCGTCACCCAAGCGGGCATCGGGCGAGTTGGGATTCAAGTTCGTGCCGACGTCCCACGGGTCGGGCTGCGTCGCCGCATCAAGCAGGTGCGACACGCGGCTGTGGACCCGCATGGTGGTCATGTCGTTGCTCCAGACCTTCAGGAAGTCACACCAGTTGAAGCAGGCGTCCTGATGGAAGATCCAGTTGAACGGGGTCCCGGAGCTGATGCCCAGCTGGGCGTAGTTCCTCACGCGGGTCCAGTCCACCAGGCCACCCGCCGAGACGTCGGCGTTCTCCGCCGCGTTGCGCGGGAAGTAGGCCAGGGTGCGCGCCGCCATCGTGTTCGCGATCTTGGCGATCTTTACGTTGTCGTAATCGGCGCCCGGCGAACCGAAAAAGTCTCCGGGCACGGCGAACGCCGTGTTCGCGAACGCGATGGCTGTGTCGAACTTGGCTATCGCGAAGTCCCGCAGCTGCGTCCGCGTGGAGAAGGTGAGGCCCTTAACGACCGCCGGGTCGCTGACGTCGGTCGTGTAATCGACGATGAAGCCCTTGTCGAAATTCAGCGAGAGGCTGCCCAAAGACAGCGCCTGCACCAACACGGCCATGGTCTCCACCATCTTCGTCGTCGCGGCATCGTCGATGAGGAGGTGGTTCGTGCGAATGGCGGTGAGGACGGCATTGGCCGAGGACAGGGCTGCGTAGTTCCCGTACCACAACGGCTCGATCTGCGTCCGTTGCGCCGAGCCGGGGTTGTTCTGCCACTCGACACGCGGGTAGAGGGCGCCCAAGTCCTCGGTGCCGCACGTGCCCCTCGTGGCCGTGGTGTACACGTCCCAATTGGCGTTCGTGCACCCGGTGTAGAACCGAATGTTGAAGTTGTTCCAGGCCGCGACGTGACTCCGCGCCATGACGGCCATGGTGAGGCTCGGGTACGCGTCTTGTCCCAGGCCGCCCTGCGCCGTGAGATACCAGGTCCGCATGGCGCCGAACGCGATGGACTTCACCGTGCCCGGGTCCTGCAGCGCATCACTCTTGGAGTGGGGCGCGTTCGGGTTGTCGACGTTCAGCGAATCGCATGCAGCCGCGAGGATCAGGGCCGCGCAGAGGCCCAACGCCCGCGGAGCGCTCTTGATCGGACTCATAGTGATCGAGCTCCTGAGAAGGTTGGTCCGCGGGGTCAAAAGTTGATCTCCGCAAAGCCGGTGAAGGTCCGGAAGTTGGGGTACGAGAAGCCGTCAAACCGGAACGAGTAGGGATCGCCCGACAGGCCGGCCACTTCCGGATCGTAACCGGAGTACTTGGTGAACGTGAACAGGTTGCGCCCGATCACGCCCAACCGGAGGCTGCTGACTCCGAGGCCAAGCTTCTCCATCGCGCTGCGGCCGAATGTGTAGCTGACGTTGAGCTCCTTGATCTTCACGTACGTGCCCGACTCGACGAAGAAGTCGATCGGATTGATGCCGTTATAGATGGCCTGATAGTAATCGGTCGCCTTTTTGCCCGTGCTGTACGGGCAGTGCGTCGGGTCGGGCGACCCCACGCAATTCACCGCCGGCTTGCTCGTCTGGTCGTAGACGTGGTCGCGGTACTCGAAGAACGGCCATTGGCGGGTCCCGTTGTAGATGTTCCCACCCTGGACCCAGTCCACGAGCGCGTAGATCGCGAGGTTCTTGAACCGCAGCGACGTGGTGAAGCTCGTGTTGAAGTCGGGGTTCACGTCGGCGATTTTGACGGCTGTGTTCCCCGCTGGGTCGATGTAGCCGATGAACCGTTCGCCGCGCGTGTGGTACGCGCTCTTGCGCACCACGTAGCCGTCCTCGTTGACGATCACGCTGTCCCGGCTCCACATCTGGCCGGGGCCCGATAATGCCGCCTTCGCCGGATCATCGTACAGCTGGTCGATGTTGCGCACGATGCGCGTGCCGTAAATCACGCCGAACGTCTCGCCGGCCGCGATCTTGAAGATCTGAACCACCTCGTTGCTGCCGGCATAGGAGGGCCCGACGAGGAACGGCGCGGTGTTGAGCTGCGTGATCGTCTGGCGCGTCCGGTCGGCCGCGACGTTCAGCCGCCAGGACATTTCCGGTCGATCCACGAGACTCACGCCCAACGACAACTCGTGCGTGCGCCCCAGCAGCGTCGCGGCGTTCTGCCACTGCCCGTTCTGGAACCCCGTGGCGGCCGAGAGCGGCACCAGCAGGATCTGATCCTTGGTCTCCTTGCGCGAGTACGAGTACTCGAGCGAGAACCGGCTCAGGAAGTCGATGTTGGCGCCGATCTCGGTCTCGGCGGAGCGCGCCGGCTTGAGGTTCCGGTTGCCCAGGGTGATCGGCACGGGCACACCGCCAACAATGGCGTACGTTTCGTACTGGGCGTCGAAGGTGGGGCGGAGCCCGGCGGTGCCGTGGGACGCCCGCAGCTTGAACTCATCGATGCCGTTGATGTGGAAGTCTTGTGAGAGACGATACGCCCCCGACACCCGGTAGTAGGTCTGCCAGCGGCTGTCGGGGCCGAATAGCGACGACCCGTCCCACCGCACCAAGCCGTCCAGCAGGTAGCGATCTTTGATATCGAAGCCGGAAATGACGTAGTAGTTCTTGTTCCGGATCGTGATGTCGCGGGAGCCGGGCGAGAGCGTGGCTCGCGAAACCGCCTGGAACTCGGGCGTTTTCAGAACCAGGAACCCGATACCCGTGTCGGCGAACACTCGCCGGGTTTGATCCTCATACACATACGCGGCCTTGATCGTGTTGCGCACGTTCCAGCCTCCAAGCTGGAACGTCCGCACGCTCGTGAGGGTCGCGCCCGTATTGAACGACCGGCCACCGCTGTCGATCTTCACGAGGCTGCCGCTGGTCGGCTTGCCGCGCGAGTTGAGGAAGTTCTTAGGCACCACGTCCGTGTAGTTGGACGTCTCTTGATCGTAGTTGTAGTTCCCCTCGAGCGACAGCCAGTCCAGCAGCCGGTACGTGGCCTTCCCATAGCCCGTGATGCGCGAGCGATCGGTGGTGATCTGCTCGTTGGCCAGCGTGTAAATCGGGTTCGACGCGTTCGGCAGCACGTGCGGGATCAGCGCCGCGTACGGCGTCCCGTCCGCGTTCGGCGCGAACAGGTTGATGTTCGGCTCGATGAACGTCACCGCGAAGAATGGGGCGCCGGGACCCTCCGCCACCTGGTTGTTGTTCGACTTTCCGAAGAAGCCGCCCACCGACAGGTCGAGCCGGGGCGTCAGCGCCTGATCGACGTTCACCCGGAAGTTCTGCCGATTGTAGCCCTTCAGCAGGATCAACACCCCTTCCTGCTTCGTATTCTCGAAGGACACGTTGTAGTTCGTGTTGCCGCGCCGCTGCCCGATCGAGACATAGTTCGTGTAGAACGGACCGTGCGTCAGCAGCTGTGACTGCGCGTCATATACGGGCCGCCCAAAGGCCGAGTAAGGATGGTCGGCGATGTGGTCGGGCTTGAGGCTGGGTGTCGCCAACGGACCGATCAAATTGCCGGACGAATTGATGTAATCGCCGTTCGTGACCGTGGCACCGTTCGCGTCGGTGTACGTCCCGACCGTGTCGATCCGGTAAGGGTGCGCCATCGCCCACGGCATCCCATAGGGCCTGAACGACTGGCCGTACTCGTTCCGCACCGTCACGACCGTCTTGCCGTCCGGAGTCCGCTCACCGCGCTTGGTGAAGATCTGGATCACGCCGTTTGCCGCATCGGAGCCGTATAGCGAAGACGCCGCGGCCCCTTTCACGACCTCGACCCGGTCGATGTCCTGGGAGTTGATGTCCGAAAGGCCGTGCCGCGTGATCGTGCCGTCCACGATGATCAGCGGACCCGGCACGTCGGTGGCCGCACAGGGAGGTGCCTCACAGGCCCCGGGCGACGTCAGCGCGGTGGCCGAGCGCAGGCGGATCCCCGGCTCGCCACCCGGCATGCCGCTCCCCGTCAGCAGCCGCACGCCCGCCACCTTCCCCTCCAGCGAACCCAGCGCCGAAACCGCCGGCGCCTGCTGCAGTTGGGACGCGTCGACGTGACCGACCGAGAAGGTGAGCTTCTTGGCCTCCGTCGCTTGCGCGACACCGGTGACCACGACCTCGTCGAGCGTCATCGGGTCGAACTTCAACTCGAAGTCGGCCGTCTGAGGGCCCGGCGTCAGTGTGATCTGCCTGACGGCAGGCGAGTAGCCGATGCCGCGCGCGCGCAACATTACGGTCTGGCCCTTACTCCACTGAGGTGGGATCGTCAGCGTGTACGTCCCCGCCGTGGTGGTCGCGGCCGCCACCCCATACTGCTCGATCGTGACCAGCGCCCCGCCGAGAGGTTCCCCCCCTCGGCCGACCACCTTGCCTGTGATGACTGTCGTTTGTGCTGCCCCGTCGCGGACGGCGGCGCTCACCAGCACGAGCAGCCCCGCGGCGCAGAGGAATACGTTGAACCGACCACGCTTGAGCATGACGCCCCCTTCGGAAGAAGGTGAGCACACAAGGAACTAACGATTGCCGCCAAGGCTCCCAACGGCTCGGACTGGGGGCCCGACAACTAGGCGGTGGTTTATAGTGCACCTCCCGCAGAAACCGCGCAAGAGCGCGCAGGGGGGGAGGCAGACCGCCCAGAAAGCGGCCATTTTGCTGGCCTTCCGTGCCTCCTGGGGAATCCCTATATTCGTGAACCCGCGCAGGGAACAAGGCCGATGGCCCCGAAGTCGTCGTCGAGGCGCCCCACCTCCGCACGCCCCGCAATCCTAGCGTTTGCGTTGTTGCTGGGGCCCGCGGCGTTGCCGGCCGCGCCAATCCAGCGGGATAGTGCGGCCGGCCCAGACTCCAGCGCGATCCTGGGTCGCCTCGTCGCTCGGGACTCCAATGAGCCGATTCCCGGCGCCCGCGTGGGGCTTCGGGACACCAAGCTCACCACGATGACGGACTCGTCCGGACGATTCACGTTTACCGGCCTCGCGCCCGGTGTCTACACGCTGGAGATCCGCGCGATCGGCTACGCTCCTGGGACTTGGCCCCTGGTGCTCGCGCCACGGCAGGCGCTTACCCATGTTTTCGAACTCACGCTCCTCGCGTACCAGCTCCCTGACGTCGTGGTCAAAGAGAAAGGCCTGAGACGTTTCGCCGGCTTCGAGCGCCGGCGTCAAGCCGGAATGGGCTACTTCCTGACACGGGAACAAATCGAGCGCCGGGATCCGGCCACGCTTGTCGACGTGCTGGTGACGGTTCGCGGGGTGCAACAGGTTTGTCTGTCGAACGATTGCATCGCCAAGATGGTGCGGTCGCCGCCAGGGTGCTACCCGCAGTATTTCATCGACGGTACGGAGTCGACATCGTATTTCGCTCGGAATACACCACCCCACGACGTCGAGGGGATCGAGATCTACCGCGGCTCCTCGGAGACACCGGGCGAGTTCCAGGGGAGCAACTCCGGCTGCGGTGTGATCGCCATCTGGACCAAGGCCGCTCCCTGAGACGCGAGGGCTGGGCCCCGTTTGCCCGGCTCCTCGTCGCCGTGCTGCTCGCGCTCACCTCGTGCAAGCCGACCCGTAGCGACCGGTCCGCCCCGGCTGCCGCTGCGGCGCCCGCGTGGCTGCTCGAGCGCGCCCGTCAAGAACGTGAGCTGGCCGCCCGCTCGAGTGTCGCGCACGACTTTGGCTTCACTGACGGCCGAGCGGCCAGCGGCATCAGCTTCGAGAACCACGCGGTGGACGACGCGGGCAAGGCGTACAAGAAGGTTCACTACGATCACGGGACGGGACTGTGCGCGGCGGACGTCGATGGCGACGGCCTGCCCGACCTGTACTTCGTCACGCAGCTCGGGACCAACGAGCTCTGGAAGAACCTGGGGGGTGGTCGGTTCGCGAACATCACGGATGAGGCGGGCCTCACGATGCGCGACGCCGTCGCCGTGGGTTGCGCGTTCGCCGACATCGACAACGACGGCGATCCCGATCTGTTCGTGACCACGGTGCGGCACGGCAACCGCCTGTTCGAGAACCTGGGCGGCGGGAAATTCCGCGACATCACCGCGCACGCGGGCGTGGGGTACGTCGGCCACTC
>WNGQ01005231.1_pt1 | contig 12746 bp, 19 predicted proteins | sample 5407661 | NCBI WGS metagenome assembly WNGQ01 (sample SAMN13153382, study PRJNA577476) | soil metagenome | isolation source: 60 cm soil or saprolite under Garry oak tree replicate 2 | place: USA:California | collected 2016-06-15
AGCGCACTCCACCGGAGCTTTCCGCGGACATCAGCGATCGCGGAATCGTGCTGACAGGCGGCGGCGCGCTGCTCAAGAACTTGGACAAGCGGATCCGCGAGGAAACGGGGTTGCCGGTATCCATCGCGGATGATCCGTTGGCATCGGTGGTGTTCGGCACGGGCAAGATGCTGAGTGATTTTCGCTTGTTGCGGCGGGTTTGCATTGATTAGTTGTCAAGAATTGGCTAGCGGTGGTGAAACTTTCGGAGTCGGCCAGTTCCTTGGAAGGAGCTATGTGGAGATACTTCCCATTTCGACAATTTTAACGATGTGTTCGGCAATCTCTATCGCCACCTGTTTCAAGTTCTTCCCCGGGAATGATTTCGGATTCCTTCACGACGCCTTTGAGAAATTTGTAGTGGAAGACTGGAAAGATTTAAGTTTAGAACGTGCAGCGCGGCCCATCCATCGTATTCCTGCCTCCGGGTTTTACATGAATCCCGAGCAAGAGATCGAGCTGGTGTTGAGAGCCCTTTCCACGCAGCCTACCGATGAGGAGATCTTCCATCTAGAACATGAAGATGTGAATCCCCGCAAGGTCGAACAGGAACCGGAAGAGAAACCGGAACAGGAGCCGGAAGAAGAACCGGAAGAAGAACCGGAAAAAGAACCGGAAGAAAAGCCGGAAGAAAAGCCGGAAGAAGAGCCGGAAGAAGAGCCCGTGCCACTGCCCGTTCCCGTAGGCGGCACCCCAACGGAATGGAAGTATGACATCGGGTGTCTCGCCGATGGCGGTATGTCAAATCAATAGTGTCGACGGGTAAATCCAGGATTTGCCTTCGCGCCGCGATCGAGAGAATGCTCGATCTCCGGTAAGCCGCCTATCGTCCACTTGTATGGATCGGGATTCGCAAGGCCAGGGAACATGTTTCTCAAAATGTGGACGCCATCATCGGCCCGGACGAACCCATTGTTTATCCCGAGCATCTTACGGAGGAGCTCGACTACGAGCTTGAGCTTGCTGTTGTGCTGAAGAAATCAGAAAAGCCTTTCCTGCGATTATTCCTTGTACAGCCAAGCACCCACTAGGCTGGCCACGATGATTTCGACCAGGCCGACGATGCCGCCAACCACTAACAGACGCTTTGGAAACAATCCCAATGGCATCTGGCCGAGAGTGGGCAGCGCGTATCCGACCACCCAGTAGGCGAAGCCCGTCAACGCTGCGGTCTTAGGACCGGCACCGAACCGTGGGCGGGCAGCCGCATATAGCCAGATCGCTGCGATTCCTCCGATGAAGCCCCCGACAATGAAGACAGCTACCGCGCTCATGGATAAATGTCGACCGAGAGCCTTCATTGCCGCATCCCAGTCGGCCGCGAGCAGCACTCCGTTCGTGACATACTCGAAAATGTTGATGATGAAACCGGCGACTAAGCCGCCGAGCAACACTCGCGTCCAGTTGATCTTTCCCATTGCGAACCTCCTTTGACTTGACGAATCGAAATATTGCCTGGCCCGAGTGAGGTAATTAAGCCGAGGCTATTTTCAATGGAGTACGAAGTCGAGAGCACCCATTTCTGAGCCGCTTACCGAATCAGGCCCAGCTTTCTCTCGAGCTCTTCGCACACATTGAGGTACAAATACCCATTCTGCTATGAGCTCCCGCTGAAGCAGCTACCCTTGCATTTGATGTCTCGCAGCTGGAGGATCTTTGTGCAGGAGTCATGTTCCAACCGGGCCAAACTCGTGCGTGTGAAGCTTGCTGGCCTGCAGGCCGAGGGTGCAATGTTCCAGGCTGCGTTCGCGGACGCTGTTGGCCACATGGTGAAACAGACTTCGGAACAACCCACCCAAGTACCTCACAAAGCCTTTGTTCTCCTTCCGCGGCGTTACCCGAAGTCGAAGTCCCCGCCGACTGCATCCATGCAGAAGTGTGAACCAACCACGGGTTGCGTGACGCAAATCCAACCAGCGAAACATCGCCATCTTCGCCTACCGGAAACGAAGGCTGCCCTTGAACCTTGAGAGATCGCGAGAAGTGGCGCGGCGATGCATTGCAACGGATTAGCTGTTGTGGATTTCGAAAAACATCGCGGGCTCACCCGAATGCCCAGGACTTCCACTTTTTTTCAACACGGCTTTACCGTTGAACTGAAAAATTTGGTTTCCGATGCCGAAAGGCGTCTGCAGCGTTTGAAATGGACTCGCGGCTATTGCGGAAAACACTTGCGAAAATCGCATGTACCTCTTCACTCCATTGCGTGCAGAATGAGTAGGCTCGAAAGGAAACACGTTCGATGCGTCGGATCCATCAGATCCCATTCCAAGCGATCTTGCAACGGCGCGAGTATGCGATTTCACAGCACGCGAAGCTCAGGGTCACAAATATCGGAGTCTATGGGCTGACCTTGGTGATGAAAGTGCCCCAATTGGCGCGTATGACCCGCGGAGCATTTGGAATCATTTCATTCCCCATCCAAATGTTGCCGTCCTCGTCTGCGACCGCTGCCGAATAATCGCCCCAACGAGCCACGCGAAAGCCTCCAAACTGAACGTATCCGGAGAAGCCATCCTCCGGAAACGCTCCTGGCCCAGAGATGACAATTGGACTGGTCCCATTGACCGCATCCAGGGTGGCGTATGCTGCGCTTGGGAAGAAGTCCTGCCCAACCACACTGAAGGCGATCACAGCTTTGCCGGATGAATTGACGCCGATGGACGGATACATCACGTTGTTCTGGTTGGGGGAGTTAATGGCCACATAGCCCTGGTTCGCGACCACCGCACCAACCTGCGTGCTTTCCCCGCTGCCGCTCACTGAGGGCGAAAGGATGAACCAAGCGGCTCCGGTGCGTACAGGGCCTTCGCGCGTCTTCAGGACAGTATTCAGCCCGGTCCAGAGCTTGCCGTCCGCGAAAACGACCTGCCTCACGCGGTCGTCGCCTGTATCCACAAGTTCGAGATGGTTCTGAGAAGTTCCAGGCGGGAAGCCCGTCGCCAACACGTCCAACTGCGGAGTTGGCCCGGGCTTTTGCTGCGCGCTGGGAGGCTGGCCGTAGACCTCGGTGGTGGTGAACTGGAAGCTGAGGTGAAGGTCGGGCGTCGTATCGAGCGAGCTCGTATTGGTCAGAGCCCACACGGCGAGCCGGTCGGCGAGAGTGCCCGTGACGTCGAGCGAGCTGACGAAATATTCTGTACCGCCGTTGCCCGTCTCAAAACTGCCTCCAGGCGGCACCGCGGCCGGCTGGATGCTAAAGAAGGCAAAGATATTGTCGAAAATGAGGTTGTGGAAGCGAACTGCGGTGACGGCGGGCGGAGTACCGGTGACGAGCGCGTGCTTCGAGATGGCATAGATTTGTGTGCCCCGGAAAGTCAGCGCACTAATCGAGAAGGCATTTGTGTTGATATAAAAGCCGTTCTTGTCGGCGCCGATCAGCGGTTGATCGCCGAAGCAGGGGCAAGCGCCAAAGATGCTGTCGCCATCGTTCGAGACATCGAGCTTGAAGATGTTCCAACTGCCCGTCGGATCGTTCGTTTGGCTGACAGCGATAAAGATCTGTGAAACAGATGCAAGTGCGCCTGTGCTGGGGTCTCTGTCAATCTCCACCTCTGTAATGAAGAAGTGACCTGTATCGGAGTCAAAGTAGGCTCGGGGATCGCTGAGATCCGGGCCAAAGACAAGCGGCGTAGACCTTACGATCGCCGGCGCGAGACCAAAGAACTGGTTCAAAGGTTCAGGGCCGGCTTTCAAAGCTCCATCTGTGGCGCTGTACACGGCGATGACGTTATTCACCGGCTCGACAACAAAGCCACTGCCTACGGCGAGACCCTGGTCGGGCGGCTCGATGTTGAACTGCGTGTTCGTATAGACGCCGGTCCCCGAGAGGCGCTGATCGCGATGGGTGAGGCCAAGGAAACCGAAGAAAGTGCTGCTCACAATTTCGTTCCCTGCCGCGACCGGGACGTGGTCTGCCGGGACGCGGGCGGGAGAGACGGTGCCGGAGAGCTGTGGCTTGGGGAAATTGGAGTCCACGCTCAGGCCCTGTGCGACGTCGAAATCGGTTCCGGTCACGCTGGCCATCTCACCGCCCTTGATTATGGCCGTCCTAACAAAACTCACCCCACTGGTCGAGCTTTGGGGTCTCTGCGCGACTGCAGGAGAACTCATGGCCACCACGCAGAGCAGGACCACCGAGAAAATTCGAATTCCTGTCATGACCTCCTCCTTTGCTCTCACGAATCGGCTTTGCGCCACTTTGCGGGGGCAGGTGAGCTTGCGCTTAGTCGTCACGCCCTTCTGGCGTTGAATCGGAATTAACTTGATGGGGCGGCAGGAATGACGTTATGCGTGCGTTGGTCAAATACAACGTACTCGCCCGGAGATAATGCAATCAGCTCTTTAATGCGAATATTCGCGGAGTCAAGGTCGTTCATCGCCTCGAACCAGCGGAAACTTCCCTCCGGTTTTCTCTTCAGGATGTCAAACGGAGAATTCATGGATGCCTCCCGTGTTGCATGGCGTTGTAAGGCAAACTGAAGGAGGGAAAAAGGAGGTCACGCTAAGATAAAGACTTGGCGCCGGAGACCAGCGACTAATCCTGGTGGCTCCGACAATTTGCCCACTAAAGTGTGCGCGCTAGTTTCGTGGAAGTACAGTCTGTTCTAGCGTATCGGCGTTGGCGACGACTTGAGGTAGGCGATGATCGCTTTCGCATTGGCGTGGCCCAAGTGATAGAGGACCGCCAAGGAATCACAACCCGAGAGACTGAGATCTAGACTCAAATCTTTTTCTTCCGCACCAGCAAGTGAACTGCGCACTGCCGACGCGCTTTAGTAATTCTGAGCTCATTCTGGAAAAGTTCGATCAACGCTGGCCGACGAAGTGACAAACCTGGTGAGCGGAAGACCGCAGTCCAGACAGAAGCATTAGTTCGCGAAGGCTAGCTCGTAAGAGGGCATGGTAATGCTGCCCGGACTCGGGGCGCCCGGAGAAAAATGCGCATCGCCATCGGCCTGCCACTGAAAATGATGACGAGGCCACCGACTGCGCTAAGCAGGGAGAAAATACCCAAGATGATTCGCGGCCGCGATAGGGTGGTCCTGGCATGGGAGTGGTCTCCCCTCGCCGCAAAAGGAAGGGCAGATTGCCGTCTACCGTACTCCTGCGCTTCGCATCCGGTCAGGAATGCTTCACTTCCACCAGACGGTCTTGAACGATTGAGAGCCGGGGCGTAGGATGCCTTCAACATCACACCAAACCGAGGATGTGTTCTGCATTTTCAAGGAGGCAAAGGAGGTCCCCACCATGCCTGCGACCAAAGAATTCACTGTGTTAATGGAGGATCGGCCTAGCACGCTCGGAAAATTCTGCCGGGCGCTCGCCGATCACGAGGTGAACATCCTCGCCCTTCAATCCTTCCCGATCGGGGGAAAAAGCGTGACTCGATTCATCGTAGACAATCCGTCGACAGCCAAGATGGTGCTGGACAGCGAGCAGCTGACATACGTACAGGCAGAAATCGTCCAAGCCAAACTTCCGCACCGACCCGGCGAGATCGCGCGGGTAGCATCCCGCCTGGGAGAGGCCAACATCAACATCAATTACGCATATTGCGGTTTGGAGCCCGGTACGAATACGCCTCTCGTCTTTTTTGGCGTCACGGAAGTCAGCAAGGCAGCCCAGGTTCTTGAGCAGGCCGCAGCCGCCGCTGCAAAGCCTTAGACTTCGAGGAACTTTCAAAATTGTCTCACGGGAGCGGTGCCTCTCAGGCTCGCTTTATTCTGTCGAAGCCATGTCCGATAGAAGATGACGCGTGTATTCGCACCGTGAGGATTGCGCTAAGGAAAACGAATCACAATGGAAAAAGAGATCGGCAAGACTGCAGGGGCAAGCGCTCAGCACCCAAGGCGATTTGTCGCTCACACAACTGAAGAACCAGGTGAAAGCAAAAGCCCCATCTTCGACTGGGTCATCAGTTGCCGCTTGGTGGGTGTTCCTTTGCGGTCGATCGGCTCTCCGCTCACAAAATCAATGGGCGACACGTCGATAACACGGGGTTGCTTTAGTTCTACCTGAACATTCGTGAGATTCTTCCGCCAACGCTCGACGACCACCTGCGCTTGCTTCCAAGTGTGGACGATTTTCTTCACTCGTCGCACGGCGCTTCTCAAGCCGGCATTCTGCTCAAGCCGGCATTCTACCTTCCCGACGCCACGGCGCCTTGAACCAACCGGCCTCGTTTCGTCTCAAAAGCAGTAGCCAGAAGCAGGCGGCCTCGTCAATCAAAGCCGGAGGAGTGAGAAAAGAGAAAGAACGAAAAGATGCGTCTAACCGGAGTAGAATACGAGGCGGCCATGTACGGAAGGACCGCAGCGCTGCTCTTCGCGGCCACCCTCCTCGGTTTCGCTGGGGGAATCGCCAGCTACGCGCGGGGCGCTGGCCAGGCACCCGCCGCCGATCAGCCGCTGTCACACGAGGAACGCGCTCGGTTGCTCGCAAAAGGCAAGGAGCTTTTCCTCGCGCGGTGCGCCCGTTGCCACGATGAGCGCGGCGACAAGCCGCTAAAGACCGGCTCGCCATTGAACGAGCGGGGGCTTTCCACCGACGAGATTGCCCGAGCGGTGAACGGGCGCCTCCGAGACAAGACCGAGGAAGAACGACGCGCGGTGACGCTTTACATTTCGAGCTTGATGAAAACCAAAGATTCGGAAGAAAAGGCAGCACCAAATCCGTAGTTCCTCGACACCCTCACATCCTCAAGTTCGGATCCCCCGCGGCCTCTTCTTCATCCGAGTGAATGTCGGACACGGACACACCGGGCGTAAATCCATAGATTCAAGATGCAGACGGCGACAGCACCTGCAATGAGAAGGTTCGGGGGAATATTGGGGTACACCACCGCATCGAGGTAGTGCAGAAGGAAAGGGCCGCGATAAGCCGAAACGCCGCCACGCACGTCAAGCCACGTTTCAAACGTCGAGAACGGGCACCAGAAACCAAAGATTTCGACGATCACGCTGTACACCAGCGTGGCAACGTGTAGCGCGGCGAGTCGCAGCCGGCCCCGCGTGAAGAATGCGCCGAAGATGACCCAGGCGATGTAGGCCGCATGAAGCGACAGAACGCTGGCTGCCATCGCTCGGTACAATCCCGCCGCCAAGAGGGTTCTTAAGTGGCTACGAAGTTGGCGTGTGGTTCATTCCCGCTTCATTGACGTTTGGAGGAACTTCTCGGATTCAACTTCGCTGCTGTCTCAAAATGCGGGGCAGGGCAGGCCACACCAGATACGGCGCCTCCTGAGACGTGCCTGTCTATTCTTATTGTCGTAGCGTTCGTGCGGAGGCTTCCATCTGCGCAGCGGATCGTGCAGCGGTGACCACCTCGCGGATAGCTCTGGTAACCACTTCGGGATGGTCAAGATGAACCCAGTGTCCGCAGTCGCTCGCCACTAGATGTCGTCCACACGAAGAGAGCTGCGCTAGGTCGCGTTGCCAGTCGATGTGCGGCGCCGCATGATGGTCTCCCGAAACTACGACCAACGGCAAATCCCCAAGCGATCTTACTGCAGCCGCTTGTGCAGCGCTGACCGGCAATGCGGCAACGTGCTGTCCCAGGCTCATGAAATTCTTCGGCTGCGACCACAACGCGCGCACAACCGGCAAGATCGGTGCCGGCAGCTTGCGAACCTCTCCCGCAATCCGTTGCACCGCTGCAGCCATGCTGACGCCGAACGCGCTTGCCGCCGCCCATCCCAGCCTGGGTGAACCCCGTGCGAGCTGCGCGAGGCAAAACCGAACAAAACCTAAACGTGCGAGCCACGCTGCAATCCAGGCATATCGCAGACCCGCTTCGATCATCCGCAACTGTTCTGGGGTCGGCTTCTTCCATTCGGCAGGGTGAACCGAATCCACCAGCACCATGCCAGCGACCCTATCGCGATACAGGTGCGCGTACGCCCGGTTCACATATCCACCGAACGAGTGCCCAACGAGAACGTATGGACCTGGCAGACCTGTGGCATTCAGCAGCGTGTTCAGCTCCTGCGCGATCTGCCGAGCCGTGCGCGGCTCGGGCGCGGGATCGCTCCAGCCGTGCCCGGCGCGATCATAGCTCACGGCGCGAGAGAACTGTGCCACCTGTGGCTGCACCAGCGTCCAGCTCAAGCAGGACGCGCCCATGCCTGATTCGAAAACCACAGTCGGAGTGCCTTCTCCGGTTACGTGGATGTGCATCCGCCTCTCGTTGAATTGTACGAGCCGCCCTGGGGGCGAAAAGCGCCGGCGGTCCCGCCACGTTTCGATAGCCTGGTACACGGCGCCGGCCACCACCGGCAGAGCAAGTGTGCCGAGGAGAACCACGAGAATCACAATGGCCGTTTGCATGGGATACCCGGAGCCTCCAAGAATACACTCGTCGCCTGTTCTTCTTCGCCGATCACTCGCTACTAGAGATCGTATTCCTAATCTATAAACCAAACTCGACACTCTTCTTCCACGCGCAACCTAATGAGTTCGGTTGCACGAGCCGCTCGTCCTTTCTCATTCCGAAAAGTTCAGACGAACGACAATAATGAACTGGAGTGAGCGTCTCACGGGCGGGTGGTAGAATAACTTCTACGATGTCCGATCTTGCGGCCAAAATTTGCGTTCCTTGCCGTGGAGGCGTGCCCCCGCTCAAGGGTGAGGATCTCGCCGCTCTCGAAACACAGGTGGACGGTTGGAATGTCATCGAAGGACACCACATCACGAAGACCTTCAAGTTTCCTGACTTTCGCGAAGCCCTCAAGTTCGTAAATCACGTTGGTGAGCTGGCGGAGGAGCAGGGGCATCACCCAGACATCTCGCTTGCCTGGGGAAAAGTCGAGATCACGACCTGGACGCACAAGATCAACGGTCTGACGGAGAGCGATTTCATCTTGGCAGCCAAAATCGACCAGCTCTACAAACCCTGAACTCCGCGCTCTGCGTCAACCCGCCTATGGCCGCCCCGCGTTGCCTGTTTTTTCGTCCAATCCTAGAAGCCCGCGGTGCCGACTCTAGACCAGCTCCGCGGAATGCTAGAGCAGAAGAATCAGGCTCTTGTTGAATAAGAGAAGGTGCGAGGAGGGAGATATGAACGTAGAAAAAATCTCCGCAATCACGATCAAAGTCAATGATATGGCAAGTTCAGTGCATTTCTATAACAGGTTGCTAGGCCTGAAGGTTCTCTACGGCGGCGAAAACGCTTATTTTTCTTCCCTTCAGACGTTTGGCGTGAAGGATACGATTCTGAACCTAGAGAAGGGCCATGTGACCCCCGTTTGGGGGCGGATAATTTTCTATGTCGAAGATGTAGATCGGTTTTGGGCTCACATGAAAGAAAAGGAATTCGGTCCCGCAAGACCCCGAGATGCGGCATGGGGTGAGAGGTACTTCCATCTAATCGATCCGGACGGCCACGAGCTGTCGTTCGCCCAACCAATCCGCTAAGACTGCCAGGTTCGTTCACTATCTCGACGAATTGTCGAAACCCGAGAGCCAGGAAATGATCTGGGCTTCTTAGAAGTCGAGTACCAGAAAATCTGATTGCAACCGCATGAGCGGAACAAAGGGACTGGCAGTGATCTGTCGTCGAAACGCAGGATCCCACCGTCCGGGAATGCTGGCGCCACAAGATGGGCAGCAACCCTGAGGCGTAAGGAAGTAGCCTGTGATTCGATAACCGTAGCGTTCAATGAGCAGCTTCCGGCAGTTCGGGCAACGGGTGTTCTCCCAGTCGCCAACCATGCCGGGCAGGTTCCCGGCATAGACATAACGCAAGCCTGCTCTCTTGCCGATCTCTGCTGCCCGCATCAGCGTCTGGGCGCTGGTGTTCTCTGGATCGGTCATTTTGTAATCTTTGTGAAAGGCCGTTACATGCCAAGGAATATCCGGCGACACCTCCGCCAGAAACTCGGCCAGCCGAGTCAGTTCATCGTCCGAGTCGTTAAACCCGGGAATCACCAGCGTAACGATCTCCAGCCAGAAGCCCATCCCGTGTAAGCATTCAATGGTGTCCAAGATAGGCTGTAAGCGCCCGCCGAGCTGTCGATAGTGGCGGTCATCAAAGCTCTTTAGGTCCACCTTGTAAAGATCCACCCACGGCCGCACGTATTCGAGAACCTGTGGGGTGCCGTTTCCGTTGGAAACAAAGCTGGTCACCAATCCAGCAGCGCGCGCTTCCTTGAAGACGGCGATGGCCCATTCACTCGTGATCAGTGGCTCGTTATAAGTGCTGACGATAACCCTGCCTCCCTGGCGCGAGGCGTTATGAACAAGTTCCGCGGGCGTGACGCGCATCGGGCCGACAACGGCAGCGGGGTCGCGCAGGGCTTGCGAGGTCAGCCAATTCTGGCAATAGCCGCAGTGCAGATCACAGCCGAGCATGCCGAAGCTGTAAGCCAGTGCCCCCGGATGAGCATGGAAGAAGGGCTTTTTCTCTATGGGGTCGCATTGGATGCTGCCGACGTAGCCCCAGGGCACAAACAAGGATCCACCCCGGTTGTAGCGAACCTTACAAACTCCAGGCTGGCCTTCTGGGATCTTGCAACAGTGCCCGCAGGCAAAACACCGCACCCAGTTGCGGTCGAGCTTTTCGAACAGTTCGCCCTCGCGAACGTTTTCATGAATGACTTCGCGCAGTGTACTCATATGTGCCAAGTGCAGTGGCAAGGTAAATGTCAGCTTCTTGCTCTTTGATACTTGTCGCGCTGAAATTCACCGCCGTCAACGTAATTCTTGTTGGTCTCGAGGTACCCTTGCCACTTCTCCGGGAGATCATCCAGCGCGAAAATTGCCGTCACCGGACAGACCGGAACACAGGCCCCGCAGTCAATGCACTCAGTGGGATCGATATACAGTTGAGGCACTTCATCGAACGTCGGGCGGCCATCGTCATAGGTGCGGTCTTTCGCCGGATGGATACAATCCACTGGGCACACATCTACGCAGGCAGTATCCTTTGTTCCGATGCAAGGTTCGGCGATGATGTATGCCACCGGTCACCTCCAATGCATGAACCGTCGTATTAGACTTCAAAAACCGTGAGACTTGCTGCGTGTAACGCTGACCGGTGAAGAACCAGATTCACCCAGCAGACCCCAGATGGCAACACCTGCGACGCGGCCGGGTGCCAGCTCTATACCTCCAACCGAAGAACGTAGGCTTGAAGATCTTGCTACACAAACCATTAAGAAAAACACACGACATCGTTTGTGTCACCCTTTCTGAGCGAATGAGCATACCTGGGGCTTCGCCACGCGAACAAAGTCTCGCGGTGCGTTCCGGCGTTGAAGACAATCGCCTCATCGGCGGCCAGCGACTCATCTACGTACGCAGGCAAGTTGTAAAGAGAACCGAAGGGCGGCATGGCGCCCGGCTCACAATCGGGAAAGAGACTGCTGAATTCTTGCTCGGTGGCTAGTCGCAGAGACTTTCCCACCTCGGCGCCGAGCTGGTCGAGTCTCACGTGATTCGGCGCCGGAAGGACGGCCAGAATCATTTCTTCGCCCGTCCACAGAACGACGCTCTTGGCAAGTTCTTTTCCAGAGATCTGCAAGGTAGCGGCTGTGCCCTGCGCGGTGTAGGCGGTGGTGTGCATCACTACCGAGTAGGGGATTTGGTTTTCGTCAAGGAAAGTCTTCAGACGTACGGATATGCTCATGGGCGTACTCCTTTCGCCCTGTGCATTGCAAAGATTATCGCGCAGCGTAAAACAAAAAGGAACATGTACCCCCCTCTCCAGACTTGAGGCGGGGCAGCCGGACTCAGCGAACCGCTTGTTGTCCTATCCCGAGTGTGGAATCCTGAGCATTCTTTCGTGGTTAGATACGCCTCGACCCCGCGCCTGCCGCCGGCGCACCCGATGCGGATGCCGTCCGTGAGAACGCGTTTTTGTCACCTTCCTTTTCCGCGCTCTTCTCGATCTCGATCGAGCCTTTGAAGGATGTTCCGTCTTCGATGATGATTTGCGCCGTCGTCAAATCTCCGTTTACGGAACCGTTCTTCTTGATCTCGATCTTGCCTTTCCCACGGACATAGCCTTTCACGCTTCCGTACACGATCACCTCGCCAGCAATGATGTCGGCTGTCAACTTTGCTGTCGCCCCGACCGTCAGCTTCCGTTCATTGATATGGACGCGTCCTTCAACTGTTCCGTCTATGTCTAGGTCCTCGTTGCCCGAGATTTCGCCTTTCAAATGTAGTCTCAATCCGAGCCGCGACCGGTCGCGGTCCGCGGTCGCTCCTGCCGGACCCGTCGCGTCTTTGCTCGTCTTGGTTGTTCCTTCCCAAGACGGCGGAGCGGGTTTTGGCGGCTGATTCGTTTCCCAATTTTTCGGTTCCGGGGTCCGCAGTTTGCGTTGTATCAGATTTCTTTTTACTCCACATCGGAACCTCCCCGGGGGCGACGCAGCACTGCTGGCAAAGTCGGCGCTGCAATGTTTCAGGTCTCATCTCTCGTTAGCTGATATGCGTCTCTAAACACCTTCCCATCCGCCTTGAACGTAGATCCTCGCTGTTTTCTCCATTTCTTAAACAGTCTCGGATTGTTTTTCAGCTGTAGTAATGCGGACGCAACTACTTCCGCGCTTGGCATGTCTGGGTCCGCCGCAACAGAAAAGCACGTCGATTTACCGTGGTGTGAGATCTGATGTACGAATTTATGATCCACCAGAAAATTCCTATGCCCGGCTCTGAGCCAGTAAGTATCACCGCGAATTTGCTCGGCTCCAGTGAGCGCGGCGA
>WNGQ01005232.1_pt1 | contig 12745 bp, 9 predicted proteins | sample 5407661 | NCBI WGS metagenome assembly WNGQ01 (sample SAMN13153382, study PRJNA577476) | soil metagenome | isolation source: 60 cm soil or saprolite under Garry oak tree replicate 2 | place: USA:California | collected 2016-06-15
CGGACATCGAAATTGGATTACTCACTGGTTGCCAGGACAGGCCATACGCATTTGGCCTGGCAATGGCGCTGGTGGCAAGAGGTGTACGCGTGGATGTCGTCGGCAGCGACGAAGTGGACAGTCCAGAAATGCATTCCAGCCCAGGGCTGCACTTTCTTAATCTGCGAGGGAATCAGCGGGAGGAGATTAACTTCACAAAGAAGATATCGAGATTATTGATCTATTATGCAAAACTGATCCGTTATGCAACGCGTGCCAAGGCCAAGATCCTTCATATTCTGTGGAACAACAAGTTTGAATTCTTCGACCGAACTGTGCTGATGCTGTACTACAAGGTGTTGGGTAAGAAAATTGTTCTGACCGTGCACAATGTTAATCAAGCCAGGCGGGATTTGAACGACTCACTCCTCAATCGTCTTACCCTGAGGACTCAGTATCGACTTAGCGATCACTTCTTCGTGCACACGCAAAAGATGAAGAGCGAACTCCTCGAAGATTTTAGGGTACAAGAAGGGGCTGTCACAGTCATTCCGTTTGGCATTAACAATGCCGTACCCCGCACAGAGTTAACCCCGTCTGAGGCAAAGCGGCACCTCGGCATCGAGGCCGCTGAAAAGGCGATCCTATTCTTCGGCCGAATCCGGCCTTACAAGGGTTTGGAACACCTCTTGGCTGCTTATCAGGAACTCGTGACCCGCCGACCGGATTGCCGGCTGATTATCGCGGGCGAGCCAAAAAAGGGTTCCGAGAAATATTTGGACGAGGTTCAACAGACGATTCGCCGCGTTGACAGCCAACACCGGATAATCAGCAAGATCCAATTCATACCGGACAGTGAGATGGAGCTCTACCTGAAGGCGGCAGATGTTTTGGTTCTCCCTTACAAAGAGATTTTCCAAAGCGGCGTGCTCTTCCTGGCCTACAGTTTCGGCCTGCCCGTGGTTGCTGCCGATGTGGGATCCTTCAGGGAAGAGATCATCGAAGGCAAGACAGGGTTTTTGTGCAACCCGGGTGATGCAGTGGACTTAGCCAACGCTGTGGAGAGGTATTTCGCAAGCGACCTGTACAGAAATCTGGCAAATCGAAGGCAAGAGATAAGTGATTACAGCCACGCACAACATTCGTGGAGCGTGGTGGCCGAGAGGACGGTGGCTGCCTATGCGGAATTGCTGGAAAGCCAGCCATTATGACGTGTTTTGTATCGATTCATTTCCAGGTGTTCAACGCGCAGATATCCAGTTCAATTAACGATTGCGGTTAGGCCTGTTGGCGGCTGGGGGGCGGTAGCCGAGTTTGATCCATAGCAGCTGTTCGCGTTGAAGGTCAACACGCTCCCAGTTCCGTCAGATGTCCCAGTCATTGCGTTTGTATAACAATCCGCAGCCGGTATCGAGTACGCGTGGCCTGCATAGCCAGAGAGATTTCCTCCGCTCACGTCCGGGCCAATAGGAGGCCATGCTTTCGCACTCGGCCACCAGCTAGGCTTCGCGGCCAAGTAGAACGACGGCGGGAGAGTTGTAGTCGCCGGGACGCCGTTGTGAAAATTTGCAATGCCGCCGGGAACCTCGGAAGTGCTGCCACAGGTTGTGCTCCATCCGGGATCAGAAGAGTTTCCGCACCACCGCACAGCAGCCGTAACGACATCATAGTTCCCCCAACGCATCAGCGTGCGCGCTACGTTGGAATCGGAAGGAACGCTGTAGCTCGAGCTTTCCCCTCCGCCTATGACGTAGATAGGATTCGCACCAGACTGATAACCATTGTTAGGCAGCGCAGTGCTTCCTAGAACGTTGCCGATCAGGTTAAAGAATCTGTTAAGAGCATTCAGAATGATGGGCACGGTATTCCCCGTGGGATTAATCCCATTGTTCTTCTGGTAGCCGCTCCAAACATTGCGGAACGCAGTGATGAAATGATGACTTCCGTGGATAGCGTCGGCCTGAAATCCTGACCCTTGATTCCCTTCTATCAGTACATGGGAAATTCCGACAGCATGAGGCAGGCTGCTCGCCATGCGCCAAGCGTAGCTTCCGTTTGAACTAAAAACGTCGTCGATGTCGAAATTGTAGCCTTCCACGCAGCCGGAGCAATTTCCGTTCAGCGACATCGGCTCAGTGATCTGCTGGAATATGTTGTTTTGAATCAACATCGCGGAGGCCCCGGCTGATTCAACTCCGTAGGAAGTCGAAGTTTGCCCCGCCGTGCGAAAGAAGTAGCTATCCTGCACGGTGATGTTAGTGCTGACCTGAGCTTGCACGTGCGATCGTCCGGGCGATATGCTCCGGATGCCTCTCACCCAGCAACCGCTGCAATTAAATATCTCAATTCCGAATCCCATGCCAACGGTACCTTCTGCTGCTGTCACGTCAATACTTAGATTTTCCACGCCCATGTTGGAAACGGGGCTGGTGGCCCACCATGCTTGGGGGTTCTTGCCGGACGCCCAATTCGGCATGTAGAGGCCTGGAGTGATGCCTACGCTGCCCCCAGTGATGCTAGTCACGGTGACGATTTGCTGCTGTCCTCTATTCGAGCGTGCAAATCCTCCGTTGTCGCCATTCGTCGAGCAATTGAGTGTGCCGTTTGATTGATAGCAAACGAAAATGTCTCCGCTGTCCACGGTATCGTCCAGCTGGTCCAGCACGATGGCTGATCCGATCTTAAGATTCGTTGTGCTGCTCAGAGTAATGGAGGTGGTGCCGGCCGCATAGCCAGCAGTCCAGTTTGCGGAGTTGGATTGACTAAGCACGTAGTTAAGGTCAGCGCTAGCCATGCAAATGCCGGCGGTAAATCCCATGCAACCGTTAGTGCCGGTCAAAATTAAGATGGTCTGGTTGGCTCCTGCACCGACCAGTTTGACGTTACTTTTTTGACCGAAAGTTATCCCCGTAGTGAGGTTGAACGTGCCTGCCGCAAGCTGCACGTAGTGATTTGCAGTGCAAGCGGCAATGGCGGAGTTGATGGCTGACGCGGAGGAGCCGGCAGGAACAGTAGAGCCACATTGCGTCCACGAAGTAGAAGCGGCCATCGCAGGAGAACCTACACGCGACCAGTCGGCGGCCCGGCTCGGGTCGATGATACCTGACCACGCCTGCGCGTGGGCGGTCGCGGGCATTATCAAGAGCAATAAAAGCAAGAGTGGAAGTGACAGAGGGCGCGTCATTATAAAAAGCTCCTTAGCGCTCCAACCTAGCGCCGTTGTCCGAGTTTGCCGAAAACTTAGGGAAACCGAGAACCTAACATACGTCAATCGTTTTGACTCCATAACAGTCCGCGGGAGAGAACGCCGGTGCTTTCTCGCTCGCGCCGGTTAACCATGGGAGGGGCAGGAGTATAACAAAGGCATGTTGGTGCGAGCCTGCGCAGCACCGAGCGCGCCTCCCCAGCATTACCGATCCATCCCATACCGTACCCGCTCCTCACTGTTCCACCTATAGCGTAGACCTCGGTTTGAGGCAAAGCCTACTGGTCCGGAGGACAGATTGTGGCCAGTGACGCGAATCTGTCCTTAGGGTAATATCCGGTTTTCGTCGACAGCAGGACCCGGAAGACACGACAGAGTTGCCTAGATTCAATTCAATAGGTCCCCAACAGAGTAAACAAGAGCGCTCACGCCTATTTAAGACATTCGGCAACTGAAATTGTGGCACTAAGGTGAGCCGCCAGGAAGAGGCAGTCCATAAGGGTGGCATGCCGATTGCAAAGCCTCAGTTTATAATGAGGCAACATGGAGCAAGGCAAGAGTCTTGCGACGCTGAGTTGATCATTTTACAGTCAGAAGAAGAAAAAGTAGGAAACTGCCAGGTCTTAGAGCGTAAACTTCAAACGGAGAGCAGAACATGTTTATTTTGCGGCGCACGCTAAACTTTGTGCAAGGGTTTCTCGCGAGTTATGGTCCTTCCAACATTAAGAAGCTGCTATGGGACAGGGATTTCGCCGGGGACAAATGGAATTTCATAGATGATACGTCTGGTGACTGCGTCTATCCCCACCTGGAAAAGTACGCTCGGAACGGAGATATCCTGGACCTCGGATGCGGTCCAGGCAATACGGCCAATGAAATAGCCTCTGACGTGTACCGGAGTTATGTTGGTGTAGACATATCCGAAGTGGCCCTAGCCAAGGCCGTGAAGCGGACAAAGGAAAACGGTCGTGAGAGCAAAAACAGCTTTGCCCAGGGGGACTTCCTAGGTTACACGCCGACTCAAGAATTTGACGTAATACTATTTCGAGAGGCCCTGTACCACGTTCCGTTTGGTCAGGTCCTGACGATATTAGACAAATACTCAAAGTATCTGAGGAAGAGTGGCGTCTTTATCGTCAGGCTCTATAGCGGAGATAACAAGACTGGGAAGAAGAAATGGCGCGTGACAAGGAAGATAGACTTGATCAAGCGTGAATTGGAGATGGTGGAATCGGCTGAATACGGCACACGTGGGCTGCCAACGGTACAAGTCTTTCGACCACGACGCCCAAGCTGAAGGTGGCCAACGACGCATGCGCACGAATCTTGTCTCAACTACCAACAGTTTTTCGACCTAATTATGAAAGCTAGCTTGATATTGGTTAGTTTGCAGGCGCCCCTCCAGGTAGCCGTTTTCCCATCGAGAAATCCCAAAGAGGAATTCATGGGTGCTCGCGAGAGAGGCGCCGTTCACACTTCTTTAGCCAAATGGACAAGGTCTTGTGTCCAGGGGCGAAGGAACATACTTTGAAAATCAGCATCTTCGGACTAGGGTACGTCGGTGCGGTATCGGCGGGTTGCCTCGCCAATGATGGACACGAGGTCATCGGTGTTGATCCGGTCCCAACAAAGATTGAGCTGATAAACAATGGGCGGTCTCCGATCATCGAGGCGGAAATCGATGAGATCATTGCGTCCAATGCCCGAGCGGGTCGACTGCGCGCAACGCACAACCAAATGCAAGCCATTCGTGAGACGGAACTGTCCTTCGTTTGCGTGGGCACTCCAAGTCAACCCAATGGAAACCTCGATCTAAGGTACATCAGGCGCATTTGCGAGCAGGTTGGCCATGGTCTCAAAGAAAAACCAACGCGGCACACGGTGGTAATTCGCAGCACTGTCTTGCCCGGAACCATGCATGGGATCGTCATCCCAGTCCTGGAGGAGTTCTCCGGGAAGAAGGCAGGGGTGGACTTCGGACTCTGTCACAATCCTGAATTCCTGCGTGAAGGTTCAGCTGTAAGGGATTTCAATTCTCCTCCCAAAACAGTGATCGGAGAGTTAGATAAAGTAAGTGGCGATATCCTCGCTACGCTCTATCGAAAAGTCGACGCCCCGTTGATTCGAACGGACCTGGAAACCGCGGAGATGGTGAAATACGTCGATAACTGTTGGCATGCGCTCAAAATTGGTTTCGCGAACGAAATCGGGAATCTTTGTAAGGCTTTCGCCATTGACTCGCATAGAGTAATGGACATCTTCTGCCACGACAAAAAGTTGAACATCTCTTCCGCTTACCTTTTGCCCGGCTTTGCCTTTGGCGGCTCGTGTCTTCCCAAAGATCTCCGGGCGCTGGCGTATAAGGCCAAGATACACGATTTAGATCTGCCAATTTTGAGTTCCATTCTGCCTAGCAACGAAATGCAGGTTACCAAAGGCCTGCAACTCATCATGGAAAAAGGACACAAGCGAATCGGGGTGCTAGGCTTCAGTTTTAAGGCAGGAACCGATGATTTGCGAGAGAGCCCGGTGATAGAAGTTATTGAACGGCTGATCGGCAAGGGATTTGACCTTCGCATTTACGACAAGAATGTGCACTTAGCCCGTTTGGTTGGCGCCAATCGAGACTTCATCCTCAACCGTATACCGCACATTTCCAAGCTGATGGTCGATGATATCGACGCAGTGCTGGATCACGCTGAAACGGTTGTAATTGGGAACAAAGATAAGGACTTTGAAAAGGTGCCAGAGCGGCTGCGCGAGGATCAACGCCTCGTGGACTTCGTTCGAATCACCGATCGCAGGAGTGAGAATGGGAAGTACGACGGCATCTGCTGGTGAGCGGCAAGTGAGTCGGACAGACCGAAGTGCGCCGAAGGATCAAGTCTCCGAATCGATCCGACGCGTATCCAATTGGCTGGAGAAAACTGACTACCGCAGCTACGATACGTTTGACGGCTTGAACTCAAAACTATTGCGTCCGCTCACATTTGAGACAAATTTCCTTCGCACCGTGCTCCAGCAGGGGGTACGCCGGTTTCCCTTGAATCTGCGCCCTCTGGTGGGTGTTGCCAAAGGCCCTTCCAGCAAGGGAATGGGGTTTTTGACCAGAGGTTTTATCCGGCTTCATAAGGCCACTGGTGATCGAGTTTGGCGAGACAAGGCGGAATTTGCGCTGGGATGGCTGATGCAAAACCAGTCCCCCGGTTATTCGGGCGCGTGTTGGGGCAACCATTTTGATTACCAATCGCGAAGCTTTTATCTGCCCAAAGGCGCACCCACCGTAGTCTGGACGGCGCTCATCGGGCATGCCTTTCTGGACGCCTACGACCATTTCCAAAAAGAGAACTATCTGCAAGTCGCGATCAGTTCCTGCGAACACATATTGGGCGACCTCGAGACGTTTTCTGACGGCGAATCTCTTTGCATTGGCTACATCCCGGCCCGAATAACAGCAAAGAATAAGCAAGTACATAACGCCAATACTCTCGGCGCCAGCCTGTTAGCGCGTACGTATTCATCTACACGCAATAATTCCTACCGGGAATTGGCGGGAAAGGCGATGCAATACACGGCGCGGCACCAGCGGCCGGACTCGTCTTGGTACTATGGTGAAGCGCCCAATCTGCACTGGGTGGACAACTTTCATACCGCCTATGTGCTGGACTGTTTCAAGCATTACGTGCAAAGCACCGGCGACGAGCGCTTTGAAAAGAACCTGATGAGTGGGTACGAATACTGGAAGAAGACGTTTTTCCTGCCGGATGGGACTCCAAGATACTATGACCATAAGACACTGCCGATCGACATCCAGTGCTGTTCCCAAGCGATCGATACTCTCGTTTTCTTCAAGGACCGCGATCCTGAAAGCCTGGACCTGGCACTGAAAATCGCCAAGTGGACAATCGACCAGATGCAAGACTCTACAGGATATTTCTATTATCGCCGGTATTCGCGATGGCTCGTCAACAAGACCCCCACCTTACATTGGGGGCAGGCGACCATGCTTTGCGCGCTTGCCGGACTCTACAAGTCGCTGTAGACATCGAGACATCAATAGTGAAGAAAAAGATCCTCATCATTGTGGAAAACCTGCCCGTCCCATTCGACTCGCGCGTATGGAAGGAGGCCTCCTCGATGCACAACGCCGGGTACGAAGTGACCGTACTATGTCCCCGGGGCAAGGGCTATACGAAAAGCTACGAAGTGCTCGATAACATCCGGGTTTACCGGCATCCAGTGCCACCCGAAGGCAATAGCACTTTTAGCTACGTCTGGGAATATGGCTGGGCCCTATTCTGGGAGTTTCTTTACACGTGGTGGATTTTCCTTCGTCACGGATTCCACGTGATCCAAGGATGCAACCCCCCCGACGATATTTTTCTGGTTGCACTGCCGTTCAAACTTTTTGGCGTGAAATACGTTTTCGATCACCACGATGCCAACCCGGAGTTATACTTTTCTAAATACGAGCGCGAAGACTTCTTTTACAGGGCACAGGTTTGGCTGGAAAGATTCACGTATCGTTTTGCCGACGTGGTCATAGCAACGAATGCCAGTTACAAGGAGTTGGCGATCACTCGTGGAAGGCTCGCCCCCGAAGATGTGTTCATTGTCCGCAATGGACCGGACCTGAAAACGTTCAAAGCAGTTCCTCCCGTCCCCACTCTCAGATACGGCAAACGGTTCCTGGTCGGCTACGTGGGAACCATGAGTATCCAGGAAGGGCTGGACATCCTGTTGGATGTGGCATTACATATAAAGAAATTAGGGCGTAACGACGTTCATTTCACTTGCGTCGGCGGCGGCCCCGGACTGGTTGGCCTGCGCCAAATGGTGAAAGACAAGAACCTCGAGGATATAGTGAACTTTACTGGCAGAATCCCCGACAAGGATCTCCTGGAAGTACTTTCCACCGCCGATGTCTGCGTCAATCCGGACAAGCCCTGCCAGATGAACGACATTTCTACGATGATTAAAGTCATGGAGTACATGGCGCTGGGTAAGCCGATCGTTCAATTCGACCTGAAGGAAGGCCGTTTCAGCGCTGGCGAAGCCTCGCTGTACAGTGACAACAGCAACCAGGTTGCCGATTTCGCCACCAAAATCCTCTGGCTGCTCGACAACGACGAAGCGCGCAAGAAAATGGGTGAATTCGGCCGCAAACGTGTCGAACAGCAGCTTGCTTGGGAGTACTCAGTCGACAGTCTTCATAGGGCTTACCAGCGCGCTTTCAGCAAGACAGCAGTCTAGGTGGCATTGCGGGCAATTTATTCAGACCCGTGTTGCGCCGACGCTGTGGAATTCATTGCGTCGAAATTGTGGTTAGATGGTGAAAAATATGAAACCTCTAGTCTCAATCTTGATTCCCGCTTATAACGCGGAGAAATGGATTGCAGACACGCTCCGATCAGCGATTGCCCAAACTTGGGAGAACAAGGAGATCATAGTCGTTGACGATGGCTCATCGGATCAAACGAGAGCGGTTGTCCGGCAGTTTGAATCGAACTGTGTCCGGGTAGTGGCACAGGAAAATCAGGGGGCTGCGGCTGCGAGGAATAAGGCGTTTTCGCTATCACAGGGGGAATTCATTCAATGGCTTGATGCTGACGACCTGATCTCCCGGGACAAGATCACCAAGCAGATGCAGGCTTTCGATCGAATGGTAAGCAAGAAGACTTTGCTGTCCTCGGCGTGGGGCCGCTTCTTCTACCGATACGGCCGGGCGGAGTTTAAGTCCTCCGCTTTGTGGTGTGATCTAACTACCACGGAATGGCTGTCGCGTAAGATGGAGCAGAATTTGCACATGCAAACAGCAACTTGGTTAACCAGCCGAGAATTAGCCGACGCGGCCGGGCCTTGGAATACCCAACTGCTGGGCGACGATGATGGCGAATACTTCTGCCGGGTGCTGCTACAAAGTGCCGGAGTCCGATTCGTTCCCGAGGCGAAAGTCTATTACCGAGCCGCCGGAACCAGTAGCCTGAGTTATATAGGTATGTCCGATCGAAAGATGGAAGCTCAGATGGTCTCTATGAAAGCGCATATAGGCTATTTGCGCTCATTGGAAGATAGTCCGAGAACGCGCGCCGCATCGATACAATATCTTCAGAACTGGCTGGTCTTTTTCTACCCCCATCGGCCCGATTTGGTTGAGGAAGCGGAGCAGATTGCCAAAGAGTTAGGAGGAAAGTTGGAGCCGCCGCAACTTTCCTGGAAGTACTCCTGGATCAAAGCGCTCTTTGGCTGGGGTCTTGCCAAGCGGGCACAGGTTTTCTTTCCGCGTCTAAGATGGTCTGTAATACGGTCCTGTGACAAGATACTCTCCAAAGTAAACAACGAACCTGTGGAGAACCTCTGAGGCAAAGACAACAGGACTGGGGACCGCAGACTCAGAAGGACGTGTGGCGTTCAAGCGTGGCGTAATCGAGATTCTCGTAAACCAAACTCCCGTAGGCGTCACCCGATTGGAAGGACGACGACATGATCATTACCCGAACTCCTCTGCGCATTTCATTTTTTGGCGGCGGAACGGATTACCCAGTGTGGTTCCGTGAGCACGGCGGCTCCGTCCTTTCGACTACCATTGACAAGAGCTGTTATATCACGTGCCGCCGCCTGCCCCCTTTCTTCGAATATCACACGCGCATTTCATATTCGCGAGTGGAGAACGTCACGAGCAATGCGAGCATTGCCCACCCTTCCGTGCGCGCTTGTCTGCAGTACCTGAAGATCGACGAGGGCGTTGAAATCCATCACGTTGCTGACCTACCTGCCCGGACGGGGTTAGGGACAAGTTCTGCCTTTACTGTGGGTCTCCTCCTGGGCTTGTATGCGCTCAAAAACCAGATGCGAGACAAGCACGCGCTTACTGCGGATGCGATTCATGTGGAGCGCGAACTTCTGCAGGAAGCCGTGGGCTCTCAGGATCAGGCGAGTGCTGCTTTCGGCGGTTTTAATCGCATTCAATTCCATCCCGATGACACTATCGAAGTCAAACGCGTTTTGGTGGACCATAGCCGTCTAGCTGAATTGGAGAGCCATTTGGCGCTCTATTTCACAGGTTTTTCCAGAATCGCTTCGGAAGTTGCGAAGGAGCAGATCAAAGCCACGCCGAGCAAAGCCAAGGAACTTCGGGTGATGCAACAGATGGTTGATGAGGCGGAGTCTATTGTCGCGAACTCTACGCATTCTTTCGATGAGTTCGGGCGTTTGATGAATGAGGCTTGGAAAGTAAAAAGATCCCTGACCCAGAACATAACGAGCTCAAGTATTGACGACATCTATGAGGCTGGCATCAGCGCTGGGGCGTTGGGCGGTAAACTCCTAGGCGCGGGGGGAGGCGGGTTCATGCTCTTTTTTGTTCCCCCGGAAAGGCGCCATGCTTTGAGGTCGAAATTGAAGAAGTTGCTCTGCGTTCCCATAACTTTTTCTGCGAGGGGCAGTCAGGTTGTTGTTTACGAGCCTGAAGACCAATACGATGAAGGGTTGATTAAGGAGCGCCAGGAAGTGTATGCGCAGAACCATGACCGTGGACGCTGAGCGGTTATTTGCCCGCAGAAAGACGGAGGATATCGATTCTTCTCGCGGGCATGGGTTAGTAACGCAGCTCCCCTGCGGGCCTGACCGCAAGGGTTCAGAACGTCCGGTTGGACTTCTTGCTATCGTTTTTACGGCAGTACGCTAGTTTGTCCGCCGTGGCGATTTCATCACAGTCCCGAATCCTGCATTCATTTCAACGGCAAGACAGTGTAGCTTGGCCACCGGGAGTTGGGGTTAGTTAAAAAAGCGGTTAGCGCGCCGTGACTGTGCGCGGCCCAAGCATAGAGAGCGATGCGCCGGGTACCCCCCGGAGAGGCTGGAACGATTCCAGAGGGCCGCTCCAAATTTTCTTTGATTCGTCGGATTGACGAGTGCAGTGCGCAATAAGTGCGATGGACGTGTGTTCGCTAGCACCACGCTCGTCGGCATTCACTATTTGTTTACTTTTACTGGACCAAAAGAACTAACCCACCAGCCCCCTTGTCTGGTGGAAATGCGAAACCATAAGGACGAAAGAATGCAGAGAAATACTGCACTGGTGACAGGGTCAGAGGGATTCATAGGCTCACACCTGGTTAGATTCTTGCAGGCCAAAGGCTGGTCTGTAGTCGGCACGTACCTTTCGGGCCTATCTGACGCCAGGGAAAAGCTGCCTCGGATGGAGTTCATCCAATGCGATCTTCGCAATGGACAAAGAATGACTCGGCTCTTGAACGAGGTGGGAGCCACTCATGTCTTCCACTTAGGAGCACAGAGCCTGCCAACCGTTTCTTGGGCAGACCCAGTCGGAACTTTCGAATCCAATGTCATGGGTTCTCTCCATTTGATGGAGGCCGTGCGTCACATGAAGCGGACTCCAGTAATTGTGTCTGCTTGCTCCAGCGCAGAATATGGCCATGTACCGGCTTCCGCCATTCCCGTCGTGGAAGAGCAGCCGCTTCACCCTCTCCACCCATACGGGATAAGCAAGGTGTGCCTCGATCTCCTGGCGCGGGAATATTTTCTGGACTACCAGGTTCCGGCGGTGAATTTGCGGCTTTTCAATACAACGGGGCCCGGAAAGAAAAACGACGCACCCTCAGATTTCGTCCGGCAACTGGTGAAAATAAGGAAAGGGTTGCAGTTGCCAGTCATCGAGGTCGGCAATTTGAAGCCGCGCAGGGCATTCCTCGATGTGAATGACACCGTACGTGGTTTTTACCTTGCGGCGCTAAAGGGCAAACGAGGGGAGTCGTACAATCTGTGCGCTGCTAGGACGTACCAGATTGGCGAGCTTCTGAAGATGATGATCCAGCTTTCCGGGGTGAAGCTGGAAGTGCAACAAGTAGAACACTTGATGAGACCCTCCGACGAAAAGGTAATCTTTGGCAGAACCGATAAATTCCGAAAGGACACGGGTTGGAAGCCCCTGCGAACGATTGAACAGACTTTGAATTCCATGCTCGAATACTGGGAGCAGCATTTGCCATAAGGAAAGCGAACGAAGTAGCTGCCTGGCCGCGGCTTTCTCACGCCAGATTTAAGAAGTTAAGTGTTTATTACATAATATAACAGCCATGAGCTCATTCGAAAAGGATCTGAAAGCTGTACTGCTTGCTGGTGGCCTGGGGACGCGATTGCGTTCCATAGTTTCCTCGGCGCCAAAGCCGATGGCCACGGTCGGCGACCGCCCGTTTCTTGAATTGCTGTTAAAGCAGCTCAGCTCTCAGAATATTCGCCGGGTGGTGCTTTGTACCGGTTATCTTGGCCAAGAAATTGAGAGAGCCCTGGGCGGTGGCCAAGCTTGGGATGTGACGATCGAATATTCTAGGGAACCTTTCGCATTGGGTACCGCAGGGGCCGTGAAACTTGCGGAGCCTCTTTTGCTTGATGTTCCTGACTTTGTTGTCATGAACGGCGATTCGTTTATGGAAATTGATTTTCGGGAGCTGATCCGTTTTCACCGCCAAGAGGGTGGCATCGCAACTATGGCCGTGCTGCAAATGAAAAACAAAATGCGGTACGGAACCGTTCAGGTTA
>WNGQ01016244.1_pt1 | contig 12745 bp, 12 predicted proteins | sample 5407661 | NCBI WGS metagenome assembly WNGQ01 (sample SAMN13153382, study PRJNA577476) | soil metagenome | isolation source: 60 cm soil or saprolite under Garry oak tree replicate 2 | place: USA:California | collected 2016-06-15
GGTGAGCGTCAGCGCGGAAAATCCGAAGGTCTTGCGATAGCTGGCATAGAGGGGAGTGAGAATGGTGCTCCCAGCCATGACCATCGTCATCGTGCAAGCCACCACCACATAGGAGCGTCGGCGTGCCTGCTGCTCCCGTGGTGTCGGCATCATAGGGAGATGATCGATGTGGTGGTGCTTGTCCCAACAGGCGGGAGCAGGCATGCCCGCGACTGCCGATAAGGGATGCACGTCAACGGGCTGGGAAGTCAACGATGTCTGCTGGGACTGCGGAGAGGGCATGGATCTCTCCTGGCGGACTGGTTCTTCCATAGGAACACCTCTTTGTTTCAAAATCATGAGCATTCGCTCTTGCTTTCTCTATCCTTTCGTCACTTCCCAGGCCATTTCACGTTTTATCCATCGTTGAGCTGTCTGGGGAGTTGGTGTTTTGCGTTTGGAATGCGCTGGAAAGCGCAAGACACCCTTGCGTGGGGAGAGTGAGCGCGTGCTTGCACACCTGGGACATTCGACCAGTGCAATGCCACTATCGAGAAAACGTATACCAGATGGGAGGCGGTTTCTCCAGATGCTAATGGTCGATTCCTATGTTTCGCGCTGATTTTCCCAAGTTCGCCCCAAAATTCGTGCAGATTTGGCCTTATTTACTAATAGCATTGTAAAACATACGTAACACTCCTGGTTGGTTCAGAATCAGGTTGACACTTTTTTGGCTGCTCACACCGAGCGCCACAAAACAGTGGAAACCTCACGACAAAGGACATCAGACGATTGCGCTTCTCCTATTGCTCTGGCACCACTTCATTGAGGCATCTGATGGCATTTAAGGTTCTCGGATACCCTACATACGGCAACAATTGGGTGACCACGCTCAGCAATACGTCTTTCGTGTTTCCAAGATGTATGTTGCCCTGGATATGCCCCTTCAACTGCGACTCACAGTCCCCCAGGGACAGAAGCATGGAAAACGTGAGAAGCTCCCTCGTTTTGAGGTCGATGCCGGTTCTGGTGACGTAATCACCAAAGCAATTGGCCGATAAATACTTTTGGATGTGAATCTGATTGGCTGGTGATTCCTGGTACATCTTGTCGATCGCTTCGCCGAAGATGGCTCTTTGTACTTCCAGGCCTTTTTCAAAGCGTGTTTCCGGTGAAGTTGTGGATTGTCCTTCCAGTGGCAGCTTGATGCCTCTGCTCTCCAGGATTTCATTGGTGGCATGGAGAAAATCGTACACTTTGGCCATTCCCACATAGGGGACCGCCTGATAGACGATTTCTTTGACTTCGACCGGGGTGACCCCTACATTCAGGGCGCCACCCAGCATCACCCTATATTCACCCAAAGCCTGGCTGGCAATCATGGATGCCAGAATGACCATCAACCTTGTTCTGGTATCCAGATGGCCATAAGCAAACACTTCATCAAAAGCAAAATTGTCGAAGACCTCAAGCAGTTCTTGATCGGTCACCATCAAGGTTGATTTGCGATTCGGGAACAGTTCCTCGTGCTTTTTGAGTGCTGTTTCAGTAATTCTCATGGTTTTTGCCTTTCCTGATTGATTTTGCCCACGTCCGCTATTACTCATTGACAGATAACACCAGGACGACGCTCGATGGGTAGCGACGGTACTTCGTGCGGTATGCGACATCGAGCTCGCCGCTGAGTTCGCCAGCCTCCTCGAAGCGCACATCCTTCTCGACGCCGCCAGCCCAGATCCGACCTTCGTGGCGCGCCTGGGTGCTGCGGAACCAGACGCCAGTGCGCCCGCGCCAGGATCGGACGTAGAGGTCGGAGCCTCGGCGGACGACCCAGACCGTCACCGGGTTGAGCAGTGTGCCGTCGCGTCGGAGTGACGCGATCTCCAGTCCTTCTGCTGTTGCGATCTTGTTGAGCTCGTCGCTCGTCCACGTCGTCATTGGCGCGTCTCCTTCGCGATGCCAGCTGCGATGACCGCGTTCCCGGCGGCCAGAGCGGCCTTGGCGATAGGTACGCCCATCCCACGGCCTGTGGCCGTAATACACCTGTTTGTCGTTCAATGGCGATCAAGACAAGCACGCGTTCGCTCGTCTTCATGCGCCTGATGGAATGAGAAGACTCGTCTGTGGAGTCATGTCCACATCGGGAGCAGCGTTTCTGCGCGGTCCGTTGCAGGTGCAGGAGTCACAGAAAGTGCAGAAATTTCATCGTGCCATTGTGGAGTCATGTCCACATCGAGAGCAGCGAGCGAAGGCTCCAGCTGTTCTACATTTCTTGCCCCGATAATGGGGGCTGTTATAGCAGGATTGGACATCACCCAGGCAATGGCAAGCGTTGCGGGGGGCAGGCCATGTTCCGCAGCATAGGTAGTAAATCGGTCAGCTACCACAAAATTCATTTCATCCGCATAGCGAGCCGTATATCTTTGTTCTTCAACTAATCGTCCTTGCTCTGGTCGTTTATTCACCCCATATTTTCCTGTCAGCAGTCCACCTCCTAAAGGACTATAGGAGATCACTCCCAGTTGTTCGGAAACGGCGAGAGGCAACATTTCGACCTCAGCTTGACGTTTCACCAGGTTATACATGGGTTGTATTAATTCAAAACGAGCCAGTTGTTCTTTGGCAGCAATCCCTAATGCCTTGGCAATTTGCCAGGCTGCCCAATTGCTTACCGCCGGATAGAGAATCTTCCCTTGTGCTTGAAGGTCATCAAGGGCACGAAGGGTTTCTTCCATAGGAGTATTCTCATCAAAAAGATGCACAAAGTAAAAATCAATGCGATCAGTCTTTAAGCGTCGTAAGCTCTGTTCAACTTCACGCATGATATGACGACGGGAGAGTCCCCTCGCGTTAATGTCTTTTCCCGTTGGATAAAACACTTTTGTCGTGATTACCATTTCGTCCCGACAATCAGCAAGACACTCCCCGAGTATTTCTTCAGACCGCCCCTGGCCATACACATTTGCCGTATCAAAAAAGTTCATGCCGACTTCACGACAACGCTGAAACATTGCTTTCGATGTTGCTTCATCAGCGTTTCCGCCAAAGGACATCGCCCCAAAACATAAACTGGAGACCTGAACTCCCGTTTTCCCTACGGTGCGATATTTCATAAGGAACCCTCCTCATTCTAGGTAGGTATTACGACACTCCTTTGAATTGGCACCTCTCTCTGGCAGATCTCATACCTTCTCACAGCGGGATCTTCTCTTGAAGAAAAGTTCAGCTTGCTTGCGAAAGCAGAGAGGCATGTTCTCTTTCTAGGGTAATTATAATGCGCCTTCGCACAGGGTGGTAGAATAATTAGCGCAAATGATTGTCTGATTCTGCACATCTTGCAGAGAGATGATGGAGCAACCAGAGAAGAGGTTGCTATGGATGTGATCAACCAAAAGCCGTCAGCACGCGAGGCCGAGCTGATGCAAGCTAACCGCGAGGAACTGGTGGAGCGGATTGCGCGGGCCATGCGCCAAGATGGAACCGTCCAGCCGCTGCAAGGGCTGCACCTGAACCGCCACTCCTCGCCTCGAGCACCGATTTACGGCGTGAAGGAATTACTTGTACCAAGCCGCCCACTCCGCTGCTAGCCGCCCGCACGTATCTCTTTGAACGAGATCTATGGGCACCGTACATTTCCGCGCGAATGCGTACAGTGCCCTATAGATTCAACTTAAAAAACCATTGGCAGCTGTAATCCCTTTTCTCTGGCGCATTCTCTGGCAGTGTCGTAGCCTGCGTCAGCATGGCGCATGACGCCGCTTCCTGGATCGTTGGTCAGAACTCTCGCCAGGCGTTCGGCAGCAGCCGAGGTGCCATCGGCCACGATCACCTGCCCGGCGTGGATGGAGTAACCAATACCAACACCACCACCGTGATGCAGCGAAACCCAGGTGGCACCAGATGCTGTGTTGAGCAATGCATTGAGGAGAGGCCAGTCAGCGATAGCATCACTCCCATCCTTCATCGCCTCGGTCTCGCGATAGGGCGAGGCCACCGAGCCGCTATCCAGGTGGTCGCGCCCAATCACAATGGGTGTTTTGACAATGCCCTGCGCCACCAATTCATTAAAGGCCAGCCCGGCCTTGTCGCGTTCGCCGTAGCCCAACCAGCAGATGCGCGCGGGCAGACCCTGGAAGTGAATTTTCTGCTGTGCCAGCGTAATCCAGCGCTTGAGGGCCTGGTTCTCAGGGAACAGCTTGAGGATGGCCTCGTCGGTGCGATAGATATCTTCGGGATCCCCTGAGAGCGCGACCCAGCGAAATGGGCCTTTGCCACGGCAGAACAGGGGACGAATATAGGCGGGTACAAAACCAGGAAAGTCCAGCGCATGCTGCTCACCAGCGGCCAAGGCTTGTCCGCGCAGATTATTGCCATAATCGAAGACGATGGAACCCATCTTCTGCATCTCCAGCATAGCCTGCACATGCTGGACCATCGAGGACATAGAGCGCCGCACGTATTCCTGAGGATTGCTGCGGCGCAATGCTTCAGCCTCTTCCTCTGTAAGCCCCGCTGGAATCTAGCCATTGAGCGCGTCATGAGCAGAGGTCTGGTCTGTTACCATGTCGGGAACAATTCCGCGTCGCACAAGTTCGGGATAGATGTCAGCTGCATTGCCAATCAAGCCGATAGAAAGGGGTTGACCCAGATTGCAGGCTTCACGTACCTGATTGAGCGCTTCATCCAGTGTGCTGGCTATCTCATCGCAGTAGCCAGTCTCCAACCTGCGCTGAATGCGCTGTGGATCGACCTCGACCGCGAGACAAACTCCCTCGCACATCGTCACAGCCAATGGTTGCGCTACCCCCACCAAATGCTACTCAAAGAGGTTAGCCGCTGTCCTTCCTGAATTGATGGCCTTGTTTGGCCGCCCGGCATGACCATGGTACGCAGCTCTCAACTGAAGGAGGCTGTGTATTTTTACTTCGCTCCGATGACCTCCAATAGCCCCTATCGCAGTACAGCTACCTGCTTATGTAAGGAAGTATCGTACTGTCCAGGATATGCAAAATGAGGTATAATCGCTGGCGAGGAAGCGACTGGCAGGGTGTGTGACAAAAGATTTTCATGCTAGGATTTGAAGATGACAATGATCTTAACCTGTCTTACAAAAGACTTCGCTATACAATCAAGTGACCGGCGAATTTCCAGGGTAGTCGATAACAAGGTCGAATGGTACGATGATCACTGCAACAAGGCGCTGGTTTACAAGTCTCAATTTGTGTTTGCCTACACTGGACAGGCGACGATACCTGTGAGAAAAAATGGGCAGACCACTTGGATGTCTACTATTGACTGGGCAGCCGAACAATTATCCAAGGGGAAGAATCTGGAAGAAGCTGTCTTTAACCTGAAATATCGAGCAACCGAGCTTATGAATGCGAATTACGTCAGCAAGCTTCCCGGCTATAAAAGGAGAGTCGCGTTTGTGGGTGCCGGGTTTGAAGAACTTGAGAGGGACGGAAAGCAAGTCCGAAGGCCGGTTCGTATTATGGTTGAGAACTGTATTGGTGACGATGGTTCGATGCTTGACGTGCCACGTGACGTATTTAAGGTGCAGCATAACCCTCTGGGAAATGATGACGCTGCGTTATACGTTGCAGGACACCCGCTTCGGCCAAAAAAGATAGGAGTTGAGTTTTCAAGGCTGCTCAAATCATGTGCTCAGCACGATGTAAACCCTGAAAAAATCGGCGTATTGATAACGGGCAAGATTCTGGAGACGGCGAAACCAATGCCCAAGGATAAGAAAACTGTCGGGGAAAACATCATGTGCATCTGTGTACCTCAGACATATATCGACAAAGATGATGACGTTATGAGAGTGCCTGTCACGGGTGGAATACGCATGGAAATCTCTATTAACAGTGATGGATCGCTGACTTTGAAACCAATGGAAAACGTATCTCTTGAGGATAGAATTCGTTTCTTGCCGTCATTTGATTCTCCTGATTCAGCCTTTGATTCACCGCGATTTGCGTATGTTGCTGAGGACAACCAGGCATTACCATATCATAGCCCAGTTTATGTTCGGCCAGGAAGAGTCATGCCGACAACTGTTAGCTCTGGATTAAGCGCTACTTTTACGCCAGACGTTTCTAATCCTTAAAGAAAAACGAATCTCGTATTCCTGCTCTGGAATTGCTGCTGTTAAAACACCATCGGCAGGTTTAGGCCATTTTCCTTCGCACATTCGATGGCTTCTTCGTAGCCCGCGTCGGCGTGGCGCATGACGCCACTTGCCGGATCGTTGGTGAGTACGCGCTCCAGGCGTTTTGCCGCCGTCGCTGTGCCGTCCGCGACGATGACCATGCCCGCGTGCTGCGAAAAGCCCATGCCGACCCCGCCGCCATGGTGCACGCTTACCCAGGTCGCGCCGCTTGCGCAGTTGAGCAGCGCATTGAGCAGCGGCCAATCCGATACTGCGTCGGAGCCGTCCTTCATCGCTTCGGTTTCGCGGTTGGGGCTGGCGACGGAGCCGGAATCGAGATGGTCGCGGCCAATGACTATCGGTGCAGTTAATTCGCCTCTGGCGACCATTTCATTGAATGCCAGTCCCAGCCTGGCGCGGTCGCCAAGTCCTACCCAGCATATGCGGGCAGGCAACCCTTGGAAATGGATTTTCTGGCGCGCCATATCCAGCCAGCGGTGCAAATGTGGGTTATCCGGGATCAGTTCCTTCACTTTGGCATCGGTTTTATAAATGTCTTCCGGGTCGCCGGAGAGCGCCACCCAGCGGAACGGGCCGATGCCACGGCAGAATAACGGGCGGATATAAGCGGGTACAAAGCCGGGATAATCAAACGCATTTGTCACACCCGTGCTTCGCAATCGATTCCTTCGCTCGCTCTACATAGCCTTCAGGGTCACGCTGGCGCAGTTCCGCCGCTTCCGCAAGGCTCAAACCGGCAGGGATATATCCGTTAAGGACATCATGCGCAGATGTTTGATCGGTGACCATATCCGGCTTAATCCCCCGGCGTACCAGTTCGGGATAGATGTCAGCCGCATTGCCCAGCAGTCCGATAGAGAGCGGTTGTCTGAGATTACAAGCTTCGCGGATCTGATCAAGCGCCTCGTCCAGCGTACTGGCGATCATATCGCAGTAGCCGGTATCCAGACGGCGCTGGATGTGTTGTTGGTCTACCTCAACGGCAAGCATGGAGGCGCCTGCCATTGTCGAAGCGAGTGGTTGCGCACCGCCCATCCCTCCCAAACCCGCAGTCAGTATCCATTTACCGGATAAGTCACCGCCGAAATGCTGGCGGCCCATTTCCACGAAGGTTTCATACGTTCCCTGCACGATGCCCTGGCTGCCGATGAAAATCCATGATCCGGCAGTCATCTGGCCGTACATCATCAGCCCCTTGCGGTCGAGTTCGCGGAAATACTCCCAGGTCGCCCAATGCGGCACCAGATTGGAGTTGGCGATGAGCACTCGCGGCGCGTCAGGATGGGTTTTGAACACGCCGACCGGCTTGCCCGATTGCACGAGCAGGGTTTCGTCTTCGCTTAAGTTTTTCAGCGTCTCGACGATGCGGTCGAAACATTCCCAGTTGCGCGCTGCCTTGCCTATGCCGCCGTAAACAATAAGCTCGTCCGGTTTCTCGGCCACGTCCGGGTCGAGGTTGTTCATGATCATGCGCATGGGCGCTTCCGTGAGCCAGCTTTTGGCGGTAAGCGTCGTGCCATGTGGCGCTTTGATGATGCGTGCGTTCGTCGGTGAACGTTCAGAAGTATCCATGTGCGGTTCTTCCTTGCTTTGGTCATGCCAATGAATGGTTCCGATGGTTTACTTAAGATGGTATCAAATGGGCAGAGTGTTCGTCAAACGGCTCTCAATCACTGGAAAAGGCGCTAAGAAGCGGCTCACTCAGGCAGCGCCAGGTGACTGACTACTTCACTTCACTACCATCACGTTTCGTAAGGTAGGATGTAATATAGTTTTTTAGCTTTTCTAACTCATCGGGCCGGAGCAAGGACATGACAATATCTAAAGGCACCTCTATTTTTGTTCCTTCCGGCGAACTTGCCGCTCTATCAAGGCCGATTTGTTCCAGAAACTCAAAGAACGCCTCTACTTGAATAACGAAACGGGTATCATCTTCGCTCAGCTCGACTATGGGGTCGATAAAGGAAAACATATCGTCAAGCATGTTGTCTTCCTGCTTTATAGGTTGACAGAATGTCGTCGAGCTTCTCACCCGTAATAAATCGTATGGATTCAATCACCGGCGCGTCCTTGCCCGGCTTCAGGAACTCGTTTTCGTTGTACTCCTGGATGAATTCGCAGCGGCCTGTTTGTATGGCTCGTCGTACTTCTTTCAGGTTGCGCCCCTTTACCTCCACGGCCATGAAGCTATAGAGCAGCGTGAAAGTGTCATCGTAATCGGCGCTGAACGCCGCCGCCATGAAGAACCGCGATTGCGGCGATTGCGACGGCTGTAGCACACAACGGATTTCGGTATAGTGGGATGGCTTGCCTGTGCTGTCAAATGCTTCGTAAGGTTTCTTTCCAGTCCCGATTTTGCTGGCCTTGTTGTCGTTTGCCGCTGTCCTGATTGTCCGTTCCTTGCGGAACTGCACTAACGGGTCGTTTATGCTCACAATGTTTTACCTTTCCGGCTCCCTGTCCTGCTCTGGCTCTGGCTCAGACCTATGACAATATGGTGTGCTCTGGTACCATTGCACGCTTCCACCGTAGCAGGTGAGGACGGGATGCATCCGTGTGAAGGACAGGTCGCAGGTGAATGCAAGGCGGGTCGCACCTGGGAAAGAGACGGATCACGCCTGCATGCACCCGGCATCACTTATCGCTCGAAGAGGAGCAAACGATTCGTCTCATGACTGGTCGTTTGCAAGCAGGTTGTCTCCCTTCTCCTGAGGAAGGCCAGGGATGGAGTCGATAGACCCTCTAGTGAAATAGGATAAGCTAATCATTCCTTCCGTCTTCCGCCCAGGTGCGATCCGTCTCTTCCCCAGGTGCGATCCGCCTCGGTCGGCTAGACTGAAGAAGTCTAGAGCTGGAAGCACTCCCCGTTGGGGAGATTCCAGGGACAAACAGGTGCGTGATCCGTGCGGTAGTGGTCTGAATCCGCTACGAAGGATCAGGGTCGCCCGCCCTTGGACGCTGGTTGAGTCGCTCCCGCTCTCCTGCCTACTTTACCGGGCTGGAGATCGTTGGTTGAGCCGCTCCCCCCAGAAGAGGGCAACTCCCTGTCGTCCTCGTAGGTTGTCCGTGTCGTGCGTTCTCGTAGTGTGTCTTGGTCGTGCGTCATCGTAGCGTCTCGCTCTCTGTCCTCTCGTCGAGGGACAGACTACGTTGTTCTTCCTCTCGTTCGTGGAGGTATAAACAGCGTAGCTGCTGAAAGTGGTGTCTCGGAGCGCAGCCTTTCAGTGCCGTGGAGCTACTCGAGTCTTCGCAGGAATGTCCTTAACATGATCACTGTCTTCTGTAGGTAGTAGGTTCTCTCAGCTTTTCTCAAGAAAGGGGCGTTGTATTGGGCTCTCGTAAGAGTATTATCCGTGAGGCGATTGAGCGCCTTGACAGCCTGATGGCGATTGGAGTAAGCCGCTTTCAGGCCAAGCAGGCAAAACGGGCTACCGCTCCTGATGGGGGCTGGACCGTTTCGACGGGCAAGATTCACTCGCACACCACCCGCAAAGTCTACCAGCAGCGTGTGCTGGCCTTCATCAACTGGGCACGAACCAATCACGGGATCACGCGCTTGGCTTGGCTGGACGAACGCGCCGACGACCTGGTCACGCAGTATCTTACAGAGCATGTAGTTGCCGACAGGAGCGCCTATACCCTGCAGACTGAACGGGCCGCGCTGCGCCTGTTCTTTGGCAACTGGAGCCTGGCAGCAGCGGTGGGCATCCCGACCCGTACACGTACGACTATCACCCGTTCACGCGGCCCGGCCAGCCATGATCGGCACTTCCAGCCAGCGCATTGGCAGGCGCACATCCGATTCGCACAAGCATGCGGGCTGCGTCGTGCGGAACTACGTGATCTGCGGGTGCGCGATGTGTATACTGCTGACGATGGGACACTCTTCGTCCATGTCAAGAATGGCAAAGGGGGCAGACCTCGTGAGGTGCCCGTGCTCCCCGGTCACGAACAGGAGGTGCTCACCGTCGTCCAGGGGCGCGTACCCCACGAAAAAGTCTTTGACCACATCCCCAGGCACATGGATGTGCATAGCTACCGACGCGACTCGGCACAACGCCGCTATCTGCAGCATGCGCCAGGGCAGGCGTTACCTCCGGGTGAAGGACGACTGAGGCGTGATGACTATGACCCTGCCGCGGCGCAACAGGTCTCCTGGGCTTTGGGACATAATCGGCTGGATGTGGTGTTGCGTCACTATCTGCGCTAGCGAGCATCCTCCCGGCACATGAGTACATCTGTCCCCCTCGCTACAAAGCCTCGCAATGTCGAGACCATCATCGACCCTGCTCTTCCCGTCATTTCCCGCCAGATATACAGGTCGATACCGTCATCGGTCCGAGTCGACACCGTCTGCTCTGGCAGATGAGACCGGACCGTAACATGCTTTACGCGGATGGAGCCATCAAACTGGCAAATGTCCAGGGTCCAAATGGGCTAATTTGTCAGTGAATCCTCGCCAATACCTGAAAAGTCAGGTACGCTTGAAAGAAGCACCGTTATCTCGGAAAGGCAGGGGGAGATGCCTGGACCGAAGGTGCGCCGCATCGTCGGCAGTTATTGAGTGCAACAAATGTTGTTGGAACTGATGGAACGTTCCATGCACACCCCACTTACCCTACACCTTGAAAAAGGAAGGCGACCATAGCATGTGGGGACGGTCACGTAGGAGAAAGTCACCCGTTCTTTGAGTGATCAGTGCAAGACGTGTATGGTGAACGCTACACTGCGTGAATCTTAGTCCTGACTGGTTTTTCCAGGGACCCCAACGGAAGGTGGCTACAAACGTTGGGACCAGCATCTAGAGTCGTTACGTTTCGGGACGGTTCTATCCATCGATGCTGGCAGACTCTTTGTACGAGAGATTCAAGGGACAAACGGGAAGCCTGGAGCACGTCCGATCTCATTTCTGCTGGAAATGCGGGATCACCTAAACAGGGGACAACTCCTGCATGGTGACGGAATTTTCGTATTACCCAAGGTGGACCTGTAATGGGTTCCGCAGATCGCAACACAATGATGTGGATGCGGTACAGGTATGAGGATAAGTGGATAGGAATATTCATGAAACCCCCTCTGCCTGGGGGAAGGAAAAGAGTTTACGTTTGCTCTCAATCAACCAAAAGCGAGGATGTGCTGATGCTATCCGCTACAGCGATGAGGAGATTGGAAGCACTTGGGGACATCTCAAAACAGGGAAAATGCCTCAACGGTTTGTTTCGCCTTCTCGAAAATCGAGTACTCTGGTACGAAGCGTACGCGAACATCTACGCCAACAAAGGCGCGATCACGCCTGGGGTAGACGGAGTGACGCTGGACGGTTTTTCGGAAAAACGAGTCGCGTCGATCATTACACGACTCAAAAGCGGGACGTACCGTTTTCAACCAACCCGCAGAGTCTACATCCCCAAAAAGGCAGGAAAGAAACGACCATTAGGCATCTCGTCAGGAGACGACAAATTGGTGCAGGAAGTGGTCAGAATGATCTTGGAACGAATCTATGAACCCATCTTCAAAGATACGTCCCATGGATTTCGACCAGGACACTCCCCCCACACAGCACTGATACAGATTAGCGATCAATGGCAATCGATCAAATGGGTGGTAGATATGGACATACGAGACTACTTCAATACGATCAACCATGATCTATTGATGGGGTTTCTGGCAAAGAAAATAGATGATAGCCGTTTTCTTCGCCTCATCCGAGGTAAGAAGCGGAAGAAAAACCTCAACTACAATCGCTACTGTGGGAAAATTGAACGCCTCCGCAAGAAATGGGACCTCCTGAAGGGAAAGGAGGGAAAAGAACAAGAACTTCAGGTCATCCGAGAAGAAATTCGCCGGGTGGATCGCCTGAGAAAGCAACTGCCAAGTGGCGACCCCTTCGATGAAGGATACAAAAGACTCTTCTACTGTCGATTTGCCGATGATTTCGCGATTGGCATCATCGGCTCGTTTGCCGATGCCGAAAACATCAGACAACAGGTAGCAACGTTTGTTCAAGAAACGTTGAAACTAACCATCGCTGAAGAAAAGTCCCACATTTGCCACAGCAAAAAGGGAATGATCTTTGTCGGATATGAAGTAAGAACGTTCTCAGGAGATCGGGTGGTTAAGGTGAGACGTGGAAACCGCCACACCGCCTTTAAAGCCGTCTCCGAAAGAATCCAATTGCATATCCCGAAAGAGAACCTCCAAAAATTCTGTACCACGAAAGGGTATGGAAACTATGAGACAACAAAAGCGATCCACAAGAAAGAATGGACCCAATCGAGCGAGGCCGAAATCATCCTGGCTTACAATGGGGAACTCCGAGGTTTGGCAAACTATTATGCTCTTGCGTTCAGCGTGAAAACGGTCCTGCATAAACTTGCCCAGGTATGGCAAGTCAGCCTTTTCAAAACCCTGGCGAACAAGCATAAGACCAGCGTGAACAAAATTGCCAAACAACTAAAAACGGACGATGGATATGCCCTCACCGTCCCAGGAGAAAAGAAGACCCGCGTCATTCGAGTTTTCCGTCTCAAAGACCTCAGACCACCATTGCCAAGCAACCCAGGAATTGACAAGCAACCGAACGTCTATATCTGG
>WNGQ01005236.1_pt1 | contig 12744 bp, 9 predicted proteins | sample 5407661 | NCBI WGS metagenome assembly WNGQ01 (sample SAMN13153382, study PRJNA577476) | soil metagenome | isolation source: 60 cm soil or saprolite under Garry oak tree replicate 2 | place: USA:California | collected 2016-06-15
CCAGAACTACACGCTCGGGGAGTGGCAGCTTCTCTACGACACCCATGACGGGCTTGCTCAGTTCCAGCGCGTCGGCGGGGCCGCAGGAGACAAGATCGTCCCCGACCTGGCTACCGCCATACCGGCGCCGACCAACGGCGGCAAGACCTACCTCTTCCACATCCGACGCGGGATCAAGTTCTCCAACGGCCAGGTGATGAAGCCGAGTGACTTCGTCAAGACCTTCGAGCGTCAGTTCACCGTGCCCGGGCCCACCTCGTTCTACTCGGTCATCGTCGGCGCGTCGATGTGCAGTCTCAAGGGATGCGATCTCAGCCAGGGCGTGGTCGCCGACGACAAGAATTACACCCTGACGATCCACCTGACCACGCCGGACCCCGAGTTCATTGACGCGCTGGCGCTGCCATTCGCCGACGTGGTGCCCGCCAGCACCCAGTCCAAGAACACCGGCAACAACGTGCCGCCGGGCACGGGCCCGTACATGTGGAAGTCGTACAACCCCAACTCCGAGGCGGTGCTGGTCCGCAACCCGTACTTCAAGGTCTGGAATCCGCTGGCTCAGCCGGCCGGGTACCCGAACGAGATCATCGAGAAGTACGGCGAGACGGTATCCGACGAGGTCACGGCCGTCCAGAACGGCCAGGCCGACGAGGTCTACGACGGCGACACGATCCCGGCCGACCGGCTCAACGAGCTCAACGGCGCGCAGTACGCCAAGCAGGTTCACATCAATCCGCTGACCGCCGACTGGTACTGGGCGCTCAACACCACGCAGCCGCCGTTCAACAACCTGAAGGCCCGCCAGGCGATCAACTTCGCCGCTGACAGGTCGGCGGATGTCAAGATCGCCGGCGGCCCGTCCTTGGCCGTGCCGACGTGCCAGGTCCTGCCGCCGAACTTCCCCGGCTACCAGCCATACTGCCCCTACACGGCAGGCACCGACCACACGAAGTGGACCGGACCCGACCTGGCGAAGGCCAAGGCTCTGGTGAAGGCGTCGGGGACGGCGGGCATGAAGGTCGTCGTCAACACCACGACGGACGAGGCCGGCAAGGCGCTGGCCGCGCAGATGGTGTCTGATCTCAACAAGATCGGCTACAAAGCATCGATCCAGCCCCTGAACGGCAGCGTCCAGTACTCCTTCATTCAGAACTCCAACAACATCACCAAGTGGAATGTCGCGTACTCGGCCTGGTACCAGGACTACCCGGCGGCGTCGGACTTCCTGAACGTGCTGCTCGGCTGCGGCAGCATTCACCTGCACAGCGACGCGAGCCCGAACATCGCCGAGTTCTGCAACAAGTCCATTCAGTCCCAGATGAACAAGGCGGAGGTGCTCGGCGAGACCAACCAGACGGCCGCCAACAACCTGTGGGCCAAGGTCGACCATGAGGTCACCGATCAGGCGCCGTGGGTGGACATGTACAACCCGAAGCAGATCGACTTCTTGTCGGCGCGCGTCCACGGATACGTGTGGAACCCGCAGCTGTTCATCCTGATCGATCAGCAGTGGATCAAGTAGGTAGCACCGGCCTCGCCATCAGCGGCCACCCGGGTGGCCGCTGATGGCGATCACGCTGACCGAGTCGGCTGAGCCTCCGGCACCGACCCCCCATGTGCCGCAGGAGTTCAGCGGGCGCAGTCCGTGGGCGCTGGCCGGGCGCCGGCTCTGGCGCAACCGGATCGCGATGGCGTCGCTCGTGTTGTTCCTGCTGATCGTCGCGATCAGCTTCGCAGCGCCCCTTTACGCACACGACATCGCGCACGTGAATCCGAACGCGAGCAACCTGAACGGCACCACCATCGTCAACGGCAAGCGCGTGCCGCTGCTGCAGCGGGGCGGCGGGGTGCTGAAGCTGGGAGAAACCCCGATCGGGCCGACCTGGGATGTCCACCATTACTTCCTCGGCGCCGATCAGCAGGGCCGCGACGTCGCCGCGCGGGTGCTGTACGGGGGGCGCAGTTCCCTGGAGATAGGGACCGGATCAGCGGTGATCTGCTGCATTCTGGCCACGATCATCGCGCTGATCGCCGGCTACTTCGGTGGCATCGTCGATGCGGTGCTCTCCCGCATTATGGACCTGATCTGGGCGTTCCCTGTCTACCTGCTGGCGATATCGATCTCGACGGTGCTCCTGACCGCTCCCAACGGCCTCAAGGTAGGCCCGTTGCACGTCGTGGCGACGAGCCTGTGGCTGCCCACGATCATCATCGGCTTTATCTACCTGCCCTATGTCTACCGGCCGATCCGCGGTCACGTGCTGTCGGTCAGCGAGAAGGAGTTCGTCCAGGCCGCGATCGCCCAGGGTGCTTCCGACCTGCGGCTGATCTTCTCCGACATCCTGCCGAACGTCGTGTCCCAGGTCATCGTGCTGCTGCCGCTGATGATCGCCACGACGATACTGACCGAGTCTGCGCTGTCGTTCTTGTCCATTGGCGTGCAGCCGCCCAACTCGAGCTGGGGAACGATCATCAACGACGGCCAGGACCTGCTCTACACCAGGCCGTGGGTGGCGATCGCGCCCGGGATCATGATCGTGCTGACCGTTCTCGCGCTGAACGTGCTCGGCGACGGCGTCAGGGACGCGCTGGATCCGCGCGCCAAGCTGCGGGTGGAGGGGTAGCGCCGATGCTGACCTTCATCGTCAGGCGGTTGCTCTGGACGATCCTCGTCATGTTCGCGATCACGGTTCTCGTCTTCGTGATCTTCTTCAAGACGCCCGGCATTGACCCGGTCAGGCAGATCGCGGGCCGTAATCCTAGTCAGCAGGTGATGAAGGAGATCCGCCATCAGTTCGGCCTCGACCGCCCGTTCCCCGTGCAGTACGGCCTGATGATGAAGAAGATCTTCATCACCCGGGACCTGGTCTCCTACTCGAACCAGGGTCAGAAGGTCGTGCCCGAGATCGTCGCCGCGACCCCGGCGACCCTGTCGCTGGTCTTCGGTGCCGCACTGATCTGGGTCGTCATGTCGATCGCGATGGGTGTCGCGGCGGCGGTCCTGCGCGGCACTATCCTCGATCCGCTGCTGATGATCATCGCGCTGATCGGGATATCCATGCCCGTTTTCTGGCTCGGCGAGGTGGTCAACCTGATCACTCAGAGTCGGCTCCACCACTCGTTCCTCTTTGGCTGGGTCCCGCCGCTCGGATACACGCCGTTCACGCAGAGCCCGGTGCTGTGGTTCAAGGGCCTGGTCTTTCCCTGGATCACGCTCTCGATCCTGTACATCGGCTTCTATGCAAGGGTGCTGAGGGCGAACCTGCTGGAGATCCAGAACGAGGACTACATCAGGACCGCCCGCGCCAAGGGGCTGACCGAGAAGCGGGTGCTGCTCCGCCATACGCTGCGGACCTCGATGATCACGTTCGTCAGCCTGTTCGGGCTCGACTTCGGGGTCCTGGTGGGGGGCGGCGCACTGCTGACCGAGGTGGTGTTCGCCATTCACGGCGTCGGCTTCCTGACCTACCAGTCGCTGACTAACCTGGACCTTCCCGTGATCATGGCCACCGTGATCTACGGGGCGTTCTTCATCGTGCTCGCGAACGCACTCGTCGATATCGCATACGCCGGGCTCGATCCGAGAGTGCGGCCCGCGTGATGGCGGGGTCGTGATGGCCGAGCCGCTGCTTGAGGTGCGGAACCTCAAGGTGAGCTTCCGGACGGAGGACGGAGTCGTCAAGGCGGTCGACGGCGTGTCGTTCGCGGTGTCGGAGGGCGAGACGCTGGGCATCGTCGGCGAGTCCGGGTCGGGCAAGAGCGTCACGATGATGTCGGTGATGCGGCTGATCATCGATCCCAACGCGAAGTTCGAGGGCGAGGTGATCTACAAGGGCCGCAACCTGATGACCATGAACCAGGCCGACCTGCGCCGGGTGCGCGGCGCCGAGATCGCGATGATCTTCCAGGATCCGATGACCTCGCTGAATCCCGTCTACCGGGTCGGCTGGCAGATCTGCGAGCAGATCAGGGCGCACGAGCACGTCTCCAGGCAGGCGGCCAGGAGCCGGGCGATCGAGCTGCTGGCCGCGGTGGGCATCCCGCACCCGGCCGAGCGGGTCGACGACTTCCCGCACCAGTTCTCCGGCGGCATGCGCCAGCGCGTGATGATCGCGATGGCGCTGTCGTGCAGCCCGGGCCTGCTGATCGCCGACGAGCCCACGACGGCACTCGACGTCACGATCCAGGCCCAGATCCTCAAGCTGATCAAGAATCTGAAAGACGAGCTCGGCTCGGCGGTCGTGCTGATCACGCACGACATGGGCGTGGTAGCCGACGTCGCCGACCGGGTCGCGGTGATGTACGCGGGCCGCATCATCGAGCAGGGCAGTAAGAACGACGTCTTCTACGACGCCCAGCACCCGTACACCTGGGGCCTGCTCGGGTCAATCGCCCGGATCGACCGGCCGAAGCCGCGGCGGCTCACCGCCATCCGCGGCCTGCCGCCTTCCCTGATCAACCTGCCCCCCGGTTGCGCGTTCGGTGACCGGTGCCCGCAGCGGTTCGAGATGTGCGACCAGGTGCCTGAGCTGGCGAACCGGGCTTCCTTCGACCATACCGACGCCTGTCATCTCGATCCGGCGGTCAAGCGCAGCAGAAGGGACGTCACGATTCACCCCGAGCTGATCGAGGAGACACCGTGAGCGAGCCGGAGGACGCGAGCGCGGACGGGCGGGTGCTGCTGCGGGTCGAGCACCTGAAGAAGTACTTCCCGATCAGGCGGGGGATCCTGTTCCGGCGCGAGGTCGGCCGGGTGCACGCCGTCGACGACGTCAGCATCGAGGTCAGGGCCGGGGAAACGCTTGGCCTGGTCGGCGAGTCGGGCTGCGGCAAGACGACACTCGGCCGGTGCATCATCAGGCTGCAGGAGCTGACCAGCGGATCTATCACGTTCGTCGGCAAGGACATCTCCCGGCTGTCCAGGCGCGCGCTCCGGCCGATCCGGGGCGACGTGCAGATGGTATTCCAGGATCCGTATGCGTCGCTGAACCCCCGCAAGCGGGTGGGAACGATCATCGCCGATCCGCTGCGCATTCATGGTGACTACAGCCGCCGGCAGATCAGGGAGCGGGTGCGGGAACTGCTCGCGCTGGTCGGGCTGTCGCCCGAGCACGTCAACAGGTATCCGCACGAGTTCTCCGGCGGCCAGCGCCAGCGGATCGGGGTCGCCCGCGCGCTCGCCCTGCATCCCAAGCTGATCATCGCCGACGAGCCCGTCTCGGCGCTGGACGTCTCGATCAGGGCGCAGGTGATCAACCTGCTCGACGACCTGCAGGACGAGCTAGGCCTCACCTACATCTTCATCGCCCACGACCTCGGCGTGGTCCGGCACGTCTCGGACCGGATCGCCGTCATGTACCTGGGGAAGATCGTCGAGGTCTCCCCGGCGGAGGAGCTGTACCAGCGCCCGGTGCACCCCTACACAGAAGCGCTGCTGTCGGCGGTGCCGATCCCCGATCCGGTGATCACCGCCCAGCGCCAGCAGATCGTACTCGAGGGCGATGTCCCGAGCCCGATCGAGCCGCCGTCGGGATGCCGGTTCCACCCGCGCTGCAAGTACGCGACCGAGGTCTGCTCGCTGGAAGAGCCGCCCCTGGTCCCCCACGGCTCGGAAGGCCACCAGGCCGCCTGCCACCACCCGCTGAACGTCGGGACCTGACGAGCGCCCACTAGATTCAGTGACGAGCAGGCGACCAAGATCTTCGGGTACTTCCCGGAGAAGTTCGCGAACGGGCTGATACCGGCCAATGAGCGGGGTCGGGAAGGGCGCGCGGGGCCGTCCGGCCGCGGAACGGGCAGATAGCGCAGGGCACTACGGGCCGCTCGATGCTTGCCGCTCACGATCTAGCCGAGGAAGCCCCGCAGCAGCGCGCCGGTTCCTGCCAGGTGCTCGGCCACTGCGGCGCGGGCCCGCTCCGGGTCACCGGCCAGGATCGCGTCCACGATCGCCGCGTGCTGGACGGCGGCGTGGGCAATGTTCAGCTTCAGCACCGGGATCGCATTGAGCAGGTCGTTAAGCTGCACCCTGGCGTCGGCGCACGCGGTCGACAGCAGGCTGGACCCGGTCAGCTCCGCGATCGCGAGGTGGAACAGCGTGTCCATCCGCCGGTACTCCTTCGGGCCCGCGCCGTTCACGTCGGCCATCTTGGCGACCAGGACGTCGCGCAGCGACGGCGCCGGCCCGCCCGCCGGGCCCGCGGCGGCGATCCCGGCGAAGGCCTGGGCGGGCTCGTCGCCACCGGCCGCGATCTGCTGCGCGAGCAGGTCGGCCGCGCCGGTCTCGATGGCGAACCGGAAGGTCAGCGCGTCGGTCAGCTTCTGGGCGTTCTGCTGGGCCAGCCTGCGCAGCTCGCTGACGTTCGGCGCGGGCTGCGAGTAGGTGATGAAGGTGCCGCCCAGCCTGCCACGCCTGGACTCGACATATCCGGCCTTGTTCAGCTCGCGGATCGCCTCGCGCAGGGTCAGGCGGCTGATCCCGAGCTGGGCGGCCAGCTCGCGCTCGGGCGGGAACCGATCGCCAGGGCCCACCACGCCCAGCTTGATCGCGGTCAGCAGCCGCTCGACGGTTTCCTCGAACGCGTTGCCCTCGCGCACCGGGCGGAGCACACCGCTCAGGTCGACCCCGGTGGTCCCGGCGGTTCCTGCCGTCCCTGCCGTCCCTGCGGGCCCGGCGGGCCCGGCGGGCCTGGAGGTGCCAGCGCTCCCGGTGCTCACGCACACCGCCTCTCCAGCCGATCGTCGCGGCAGTCAGGAGGTCATGCGCATGCCGCACCGAGGTGCACGCCAAGGCCGGCACGCGGGCCTCCCCTTGCCCGCGTGCCGGAGTCCATGGACGCAGTCGATCTTTCTGGCCCGAACCCTTGACATTCGCCCCAGCTAGACCCTCAATTGGTCTGTTATTAGACCATTAAATCTCCGCCGCAGCCAGACCCCCAAGACAGGTTTTCACAAACACCGAATCTCAAGGAGCACGTCGTGTCGGTCAACCAAGCGCCCTCCGCGGCTCTGAGCGACGAAGAAGAGCTGCACATACTCGGCTACGCGCAGGAACTGCTCAGGCGGATGTCCGGCTTCTCGAACTTCGCCGTCTCGTTCACCATCATCTCGATTCTGTCCGGCTGCCTGACCCTGTACGGGTACGGCATGGGCACCGGTGGCCCAGCCGTCATCGTGTGGGGCTGGCCGTTCGTCGGGATCATGACTCTCTTCGTCGGCCTGGCCATGGCCGAAGTCTGCTCCAGCTTCCCGACCGCGGGCGGACTGTACTACTGGGCCGCCAAGCTGGCCAAGCGCAACGGGGCGGCCTGGTCCTGGTTCACCGGCTGGTTCAACTTCCTCGGCCAGGTCGCGGTGACCGCGGGCATCGACTTCGGCGCGGCCTTCTTCATCAACGCGTTCCTGGCCCTGCAGTGGAACGTGTCGACGAAACCGTGGGTCACGGTCGTGATCTACGGATGCGTGCTGCTCGTGCACGGCCTGCTGAACCAGTTCGGCATCCGCCTCGTGGCTCTGCTGAACGACATCAGCGTGTGGTGGCACATCACCGGCGTGCTGATCATCGTCGGCGTGCTCGCGTTCGCCCCCTCGCACCACCAGTCCGCGAGCTTCGTCTTCGGTCACTTCGTCAACGACACCGGCCTGGGCCTGGGCTGGTGGTACATCGTCCCGATCGGCCTGCTGCTCGCGCAGTACACGTTCACCGGCTATGACGCATCGGCGCACATGACGGAGGAGACGCACCAGGCCGCGGTGGCCGGCCCGCGCGGGATCGTGATGTCGATCGTCGTCTCGCTGTTCGCCGGCTGGATCCTGCTCATCGGCATCACGTTCGCGATCCAGCACTACGAGCCTGAGCACACGTCGGCTACCGGCGTTCCGCCGGCCCAGATCTTCATCGACGCCGTGGGCAACACGGGAGGCAAGCTGCTGCTGCTGATCGCGATCGGCGCCCAGCTGTTCTGCGGCATGTCGTCGGTGACCGCGAACTCGCGGATGATCTACGCGTTCTCCCGCGACGGCGCGCTGCCAGGCTCGGCCTTCTGGCACCGGGTGAACAAGCGGACCAGGACCCCGACCAACGCGATCTGGCTGGCAGCCGGCGGCGCGTTCCTGCTCGGCCTGCCGTACCTGAAGAACTACACCGCCTACGCGGCGGTGACGTCGATCGCGGTGATCGGCCTGTACATCGCCTACGTGCTGCCGACGTTCCTGCGGCTGCGCCAGGGCGAGAGCTTCGCGCGCGGGCCGTGGCACCTCGGCAGGTGGAGCTACGTCATCGGGTGGACCGCCGTGATCTGGGTGGGCATCATCACGATCCTGTTCATGCTGCCGCAGGCGGGCCCGATCACCTGGCTGAGCTTCAACTACGCTGTGGTCGCCGTCGTGGTCGTGCTCGGCTTCGCGTGGATCTACTGGGCGGTCTCGGCGAAGAACTGGTTCACCGGCCCGAAGGTGCAGGGCACGGCCGAGGAACTGGCCGCGATCGAGCACGAGCTCGAGGTCTGACGTCGGCTCGCCGGATCACCAGATGAGATAGGACGGTTCATGACGGACAGTCACGGCGGCGGCGCGGCCGCCAGGCCGTCGAGGTCGGGCATGATGAGCCTGGCCGACCTGCATGCGGCGGCCGGCGTTGGCGAGATCGACACGGTGATCCTCGCCTTCACCGACATGCAGGGTCGGCTCGCGGGCAAGCGCCTGTCGGCGGAGTTCTTCCTCGACGAGGTGGCCGAGCACTACGCGGAAGGCTGCAACTACCTGCTCGCGGTCGACGTCGAGATGAACACCGTCGGCGGGTACGAGATGTCCTCCTGGGAGCGCGGCTACGGTGACTTCGTGCTCAGGCCCGACCTGACGACCCTGCGCCGCCTGCCGTGGCTTCCGGCCACCGCGCTGCTGCTCGCCGACCTGACCTGGCTGGACGGCGCGCCCGTGGCCGCGTCGCCGCGCCAGGTCCTGCGGGCCCAGGCCGCGCGGCTGGCCGAGCGCGGCTGGGTCGCGCTGGCCGGCACCGAGCTCGAGTTCATCGTCTACCGGGACAGCTACGAGCAGGCGGCGGACAAGGGCTACGCCAACCTGGTCCCGGCCAACCAGTACAACGTCGACTACTCGATTCTCGGCACCTCGAGGATCGACCCGCTGCTGCGCCGGATCACCGGCGGCATGGCCGGCGCCGGCATGTACGTCGAGTCGGCCAAGGGCGAGTGCAACCTCGGCCAGCACGAGATCGCGTTCCGCTACAGCGACGCGGTCGCCACCTGCGACAACCATTCGATCTACAAGACCGGCGCCAAGGAGATCGCGGCACAGGAGGGGATGTCGCTGACCTTCATGGCCAAGCCGAACCAGCGCGAGGGCAACTCGTGCCACATCCACCTGTCGCTGCGCGAGTCCGACCAGGAGCCGGGTCCCGGCGGCAGGGCGCGCATCGATGGCGCGCCGCTGCTGGCTGGTGCGGGGCCGCACGGCCTCTCTGAGCTCGGCCAGTTTTTCCTGGCCGGCCAGCTCGCGGCCATGCGCGAGCTGACCCTGCTCTACGCGCCCAACATCAACTCCTACAAGCGGTTCGTGCCGGCCAGCTTCGCCCCGACCGCGGTCCGCTGGGGAGTCGACAACCGGACCTGCGCGCTCCGCCTGGTCGGGCACGGCCAGTCACTGCGGGTGGAGAACCGGACGCCCGGCGGTGACGTGAACCCCTACCTCGCGGTCGCCGGGATGATCGCCGCCGGGCTGGCTGGCATCGACAACGAACTGTCGCTCGAAGACGCGTTCGCCGGGAACGCCTACGCCGACCAGGGGCCGAAGGTCCCGCACACCCTCCGCGACGCCCTCGAGCTATGGGAGGGCAGCGAGCTGGCGAAACAGGCGCTAGGCGCCGATGTCGCCGGCCATTACGCCAACTACGCGCGGGTCGAGCTCGCGGCGTTCGACGCCGCGGTCACCGACTGGGAACTCCGGCGCTGCTTCGAGCGGTTGTGATGACTATGACCTCCTACACGGTACTCAACCCGGCCACCGAGCAGCCGGTCACGACCATTCCCGGGACGTCGGCCGAGGAGACCGACGAGGCGGTCGCCCGGGCCGAGGCCGCCCAGCGCGGCTGGCGTTCGGTCGCGCCGGGCGAGCGGGCCGGCCTGCTGCGAGCGTTCGCGGCTCAGGTCGACGAGCACGCCGAGGAGCTTGCCCAGCTCGAGGTGGCGAACTCCGGGCATCCCGTCGGCGCGGCCCGGTGGGAAGCGGGCCAGGTGCGCGACGTGCTCCAGTACTACGCGGCCGCGCCCGAGCGGCTGACCGGCAGGCAGATCCCGGTGGCGGGCGGCCTGAACGTCACGTTCGCCGAGCCGCTCGGCGTCGTCGGCCTGATCGTGCCGTGGAACTTCCCGATGCCGATCCTGTCCTGGGGCATGGCGCCCGCGCTCGCGGCGGGCAACGCGGTCGTCGCCAAGCCCGCCGAGATGACGCCCCTGACCGCGATGCGGATCGGCGAGCTGGCGCTGGCGGCCGGGCTGCCCGAGGGCGTGTTCCAGGTGCTGCCTGGCAAGGGCTCCGTGGTCGGCCAGCGGCTGGTCGACCACCCGGCGGTACGCAAGATCGTGTTCACCGGCTCGACCGAGGTCGGCAGGCAGATCATGGCCGGCTGCGCGAAGCAGGTGAAGCGGCTGACGCTGGAGCTCGGCGGCAAGAGCGCCAACATCGTCTTCGCCGACTCCGACCTCGAGCGGGCGGCGGCGACCGCGCCGTACGCGGTGTTCGACAACGCGGGCCAGGACTGCTGCGCGCGGTCGCGGATCCTCGTGCAGGCCTCGGTGCTCGACCGCTTCATGGAACTGCTCGAGCCTGCCGTCAAGGGCGTCCGGGTCGGCGACCCGGCGGCTGCGCAGACCGAGATGGGCCCGCTGATCTCGGCAGGCCACCGGGCCAATGTTGCGAAATATGTGCCAGACGACGCCCCGGTGGCATTCCGCGGCAGCGCCCCCGACGGGCCGGGGTACTGGTTCCCGCCGACCGTGCTCGCGCCGGTCGGCGCCGACGCGCCCGCGTACACCGATGAGGTGTTCGGGCCTGTGGTGACGGTCACGTCGTTCGCGGACGAGGCGGCGGCGATCGAGATCGCGAACGACACCCCGTACGGTCTGTCCGGCTCGATCTGGACTCGCGACGTGGGCCGGGCGATCAGGGTGGCGCGCGCGGTGGAGACCGGCAACTTGTCGGTCAACTCGCACTCGTCGGTGCGGTACTGGACGCCGTTCGGCGGCTTCAAGCAGTCCGGCCTGGGCCGCGAGCTTGGCCCGGACGCGCTCGACGCGTTCACCGAGACCAAGAACGTGTTCATCTCCACCCAGGACTGAGGATCGGGGGTCGCGCAATGGAGCGCTTGCAGGACCGGGTCGCCGTCATCACCGGAGCTGGCAGCGGCATCGGGCTGGCCAGTGCCCGCCGGATGGCGGCCGAGGGCGCCAAGGTCGTGGCCGTCGACATCGACGATACCGCTGGCAAGGCGGCCGCCGAGGAGGTGCAGGGCAGGTTCATCGCCGCGGATGTCTCCAGCGAGGAGGACGTCAGGCGGCTGTTCGACGACGTCGCCGGCGAGTTCGGCCGGATCGACATTGCCTTCAACAACGCGGGCATCTCGCCGCCAGAGGACGACTCGATCCTGACCACCGGCATCGACGCCTGGCGCCGGGTCCAGGAGATCAACCTCACCTCGGTCTACCTGTGCTGCAAGTACGTGCTCCCGCACATGCGCCGCCAGGGCAAGGGGTCGGTCATCAACACCGCCTCGTTCGTGGCCGTGCTCGGCGCGGCTACCTCGCAGATCTCCTACACCGCGTCCAAGGGCGGCGTGCTCGCGATGAGCAGGGAGCTCGGCGTCCAGTTCGCCAGGGAGGGAATCCGGGTGAACGCGCTGTGCCCAGGCCCGGTGAACACCCCGCTGCTGCGCGAGCTGTTCGCCAAGGACCCCGAGCGCGCCGCGCGGCGGCTCGTGCACGTGCCGGTCGGCCGGTTCGCCGAGCCCGAGGAGATCGCCGCCGCCGTGGCGTTCCTGGCCAGCGACGACGCCTCGTTCATCACGGCGTCGCAGTTCCTGGTCGACGGCGGGATCGCCGGCGCCTACGTGACGCCGCTATGAGAGCGGGTACTGGCGGTTCTGGGGCCGAGTCCGCGGCGCGCCCCGTCATCGGCTCTGGTCGAGGCGGCCGCGCTGGTCAGCCGATAACCGGGTGCGCGGCAGCCGGCCGCGGCCCGGCACGTTAGCCTGTTGGCGCCCCACCCCGAAGGAGCCGACCATGCCAGCAGAGGCTGACGCGAAGGACACCAAGGACCAGGCCGGCGGGGCGGACAGCGGAACCGAGCGCAAGGCCGGCGAGCCCGCCGACGACCTGGTGACGACCTCGCACTCGATGACCGTCGGCGGCGAGGAGCTACGGTACACGGCGACGGCCGGCCGCGTCGTGCTGCGGACCGAGGGGCACACCGACGACAAGTTCGACGGCCCGCAGGCCAAGGCCGAGGTTTTCATGGTCGGCTACACACTCGACGGCGCCGATCCGGCGAGCCGGCCGGTCACGTTCGCTTTCAACGGCGGGCCCGGCTCGTCCAGCATCTGGCTGCACCTGGGTGTGCTCGGTCCCCGGCGGGTGCTGATGGGCGACGTCGGTGACCTGCTGCCGCCGCCGTACGGGCTCGCCGACAACGCGCAAACCCTGCTCAGGCACAGTGACCTGGTCTTCGTCGATCCGGTCT
>WNGQ01005238.1_pt1 | contig 12742 bp, 11 predicted proteins | sample 5407661 | NCBI WGS metagenome assembly WNGQ01 (sample SAMN13153382, study PRJNA577476) | soil metagenome | isolation source: 60 cm soil or saprolite under Garry oak tree replicate 2 | place: USA:California | collected 2016-06-15
CGGTGGCAAAGGCGGCGACGGTGAGCAAAGCGTATCTGTACAGCCAGCCAGACCTTCGCGAACGCATTGAAGCCCTGAGGCTCCAAGGCGTGGAACAGATGGTACGCGAACGAGCGACGCGTTCGCCGGGCAAAACCGACGCCAGCCGTGACTTGGTGATCCTGGCAAAAGACCGTCGCATCAAAGAATTGGAAGCCGAAAATCAGAAGCTGAAGCTTCAACTCAAGGTGGCTCTAGCAGATCGGGTCTGCCCCCATAGGTCAGAATAACGGCTTACAGAAGTTGGTTTTAAGCTGAGGCTCAGTGTGCTCTCGACGAGGTTTTCTGTAGTGACCCTAGGATATTCCTGCCAGCTTCAGTGCTGTCATGGCCGACTGCAACTGAACGTCGCGCAAGTGCGCCGGACCACCCGGCCAGATTGGTGTCGCGGCTGCCTGAAACCAAAACCCTGTCATCCAATGGAGTGCGTCGGCATGAAGCCGATCGCCAGAAGCCCGCGTCACATCGAGCCCAGCTTGATGCACGTGTACGAGCAGAGCGGCCAGGTCTATCCGTCTGTCGCCGAGCTGTGTCCAGTTCCAGTCTACTAACCTTACCGCTTGCCGCCGCGCATTCCAAGGGGAGTTGTCGGCGCGAACATCATAGTGGACTAAGGTATCCTTTCGAAAGGGAAAGTTGGCGCTCCGTTCAGCTTCTACAGAAAAGTCGAGCGCGTTGGCGATGTCACTGCAGCCAGCGGATCGCAGCTTGCTGAGGAGTGTTTGCTGGAACTCTTTCGAATCTTTCAGTGGTTGCCAGCCATCATTGGTTTCATTGAGCATTTCGATGCCGAAAAAGTCTTTGTCGTCGCCTACCGGCTGAATGGCTGCGAGTACGTCCATTGCCTCCAGTGTTTTGACTAACCGTTCTTCCGTCCACTCATCTGACCAGTTCCAGCCGTCTTCGGGCGTGAGTGCTTCAAGGGCAAAGCTTGTCTCGTCGTTATTGTGGGCTAGCAGCTGAGGAATGAATGGATAGTTCTGGCGCTGCAAGAAGCGGTACACCTCAACTTCTTTCTTGGCCCATTTCTTCGTGGGGTCATTGACGCCTACCTTCACAAAGGCTCGCATCCCATCCGACAAGGTGACAATGCCTCGGTGGGCGGAACTAAATCCGCCGTCTACTTTCGTGAGGGTTTCGATGCTTTTTTCTATGTCACCCCAGCTGATTTTCATACACGCAAGGATCTCCTTGTCGTTTTGCTCTGCTCATTCTACCCAATGCTGAGAAGGGCGGCAAGCAATGTTGAAGCGCCAGACAAAACACCTCTGGTCTTTTGTCATACCCCTCTTGTGGAATAGCAATTCGCCAGAGCCACGACCCCTATATGTCTCGGAAGTCATGAGCAAGTATCGGTTCCCATGTCCCTTTCCCGCCGAACGTGAGCCTTCTGATGTCGGGGTATGGCAAGGATTGCTTCCTGGGACAGCCATTTGAACCGCTAAAAACGGTAAATGCCTCTTATAATTCATATATACGATACTGATTGCTAGAGCAGTTTCATCTGGCGAACAGCGTTCTTCTTTTTTCGCTTTGGTCTCGTTTTTTTCGCTGATGCGAAGGCAACCTGACTTCCCATTGTTCTTTCTTTCGGGTGCTTTGTGATGACCTGGATATCATAATTGAGGGGCGGTGATTGCGTTAAATCAAGCTGGTATCGCCCAAAACGGTTGATATGCTGGCAGAGATAGGGAGCGAGGGCTGCCACGACTTGTTCATCCAGTTCTGTGCCTTCCTGGTTGAGTTGGTGTAAGGCATCGCTGATCACCTGCGTTTCCCCTGATGTCGAGGTAAAGAATCAGTACGACAGAATACGCCGTTGTGGGTTTCGCAGTGTTCATACACCGATTCGAGCTGCGCTCTTTCACGCTGGAAGTCTAAGCGGATCCAACGGGCGGCCAAACATCCTACCGGGCTTGGTGTCCCACCTTGCAAACGGGCCGCGCCTTCCGCCGTGTACCCTCAGTGCTCCCGTCAGCTTTACCTGACAAGGAGAGGCAAACGACGCACTCTCTGCAACTCACATGCTCACATCCTGGGTCTACCTCTCTTCACTCACAGCACGAGTTCATTCACCGCCCTGGTGCAGCTGTGATACACTGATGAGAAGAAAGCGAGGAGTATCATGAAAGAACCGATAGTCAAGGTGAGAAGTGGGGCGGTGCGGGGAAGATACGAGCAGGGAGTTGCCACGTTCAAGGGGATTCCTTTTGCTGTGCCGCCGGTAGGTCGCTGGCGATTTGCTGCACCGGTTCCACCTCCGTCGTGGGATGGCGTGCGGGAGGCCAAGGCATTTTCCCCGACTCCGCCGCAGGGAGACTCTTCCTCACGAGTACTGCCAGGCCTGGACCTTCGTCCGCTCTTCGGCGAGGGTTGGCGCAGAGGCGAAGACTATCTGACACTCAACGTCTGGACTCCCGATCCGGACACGCAGGGGCTCCCAGTCATGGTGTTCATCTATGGCGGCGCATTCGTTGCAGGAGCCAGCTCGACTCCCCTGTACGACGGGACCCGTTTTGCCCGTGACGGTGTGGTGCTGGTGTCATTCAACTACCGGCTTGGAGTCGAAGGTTTCCTCCCGCTCAACGGTGGAGAAACCAACGTGGGTCTGCGCGACCAGATTGCCGCGCTCACCTGGGTTCAGGACAATATCGCCGCGTTTGGTGGAGACCCGAATACGGTGACGATCTTTGGTGAATCTTCAGGCGCGCTCAGCGTTGATACACTGTTGGCCGTGCCATCTGCGACCGGACTCTTTCGTCGTGCGATCAGTCAGAGCGGCGGTGCTCAGCACACCGTGAGCATCGAGCAAGCTACTCGTGTTGCCGTTCGGCTCGGCGAAATCCTGGGCATCACCCCACTCGAGAAGGGTTCGCCTCACGCTCCCCCGAACACCTCATCGCCGCCCAGTCCCAATTGCTGCCTGGCTCACTCGACTTAACCAGGGGTAGAGCTACGTAAGCTGCTACCAGCCGCAAAGTAGTGCTAGGGGTGTGTTGACCCGTCAGGCATAATTGTCCCCTCGAGTGACCTAGCTTCATTTAATTGCTCTTGTGTGACGGAGGCACCGGCCAAGTCGGCATGGAGCAGATCGGCTCCGCTCAGGTTGGCTCCGCTCAGGATAGCACCGTTCAGGATAGCACCGTTCAGCGCAGCTCTACTCAGATTGGTATTGACAAGGTCCGCATCACTCAGGTGAGCATCGAAGAGATCGGCTCCGCTCAGGTTGGCTCCGCTCAGGTTGACATTGAAGAGATTGGCACCCTCCAGGTCGGCTCCGCTCAAATCATCACCGCTCAGGTCGGCCTTGCTCAAGTCGATAATCGCATCCTTCATAGCAATGAGGTACATATCTTGGAGGAATCTCGTTACAATCCTATTACGATTTGCATCTAACCTTCGAAGCGTTATTAACGTCTGCTCTCTTGCTACCTGACGCACTGGGTCACCTGGGTTGGACTCAAGCAACTTATTATTGAACAACAAGTTTGACATATCATCCAGGTAGGTTTTCAGTGTTGTTTCTCGCTGTTGGTCTACTGCAATCTGAAGATCGGTTTGATGTTGTTGCTTATTAGCTGCATCACTTAACTGAATCTGTTGTAGCGTAATTTGTTGAGTAAAGTATAACGTTCCTGCGGCAACAAGAATTGGGATAGCAAGCACCGCAAAGAACTGTATCCAGTCCCACAAGGTTCTGCCCACAAATCCTGTCCAATTTGATGTCGACTTTTTTCCTTTACTCCGAAATCGATCAAGTTTCTGTTGGTCATTAGGTGATAACGGAGGGAGCCAGAGCTTGGGCTCACTTGCTGTCAGGTTGCTCCCTGTCCTGTCCCGATGGTTCTCGTCCATGTAGTTCCTCATTCCTGTTGAGAAATGGAACATCGTCCTTTGTGCTGTATTGTATCTCAAGAAAAACAGACGAGAGGCTGCCCTTTTTGTCAAAAGAGTTTCGACTCTGTCCAAAGGCGGAACTGGTTACTTTGCGGCTGGTAGCAGATCAGTAACCACCTTTGTCTGAATCAATTCCCGGCAACGGTAGGATGCTCGATGACTTACAAACTACCAGCGCATAGCGACGCCCAGCATCCCGCCCCGCGCGGGGCGGGATGCTGGGCGTCGCTATGCGCTGGTAGTCGATAGATGATAGCGCTTGCGCACGGACGCGAATGTGTTTCTCGTGCAAATGGTTAAAAAGCTTACGTAGCTCTACCCCAGATCCAACCAAAAGCGCTGATACTTCTCCAAGATCGTGTAGGTACAAACGACATCGTGCCCACAGCACTGACACGAAAGCCTCGGCACGCGCAGTCCCTGGAGATGCCCCCAACCGCTCTCTAACGCGCGACGATAATGTCCATCCCGGGTAAAGTGGTTGGCATCTCGACAGCCACAATGACCGCACTGCCAGTCAATCTCACGGGCCTGTCCACTGACGCGTCGGGGATGGCGTTGTCCGCGACCGAATTTGGCCGTCACCTCTTCTTCACAAAACTGGGTGAGCAAGGGTTTGATTGCCTCAATCGCTGCCTCGTGCAGTGGCTTTTGAACCGTTTGGATGATCGTTTTGCGCTCTTGCCCTTCCAGTTTCCCGGGCAAAAAGTGTCTACTCATCGTGCTGAATGCTCCTTGTTGGTGAATGTCTTGGTCTTCACTACTCTACCACGTCGGAATGCTTCAGCTTTCTTTTTCCTCCTTTTTTCCTAACCCTTAATGAAGGATACGCTACCGAAATTTTTCAATACCAAAAACAGCTTACACCCATCGTGTTCCCCGTGAGTTTTTGCAACACAGCCAAAAATGGTATGCCCCAAAACTCCTAACACATCACCTGTATGTACTCCATCCACAACGTGTTCGTTTTATACTATATTCAGCATTATTACAGATGGAAGTGAGGAGTATGTCAGAACACGAGGTATCAGATACAGCATTTCCGTTTCCTTCAGCATCCCTTTCCTGGTGGGCGAGAGGGTGCCTCTGGCTCTGGCGAGGACTCCTCTGGGTGTGGGGAACCTTTATTGTTGGCATTATCATCAGCACCATTGCCAATTTCAACACGACCTCAACGAATACGTCATTCTCACGTCTCTATCTGATTCATATTGTGGTCACGTATCCCCTGCTTACCTTGACGAGTGTAGGGGGGTTGCTGCTCATCACGCTCCTTTCCTGGATCGGGAGTCGCAAACGCAACAACACAGCATCGCTGTCACCCGTGCAGCAGAACCGTCTCCACATGCTCCAACGACTCCAAAAAACCTACGACGATCTGCTCACGCACTCACTGCAAGAGAGAGCCTGGTTGGAACTAGGGTTAGTTTCCACTCCGAGCGCTGTGCAGAATACAAGTACACTCCTGCTGCGTCTTTCGAATCTTCCGGAGCGCCTTATACCGGCTGAGACACCAATTGAACAGGTCTTTGAGCAGGCAGGCCGCGAGTTGCTCATTCTGGGAGAGCCCGGGGCGGGAAAATCGACGCTCTTGCTCAAGCTCGGTCAACAACTCGTGGCAGATGCGAGGCTCGATGACCTCAAGCCTCTACCAGTGTTACTTCCACTTTCCTCCTGGTCGTCAAACCATCCACCTTTAGAGGACTGGCTAGCAGAACAGGTAGCGCAATTCTATAATATTCCTCGATTGCTTGCAAATCACTGGGTACAAGAAGGGCAACTGCTGCCGCTCCTTGATGGGCTTGATGAGATGGAGGAGACTGCTCGCGCTGCCTGCATCATCGAAATCAATACCTTTCACCACAAATACGTCGGTCCGTTAGTCATCTGTTCCCGCCAGGCGGAATATGAAACCGCTACAAAGGCGCAGCATCTCAATGTACAAAGCGCAATCCTGATCCAGCCGCTCTCTCGTGAGCAGATTGATGGCTACCTCGTTCAAGCCGGTAAGCCTCTTAACGCTCTACGTCGCGCACTCAAACAGAACGCTGCACTGGCGGAATTGACAACCACGCCGCTCATTTTACACGTCCTCATGCTGGCCTACCATGGTATCACAGTGCGTGAACTCTCTCACAAAGAAGCCGAGTTACGGATGCAGATCTGGCAGGAGTACGTCCGGCGTATGGTGGAGCAAAATGGGAACGCGCTTGCGTTCCCACTTGAGCAGACACGTTCGTGGTTGCACTGGCTGGCAAGTCAGATGCGGCAGCATGACCAGCCCATCTTCTTTTTGGAGCATTTACAGCCCGACTGGCTCACGGAGAGGCAGCGACGAGCCTACGACTGGCTTGGAGTTCGTCTCCCTGCCATGATAATCGGAGCGCTGATAAGCGTCCTCTTCGGGTGGTTCTTTATTGGTTCCGCTGGATGGAGCAACTTCCCATGGGTCAGTCTCCTTTGGGAAGTGACGCTTGGAGGAATGCTGGGTGATCTCTTCTGTAAACTCATACCGAGCGCTCCTACCGCCAGTGTGAAAAAGAGACGCCAACGATGGGAAACCATGGGTTACGTCAGCATAGGAATCGGGTTGGTCATCGGTTTGAGTAGCGAACTGAGCTCTTATACCACCCTCAACGACTGGCTGGGTGATGCATCATTTAATTGTTTGTTGTTTCTCTTCAGCACGTTTCTCCTCCAATATGTGCTTGTGACTTTTTCACGACACGCTGCACAGCCACGGCGTCCCCTCTCAGGACAGCGGGTCGAGTTGGCTCGTTTTGTACGACAGATTCATCTCTATCGTGCCCTCTTGGTTGCTCTACTTTTCGGACTGAGCTACATGCTAAGCTACATGAAGGATATGTGGCTAGGCTACCTACAGCAGAGCTCAAGTATCTCATGGGCCCAGGTCATACCCAATTGGTCGGATACTTTGACCGGCGGAATGATGGCAGCGCTCAGTTTCTTTTTGGCCAGTGTATTGATCAGTGTGATTCTTGAACACCTCGGGGAAACAATCCCTTTGACGGAACGGGTTACTTGGACGTGGAAAAATCTGAAAAACAATCTCTATCTGGATGATCACAGGTGGCCTAACGATTCTGCGCCATTATCTTATCCGTTTTCTGCTGCGACGCGCACAGTGTCTTCCTTTGCATGATGCCCAGTTCCTTGAAGATGCTACGGCACGCAGCCTCCTACGACGTGTCGGAGGCGGCTACCGTTTCACCCACCGTCTGCTGCTAGAGTATTTTGCAGACCTGCACACCGAACGTCTTCCAGTACCAGCACCGCTTGGCCAGAACGATCCCCTTGATCACCAAATGAGGGGGACGTGAGGTGGCTGTGTTGCTACCCCGCGAATATCACCTCATCCTACTGACCTCTACGTGACTTGCTAAAGTCTGGTAGACTGGAGGATGAGAAAAACAGACGAACAGCGAGGAGATTGGAAAGAGTGGCGCAGACGCCGAGCGTGGGAACTGTCCGAGCAAGGATGGAAACAGAAAGAGATCGCGGAGGCGCTAGGAGTCACTGAAAGCGAGCCGTGAGCCAATGGATGAAGGTGGGACGAGAGCAAGGGGAAGAGGGATTACGGGGGAAAAGAGCTCCGGGGCCTCAACCCAGACTGAGCCAAGAGCAGATGGCACAGCTTCCCACCCTGCTCGATCAAGGGGCCGAGGCCCATGGGTTTCGAGGAGCGGTCTGGACGACCCAGAGAGTGGCAGAGCTGCTCAAAAAGCAGTTTCGTGTCAGCTCTCATTCTGCGCACATGAGTCGGCTCCTCAAGCGGATCAAATATAGTGTGCAGCAGCCGATCGAGCGGGCGAGTCAACGCGATGAACAGGCCATAGCCACCTGGAAAGAGGAACACTGGCCCCAGTTAAAAAAAAGCCCAGCAAGAGGAGCGAACGATCGTCTTCGTCGATGAAGCGGGTTTTGACCTGCTTCCCATGCTCGTACGCACCTACGCTCCGCTTGGACAGACGCCCGTTCTACGGATTCCGCTGACTCGCGATCATCTCTCGGCGATTGGCGGGATCACCCCAGAAGGGCGGATGTTCATGCAGATGCAAGAGCGAGCCTATTGTGCCCAAGATGTGGTCGCGTTTTTACGCCTACTGTTGCGCAAGATCCCGGGCAAGCTCTTAGTGATTTGGGATGGTGCCCCGATCCACCGTGCCAAGGTCAGGAAGCGCGTTTCTGGCAGGTGGGGCAGCCAAGCGGCTTCATCTGGAGCGTCTTCCAGGCTATGCTCCTGACCTGAACCCGCAGGAGGGCGTGTGGAACGCGGCTCAAACGCGCTCGAGTTGAAAAACCTGTGTTGCCTGCATCTCTCTGACTTGCGCCAGGCTCTCGTGCGGGCCAAAGAACGCCTTCGCCATCGGCGCGAGAGCCTCCAATCGTGTTTTCTTCACTCACTGGGAGGACTTTAGAAAGCTATGCAGAGATCAGTAGTTGTACCTGGAAATAATTCCTGGCCAAATTGGTCACCAATATAATGGTTAACCTACCTAAATTTCGCCCAAACTAGCGACAGGTTCGCCAGCCCTTGAAGAGCTTGCCAAAAGAACGGTGATGCTCCATAGCTCATGAAGACACGAAAAAGTTTTCATTCGCGAGGAGGATCACCATGAACGAGTCTATCACAGGTACGACGAAGCATTTTAGCCCGACTGCCAGCCTGGCAGCCATTGGAGTAAAATTGAGTCAACTCAATCTCTTTGGCCCGATCCGCACCACGGTGCAGATTCGGCAGAAAACCATCAAGCATACGCCGACGGATAAGCTCTCTGATGCCTTTATCAGCCTGCTGGCCGGAGCTCACGGGCTGGTAGAAATCAACACACGCCTGCGAGCCGATCTGGCCTTGCGAGATCCGCCTTTGGCAGAAGCGCGTGTGCTGAACAGTCGGTGGTGCAAGAAACCCTGGATGCCTGCAGCGCAGAAAACGTGACGCAACTGCAGCAAGCACTGGATGAGATCTATCAACAGCACAGCCAAAGCTTTCGTCATGACTCCCAAGCCGGTTTTCAGCTGCTGGATGTGGATATGAGCGGCCTGCCGTGCGGCCCCAAAGCGGCTTTTGCCCGGCATCGGCTATTTTGCTGGGCAATACCACCGCCGCGGACGGCAAGTGGGCCGGAGGCTTCCCACCCAGTCTGAGGAAGTGGTCACCGATCGCCTCTTTGCAGGCAATGTGCAGGTGATCAAAGCCTTGCAGCCCTTGGTGGAAGCAGCTGAGGCTACTTTGCAACTGGACGAGGCGAAACGGGCGCGAACGATTATCCGCGTGGATGCTGGTTCGGGAACCCTGGATGACCTCAATTGGCTGCTTGCGCGGGGCTATCTTGTCATGGCCAAAGAGTATTCGGGCCAACGCGTTGTGCGCTTGGCCAAGACGGTCACGCAGTGGGTCCAGGATCCCGACTGGTCCGAGCGCTCGTTTGGCTGGGTCAGCGAACCCCCGACCGGCTACGTTCGCCCGGGGAAGCCGCATTGCCGTGCGCTGTCGCAGACAAGACGGCACCTTCGCGGGATGCGCGTGCTGATCTGCTCGTTGTCGGCACAGCAGGTGCTTGCGGTGCTCAGGCGTCCGAGTTCGCAAGCGGCTGATCCCGTCGCGGTCTTGGCCGCCTATGTAACCTTCTACGATCAGCGCGCAGGAGGTATCGAAACCTCCTTCAAGGGCGACAAGCAGGGGTTGGGTCTCACCAAACGCAAGAAGAAGCGCTTTGAGGCGCACCAGATGGTGCTGCTGCTGGGCTCGTTGGCCCACAACGTGGTGGTCTGGGCGCGTCGGTGGCTGAGCAGTCAAAAGATCCAACACTACGGTATCTTGCGTATGGTACGTGATGTCTTTCATATCAGTGGCTTGCTCCGCTTTGACGCCTTGACTCAGGTCGTTGAGATTGTCCTGAATCAGGATGCTCGTTTGGCTCGGTCACTTATCCGTCCCTTGCGAGAGTTGCTGACTCCCTTACACATTGTCGTTAATTTGGGCCAAACTTAGGTAGTCTAAACTTCAATAGATATGAATGCGCTGCTAACCAAAACCGCCTCGAAACGCACTACAAAACCGCTAGTAGAGATGGGGCCGCTGTTAAATGAGAGACATGATTCGTTCCTTGACGAATCGGATGATATGGATAAGGGGAGCGAAGCCGACGGACTTGAGGAGCTTCTCATCCATGCACGGCATACTCGCGCAGCCACCACCCGGCAGGCTCCAGGCTCTGAAGAATCTTTTTATAGCTACTTGCGTGACATTCGTGGACTTGGTCTCCTTACACCTGATGAGGAGATCGATCTAGCTCGACAGATTGCCGCTGGAGATGAACTGGTGCTTCGCAAGCTGATCGAGTCAAATTTGCTCCTGGTAATTACCATTGCGCGTCGATACAGTAGTACCGGCGTCCCTCTCATAGATCTCATCCAGGAGGGAAATCTGGGACTGATGCGTGCGGCCGAGAAATTTGACTACCGGCGCAGCTGTCATTTTGGCACCTATGCCACCTGGTGGATTCGCCAGGCCGTGAGCCGTGCCGCTGGCGAGCAGTCACGCTTGATTCACCTACCCGAGCATGTGGTAACGCGTTTACGCAAAGTAAGACGTGTCGCGGCACAGCTTTCACAAGCGAACGGCCTTGATCCCCAGCCTGAACAAATTGCTGAGGCTTGTAATCTGGATCTGGACGAGGTTATCGATGTACTCGGCATAGTCGAGCAGCCGGTTTCTCTTGATGCGCCTGTAGACGATGAAGCCCGTTATACGCTCGCCGACACGCTTGAAGATACTGCGGCTCCTGTTCTCTCCGAAACCGCTTCACAGCATCTCCTTGGAGAAGAACTGCACCGAGTGTTGGCCCTACTGACTCCACGTGAACGTGCGGTTATGACCCTGCGCTACGGTATCGGCGATGGCCGGAGCCGCACCTTGCTCGAAGTCGGGAAAGAACTGGGTATCTCGCGCGAGCGTGTGCGCCAGCTCGAAGTGGTGGGGTTGAAGAAAATGCGTACACACTTTGGATCTCAGATTCTGGAGACATAAAAGAGTACAGGAGGCATTTCATGTCTGATCTATTCGCTGCGCGGGCTCAGATGGGCACATCGCTCGCTTTCCATATCATCTTTGCTTCCCTGGGAGTTGGACTGCCGTTGCTTCTTTGTATTGCCGAAGGACTTGCCCTCTGGCGCAAAGATGCGACCTGGATGACGCTCACCCGTCGCTGGACGAAAGCTTTTGCTCTGCTCTTCGCCATCGGCGCGGTTTCCGGCACCATTCTCTCGTTTGAAATCGGACTGCTCTGGCCGACCTTTACCAAGTTCTCCGGCTCTATCATCGGCTTACCTTTTGCCCTGGAGGGTTTCGCCTTCTTTATAGAGGCGATCTTTCTGGGTCTCTACCTGTATGGTTGGGAGCGTCTCTCGCCCCGGGCGCATTGGCTCTGCTCCTTTCCTCTCTGGATCAGTGGAGCTGCTTCGGCGTGGTTTATCGTCAGCGCCAACTCTTGGATGAATACGCCGACCGGTTTCCAGATTACGCATGGGCAGGTGACAGGGATCAATCCCTTACAGGCTATCTTGAATCCGAGCACTCCATATGAGACAACGCATATGCTCCTGGCGGCCTATGTGGCAACCGGCTTCGGCGTTGCCGCTGTCTACGCTATCCAGATACTGCGCGGCAAAAGCGAACCGTACTACCGGAAAGGACTCATGCTGGCGATGGCGCTGGGCGCCATCGCTATCCCCTTCCAGATTTTCAGTGGTGACCTGAGCGCTCGCTCGCTTGCGGATCTCCAGCCTGCAAAGTTAGCAGCGATGGAGGGGGTTTTCCATACACAGAAAGGCGCCCCTATCAAGGTCGGTGGTATTGTTGACGTCAAGACGGGCCAGGTTCTGTATGCCCTTGAAATTCCTGATGGGTTGAGCATTCTAGCTCGCGGGGATCCCAATGCGACCATTCTCGGGCTTGACGCTTATGCGCCTCAAGATCGGCCTGATCCTACGTTTGTCCATCCCTCCTTTGATGGCATGGTCGGCAGCGGTTTCTTCGCATTGCTCATCGGAGGAGTGTTCTGGCTGCTCTACTTCAGACGCAAACGCGTTGTTCCTGAGCATCGCCTGTTGCTGTGGGGGATCGTCCTGGCCGGCCCGCTTTCCTTTGTTGCCATAGAACTTGGCTGGATGGTCACAGAACTGGGACGACAACCCTGGGTCATTTATAACTTCTTGCGCACACAGAATGCGGTGACGACCGCTCCAGGACTGAACATCAGCTTTGCGATTTTCTCCGGCATCTACATGGTGCTGGCGATCACCTTGACCGTGCTGCTGCTGCGATTGGCGCGTTCACCGCTGCCCAAGCAGGAGTGGCCTGTACTCGTGAGCAGTAGCAGTAAAGAAAGGGCCGGCACGAAATGACATTAACCTACACGATACTGCTTATCCTCTGGCTTTCGCTGATCGTCTATGCTGTCCTTGGTGGGGCCGACTTTGGAGGCGGCATCTGGGACTTCTTCGCCTTTGGTCCAGAGGCGGAACGTCAACGCCGTTTGATCGGGCAGGCGTTAGGGCCAGTCTGGGAGGCGAATCACGTCTGGCTGATTTTCTTGATCGTGGGACTCTTCACGGCCTTCCCATTAGCCTTCTCAGTGCTTTCAATAGCGCTCTTTGTACCTTTCACCCTGGCAGTGATAGGCATCGTGATGCGTGGAGCGGCCTTTATGTTTCGAGGCCAGGCTGATGATGCCACGACCTCGCGTAGGATCTGGGGCCGCGTGTTCAGTACCGCCAGCAC
>WNGQ01005468.1_pt1 | contig 12739 bp, 16 predicted proteins | sample 5407661 | NCBI WGS metagenome assembly WNGQ01 (sample SAMN13153382, study PRJNA577476) | soil metagenome | isolation source: 60 cm soil or saprolite under Garry oak tree replicate 2 | place: USA:California | collected 2016-06-15
TTCGGAATTAACCGTGTTCTCAACCCACCACACCTCAAACGAAGACATCTTCGTTTTCTCAGGCTCCGATTCCGCTTCTCTTTTATGTGGTGCTGTACTTAGCAATAGAGGAGTGTGAGATGAGTACCAACGAAAGCGTGGCAGATGCAGCGAGTAGTAAGAATATGAACGAAAAAGGAGCAAGTGAAGCTCCTAAAAAGGACAATTTCAGTTATCTCGATCATATCCGTCACCTGCTGTCTAATGAACCGGCTCTTGACCACTTACATCTCCACGGGGGTGTCGATTACTGGTTCCTGAACAACATTGAGGCGATGCAGAGAGACGCGGTCGAGGCAAGAGATCATGGGAACCTCCAGGTAGTGCGCCAGCAGATTGCCAACATCCTGTACTACCTTGATGGGAAATGTGCTCCCCAGGATTTGAGCAATGCACCAGGTAGCACATTGCCAGAGAACGCCACAATCGCTCATGATACCAGTATTGGTCTGCTTGACTGCCCACAGGTACCTGAGCCACCCGGCCACCTCACACACATGCAACGTCATCTTAGTGGCATAGTACAGAGTCCTGGCGCAAATGCCGAGCAGATAAAACAAGCGGCTCAAATTAACCAGTACCTCAACTACATTGGGTCCTGGTTGCTGCAGGTACGTACCGACGCTATGCAACTCGCAAACATGGATGATGCACAACTGAGTCATGCTCACGCATTGCGTAGTGATATGGCAGTCCAGGCTGGCTATCTCGTGAGTGGCCGAATGGATCCAACTACACACACCGCTGAACCCGGTGCACAGCAAATAACCAACGATATTGAACTATTGGCAAGCTTCGATATCAAGGCGTACAAAGCGTAGGGAGTATTCGTAACTAGGAGTCCATCAAGGTTCTTCTATATCATTTTGATCTTTGTTACTCTGTGGATCCTCGTCAATGCGGTGCTTTCCAAATTCGGTATACCGAGCTTTGATCCCTCGCCATTTCCCTGGCTCCAGATTATGTCAGCCTGAGCGCTTTATTGATAACGACGGTAGTGCTTATCGCGCAGAACTGGCGTGCGATACAATACATGGGAGGCTGCTCCTTGAGAGAAGAGTTGGATTGATACCGCTATCTTATCCCTCCTGAGAAGCCTCTCTCAGCAATCATTCACAAGCCCTGGATGTATCGTACCTGCCTATTGACGGAGGACCAGGAACTCCTGGTGGGGTCTCCCCAGTCGCGTCCGATGCCATCGGGTGGCATGATCTACCATGAGAGCCATGGGTCAGCCCCCTACCCGGTCGTGCGCGGCTGGGTTGCAGCCCGGATAATCGTGTCGAGATGGTACAGGCGCGGATCCGACGTGCCGAAGCCATGCATTCCAGCCCGGTTGTCGCCAGCAACCTGTCGTGCTCGCTGCCAGGTCTCACCACTCGTCCATTGCGCATAGTTGACCAGGCGCATACCGTCTTCACTGCGGTGCAGTGCTGCCGCCACGGCGCCGGGCATATTCTCCCAAAACCGTTCGGCCCCCCTCCGCCAAACGTCCATAAGCTGGTCCCGCCGACTAGGGTCAGTACTCAGGACGTTGATCATGGCTATGACGCCCGATGGCTCGGCGATCTCGAGCAAATTCGACCCGGACGCACTGAATACCAGCACGACTTCATACATACGCACATCTGAACGGCCTGGATCGTCTACCTCGCGCTCGGACAATCTCTGCGTCGCCTCGCGCCAAGATGACGCAGAGAGCCACTGGGAGTACTCAAGCACCCTTTCGCCGTCGATACTGTGATGAATGGCAGTGCCAACGAAGCCTGCAGCATGGGACAGTGCCTCTGCGCGCCGCCTGGTGCGCGCAACCACGTCACCTACCTGGTCTGGCTCGGTCGGAACCACAGCGATGATGGTGCTGAGAGGAGTCGGTTGTGTGACCGTGATGGTCAATTTCTGGGAATTGGTTGTTTCCATCTTTTATTCCTTTTCACTTTCTAGGCGAGCAATCTTACGAGCAACCCAATCGATCTCAGCCTGAATACCACTCAGGCGGAAATCAATCACATCAAAAACGTGCGCACGCTGGTCCTCCGGAATAAAGCGTGTTCCGTCAGAAATGTTGCTTTGACCTTCCTGGAGATACTTCTTCTCAATCTGAAGATACTCCCGATAGTGCCAGAGGAGTGTCAGTTGCTGTTCGCGAGTGAGATGGTCAAGAAGGAAGAGGTTTCCTGTGTGGGTTGGACGTTGTCCATCCTGTCATCCTATCCTTGCTGCGTCGGTGTGACCTGTTGTGGCGCAAGCGTCATCACGTGTTGATTGCCCTTCGCCCACAGAACGGTCAGCGTACTGCTGCGAATCTTCCAGCCCTGGGCGGTTCGGATGAGCAGGTACGTGTAGCGTCCACCGAGCGTCCAGGTCGGCTCCCCGGTGTCGTTGGGCAGGTAGTGCTGAGCCTGGACGTAGGCGAGACAGGTGGCTTCGTTGCCTGTGACAGTAATCAAGTGATTCGAGATCATGTGTTGCGTTGCCTGCAAGCCGCTGAGTCCAGCGCGCCACTGCTCCACGAGGATGTCTGCCGACAGATGTGCTGGACTTCCACCATTGAGGGAGGTGTAGTCGATGTCAATCTCATCAGTGAAGCAGTCACGTACTCGCGCCCAATCTCGCATGTCGGCATAGGTAGCCACACGATTCACCACATCAGTAATCTCCAGACGGTCAAGCACCCCTTGCAGCGTCGTCTCATTCATCATCTCTGCTCCTTCATTCTAACTGTTTACCCTGCTGCCGCAGTACGCCTGACCGAGAGTGGCTGCGGATAGCCACGGTGGTTATCAATCTGGTTGAACATCCCTCCATAGGCAAAGCCTTGCGGACCTGGCTGCCGGAAAAAGTCGTGCGGAAAGCCGAGGTCAAACTGGCTCACTGCATCCAATCGGCTGAGCTGTTCCTCGCTGAGGGTGACGTCGAGGCAGTGCAGGTTGTCCTCCAACTGCGATGGCGTGCGTGCCCCGATGACGGGGATGATGACCCCGGGTTGCTGACGAACCCAGGAGAGTGCCACCTGCGATGGGGTACAGCCGATCTCCTCCGCGATCTTGACGACTTCACCTGCGATGGCGAGATTGCGCTCGCTGGTCGTGGCTAATCCCTGTCGTCCGCTCCCTTGCCCGCGATTGTACTTGCCAGTGAGGACCCCACTGGCAAGCGGCGACCATGCCGTCACTGCCAGGTCAAGCGTGCGCGCCATCGGCAAAAGATCACGCTCTGGCGTACGCTCAATCAAGCTGTATTCGATCTGTAAGCCGACGAAAGGTGTCCAGCCGCGCAGCTCTGCCAGCATATTGGCGCGTGAGACGACCCAGGCGGGGGTATTACAGATCCCAATGTAGAGTACCTTGCCGGCACGGACCAGATCATCCAAAGCGCGCATGACCTCCTCGACAGGCGTGAGAAAGTCCCAGACATGCACCCAGTACACATCGAGGTAGTCGGTGTGCAGCCGTTTGAGGCTCCCCTCCAGCGACTGGACCATATTTTTGCGCTGATTGCCAGCCGCATTGGGATCACGCCCGGCAGGACTGTCTGAGTACTTGGTGCTGATGACGAGATGTTCCCGCTCGGCTTGTATGAACTCACCCAGATAGCGTTCGCTCGTTCCGTTCGTGTACATGTTGGCGGTATCGATAAAGTTGCCACCGGCTCGTAGAAATGTCTCGAAGATCTGACGGCATTCCTCTTTTGATGCTCCATATCCCCAGTCTTCTCCAAAGGTCATGGTACCCAGACAGAGTTCCGAGACGCGTAAGCCACTGTTGCCAAACAGCTTGTAACGCATGGCATTCCTTTCCTTTTCTGACGGATGATCTCATTGAACAGGGAAGCTGCGACGTGATGCTCCCTGTCATAACGATGTATTTTGTGCTAGTTACGCAACAGTGCTCTCTGCCTCATCCGCGATTTGCAGCACAATCCTCCCCCGCCCATGACCGCTCTGACTGCGCTCATGGGCCTGTTGCACTTTACTCAGGGGAAACGTCGTCTCAACAGGTACTTTGAGACGACCCTCATCGATCAACTGCGTCAACGTCTGTAAGAGGGCACTCGAAGGCTGGGAGTGGATCATCATAGCGCGAACACCGCGCATCCTGGCTTGTTCTTGTGGCGGTGGACTGGCTGTCGAGATCAGCGTTCCCCCGCGTCGGATTGCAGCCAGAGAACTGATGAGTGTCTCTCCTCCGACCCCATCGAGCACCAGATCCATATCCTGAACCACACTCTCAACTGGCGTCGTCGTGTAATCCACGACCGTATCCGCGCCAAGGGAGCGCACAAAATCGAGATTCGCCGTGGAGGCCGTGCCGATCACCTGCGCACCCTTCCATTTTGCCAACTGGACTGCGAACAGCCCAACCCCACCCGCTGCTCCCTGAATCAACACCCGCTGAGCAGAGGTCAAACCACCGTATTCAAAAAGTGCCCGCCAGGCCGTTGTTGCGCCGACCGGTACGGCGGCGGCCTCGGCAAAACTCAAAGTCTGCGGCTTGAGCGCGAGAGCCTCGACAGATACCGCGACATACTCGGCGTAGGCGCCTTTTGCGCTCTGCCCAAAGACGGCCTGCCCGATCGCGAATGCCGTCACACCAGGACCAACGTCTTCGACCACTCCCGCCACCTCGATGCCAGGAGTAGAGGGAAACGTCATGGGCAGGACATCTTTCAGCAAGCCCTGACGGATTTTCCAGTCCAGCGGGTTCACGCCAGCCGCGTGGACACGCAGGAGCACTTCGCCTGCCTGTGGCTGTGGACGCTCTATCCGTTCGAGCTTGAGCTGTTCTGGTCCACCATAGCCAGAGACGCCAATCGCCCGCATGGTTGGTGTAGCCAGCATCATTGTCTCCTCTTCTCCGCCTTCGTTCTACGCGATGAACTCTTGCGCGAAACGCCGAAGCCCATCCAGGTCGAGCGCATTGGGGAATCTGAGCATCAGCTCCTGCACGCCAGCTTCCTCTAACGCTGCGATCCGCTTGCGGATCGTGGCGGGACTGCCAACCAGCCCCTTACAAGTATAGATTTTTTTAACCCTGGGCGCGGGCATGTTCCCGTGCTCGGCGTTTTTGTCTTTTTCGACGTTCCTTTTCCTTTTGCGTTTTCTTCTTGTTCAAAGCTGAAGGCTTGAGCTGTTTCTGGGGCGCGGTGATGGTCTCCGGCCAGGGTTCCGCCCGCCAGATGCCCACGGGCAACGGTTGGGACTGGGACTGCATGGCGAGCAGGATCAGTCTTGCGCGCACACCACAACTCAAGCGGCGTGCGGGAAGTTGACCCACCGCTCGCTTTCGCCGTCGATGGGCGATATGCCGCTCAGGCAACGATGCTCCAGGCTCGTTTTGCAGAAACTTCGCCTCGAGCTTCGCCTCAGCTTGGCATCCCAGACTCACACCCCATAACTGAGCGAGAGCCATCGCCAACCAGAGCCGCTCCACACTGCTTGCTCGCTTCATTTTGCCATGCTGCCCACCCCAAAGCCCGCGTTTGCGCATCTTTGAAACCGCCCTCAATCCACGTTCGGAGCCCGTACCAACTGACCATGGCCTCCTCAGGTTCCAGGTCCGTCAGGATGACCCAAGCTGACTCCTATCCGGGTTCCCAATGCATCAGCAAGGTCCCATTCACCCGCCCTTTTTTGCTGGCAAAACATTCCACTTGGCCTTGCCAACTCGTTCCCGGAGTGGGTACCCATCGACTGATCCAATCAAAGTTCTCCTCTCCGGGCAAGCGGGCTTTGGACCCCAAATTGAGCCGTAAGAACGGATGCCAGCCCCAAGCCACAATGGCGTCCCAGAGCCAACGGGCGTCCAATCCCCGATCAGTAAGCACGATCACTTCCCACGTCTTCCGGCACCGCTTTCCCTAACTCGTTGAGCAGTCCTTCCCAATACGGACGCCATGATCCTTCCTGTTGTGCTGGCAGCACTTTCCAGGCCACCGGGATCGCACAACTGCTCATGACCACGCTAACCGCCAACATCGTCCAGCGATTGCCCAGCGAAGTGGCATCCATCACCAGCGGGAATTGACGCTTTTCGCTTCTCCACAAGCGTCACACCCATGCCAGCAAGGGAGCAAAACACGTGGACACCTCCAGGTCACGCCGCTTTTTCCCACTCTTCTGCCCGGCATCCAGATACCACTCACGTAAGCGCTGAAAAACCGTTTGCTCCGGTTCCTCCAGCACTAAGGCGAGCAGAGCACTGATTTGCGTGATTCCGCCCACTCCCGACAACGCGATTCCTGCGCTCCAGAGCACCAATCCCCAAATTTGCGGTTTGCTCAGATGAGCAAAAGCGGTTGACACTTCCTTTGTCCATTGCGATAATCGATCTGGGCAAGCCATGTTCGTTCTCCTGCTTTTGAGAGATGATTTTTGTTTTTCTCATCTTAGCAGATAACGACTGCTTGCTCCTCCTTTCTCACCCTTCTTTCCCAAAAAATCTATACTTGTAAGCCAACCAGCCCACCCCCCACGAAAGCTTTCGCTGCCTCAGGCAGCCGGGCCTGGGCCTGCTCATCGGTATCGGCGAGGACACAGATCGCGATGGTTGCCCGCCGGATACTCTCCTAGTCGCGCCCAGCAGCCTCGCAATGCTGTTTGAGCACCGCAAACTTGTGTGCGAGAGTGGCGGGATCACCAAACACGTGACAGGCATCGCCGTACTGCGCCACGAGCTTGAGCGTGACCTGTTCGCCGTTGCCACCAATCAGCAAGGGGATATGGGGCTGCTGCACCCCTTTGGGCGAATTGATCGCACCATGCACCTGATCATACTTGCCTTCAAACGTGGCCTCCTCCTGCGTCCACATGGCAAGCAGGATCTGGATCGCTTCGCGCAATTGGCGTGAGCGAACAGCAACATCAGGATAGTCGTAGCCATAAGCACGAAATTGAGGGGCAAGGTCAGGAAAACCTGACCCGATCCCCAGGGTGAGGCGACCGTGACTCATCACATCGACGGTACTGGCCATTTTCGCCAGTAGCGCGGGATGGCGTAACCCGCTGGAGGTGACCAATTGGCCGATGCGCACGCGTGTGGTGTCACGCGCGAGCGCCGCCGTTGTGGTCCAGCACTCGAAGAGGAAGTGAGAACTCTCGCCAGGAGGCCAGAGCGCATCAGAAAGCCAGAGCGAGTCGAAGCCCGTTTCCTCGGCGGTCAGAGCCACACTCGTCACGGTCTCGTAGGCTTCCACCGGGTCGTTGATTCCCGCCAGTTCCATCAGCGTGCCCTGCGGCAGAGCTAGTCCAAATTTGAGTGACATGAACACCTACCTCTTTTCTCAGGAAGGGTGAAGTCCTGATGATTTTCATCCAGTAGACACCTCGCCAACGGCATTCAACTTCAATGAGATCACATGATCAGCCTTCCACCGTCCACCGTGAGATACGCACCAGTGACGAAGGATGCCTGGTTCGAGGCCAGGAACACAATGGCAGCCGCGACCTCTTCGGGCTGGCCACTTCTGCGCAGGGGGGTCGTGCGCGCGAACTGGTCCTTCGTTTCTTGCGACTGGAACGCGTTGATATCGGTGAGGATATGGCCCCCACCCACCGCATTCACCCGAATGCCATAGGGTCCTAACTCCTCTGCCAGCTCTCTGACCATACTTTCTACGCTGGCCTTCCCTACGGTAAGAGCAAAGGCTCCAGGGACAGGTCGCCGCGCTATCGTTGCGCTGACAAAGATGATGCTTCCCTGTTGGTGTTGGATCATGGTAGGTATGACCGCCTTGCATGGGTAGAATGCAGATTGCAAGTGTGCGCGTACAGCTAGCTCAAAGCTTTCCCATTGGCTTTGCAGGAAGGGGGCGAGCACATCCAGACCCTGATTGCCGAAGGCTGGGGCATTGAGGACCAAGGTGTCAATTGGACCAAAGGCCTCTCCAACAGAGCGCACCATCGCCTCCACCTGCTCTGCATTCGCAGCGTCAGCCTGGATCGCGAGTGCTTGGCCTCCCGCTTGCTCGATGGTCGAGACCACCCTCTGCGCCGCGGCTTCATTCTGATAGTAGTTGACCCCTACCCTGGCTCCATACCGTCCCAACAGAAGAGCGGTAGCTGCGCCAATGCCCCGGCTTCCTCCGGTGACTAATGCGACACGGTCCTTCATGAGTTGATATGTATCTGGAACTGTCTGTTCTCCTGAGAGCATCGGATACTATCCTTCCTTGTTGCTTTTGTTCATCCTCTCTCAACCGGTCATGTTTCCCTGGGTGACGTAGAGTGGGTTATCGCGCCTCGTGCGAAAGACACTTCGCGATACCTGGTACTTCCGTAACTCTCACTACGGAGAAGCTTTCATGCTGGTTTTTTGAAGAAGGACACACGCAGTTCTGTTCCTTCCGGCTACAGGATAGCATCTTTCGGGCGGAAACCAGCTGTCCTTGCTGCCAGAAATGTCCTGCCCTTTTGAACAGGATTGTTTAGAGAGCAGCGTAGCCAAATTGAAGGTACAATCACCGGCGCAGGCGCCTTCCCAATCAATGACCCCGCTGACCTGCCCGTTCTCGAGGAGAATATTGGATGGGTTGAAGTCGAAATGCACCACGTCGTTGGTCTCAAAATGCTCATCCCTGTGCGCCAAAACAACCGCTTGCAGCACAGTCAGTAACTCTGCTGTAGTAGGTGAGTAGGTACGCAACGAGTCGAGGAGGCAGTACCCATCGCCTCCCACCATCACCGTATCGACGACAGGACCCGGCCACGCACGCTCCTCTGAGGTTGCGAGCCTGGCTTGCAGTTCGTTGAGTTCCAGCAAGCCAGGCAGCACCGACGCAGTCACCACCTCCATCGGTGAGCCAGGCAGTTCTTCCTGAATCGTGTAGCTGTATCCATAAACCGTGCCCAGCATACAGTAGCGAGGAGCTGGATACCCAACATTACGGAGAGCTTGGGTGATGACCACCACCTGCTGCAACCTGTCCAGGTGCCCCTCATCTGTCCCCCACTTCAGCACATAGCACTGACCACCTTAGATCGGCGAATGTGTCCCCATCGCCTGGGGCAACGTCGATCAGAAACTGTGGCTGGCGCCAGGGTTCGTACTGCTCACGGTCGATATAGAATGGACACCCCTCGATTTCTCGCAGCCGCAGGTCGTTAGGGCCAAGCAGCAGGTCGCCCTCCTGCAGGCACATCGGGGAGCTGCCATCACAGCAGCCTCCCGATTGCATGAAGATGAGCGAGCCATAGTCAGCTTTCAGCCGCAGGATCAGATCGCGCGCTGCGTCCATTACAGTGACGGTTTCACTCATCGCCGTACTCCTAGAACAGTCCCAGCGGCTTGGGATCGTAACTGACGAGCAGGCACTTCGTTTGCGAGTAGTGTTGCAGCATCATGCGATGGTTCTCTCGACCAACCCCTGAGACCTTGTACCCGCCAAAGGCGGCATGCGCAGGGTAAAGCTTCTGACCCTGTCTCACGTCAATTAAATAGGCTCTCCTTCACGTTAAGTGTGCCTGCTTGCCTAAAGGAGTTCGGCAGTAAACCCACCGAACTCCCGATCTCTCTTACGCAGAGGACTCGAATGGTGGTTGATACAGGTCAAACCTACCGTTTTGGCCCTTGGTACGTCTGCCCGCCTGCCTTGCGCATCGCCTCCATCGTCTGCTCGGTAGTGAGCAGCACCGTCGTTTTGACGGCTTTGACATGCCCTGGCGTGATAGCAGCCAGAATAGCCGCTGAGATGGTGGTCTCATCGGGCATCTCAGCGATAAACACACCATCGTACTCCCCAAAGCAATAGTAGAAGGATACCAATCGCCCTCCGAGCTTCTCGATGAGCGCACGGAGCACGTCCTCACGGTTCTGTGGATTCTTGACGAGGGCTGCCCAGGCGTCGGGTGTGTAAGCAAAATGTGTCATGTAGAGAGGCATCGCTGTCTTCTCCTTTCTTTGTGTTGCTTCCTTGCTAGCTGAAGAGTTCGCGCGAAACGTGAAAGACAAGGTGTGCAGAAATGAAAACGACATGATACTTGGAAAGAGAGAGCCATTAGAGAGTGTACCCGAAAAACATAAGAAATGCAACAAACGAGCAGTCCGGGGGTGCGTTTCATTTTTTTGCATGGCTGGGCTCGCGCAGCTACCCCTGCTATGTTCGCCACCTTGCGCTCAATGCAAAAAAATGAAGCGCATCCTTGCATATGAGAGCGTTTGACATTCGATCTTGCTGTAAACTATACTTATTGAAGTGAAGGGTGCCTCTGACTTGTAGGTGCCCTATGTATATCTTTGAAAGGAATTGTTTACTTGCTCGTTGATAGTCATACACATATTGGTGCTTCCCGTTTTGATGCTGACCGTGAGGCGGTGATCGCGGCTGCCGTGGCTGGTGGGGTGACGCGCATGATCGATCCTGGTGTTGATCTTGCCTCAAGTCGTGCTGCTTTGGTGTTGGCGAAGGCGCACCCTCGTGTGGTGTTTGCGGGTCTGGGGGTGCATCCACATGATGCTACGACCTATAATGACGAGGTGAGAGAACATTTTCGCGGGATGGTGCGCGAACCGGAGGTGGTGGCGGTGGGTGAGTTTGGCCTGGACTATTTCCGTATGCTTTCACCTCGTGACGTGCAACGTGCTGTGTTTTGCGCCCATTTGGAGATGGCCCGTGAGTGGAATTTGCCCTGTATTATCCATGTGCGCGATTCGCATGATGATGTGGTGGAATTGTTGCGTGCGCATGGCAAAGGGCTACGCGGCGTGTTTCATTGTTTCTCTGGGGATGTGGCGCAGGCCGAGGAGTGTTTGGAGTTCGAGGGGTTTATGCTCTCTTTCGCAGGGCCTTTGACACGCCAGGGTAATGCCCTGCCAGAAGTCGCCTGCATGGTGCCATTAGAGCGCATGTTGGTTGAGACGGATAGCCCTTATTTGATCCCGCAGCCCATTCGCGCAAAGCGCAACGAGCCACGCTTTGTGCAACGGGTCGCTGAAAAACTGGCTGAAATTCGCGGCATGACGCTGGCAGAAGTAGCTCATATCACTACCAATAATGCCCTTCGTTTGTTTGGTCTAGGAGAGTCAAAGCATGAAACTGTTTAATACGCTGACGCAGTCGTTGGAAGAGTTTGTACCTATAGATGAGAAGTTTGTACGCATCTATGTATGCGGTGTGACGCCTTACGATACTACCCATCTTGGACATGCCTTTACCTATGTCTCTTTTGATACCCTCATTCGCTACCTGGAATTTCGCGGTTATACTGTAAAATACGTGCAAAACGTGACCGATATTGATGATGATATTTTACGCAAGGCTCGTGAGTTGGGGATGGACTGGAAAGACCTGGGCAATCGTGAGACGGAGCGCTATCTGAGCGATATGGATACACTTAATGTGCGTCGCCCCGATGTTTATGCCCGTGCTACCGAAGAGATACCTGCCATGCTTGAGATCATCTCAACGCTGCTGGCCCGTGGCTATGCCTATGAGAGTGGGGGTAATGTCTACTTCAGCGTAAAACAAGACCCACATTTTAGTGCCATGCCTTGTGCTATTGGTTTAAAGGACTATCATGCTATGCTGACCATTGCTAATGAGCGTGGTAACCATCCTGACGATCCGCGCAAGAAAGACCCGCTCGACTTTGTGCTCTGGCAAGCTCAGGCACCCGGCGAACCAGCGTGGGCGAGTCCATGGGGGCCAGGACGCCCCGGTTGGCATATCGAGTGTAGTGCCATGTCTATGCGCTATCTTGGTGAGCAATTGGACATTCATGGCGGTGGAGCTGACCTGGCCTTTCCGCATCACACGTGTGAAATTGCTCAGTCTGAGTATTTTACAAGGAAAGCTCCGTTCTCACGTTTCTGGATGCATACCGGCATGGTCTACCAGGAAGGTGAGAAGATGAGCAAATCGCTGGGTAACCTGACGCTGGTCAGCGACCTGCTCAAAGACTATAGCCCCGATGCCATTCGCGTTGTCTTGCAGCACCATCATTATCGCTATCCATGGGAGTGTTTCCCGGCAGACTTGCAGAATGCGACCAAGACGGTTAAACTGTTTCAACAGGTACGCACGCTGGTGGGTGAGCAGGTTGATGGTGAAGATACCATGTTACGCGATCAGTTTCAGGCCGCTATGGATACTGATTTGAATACGCCGCAGGCTCTCCTACTGCTCCAGCAAGCGGCAGAGACACTGATAGATGGTAGGGCAAACGCCGATAAAAATACGGGTGTGGAGATATTGAGGTTGACGAAGGTGCTGGGGTTGAAGGTATAACTTTACGAGCAAGCAAGAAAAAGCTGCCACCGATGTGGTGGCAGCTTTTTCTTGCTTGCTCGATTCAAAATTCCGCACATATCGAGGAGAATCATTCTGAACAAAAATAAGAGAGTGCCAGGCCTGGCACTCCTTATTTTTGTTCAGAATGATTCTTTTCGATATCAGGATACCTAATTGTTCCTCGGTAGCGTCATCAGAGACGATATCGACGATTTTACCCTCGTACATCACGGCGATACGATCCGAAAGTGAGCGAATCTCGTCCAGTTCGGCAGAGACGAGCAGGACGGCTTTACCGGCATCGCGCTGCTCAATAATGCGCCGGTGAATAAATTCAATGGCTCCGATATCGACGCCACGCGTAGGTTGGGCGGCGATGAGGGCGGTAGGATTGGCGGAAAACTCACGCGCAATAATGATTTTTTGCTGATTGCCCCCGGAGAGTGCACGCGCCGGTACTGCGGCAGAAGGGGTA
>WNGQ01005705.1_pt1 | contig 12738 bp, 10 predicted proteins | sample 5407661 | NCBI WGS metagenome assembly WNGQ01 (sample SAMN13153382, study PRJNA577476) | soil metagenome | isolation source: 60 cm soil or saprolite under Garry oak tree replicate 2 | place: USA:California | collected 2016-06-15
ACGTTTATTAACTGACGGTTTGAACCGCGCAGCGTCCAAAAAGCAAATTCCTATCAGTAACTAACTCACTCATGAGCGTTTATTCCGAAGCGAACGGAACGCCTAACCCCTATGTAGGGTGTCAAGTGTGGCGGGCGAGGGTGTAGGTGGTTTGTTTAGGTCATTGGTTCAATAAATTCGGGTTGAGGGTTAGCTTCGGGGACGCTTCCTCTTGCCGCCGCCGAAGCGCTTTGGCGCGCAGGAGGCTTCCTTTTTTGCTCGTTGATTTTGTTTTTCCAGCGGCTCTTACTCTTATCCGTAGTGCGTTAGCTGCCGGAAAGTGGGCGAATTTGCGAACCATTCTTTTCATTCTTTGTTTCCTTCTGTTCGATCGGCAGTTGATTCCAATCAACACGGACTTTTGGCGTGCTTAGCGGCCAATTTCTACGAGATTTTGCAAATCAATAGTAATGACGAATCGAAGAGAATTCGCGCTCATCTTGTTCTTCTGTTTGGCCGCGGCTCTTCGCGTCTTTATTTTCTCGGCCGGCTTCCCGTTCTTCAGTAATATCGATGAGGACCTGCATTTTGACGTCATAATGCAGTACTCGCATGCGCGGCTTCCGCGCAGCTTCGATCTGCTCAAAGAAGAAACTCTAGAATGGATCGTTCCCTACGCTTCACCGGAATTCCTGGCAAAGCCGGATCAGTTTCCCGACGCAAAATTTCCGTCGCCATTATGGAAACAGTCTCCCGCCGAGGCTGCGCCAGAATTGGCCACTACCAAAGCCGCGTGGAGCACAGAAATCAATTTCGAGTCATCTCAGCCACCGCTGTATTACGCTTTGGCGAGTGTCTGGTGGCGGATCGGAAAGCACATCGGATTAACAGGAATCCAATCATTGTACTGGATTCGTTTCTTGAACGTTCCGCTGATCGCGATTGTGGTTTGGTTGGGTTTCGTAACCGCGCGCACAATTGCGCCTGAGCGCGTGGACTTGCGCATCGGCGTGCCCATGCTGCTTGCGTTTATTCCTCAGAATGTCTTCTACGCGATGAACAACGACGTTCTGTCGCCGATCTGTTTTGGCGCGTTGTTTCTTTGCTTGTTGCAATGGTTGCGAGCGAAAACACCGAGCCTTTCGCTTGGAGCGCTTACCGGTTTGGCGATCGCCGCCACGTATCTAACGAAACTGTCCAACTTGCCGTTGATCGCAGTCTCGCTGGTCGCGATTACTGCCAAACTGGTGTCGCTCATGCGGCAAAGACCCAGCGCCGGACTTATGGCGCTTGCCGCCCTCGTTCTCTGCGCCGCCATCCCAGTGAGTAGCTGGATGATCTGGACGAAATATCAATTCGGTGATCTTACCGGATCGGCTACCAAAATCACCCTGCTTGGTTGGGCACGAAAACCATTCGCCGATTGGTTGCATCATCCAATCTTTACACCGCGCGGTTTTTGGGTCTTTTGGTCGGACCTCATTACCAATTTCTGGCGCGGCGAGGTCAGATGGCACGGTCGCCCGTTGAGTTGGCAAGTTGCCGATGGATTTTACGCAATCTCGTCGCTGATTCTGCTCGGGGCGGCCATCATGGGATTACGAAAGCGGGCGGGACCCTCCGCATTCCAGCGACAGGCGATTGGTATCGCAATCTTAAGTTTTGTGACATCGGTTGGGTTCCTGGCGCTGCTTTCGATCCAATTCGATTTCGGCAGTTGTATTAATCCCTCACGCGGCCACCCGTATTTCACATCGGGCCGTTTACTCAACGGCACGCTGATTCCGTTTGCGTTGCTTTATGTCTATGGCATTTCCTCTCTGCTGCGCCGGGCCAGCGCGGTTCTGCCGCTAGTTGTGCTGGGCGCCATCGTGGTGTTTGTGACAACGTCGGAGATTCTCATCGATCGGGTTGTCTTCGCGAGCGAGCATAACTGGTTTCACCGCTGACGAAAAAGAATCGGCGGCCTTGTCGATCGCTTTTTGTCCGTTCCGCCGAGCAGTCGATTCGGATGTGACAGGGGCATGCCGCGCTGGAGCGTACGCGATATCGCAGCTCAATGCCGCGCCGTTTTCAGAGTGTCGCTTGCGCCTCTTGAAAGGGCAGTTATCAAGATTAGATGCGGATCGCACAGGTGGCGCCCCTTTACGAGAGCGTTCCTCCAAAGCACTACGGCGGCACGGAGCGCGTCGTGTCATATCTCACAGAGGAACTGGTCCGTGAGGGACACGAGGTAACCCTTTTTGCCAGCGGAGATTCGGTGACCACTGCGCGTCTGGTAGCGGCATGTCGACGAGCGCTCCGTTTGGACAAAGATTGCGTCGACCGATTGGCACATCACATTTTGCTTTTAGAAAACGTCTTTCGGCACGCAGACGACTTCGATGTAATTCATTTTCACGTGGATTATCTGCATTTCCCGTTCTCACGTCGCCGGCCGATCGTGGATGTGACCACGATGCACGGACGGTTGGACATCCCTGATCTCATTCCGCTTTACGAAGAATTTCGGGCCATGCCGCTCGTGTCGATCTCGAACGCGCAGCGCGAGCCGTTGCCGTGGGTGAACTGGCAGGCCACCGTTTATCACGGTTTGCCACAAGATCTTTATCGATATCGGCCAGAGCCAGGAAAGTATTTTGCGTTTCTAGGGCGAATATCGCCGGAGAAGCGTGTGGACCGCGCCATCGAAATTGCGAAGCAGACCGGGATTCCGCTAAAGATTGCCGCGAAAGTTGACCTGGTCGACAAGGACTACTTCGAGACAGTTGTGAAGCCGCTGCTGCGCGAGCCCTTAGTGGAGTACGTTAGCGAGATCGGCGAGGGCGAAAAGGATGAGTTTCTCGGAAATGCGTACGCGCTGCTGTTTCCGATTGACTGGCCGGAGCCATTTGGACTCGCGACGATCGAGGCGATGGCCTGCGGCACACCCATTATTGCGTATCGGCAGGGATCCGTCCCCGAAGTGATGGAGGAACGCCGCACCGGTTTTATCGTGAGCGAGTTGGAAGACGCAATCGCCGCGGCCCGGAGAATTCCGGAGCTCAGCAGGCGGCGTTGTCGTGAAATGTACGAGCAACGCTTCACCGCGGCGCGGATGGCAAGGGATTATCTGCGCGTTTATGAACCGCTCATTGAGCGCCACAAACAGCGGGCAGCATAAGGCAAATGCCGAAAGAGCTCATACGTGTTCGCGACCGGTTTTATATTTTGTCCACCTCGGGGCGAATCGACGATCGCACGCGGGTGCTCAAACAGGGCGACACGTTTGCCGTTTTCGATCGCGTCGGCGATATCGACTCGTTGAGACAGCCCGAGCTTGGGATTTATCACAAGGACACGCGCTTTCTATCGCGTCTAGCTCTGCGGCTCGGAAACCAACGCCCCTCCCTGCTGAGTTCAACGATCAGGGAGGACAACGCGCTTATGGCCGCGGACCTGACGAATTTTGACGTGCGGCACGGGGACGAGGTGGTGATTCCCCGCGGGACTATTCATATATTCCGTTCCAAAATCCTGTGGGAGGCTACCTGCTATGATCGCCTTTATATTCACAATTACGGACGCTCGAAGGTGGACTTGCCGATCGTCGTGGAATTCGATGCCGATTACGCTGATCTCTTTGAAGTGCGTGGTATGGAACGCGCGCGCCGCGGTTGCCGTGGCCCAGTGCGGATTAATGGCAATGCGCTTAAGTTTTCCTATGAAGGTTTGGACGGGAAGCTCCGCCGGACATCAATCATTTTCGATCCTCCGCCTGCAAAACTGCTCGAGTCGCGGGCGCACTACGAGGTCTGGCTTGGGCCCGGAGCGCACGCCATCTACAGTTTCGCGATTAAATGTGAGCCTGAGGACAACGTTCCTTGTTCAACGCAAGCAGGCCAACCTGCTTCGGGATTCGATTACGATGGCGCGGCTGAGAAGGTAATCGTCACGCTTCGCTCAGCGAAAGCGGACGAACCAGAGGTCTTTACCGTAAATGAACAGTTTAACGACTGGCTGAATCGCTCGATCGCCGACCTTCACATGATGCGGACGGAAACGCCCTATGGTCCGTATCCGTATGCCGGTGTCCCGTGGTTTAGCACAGCCTTCGGGCGAGACGGTATTATCACCGCGCTCGAGTGCCTGTGGTTCAATCCGGGCATTGCTCGCGGCGTTCTGTCGTATCTCGCCGCTACGCAGGCAGAAAAGGAAAATGCGACGCAGGATGCTCAGCCCGGCAAGATCCTGCATGAAGCCCGAGGCGGGGAGATGGCGACACTGGGTGAAGTCCCATTTGGACGTTATTATGGTTCCATCGATGCGACGCCGCTATTCGTCGTGCTGGCGGGCGCGTATCACGATCGGACCGGTGATCTCGCCTTTATTCAATCAATCTGGCCGCACCTGAAACGCGCGTTGACCTGGATCGAGAAATTCGGCGATGTGGATGGAGACGGCTTCACAGAGTACGCGCGCTTCTCGCCGAGCGGGCTACTCAACCAAGGCTGGAAAGATTCTCAGGATGCCATTTTCCACAAAGACGGCACCCTTGCGGAGGGCCCAATCGCATTATGTGAAGTGCAAGCGTACGTGTACGCTGCGAAACTTGCGGCTGCAGAATTGGCGCGGAATCTTGGGGACGAAGCATTCGGCAAAGACCTCGCCAGGCAGGCCGAAATACTACGTGAGCGGTTCGAAGAAACGTTCTGGTGCGAGGAGCTTTCCACGTACGCACTGGCCCTCGACGGTAAAAAACAGCTTTGTCGCATCCGCACGTCCAATGCTGGTCACTGTCTTTTCGCCGGGATCGCGAATTCCGAGCGAGCGCGCCGTGTGGCGGAGACGCTCACCAATGAAAGATCGTTCTCCGGATGGGGAGTGCGAACGGTGGCTGAAGGCGAAGCGCGGTACAATCCAATGTCCTATCACAACGGGACAGTCTGGCCTCACGACAACGCCCTGGTCGCAGCAGGTTTTGGGCGCTACGGGCTCAAGCAGGAAGCAGCGAAGATTCTTGCTGGTCTTTTTGACGCCAGCATTTTCTTCGAACTACACCGGCTGCCTGAGCTGTTCTGCGGTTTTCGTCGGCGTCCGGGCGAAAGTCCTACTTTGTATCCTGTCTCCTGTTCACCCCAGACATGGGCGTCTTGCGCAGTGTTCCTGCTCCTTGAGACCTGTCTTGGTCTCAAAATTAATGGAGCCGAACGGAAAGTAACCTTCACCGACCCTTACCTGCCCGAATTCCTTCCGGAGTTGAAGATGAAAGGATTGCGTGTTGGGGATGCGACCGTGGATCTATCCGTCGCTCGGCACGAGTCGGATGTAGGGATCAATGTCATTCGGCGGCGCGGCCGAGTGGGTGTGATCGTGGTGAAGTAGCTGCGAAAGACTAACTGGGTCTTGGCGAAAAGCGGGAGGCCCACCGCAAGATCGACATCGGCGTCATTCGCACGAGAAGCATCCCGAGCTTCATTGCAAATCCGGGAATGACGAGCGCCCGGTCTGCTTCCAGTGCCGCAAGCGCATCGCGCACGACTTGTTCGACCGCAACATGAACGAACTCCGGACCGCTTTCGCGTCGGCCCCCGGGACGTTTTGCAACTTCCTGAAATTCTGTGTGCACCGGGCCGGGACAAAGTGCGCACACGCTCACACCGGTTCCGTGGAGTTCGGCGCGGAGCGCTTCCGAGAAGCTGGTGATGTACGCTTTCGTCGCGGCATAAACCGCGAATCCCGGAATCGGAAGAAAACCGGCGGACGAACTGACGTTCAAAATGCCGCCACGTTTGCTGGCGATCATTTGAGGAAGCAAATGGCGGGTGAGGGAAGTAAGCGCGACCACGTTTACGAGCGTCATTTGCTCGTTGCGAATGGGATCGCTCGTTGCAAAAGGACCGAGATCGCCGAGTCCCGCGTTGTTAATCAAAAGATCGATATCAATCTTTTCGTGCTCGAGCCACGCCACCAATTCCTTCAGTTGCGTTGGATCGGCAAGATCGGCTTTGCGAATGTGAACGGTGAGATTTGGATGTTGCCGCTTTAACTCTTCACGCAACTCAGTGAGCTTTTGTTCGCGTCGCGCCACCAAAAGGAGCGATCGCCCTCGACCGGCAAGTTGCCGCGCAAATTCGTGGCCGATCCCAGCCGATGCTCCCGTGATCAGGGCGCTACAACCGTCAAGCTTCATTTCTTTGTCGCTGTAGTGGCGGGGCGTGCCACCCGCAGAGGTTCGCGATTTGCAGCCGGCACGGCCGCCTCTACAGATTCGATCTCTCGTTTTGTGAGCGGACGCCAATGGCCGCGCGGCAAATCACCAAGACGGAGATTACCAATCCGGACACGCACGAGACGTTTAACTTCGTAACCGATTTCGTGGAACATGTTGCGAATTTGCCGATTAATTCCCTGACGCAAAATGACGCGCAAACGCGTGGACGTGATTGAGTGCAGCCGGGCAATTTTCGCGCGTTGACCGTCGAGAAAAATTCCACCCAGCAGTTTAGGAGCAAGGGTTGGATCCCACTGCCGATCCAACGTCACTTCGTACTCCTTCTCGATCTTATACCGCGGATGGGTGAGCCGTTGGGCGAGATCGCCATCGTTGGTGAGAAGAATGAGGCCTTCGGTTTGCGCGTCAAGACGGCCGATGTTGAAGAGCCGTGAAAATTTTTTGGGCAGAAGATCGAAGATGGTATCGCGGGCGTGCACATCCTTTCGCGTCGAGACGAAGCCCGCCGGCTTGTTCAGCAGGATGGTGAGCAATGATTCGGCATGAACAAGCTTGCCATCCACTTTCACGTGGTCGCGCGCACTCGGTTGTGCGCTGAAGTTCGTGCAGATTTGGCCGTTGATGGTGACACGGCCTGCGGCAATTAACTCATCGCAATGCCGCCGCGAGCCGACGCCCGCTGCGGCGAGGAAGCGGTTTAAGCGCATGGGAATCGTTAAATCGTGACTCGTCCAGCCGATTCAACGACGTAACGTTTTAACGATTCACGTTTTGCTACACGTCGGGCTTCGTCTTCGGAAGACCGCCGACTTTACCGCCTTCCTTCCACTGGCCGCGCTTCTTGAGAAGCTCGACCCGCTCGAAGCGCTTCAGCACATTGCGTTTGGCGGCGATGGTGCTGGCTCCTTTTAAACTGCGGTGTTGCGACATAAATTCCTCTCGTGGGGAAAGGAGTCGGCACACTACGCTGCAACTCGAATTTTTCAAATGGATTGCATCAGCCCGCCGCCGACGATGTGCTCGGCGCCTTATAGCTGGTTGCTCATCACGACGTACGTGCCCGAGGCGGCGATCTGATGATAGATATGAAAGCGCTCGGTCAGTAATTTTTTCCAGTAACCGACGCGCTCTTGCTCGACAATCAGATAAACAGCGCTGCTCCCGTCCCATTTCTCTAAAACGGCATCTTCGCTCAGGAAAATGTCAGTGGATGGTCTGCCTATCGGGGCCTCTTTCTCGCGGTTTTGATTAACGAGGAAAAATTTCCGGTTCAGGTAAAAAATGAGACTGCTGCTGTCGTCGAGCGGTCCTTCAAAAACCGTCTCGCCGCTTGTATCCAGCCGCGGATTCAGAGATCGGCACAGATCGGCGAGCGAGAAATAAGGCGCCATTCGGGCGACGCCTTCCATCATACCGAGCCCACCGGGGATCATCGCAAGGGCAAGAGCCACGGCGGCAAGTCTCTCGCGTCGCTTGAAAATAAAATAGAGCGCAACCAACGAGAGAGAAATGAGCGAGGCCCCCGTGATCGTGAGCATGGGACGAAACCAGAGCCAGGTCGAAATCGGCATGTCATGCAGGGCCCTCCAGGCCGTCCAGCGGGCGTCCATCACCCCCCAATGGCCATTAAGAGCGTCCGCCGCCTTGGGAAGGAGCAATGCCAGCGCGAGCGTCGCCGTCCCGGTGAAGCCGACCCCGATCGCACCGGCCACACGTAAGCCCGCGGGCATTCGGTCCCACGCGACAGCCGCCCAGAGCGCCAGCGCACCCCACATGGTCATCGAATAATAATCCTGGCGTTGGCCGAGAAAGAGTAGTGGCACGAAGACAATGCCCATCCAGCAAAGGGGCAGCGCATCGGAAAATTCGATCTCACGTGGCCGCATCACGCGCCGCCAGGCGAAAAGCAGGCCCGGCAAAAGTACAATCGACCACGGGAACCACCATGCTAAATGCATGATCAGAAACTGGTAGGCAGGCATGCCAACGTAATCGTGCGTAGCATCGGAAAGCCCGCGCAAATGCCCCAGCCATTCATGGCTGATCAGGTAGCGAAAATACCCTGGAAAATGCCATTCCGCCCAGATGTGCCAGGGCGCAACAATGAAAACAAAGAGCGCCAAATACTCCCATCGCAAAAGCGCGCCAAATCGCATCCGCGCTTCTCGATAAAATACTGAGAGCAAAAGAAAAACCGCCGCCGGATAAACGGCGCCAAGCAAACCTTTTGTCAGGCAGGCGAGCGCAGAGCAGATCCAAAAGCCAGCGAACCAGGCGGCCCGATAATGCCGGCGCTGATAACCGCAGAGGCCACAGAAAATTGCGCCTGCAATGAGCGCGCTGACAAGCGGCTCAGGCATCACGATGCGTGCGAGCAGAAATGTGCCGCAGAAACTGAGATAAATCAGACCGGCAATAAATCCGCGCCAGTAATCGGTAAGTTTTTCTCCAATCAAGAAAATCAGCGCGACTGAAACAACTACCGCAAGCGCAACTGGAAGTCGCGCGGCAGCCGCATTAACGCCGAAGAGCTTGAACGAAAAAATAATGAGCCAATAGAGCAACGGCGGTTTTTGCAAGCGCGGGACGCCGTCATTAGTGGGCAGGAGCCAGTGATGTGTCTCGACCATCTCACGGGCCGCGCCGGCGTATTGCCCTTCGGTCTGACTGTAGAGATCTCCCGATCCGATGGTGGCGACGTGCAAAAGCGCCGCTAGCGCAATCAGAATAACAAAAAGCGCACGTCGCGTAGGCGGCGCTGGGAGCGCCGGCGGCTCGAGCAAAGTTTCTTCAATGCTGAAAGTGCGAATGCCTGCGGTCATCGATCTATAAGCCGCCATTCCTCGGGCTTCGATACTTTTCCCAGCTTTCCGGCAAACGCAGCAATTTTCCCGCCGGCATCTCGATGAGCGCGAGGGATTGACGGCATTCGGCAATCAAAATGCTGTCTTTCGGCCGAGCGATGCGGAACGCGCACCAAAATCGCGCGCGTTCCAGTTGATCGAGCCAGCCCTCAATCACAAGGCGATCCCCAAGTTTGGCCGCCCGGCGATAGTCGATCTCGGTGTGGACAACCACCGGATACCTTTGTGTCTCGGCCATTTCTGCAAGGGCAAGACCCAGTTCTTCGGCGAGCAGTGTACGCCCTATCTCGATGAAGCGCAGATACGCGATGTTGGACACGACGCCGCCGCAGTCGGTATCGAAGAACATCACCTGCACTTCTGTGCGGATACGCGGCATGGCAGTAGCCATGATCAACAATCATCCTTAAAAGCTTTCGAAAGCAACGCCAATCGTCGAGGCCCATGCTACTCATGCCGTCGGGCTGCGCACGTGCTCGGGGCGAGGGCCGATCCCAATGAAGCGGGCGGGAAGCTGGCGCAAGATCGGAAAATGCTTCAACAGAAGCGGGAACAAAGGCAGGGAGGATTGGCTGGATGTTTCACGGCCGGTGACGACGTGGCGGTGGATGAAAGCTTGCATCCGCTGAATCAACGCAACCGGCCATTCTCGACGGCGTTGGACTTTGTGAAAATCGACGATCGACACCGGACCCTGTCGTAATTTTTCTGCGAGCAAATTCGCTGCCGCGACGGCGTCTTGAATAGCGAGATTAATCCCTACACCCCCGGCAGGCGACATGGCATGGGCAGCGTCGCCGATGCAAAGCAATCCTTCGCGATACCACTTGCGGAGTCGATTGATCTGCACGGTGAGCAGTCTAATTTTCGACCAATCGTCGAGCTCGGCGACGCGGTCGCGTAGGAAACCCGCCATCGTGACAAGCTCATCGTGAAACCGCGAAAGACCGCGCGCCTTAATCAGATCGAACGCGCCTTTTGGGATCACGTAGCCACATTGCCAGTAATCGCCGCGATCAAGCAGGACGACTAGTTTGCCGTGCTGAAAAAAGCCGAGGCCTTGTTGCGGATCTTCCTCGTGTTTGGAGATTCGCATCCAAAGCACGTCGATCGGCACACCAAACTGGCGCACTTCGAAGCCGGCTCGATCGCGCACCGTGGAACTGCGCCCATCCGCGCCAAAGACGAGATTGGCCCGCACATCGAGTTCGCCATCCGGTGTTTTGGCGCGCACACCAGCGACGCGATTGTTCTCGATGATCAAGTCGGTTACTTCGTGTTCCATGCGCAGTTCGAAACTCGGGAAACGCTTCGCACGGCTGGAAAGAAAATTAAGGAAATCCCATTGCGGCATGAAGGCGATGAATTTGCAGTGCGTCGGCAATCGCGAAAAGTCAGCGATCGGCACAGTCTGGCCGTTGATGACACCGCGTAGCTCGGCCAATTCCTGATGTGGCTGCTCGAGGAATTCCTCGAGCAAATCGAGCTCATGCATCAACTCGAGAGTGGATGGATGAATCGTGTCGCCGCGGAAATCGCGCAGGAAATCGGCGTGTTTTTCCAGGACAACGACTTGCACGCCGGCGCGCGCGAGAAGGAAGCCAAGCATCATTCCGGCCGGGCCGCCGCCAACGACGACGCAACGTGTTTGCAATTCCTCAGGCGATTTAGCCACGAATAGAGACGAATGGACACGAGTTCATAAAACAGTTCTCCGGGCGACGCCGAAAAATTATTCTAAAAGGCGACTATTGTTGCAAGATCGACATCACGGCGTTGGCGACTTCCTGGACGCTGACTGCTTTCATGCAGCGGAAATCGATCGGGCATTTGCGCAGGAAGCACGGGCTGCATTCGACATGATGTCGCAGAACAACGTGGCGATCTCCGAGAGGCCCAGTCAGGCGCGGCTCGGTCGAACCAAAGATTGCGACCGTTGGGACGCCAAGCAGTGCGGCGAGATGCATTGTGCCGGTGTCGTTCGTCAGCAGCAGACGGCACTGGCGCAACTCATCGATCAGTTGCTCAAGCGTGGTCTGCCCGATCCGATTTACGCACGAGTCGCCGAGCGCAGTCGCGATCTGCTCGCCGATTGGTGCGTCGTCTTTCGTTCCGAACAAAATCCATTGCACGGGCGATCGTGCGGTAATCGCTGCGGCTGCCTCAGCGAAGCGCTCCGGCAACCAGCGTTTGGCCGGTCCGTATTCTGCGCCCGGGGAGAGAGCGATTCTTATTGGTGAATCGTCGATAGTTGATCGTTGATGGATTGACGCGGTCGCAATGTTCGGAGTTCGATGTTCGATGTTGGACGTTTCCGCTCCGCAATCATGCGCAATATGCAAATACCGACTTGATTGATGTTCTAGCGGGCCGGGCCGCCGTGGCTCGGCGATGATCTGATTCAACAGCCAGCTGCGCGAATGCCCGCGATAACCAACCCGACGCGGAATACCGCTAAGCCATGATTCAAGAACAACACGCAATGAATTCGGGAAAAGAATGGCGACGTCAAAGCTGGATTGCCCCCGGAGCGAACGGGCGGCTGAAAGGAGTGAATTGCCCGTGAGAGGAATAATCGCGTCCACTTCCGGGACCAGTTTCCACATCGACGCGATCTTCGCGGGCGCGGCAATGGTTATGTAGGTGTCGGGGCGCCCATTTTTGATCGCGCGAACCGCCGGCACGCTCATTACGGCGTCGCCCAGCCAGTTGCTTGAGCGAATAAGAATTCGGAACGGCTTCAAATTTTGAGCCGAAAGGTGGGGCGGCAAATAGAGGCCGCGTTTATATCTCGCCAGAAGAAAATTGGGCCGCGGCGTTTTCCAGCGATTATGCACCCAGAACCAATCTTCCGGCGCGCGGCGGATTTGCTGTTCGATCACTTGGTTCGTTTTTGCGGAAAGCGATCCCACCGATCCCTGGTTGTCTTCCAATGCGGGCGAAATAACGATCCGCCACCGCGCTCGTCCATCCGTGTAGATCGCTACGCCAACCAGCGCCGCCCGGGTGCGTTTCGCAAGCAATGCTGGCAGCGGTGACGTCGATGCGAGGCGGCCAAAGAATGGCACCCACACACGCACCCGCCGCACGTGTTCATCGATGAAGCGGTTGCCCAGCCTTTGATAGATAGTGCTGTTTCTGACGTAGCCGATGTACTTCGGGAGGATGTGCGCGAATAACTCCCAATTTGCGAGATGGCTCAGGATCAGCACAACCGGACGGCCTGCGCGCAATTCTCGATGGATAAAATCCAGGTTTTCCGCCTCGATTCGTGTCGCCATTTTTTCCAGCGGCATGCCGGTGAGCTTGACGCTGCACAAAAGATTCGCGCCCAGCCTCTGAAAATGACGGCGAACAAGGCGACGCAATTGCCGCGGTGATTTTTCATTTCCGAACGCAATGGTAACGTTGCGCTGTGCCAGGCGGCGATAATTTCCCAGAATGATCCAGGCACAGAAGCCGAAAAATTCTCCGAAAACAAAGAGAAGCGGTAAGGGCAAAGCGCTGGCGATCGCCGATCCTGAGCGATAAAGAAGATAGACGATAAAATCGAGCATGCAGGATCGGTCAGTGTCGCGGGAGGGCGCGGCAGGGTAAATTTGCCTGCGGCTTGCTTCAACCAATATAATATGCGCGGTGCTGCAATCGCCTTTCCATTCCTTTCATCCTGATTTCGCGCGC
>WNGQ01012740.1_pt1 | contig 12737 bp, 12 predicted proteins | sample 5407661 | NCBI WGS metagenome assembly WNGQ01 (sample SAMN13153382, study PRJNA577476) | soil metagenome | isolation source: 60 cm soil or saprolite under Garry oak tree replicate 2 | place: USA:California | collected 2016-06-15
ATCCCACCTGGTGGCCGCGTCCATCCCTATGCTGAGGAAGCCCACGACGAGAACCTGTTCGTCCTCTCAGGTAACGCCGCTTTCACGGTGGCCGAAGAGCGTTTTTACTCGTGGGAGCAGGGGCTGAACGTGCTTGTCCCACGCGGTCTACCCCGCGCCATTGTCAACCGCTCCAGTGTGGAACCGCTCGTGCTCCTGTCGGTGCTGGTCTGTCGGGAAGGCGGGGAAGGAGAGCGGTCATGAGGAGCGATCTGCGGGACAAAGTGGTCTGCATTACCGGCGCAGCGGGCGGAATTGGGCGAGCCATTGCGAAAGCCTTTGCCTGGGAGGGAGCCGACCTGGCGCTGCTCGACCGCGACAAGACGGGTGTAGAGGAATTGGCAGCGGCACTGCGCATCACCGGGGTGACTGTTCAGACGACGGTGGTCGATTTACGCACCGCACATGGCGTGCGGGAGGGCATGCAGGCCGCTCTTGCTCCCTTCGGGGGAGTCCTCGACATCCTGGTGCCCAACGTCGGTGCGCTCATTGCTGGGCCATTCGAGACCCTGGAAACCGGGCAGTGGCAGGAAGCGTTTGCGATCAACTTCTTCACGCCCGTCTACGCCTGCCGCGTGGCGGTGCCACTCATGAAAGAGCGAGGCGGGGGCTGTATTGTCTTCACCGGTTCCGACCAGGCGCTGCAGCCGGACGCGGGCCTGGGTCCCTACGCGCAGGCCAAGGCGGTCACCCACAGCTTCGCCAAAATGCTCGCGCGGGAGCTGGCTGCTGATGGGATCCGCGTGAATGTAGTCGCGCCGGGCATGACCAGGACACCCCTGGTCGAGGTCCTGATGGAGCAGCGTGCGCGGGAGTTCGGCGCCGATCTCAAGGTGGCGGAGCGGATGGAACTCGCGCAGAGAGGGGTACCGCTGGCCAGGCTGGGCGAGCCGTGGGAAGTAGCAGAGGCCGTGCTGTATCTCGCAACGGCCAGCTTTTGCACCGCGACCATCCTGAACATCAGCGGAGGAAACGTGCGCGCAGTGATGTGCTGATCTGGCATGTCAATCTCGCCAGCGGAAGCCGCACAAGCGCGTCAAAGGCTTCCCAACCGGCGATCTGACCTGCGCAGTTGCGCTGCGAGGCAAATATACCAGGGCATCCATGCGGGACGGGCGCTTGTACATACCTTCGACATTGCTACGGCTAGCGGGCGTATTCAAGGCTGTAGTTATCGTTATTGTAGAGCTATGCATCGACAGAACGGCTATAGGTACCAGGAAGGAGGGCGGCATTCCTCCCCGCTTACAAAGTGCGGGGCTTCCTGCCGCAATTATTGTGACCACGGCGACCACAAGGGCTCACTCCATGCAGCGTCATGCAGCAAGGGGCAGCGGGGGGATTGAGAGCGCGGAGATGAAGAAACGCGAACACACCAGGGGAACGACGGCTGTACCAGCGGTTGTGCGAACAGGGCGGCTTCCCCCAATGAGCGCAGACATCGTCATTGTCGGCAACGGCATCGCCGGCATGACGTCTGCCGTGGAAGCGCGCCGCCTCGCTCCGGGCAAGAAGATCCTGATTGTGACGGAGCAGAACCACTCGACGATCAACGCCCCGGCGCTCAAGCAGTTTGCGATCGGGAAACTCAGCCGCGAGCACCTGCTAGCCTTTCCAGAGGGGGTGGAACAGGCACAGCAGCTTCAGGCTGTCCGCGGGCACGTGACGGCAATCGACGCAGAGCACCACCGCCTTTCCCTCGTCGGCGGGTTCCAGATCGGCTACACCTCCCTGCTGCTAGCCACGGGGAGCGCTCCCGTCGGACTCCCAGTTGACCTGCCGGGCCGAGATTACGATGGGGTGCTCGTGCTCCACCGCATGCGCGATTACCTCGACCTGCGCCGCCGCCTGCCCGAAGCGCAGGAAGTGGTGGTCATCGGCGGCGGGTGGCACGCCGCCGAAACGGCCCTCAGCCTGGCCAGCTTCCAACACCTGCGCGTCCACTGGCTCATGCGAGGACAGGCGGGCATGTCTCACGCGCTCGACCCCCGCGCCTTCGAACTCGTGCTGGAGCAGGCGTACAGGGCGCGGGTCTCGGTGCGCCTGGCGACAGAGGTGGCGCAGATCCATGGCCACATCGGCGCGGTGGCCGGGGTGATCACGACGAGAGGCGAGGCGATTCGCTGCCAGCTCGTACTGGCGTGTACGGGAACCGTCCCGGCCACAGACCTCGCCGCACACTGCAATCCCCCGCTGCGCTGCGAGCGGGGCTTCGTCGTGCAATACGGATTGCGCACGAGCGCCACCGATATTTACTGCTCGGGGGACGCCGCCGCGCTCTGGGATCCGCAGCAGGGAGGGTATGCTCCGCGCGCTCAGTGGCACGCCGCCGTCTCCCAGGGCCGCTACGCTGCCCATGCGATGCTTGCAAGCAAGGCGTACGCAGGGCCATCGCCCTTTGGGGCGCGCTGGCACGCAACACAGATCGGAGAGCTCACCGTGCTGACCGCCGGGGCTCCCCTGAGCGCGATGGAGGGGTCAGAGGTCATCACGGAGGACACCGCGAACAGCTACAGAAGGCTGGTCGTCGTCGGTGATCGGCTGGTTGGCTATCTCTCGCTTGGGCGGGATCAGCCAGAGTATGGCCTGTTCATCAAGGAGCTGATCGACTCCGGGCGCTCCGTGACGAGGTGCGGCCTGCTCACCCTCAAGAGAGTCCGCACGACAGGCGCGCTGGCCTGGATGGGAGGGAGCGCATGAACCACACTCCTGTCCCCGGGCGCACGCTGGTCGCGTTGATCGCAGAGGAGTTGGAGGCGTGCATCGGCTGTAATGAGTGCTTGTTTGTCTGCCCTGCCCTTGAAGAACCCATCACGGTTGTGCGTTTGAATGCGGAAACGCTCCGTGAGCCCATTTCGGGGTCCGTGGCACGCTTTGCCCGTTCCTGCTACCAGTGTGGGGCCTGCTCAGCGCCTGATGTCTGTCCGGTGGGGCTGCACCGCGATACCATGATGTTGCTACTGAAAGCGCGCCTGCTGCGCTAAGGAGGGAGACCCATGCACATCTATTACAAGCCGCGCAGGCGCAATGGCGCACATCGTGCTTCCCGAGAACACAACAGGGCGGCGTGGCGGTCGCCCCCGAGGCGGACCGAAGTCGCCCGGGAAATCCTCTCGCAAGAGCATCTCCCGCCCGGCGCTCCGACCAGGGGTGAAACGGGGTACCCGTGGTTTTCCCTCTCGTGGCCCAGTTCCTGGGGCCGCCTGAGGGCAACGGCAGGTGTGGTAAGCCTGGCCGTGGCGACGTACATATTATACCTGCGAGCGGGGCTGCCTGCCGAGCCCGCCAGCCACACCCTCCTCGAGTGGCATTACAGCTACGCCATCCTCGCTCTCGCGCTGCTCGCGCTGCACTCATTCGGCCACATGGATCCCCATCTCTCCGGGACGTACGCGGGGTTCAGCCTGCTGGCGCTGGTGGGCAGCGGCTACCTTGGCCGGGTACTCGATCACCTGCTGCCACGTCTGGCTGCCATGGAGGTGAACCGTGCGCTGGCAGGGGAGGCAGATGTCCTCGCCCGCATGGCACCGCCAGTGAATCTTGCTCCCCTTTTCGGCCCGACCAGGCAGCTAAGAGACCCCGCGCGCCCTGCGAGTGATGCCGACGCCCTGCGCAGGGTGACCTTCTATCGAACTCTACGCGCCTGTTGGAGACGATGCCACATCGCGCTGGCAGGACTGACATGTATCCTGACTGTGTGGCACCTGGCCTTCGTCACATGGTTGTTTTGTACGGGTCGGCTTTCTGTCCCGTGAGCGGGCGCGCCTGCGCCCGCCGCGCGCTCTCCTTCCTCCTCTATGCTCTGTCCGATGAGAGGGGGGAGCGGGAGAGCCTGAATATACACGTTTCTTGCTTATGTTATCAGCACTTGAAAGGAGGGCGACGTCTGACTTAAACCTCTCAAGGGAACAAGCGCAGCGCCGCATACAGCTCAATGGTTACACAATTGAATAGTACGTCCCCTATCACGATGCACATGCTCCGCCTCACGCCCGGGACAACGGGCAGCGAGCTTGAGGCAGGCATTCGCACACGTATCGCCGACAGCAAGCAACCGGTCCTGCTGGTTCTGCCAGAAGGCCCGGTGCCAGCGTTGCAGCGCCCCGAGGACTTCCGCGCGCTCACACGTCTCAAACGGGAGTTAGACATTCCTATCCTCTTCGTCATTCCGGCGAATGACAAGCTGCGGTCGTGGGCGCAGCAACACAGGCTGCACGCCTTTGCATCCCAGGAGGAACTCGAGCATGCGCTCAGCCGGGGACAGCTCAGAGCCACAACCTCTATTATTCGCCGCACCGCCGGAGGGTTCGTCACCCGGCACCTGCCCGCCTCCCAGTCAGCGGACAGCGCAGGCGTGCCCGCCCATTCCTTTGATTCCACCCGGTCGACCGACAGCGCCTTACCGGTAGCGGCGCCCGCTCCCCAGGGCAAGCAGCGCTTCGTGGTCCAGGGATACGTCGAGGGCGAGAGCCTGGAGGACTACCTGGAGCGCCTGGACGCGCCTATGGAGGAGCAGGCCGTGCTGGCTATCGCCGCGCAGCTCCTGGGACAGCTGGAAGACCTGGAGCAACAATCCACGCCGGTGGTGCATGGCGATATCAGGCCGGCAAACATCGTCATTGACGCCAGGAGCAGCAGGGTCCACCTCATCGGCTTTGCCGATCCCGCCCCTGAGGACGGGCAACAGGAGGAGGCGCACGTGCCGAGCTCTGGTGCCCTGGGGTACGCCTCTCCCGAACGGGTGCAAGGTGAGGCTGATACGCGGGCCGACCTGTATAGCCTGGCGGCCACCATGCACCGCATGCTCACCAACCGCGACCCCGGCACCTACCCACCCCACATCTATCCCCCCGTCCAGGTGCTCAACCCACAGGTTTCCGTCGAGACGGATCGGCTCCTGGCGCGGGCCCTGACGTATGATCCCGCGCTGCGCTATCAGCACGCCTGCGACATGAAGCGCGATGTCGAGGCGCTGTTAGTGGCTGCCCACAGAGGGGCGACGCAGGAGACGGAAGGGGCAGCCCCTCTCCCGCTCAATGCGGTCGCGCTAGAAACCAGGGCCGGGCCCGCCTTCCCAGATGGTAGCAAGACCTCCGCGCCCACTCAGTTCACCGGTCGCCGCGCGTGGCGTTGGAGAGGAGCGCTGGGTTCACAGCTTGGAGGCAGGAGAGCGTGGGTGGCCATGGTAGCCCTCTCCCTGCTGCTGGTCATCCCGCCTGCGCCACCATCACAGGGGTTGGGCATCGGGGTGACCCGCGCCCCCGATGGAGAGTACATCGGCCTCAGCGATGGCAACTTCGCCTTCGACACGGAAGTAGACCGCGTCGACCGGCAGCTCAAGGTGCAGGCGTCGGAGGACTTCAGGACGGGCGATATCGGTCGCGCCGAAACACTGTGGCATACGGCGGCGCAGGAGGATACCAGCGACCCTGAGCCACTGATCTACCTGGAGGACCAACGGGTCCTGGATACCGGTCGCCCCTATATTACGCTGGTGGTGGGGACGATGGACTCAGGGACGTACGTTGGCCTGGGCCGGGATGACCTGCAAGGGGCCTACATCGCGCAGCAGGAATACAACTATGGCTTCAAGCTGCCGGGCGGCGTCCTGGTACGCCTGCTGATTGCCAGCACGGGCAATCAGAGTGAATATGCGTTTCCGGTGGCGCGGCAGATCGTGCAGGCAGCGAGCCGCGATAAAAGCATCGTCGGGGTGATGGGCTGGCCTTACTCCTCACGCACCATTGATGTCGTCAAGATCTTGACAGACGCGCACATCCCCATCGTCTCACAGATGGCGTCGAGCGTCCTGCTCTCCGGCATCTCGCCGTACTTTTTCCGCACCGTACCGCCGGACACAGCGCAAGCCTATGCGGGCGCTGAGTACGTCGAGCGCACGCTGCACGCGCACGCCGTCGCGCTCTTCCTCGATCCGTCCGAGGCCTACAGCGCGAGTATCGGCGAGTCCTTCAGGGCGAAGTTCCTGGCTGATGGCAACAGCATTGTGGCAACAGAAACCTACACTGTGGGGAAGCCCGAGACGATCCCCGCGGCGCTGCAAGATGCCCTGACGCACAATCCCGATATCATCTACTTCGCCGGGATGGCCGCAGATGCGAGCACGCTGCTGATCAACCTCCCCGTTTCCGGGCCGTTCGCCAACCTCCTCGTGATGGGGGGCGACGGGCTATACGAGGTGCATAGCTACGCCCAGGCGGCGCGCGTCAACTTTAATAGGTTACGCTTCACTGCCTTCGCCTACCCCGACGAGTGGGCGGCACAGGGCCTAGGGCAACAAGAGCCTGCCTTCTTCGGCGAATATGCGGGCGCCTTTGATCCCTTTCACCAGCACGCTTCGGCCTCATACGGCTTCAGCCGCCCCAATGGGGACGCCATCCTTTCCTATGACGCCGTGGTCGTGATGCTGGAGGCAAGTAAGCTGGTTTTGCAGAGGACACCCGGGCACATGACCCCGAGCGACCTGCGCCAGGCTCTGAGCATGATCACGGGGCCACGCGCTATTCAGGGGGCCAGCGGCCAGATCGCCTTCGGGCCGGATGGCAATGCCATCAACAAGGCGGTGGTGGTGCTCGCCGTGTCCCCGCAAGGGTACATACAGATGGTCGGTATTCATGGACAGTTTTTGAAGACGCCCTGATTCGGACGCCGGACCTCTTGAACATGGGCACAACGAGAGCCTGCGCAGCGTGGGCGATATGGCTCTCGCGCTCCCTTTAACTCACGTTCAGGAGCAGGCAAACGCAGGCGATCGTCGAACAGCAAGCCTCTCTCGGCCTGCTGGTAAAAGATGAGAAGAGGGCTGCTTGTTCTCACATTTTCGAGGAAGAGGGTGCTGCATTTGTAAAGGCGATGATATACCTGACAAACTCAACAGAGGAGGCAAGCGCATTGAGTTGGATGTATCGCTTGCTTGCGTACAGGCAGCACTCGCATCGTTGTTAGCCAAGGGCATGGGCGTCTTTCAGCCAACCGAGCAGCTCTTCATCGACGTCACTTGGGGAAGCGAGCTTCACCTCATTGTGGAAGCGACTCTTTGAAACGTGTTCGACCTATGAGGCCCGCGACCGAATTGTACAACGTGAGCGTTGGCAAACCTTGACCAGAACTGTATTATGAACAAGGAAAGCCGCTGATCTCTACAGCGAATATCCTCAAGGCGCCGCTCTCTGCCAGTCTTTGCGCGAAACGTGTGAAGTACTCAGTTGGACCCTATGGGCCATTCAGCTCTTTCTATCAATCGTTCAGCCTCGGTTATGTACTCGACAAACCGCAAACTTAGGGGATATTCTTATTCTAGACAGTTGACGGAAGGAGAGTACTATGCTGGATTCTATCGCCCGGCACCAAGCACTTATAGATACAGTAGAAGGCAGACATGAGTGGACATGGGATATCTTATGCACACCTCTTGAAGAGGCTGAGTACCTTACCACTGCAGGATACGATGTAGCCCGTTGGTCAGCGACTGTTTTTGAGCGTTTCTTTTCGAACGACTCCCTTCGTGATCCTAGGGTTATACAATGCTTTCACAATCTCAACCTCTCGCTTCTTTTCAATAATACGTTACGCACTTTTGCGAACCAGACTCGATTTGCCGCCCAGATCGCGACGTTTGGTACACTCCTGGAGCCTGTAAGAGATTTAGCCCTTACCACCCCAACACTCGATAATTGGTGGCACATGCAGCTCCAATTAGAAGTAGGAAGCTTAGGGCGGCGTGAAGGAGGTCAGATAACGTTTGAGGACCCCCTTGGAAACGGACGTACTGGAGATGTGAAGATTCGGTACGGCTCTTCTCAGGTACTTGTAGAAGCGATGTCGTTGCAGCCCTCTGAGGACCAACGTAAAGCGAGTGCATACTTCCGCCAGGTGATTGATAAAGTTTTAGACTTGCGACTGCGCTACTCGGTGTACGTTACGAAGAAGGGCCTGCTGGCGCGGAGAGATGTCGTGCTCCCTGCCGAGATGGAAACAACTGCTGAGCTCGTGGCCCGAGACGGCATTACACGGTATGTCCCAGGCGCGAAAGGAAGCCCCTGGAAAGTCTCCCAAGAGCCTCCAATGCCCGCTGAAGTCGAGTTAGAAGGTATGGTGGCCGACCCAAAGGCGTGGCCTCGGCTGAGTGCAGCTCTAAGCGGCAAGAACAAGCAGTATAAGGGGGCGGACCCAGCTTGGATTCGCCTTGCTATACATCCAGATGTGTGGTTGTGTATGATGCCTATGTATCTGACATCTGAGGAGCGGCTTGACGTTCTCGTGCCACTTCTTTGTAGGGAACTGGCTCGCTTTCCCAATCTCAAGGGTGTGATTGTGTCACAGCCGCCAACTGGAACGAGCCACACTCGCGCTTTGAAGGACAATAGTATCTCGGTGCGATGCCCATTGCCAGGATACCTAGCTCGGGAAGTTACTATAACGCCCCGCTTGGAACGTTTCACGGCTGAGGCCGAAATGCTTGCGGGTTGGTACGAGAAAGAGGATACCTTACTGGACTGGTTGCTGGATCAGTCTGGACAACCGGCATTCAATGCCCTCGTTCGCGACCCCAGGTAGGGAGTATGACACCCATGTGTGTAGTTTGGCAACGCCTATGTTTTACAATTCGGTCGCGGGCCTCATAGGCCTCTCGTGTTCCTTTTCCCGCCCTATGGACCATTTGCGGAAACGCACAAAAACTAATGATAGGCTCGTTGTTCCTCAAAGGCTCTGTTTTGCAGCAAGCTTGATTGAGTAATGGTTTTCGCGCTAGAAAGGGAGCTGAAGCTGGTTACGGATACTGGTCGGAGGTGCATCTACGTGAAATAAAGCAAATACTTGCTTCCCGAGCCGCGTCGCCTCACATTCTACTTCCCAGGGGCGACCACTTCTAAAGGGAATCGGCGCTGTGCCCCGAATACGCTCCCCGTGGGCTGCTTTGAACACTTGAGCAAGAAGGTGACTGCTCGCTATTTCGGTCCCAGACGCACAAGCATACTTCATCTTTCTCGACCGAAACGCGACATCAATCCTCACTCTCTCGCGAGCTGAGGGAGTTGGGGCAGACTCCTGTAGAGGGAGTTGGGGCGTTGGCGCCACCATGTCCTTTCGACAAACAACAGCAATGCAGGAGTGTGGGGCACAGAACACGAGCTGGGCGCAAGCTGCAACACGTGATACGGCTCCAGGAAGACTCAGCACCTCAATTAATGCAACCGAAAAACCTTCCTCTTGGTACAAAGAGCGAACAGTCTCACGCGGTAACAGAAACTCAGCGGCTCCGACATTGCAGAGCCGCTCAGAAATACTGGTAAGTAGCTCATCGGATTCGTACTGGTCGCTGATGATCGAGTAGAGTTCGACTGCATGTTCGCGCAGGAGGTGGTGGACAATTTCATGATAGAAGGTAAATCGACGTCGTGCGGGCACTTCTGCAGTCGGATCGAGCAAAATAGCATCCGCGAAAGCGGCTCCTTCCCTCCCTAGACCCACGCTGCCGTATTGCACGCGAATTCCTAACTGCTCACAGAGCAACTCCGGCTCCGGCCAACACGGATACTGGGTTTTCATTGCCGCAACTTGCGAACAAATCATTTCTTCCAGTTGCGCCTCCGGAATCAGGTTCGTTTTCATTGGTCGCTACTCTCCATCTCATCTTGCTTAAGGTAAGGTCTCATGAGCGTCCTCAGGTGAAAATAGAGTTCTAGCCACTCCATCGCAGTCTGTGGGCGTTTTCCGCGCAGCTCAATTCGACTCAGGTCCTGAGCAGTCGCTAAATCGATCCTGCCCTGCTCGATTAATTCCTGAAGGCCTGGAGCTAATCCCTGTTGCGGAGATATTTGCCAGCCATCGGTTCCTGCTACGAGTTCGCCAAGTAAGACGTGATACGTACCTGCGATCCGTTCGAGGGTATCTATCGAGGGATTGGTCCGCCCGCGTTCCAGGTCAGAGAGATAGGAAACAGACAGCGCTGTCTGCTGGGAAAGCTGGAGCAACGTCAAGCCCCGTTGCTGGCGAAGTTCCCGGAGACGTTCTCCCAACTTCATGCTGTACCTCCTTTAAGTAATCTGGTTTATACATTTCGTATTATACGTAAGTCTACAATATTTTCCTCTTGACACGGAAATAACCGTTGAGATATACTACGTTTAGAGGATACTTTCCGAGAAAAGTACGTTTATACTGAATTTATAGGAGATAAGTTCATGATGAATGACACAAGCGTCCAGGTAGGCAGCGAACATGAGCAAGACACAACCAAGGGCAGTTCTGAGGTGACGATCGCCATTAATGATAAACCCTACGAGGTTCACCGTGGTCGCCAAACGGTGGTGTATCTCAAGGAGCTGGGGGGAGTTCCCCAAAATTATGAGCTGGATGAAGTGAAGGACGGTCGGCTGGTTCCGCTCGACGACGACGGGTCAGTCACTATCAAAGGCGGCGAGATCTTCAAAAGCAATCTCAAAGTAGGACGTAGCGCCTAGAGTCCAGCAGACCGGAGGAGGAAAATAGTCATGGATGTGCTGGCGGACAAACTTGCGGAATTACAGCGGCAGTTTCCTGGCGCGAAGCAATGCCAGGAAGGGGGAACCACTTTCTACTTTATACCCAGTTTGCACATGCCACCGGGATGTATTCCTCAGCACACTGATGTGCTTCTCTGTCCAACAGCGCGGGATGGATACTCATCCCGCCTCTTTTTTGCCGCGCGTGTTCAAGGACCAGTTCCTCGAAATTGGAATGGTGACAGCCATATCCTCGGGCGGCAATGGTATGCGTTCTCATGGTCAGATATCCAAGGGTTACCACTCGTCGACCTTGTTCTAGCGCACGTGAGGGCGCTACTACCATGAGCACACAACTGATTATTCGTCTTGCGCACCCCCTCTACGAGCAGGTGAGGGCTGATCTTACACGCCCACATCCATTCGCTGCCGAGCGTGTGGGCTTTCTCTTCACAAAGGCCGGTACAGGGCCGCACGGCAGCATCTTTTTGTTCCCGGTCGACTACCTCCCTTTGCGAGATGAGCAGTACATTGATGAAAACGACCCGCTGGTCGGTGCAGCTATCGGCGGGGATGCTCTCCGAAGCGCCATGCAGCGCGTGCTGGACACCGGAATGGGAGCGCTCCATGTACATATGCACGCTCACCATCGCGGTCGGCCACGCTTCAGCCCTACTGACTGGCACGATCTCCCCGGTATCGTGCAATCACTTCGGAACGCCAATTCTCGGCTGATTCATGGTGCGCTGCTTCTCAGTCAGGACATGGCAACCGGTGCTCTCTGGCTACCGGATCAAGACATATGCAAGTCGCTGGTGCCCCGGGTTTCAATTGTTGGTAGTCCACTACATATCTGCCCAGGAGAAGAATATCGTGAGCGATGAGCGCTACAGTAGGCAATCCTTTCTCGGCCCGCATGCGCAAGAGCGCATCGAATGTGCGGTAATAGGCATTGTAGGGCTTGGAGGTGGAGGCTCGCATATCGTGCAGCAACTAGCGCATGTTGGATTCCAGCAGTACGTGCTCTATGACCCGGATTGCGTTGAGGATCATAACCTTAACCGCATGGTAGGGGCGACGGAAGCGGACGTGAAGGAAGCTCGTCCCAAAGTAGAAGTCGCGCTCCGCATCATTCGTGGATTGCAACAACAGGCCCTGGTTGAGACATATCGTAAACAGTGGCAGGAGGAACCACTTCCCCTCCGCAGATGCGACCTCCTCTTTGGGTGCGTCGATGGAGTAGGGAACCGACGTGACCTGGAAGCCGCCGCACGCCGTTATCTCATCCCCTATATCGACATCGGCCTTGATGTGCATCAAGCCGGAACGGAACCCCCTGTCATGGCGGGTCAGGTAGTTCTTTCAATGCCAGGAAACCCCTGCATGCACTGCTTAGGCGTCCTCCAGGAAAAAGCGCTGGAGCAAGAAGGCCGACGCTATGGGGATGCGGGTCCTCGTCCCCAAGTGGTATGGACAAATGGTGTCTTAGCGTCAACGGCAGTGGGAATTGCCATTGATCTACTGACAGATTGGACCCGTCAACTCCGACCTCCAGTGTATCTCCAATACTTTGGCAACGAAGGGACCATGCAGCCTTCACCTCGATTGACGTTTGCACCAAAGACATGCATCCATTATCCCACCACCGACATTGGTGATCCCGAGATCTAATCCCTCCTCATACCCATGGTGTAATTCCAACATTCTGCCGGGCGGAATCTGCATATCTATTTTGGCCACTGCAGTTCAACACGAACGGATAACTATTGGGTGCGACGAGAGTTCTGAGCCGTAAGTATTTATTGTGAACAAAAGTCCCAATCCCCTTGACCTACTTAATTTTCTGTGATATTTTATGACTAGATAAATTAAAGCTCTGTTTAGGAAGGGAATAGCCTTGCACGATATTCCGTCAGAAGACGAAGCGTTTGAAAAACTGGGACCTCTGAAAGGGCTGTGGTACGAGAGTCTTTACTCTGCTATACTCGACACAAACAAGCACTTTAAAGATAACTGTGACCATCGCTCCGATTTACCACCACTTTTCTCATGGCATATACGCTCGAAGTTCCAAACATTGCTCGAACCTCACACAAATGCGTATAACTTTGCCATTGTCCCTGTGCCAGGTGGTAGCTTTCTTGTAACACACGGGGTCTTTGCTTGTAAGTTCCGAAAAGCGTTCAACGGGAAGCT
>WNGQ01010487.1_pt1 | contig 12732 bp, 5 predicted proteins | sample 5407661 | NCBI WGS metagenome assembly WNGQ01 (sample SAMN13153382, study PRJNA577476) | soil metagenome | isolation source: 60 cm soil or saprolite under Garry oak tree replicate 2 | place: USA:California | collected 2016-06-15
AGCGAGAACAATCGCAGGGCCAAGTTTTATTCGCTGACGCGGCTCGGGCGGAAACAACTGGAAAAGGACGCTGGGAATTGGAACCGGCTTTCGGCGGCGATCTCGCACGTCGTCAAATTGAAGGAAGCGTAAGTGAACTTTAGGTTTCGCCGCTGAAAAACTTCCAAGCGCAGGGGGTACAGCATGCGCCTCGAACACTGGTTTTACACGATTCCCTTGAGGTTGCGCTCGCTCTTTCGCCGCCAGCGTGTCGAGCAGGAACTCGACGAAGAGCTGCAGTATCACTTTCAACGAAAGATCGAAGAAAACGTCGCTGCCGGAATGACCCGGGAGGAAGCAACCCGAGCTGCGCGCCGCAATTTTGGCGGTGTGGAGCGAAGGAAGGAAGAGTGCAGGGACGCGCGCCGGGTAAATTGGCTGCAAGACACAATGCAAGATGTGCGCTACGCTACGCGAACGTTGCTGCGCAATCCGAGCTTCGCACTGATTGCGATCCTCACGCTGGCCCTTGGAATTGGCGCAAACACGGCCATTTTCTCCGTGGTTCATACCACGCTGCTCGAGCCCCTCCCGTTTCCTCACGCAGAACAACTCGTCGAGTTGCGTCAAACGGAGTCCGCGCCCGGCGACTATCCTTTGACCGGAGAGGACTACCTCGACTGGCGCGCGCAGAACTCGACCTTCGGTGACATGAGTCTTTATGCCTGGCCCAGCGGCACGAATGCACGCGGACCGGACGCGCCCGAAGCGGTTTCCGTGATTTCCACGCAGGCCAACTTTTTCCAGTTGCTCGATGTCTCGCCCCACATTGGCCGCGTATTCGTCAGCGGAGAAGACAGCAAGGGTGCGAACCGCGTTGTGCTGCTCAGTTACGCCTTTTGGAAGACGCATTTTGGCGGGCGCGCCGATGCGCTTGGCCAGACCCTCGAGCTCAACGCCGCCACGTACACGATTGTTGGCGTGCTGCCGGCCTGGTATCGCGTTCCCGCCGCAGCGGACCTTTGGGTTCCGCTGGATATGTCTCTGGAGAATCTCGGTAGGCGCGGGAGTCACAGTTGGCGCGCTATTGGAAGAATGAAGCCGGCGGTGAGCCTCGAGCAGGCCAGCGCAGACCTGCGCACCATTGCCGAGCGGCTTGAAAGGCAGTTTCCCGACACCAATGATCATGTAGATGCTGTCGTCATCCCCATGCACGAGGAGCTTGTCGGTGGCTTCCGCGAACAACTCTGGATCATGTTCGGAGCGGTCGGCTTTGTGCTCCTCATCGCCTGCGCCAACGTTGCGAACCTGCTCCTTGTGCGTTCTACTAGCCGCCGGCGCGAGATTGCCGTGCGCGTGGCGCTCGGAGCCGGGCGCGCACGGCTGCTGCGCCAATTGCTTACGGAAAGCCTGCTTCTGTCGCTGATTGGCGGAGCAATCGGTGTTCTTGTGGCCTACACCAGCGTGAGACTGCTTAGCGGCGCATTGGCTGAGGTTCTTCCGCAGCCGAATCCCTTCGGCGTGGGATTCGCGCCCCTTGTCTTCACGTTTCTGACCTGCCTCGCCGCCGGGGTTTTATTTGGACTCGCTCCCGCGCTGCAATCCTCTTCGATTTGGTCCGGCGACGCGCTCAAATCCAAAGGCTCGCTGCAATCCGGAACGTCACGGCGGGGAAGCTGGATTCGCAATACGCTCGTCGCAGGCGAGATCGCCCTTTCGCTGGCGCTGCTGACCGGCGCTGGACTGCTCCTGCGCACGTTTCAAAATCTGCGCAACACCAACATCGGCATCCAGCCGGACCAGGTGCTCACCGCAGTAGTCAAGCTGCCCACGGCTCGTTACAAAACGCTTGACCAGGAATTGGCGTTTTACAAGCAGTTGTTGCAAAAATTGAACGGTGCGCCCGGAATTCGCACGGTGGCCTTGGTTTCCAAGCTGCCGCTCGAGGGCGGCACTAACGGTTTCATCCAGATTCCCGGTAAGACGCCGCTGCCCGTTCTTGTGGAGCATTCCTGCGTCACGCCGGGTTATTTCCGCGCCATGGGCATTCCTTTGCTCGCCGGTCGCGACCTCACGGATGCGGACCTAGACGACACAGCAAGATTGCTGCGCGCCGCCGCTCTTTGGAAATCCGACGAGGAATATAAGGCCGAAGTCGCAAACAATACTCTCTCCGCCGTGATCAATGAAACTATGGCGCGCACTTTCTGGCCCGATGAAAACGCTCTCGGCAAAATTTTCGTGCACGGCTTCAACTTCCGAGTAGTGGGTGTCGTGGGCGACGTCAAGCAAGGCAGCTTGCGCGGCGCGGCGGCGCCCGAAGAATACGCCGGACTGCCCATGCAGGTGAGCATATCCGGTTGGCCGTTTCAGGTCGTGGTGCAGTCCTCCGGCGCGCCGGAGAGTGAGATTGGCGCGGTTCACGCTGCGGTCGAGTCGCTCGATCGCAGTCTGGCGCTCTTCCACGTTCGCACCATGCCCCAAATCATTGCCGAATCCATGACTACCACGCAGTACGAAACGATCTTGCTCCTGAGCATGGCCGCTTTGGCGCTGGTCCTTGCCGCTGTCGGAACGTACGGCGTGATGTCTTACGTCGTCGGGCAGAGAACCAGTGAGATCGGCATTCGCATGGCTCTCGGCGCCCGCCCAACGGAAATTCTGGCCATGGTTTTACGGCAAGCGTTTCTCCTCGTCGCGATTGGAATTGTCGTTGGCTGGCTCGGCGCGGCCGGCGGAGCCAAGGCCATGCAAAGCTTACTGTTTCATGTGCCTGCGTTTGACCCCGTCACGTATGCCAGCGTCTCGGGGATACTTGCCGCTGTGGCGCTGGCGGCATGTTGGGTTCCCGTGCTGCGCGCCATGCGTGTCGACCCCATGGTGGCACTGCGTGACGAGTAGCCGACCCTGAAATTGTGGTCGGTAAAATCCGCTTTGAAAATCCCACTTGCGCTACAACGAGCCGCAGTGCGCTTCTGCTCATAGAATAGAAGTTTGCGCGCATGAAGAGGCATAATAGGGGCGCGGAACAGGGCAGTCGTGTGAGAGGCAAGCCATGAACAACGGACATAGTGAGCGCTTGAGAACGCCGTTGATTCGCGAGAACGGGAAGCACCGTCCGGCGACGTGGGATGAGGCGCTGGACCGCGTGGCCTCGGGATTCCGCGCGCAAGTGGAAAAGCATGGGCCGCGCACGTTCGGCATGTTCAGTTGCTCGAAGACCACGAATGAACTGAATTACGTGGCGCAGAAATTCGTGCGCTCGGTAATCGGCACGAACAACATTGATAGCTGCAACCGTACTTGACACGCCCCGAGCGTCGTCGGTCTGGCGACGGTTTTCGGAGCAGGCGGTGGGACGAGTTCGTACCGGGAAGTTGAAGAGACAGACGTCATCCTGCTTTGGGGCTCGAACGCCCGCGAGACGCATCCGATTTTCTTTCATCACGTTCTGAAAGGGATTCGCAACGGCGGGAGGCTCCATGTGATCGATCCGCGCCGCACGAGCTCCGCGCAGTGGGCGGACACGTGGCTGGGCCTCGACGTTGGCAGCGACATTTCGCTGGCCAACGCCATGGCGCGGGAGATTATTCATGCGGGCCTGGCCAACGAGAAGTTCATTCAACACGCGACGAGCGGATTCGATGCTTATCGGGCTTGCGTGGAGGAATACACGCTGGAGCGGGCAGAACGCGAGACCGGCGTGTCTGCGGAAGTGATTCGACAGACCGCGCACGCTTACGCCAAAGCCAAACGCGCGCAGATTTGCTGGACGCTTGGCATCACCGAGCATCACAACGCCGTGGACAATGTGCTGGCGCTGATCAATCTCGCGTTGCTCACGGGCCACGTCGGGTGCTATAGCAGCGGGCTGAATCCACTGCGCGGGCAGAACAACGTGCAGGGCGGCGGTGACATGGGCGCGATTCCTGACCGCTTACCAGGATTTCAGCACGTGGAGAACGGGGAGCTGCGCGCGAAATTTGAAAGCGCTTATGGAGCGAAGCTGGATCCGAAGAAGGGATGGCATTTGAGCGCAATGTTTGAGGCCATGGAACGCGGCGAACTGACGACGCTGTATGTGCTTGGCGAAAATCCGATCGACTCGGAAGCGGACCGCCACCGCGCCGTGAAACTGATGAGCGGGCTGGAATTTCTGGTCGTGCAGGATCTTTTCTATACCAAAACCGTGGAACTGGCGCACGTCGTTCTGCCCGGATCGGCCGGTTGGTGCGAAACCGAAGGCACAGTGACGAGCAGCGAGCGTCGCGTGCAGCGCGTGCGCGCCGCTGTGCCATTGCCCGAAGGCGTGCGCGATGACATGGAAGTTATTTACGAGCTCGCGAGGCGGTTTGGCCGCGACTGGGGCAAGCCGGTTGCGGAAACCATCTGGAACGAGTTGCGTTCGCTGAGTCCGATGCACGCCGGCATGAGTTACAAGCGGCTGGAAGAACTCGATGGCATTCAGTGGCCCTGCTACGACGAATCGCATCCCGGTGAAATGTATTTGCACAGCCGGTTGTGGCGTGAGCCTTTGATTGGGCCGCGCGCGCCGTTTAGCGTCGTGGAATTCGAACCGCCGGTGGACGAGCTGAATGAAGAGTATCCGATTCGGTTGACGACGGGACGGCATCTGGATTCGTACAACACGGGAGAGCAGAGCCGGCGATTTCCTTCTCCATTGCGCCGTGCGGCAACGCTCGATCTTTCGCCGGAAGACGGTGCGCGCTATCGCGTGAGCGAAGGCGAGCGAGTGCGCGTCAGTTCGCGCCGAGGGTCAGTGCTCGCGCCGGTGCGCTTTGATCCCGGATTGCGGCCGGGGCTCGCGTTTCTTGCCGTTCATTTTCATGAGCAGATTTCGACCAACGATCTCACGATTGACGCGGTGGATCCCAAGTCAGGAACTTCGGAGTTCAAGGCAACCGCGATTCGCATCGAAAAGTGCGCGGAGAATTGAGTGGACCTTCACCTGACGGCGGCCAAGGGAAGCGCGGAAGAGCAGGCTGCCGTCGACGCAGCGCTGATAGGGACTGAATCTGAACAGGGCGATGCAGTTTCCGTAGTTGCGACGGATGGCCACGCAACTACGAACGGTTTGCCGCCACAGTCGAAACGTCACCGTCTCCTTCCCGTTTTGCATGCAATTCAAGAACGCGTCGGTTGGATCAGCCCTGGAGCGCTGAATTATGCGTCACTGCGTTTGGGAGTGCCCCCGGCGGAGGCGCACGGCGTCGCGTCGTTCTATGAAATGTTTTCACTGACGCCGCGGCCTGCTGTGGTCGCGCATGTGTGCGATGACATTGCTTGCATGACGCGCGGAGCGGAGGCGCTGTGCGCGAGACTTGAGAATAAGCTGGGGCCCGCCGGAGAACCGTGCGCGGGCGGGAAAGCGATTTGGCAGCGCAGTTCGTGCCTGGGGCTTTGCGAACGTGCACCCGCCGCGTTGATTACCGCAGCAGGCAAAACGCCGCACGAACGCGTGCTTGCCCCGGCGGCGGCTGAAATTGTCTCTTCGGTGATGACCGAAGCGGCGAGCGGAAAATTGTCCGGCGCGATTGACACATTGAACTCGAAAGTTTCTGTTCCGCAAGCAGGGCAGGCTCAGTTGCGGTTGCTGAGGCGCGTCGGGCTGGTGGATCCTGCAAGTCTCGACGACTACCGGCGCCTGGGCGGCTATGAAGCGTTGCGCAAGGCGTTCGAGCTCGGCCCTGAGCGCGTGATTCGGGAAGTCATTGAGGCGAAGCTTCTCGGGCGCGGCGGCGCAGCTTTTCCGACTGGCAAAAAATGGGAAGCAGTAGCTCAACAGAGGGACTTGAATCGCCCGAAGTATGTGGTTTGCAACGCGGACGAATCCGAGCCGGGCACGTTTAAAGATCGCGTCCTGATGGAAGGCGATCCGTTTGCGATTCTCGAAGGCATGACCATTGCGGCGTTCGCCACCGGCGCGAAGAAAGGATTCATTTACATTCGCGGCGAATATCCTTTTGCCCTCGAGCGACTCGAGCACGCGATTCGCGCAGCAAGAGCGCAGCACTTTCTTGGGGGCAATATTTTGGGAAGCGGGTTTTCTTTCGACATTGAAATCCGGCGCGGAGCGGGCGCGTACATTTGCGGCGAAGAAACCGCGCTGTTCAATTCCATTGAAGGCTACCGCGGCGAGCCGCGCAACAAGCCGCCGTTTCCCACGCAAAGCGGATTGTTCCGGCAGCCCACGGTTGTGAACAATGTCGAGACGCTGGTCAACGTGCCGGAAATTATTTTGAATGGTGGCGCGGCGTATTCCCGCATCGGCACGGCGAATTCTTCCGGGTATCGGTTGTTTTGCGTTTCGGGGCACGTGGTTCGTCCCGGAGTGTATGAGGTTCCGTTTGGGCCGACGATTCGGAACGTTATCGAAATGGCCGGCGGCGTTGGCGGAACGGGACGGTTGCAGGCGGTTCTGCTCGGCGGCGCGGCGGGCAGCTTTGTTTCGCCAAAGGAACTCGATACGCCGCTGACGTTTGAAGGCACGCGCGCGATTGGCGCAACGTTGGGCTCCGGCGTGGTGATGCTGTTCGACGACTCTGTCGACTTGAAGCAGATTTTGCTGCGCATTGCTGCGTTTTTCCGCAGTGAAACGTGCGGGCAGTGCGTGCCGTGCCGTGTGGGCACGATTCGGCAGGAAGAGGCGCTGCAGCGATTGGTCGAGCGCCAGCCGCTCGGTTCCAACGAACAGGAAAGCGCTTTGCTGAAAGAAATGGCGCAGGCCATGCGCGACGCTTCGATTTGCGGGCTGGGGCAAACGGCTTCCGGCGCGATTCTCTCCGCGATGGAGCGGTGGAGCCTATTTTCATGAGCGAGCAACTCCAGGCGCCCTCGCCATTGATTCCGATTCCGCGCGCGCCAGCGCCGGAGATTCCGCCCGCAGCGGCACGGCGCGAAATCGAGATCACCATTGATGAAAAGTGCGTGAAGGTCTCCGAAGGCGCGACGATTCTCGATGCGGCGCGGAAACTCGGAATTGAGACACCCACGCTGTGTTTTCTCGAGACGCTGACGCCTGTAAACGTCTGCCGCGTGTGCGTGGTGGAACTCGAAGGCTCGCGGACGCTGGTGCCGTCGTGTTCGCGCAAAGCGGAATCCGGCATGGTGATTCGCACCGACTCCGAGCGCGTGCGCTTGAGCCGGCGCGTCGTGCTGGAATTTCTCGCATCTTCCGTGGACGTATCGACCGCGCCGGAGTTGCGGAATTACCTGAAACGCTACGGAGCGCGACTGGAGAAATTCGGGCCGCGAGCCGCCACGGTGGCGCAACCGCCCAAGATCGACAACGAACTTTACGTGCGCGACTATGCTAAGTGTATCCTCTGCTACAAATGCGTGGAGGCTTGCGGTGTGGACGCGCAGAACACATTCGCGATTGGCGTTGCGGGGCGCGGGTTCCACGCGCACATTGCTACGGAATTTGAAATTCCGCTGACGGAATCGGCGTGCGTGTATTGCGGAAACTGCATCGGCGTGTGTCCCACGGGCGCGCTGATGGGCAAAATCGAATACGACATGCGCGCGACGGGAACCTGGGACGAATCGCGGCAGACGCGCACGGAGACGATCTGCGCGTACTGCGGAGTGGGCTGCGAACTTACGGTGCACGCGCAGGCCGGACAAATCGTGAAAGTGAGTTCGCCCCTCGACAATTCTGTCACGCAAGGGAATCTTTGCATCAAGGGCCGCTTCGGCTGGCAGTTCACGCAGGGAATCAAGTAATCCGCGAAGTTCTCCTTTCATGGGTGAGCGTTGTGACGGACGGTTACCCTCCCCCCCACCTTTTTTCGGAACTGCGCATTCTAAAGGGTTTACAGACGTGGTTTCTGTAAGTGCGGATTCCAAAGGAGTTGCGGAAGGACAACTTCGGCCAAAACCGGGCAAAACGCTGTGTTTGCTTGCAAGTGCGCATTCTAAAGGAGTTATGGGAGAAGTGGCAAGTGACGAGTGGTTAGTGATGAGCGACTTGGCGGTGGAAGATACCCTCCCCTCGCCGTTGCACGGGAAAGAGTGTGGAAGTGATTGATTAAAAAGGGGTTGTGATGGCGCCGTTGCGGAAAAGAGTGCGCAATCGCATGAAAACAAAGAGGATGAAGGAAGCAACGGATTTCGCGGATCAGGGGCTAAGGTACGGACAAGGCACATAAAGCAGAGATCCTTTTCGACAGGATCGGAATCATCGATGGACTCGCCCCGAAGAAACACGCGGGGCACAACCTTGGCGCGTCGGCTCCCCGTCAGGAACGGGGCAGGCCCTTCGACTTGGCTCAGGACAAGCAGGGTGACTATCCCTGCGGGTAGTCAGTCGGAAGGCTCAGTGTCAACTGCTAAACTATCATATGTTTATTATTGTGTCAAGTCCCGGATGCATATTTTTTGCAAAAAGATAACAGAAGGTGAGGCCGAGGCACCTGGCTATAGAGAATTTCCGCGAATGTTGGCGGGTGGCGTGGAGTCTCAATTCGAGAATGTCAGTTCACTGTAAGCGTTAAGGATGTTGTTGTGTGCGTCAGTGTTCCATTGCTGGTGGAGGCCGTGCCCGTCACAGTGACAGTGTAAGTGCCGGCGGGAGTACCTGTTGGAGGTGGAGGCGGAGGAGGCGTGGAACTGCCGCCGCCGCAGCCGATGGCTTGCAAAAGAATAAAAAGAACCAACGTAGCGAGGGACAACGCTCCGACGAGGCGGACGCGGCGTGTGCGGGCGATGCGTAACATGTTCGGACTGACAGTACAGGTGGTGTGCTTGGCGGTGACAGGCAAAGAGCAGGCCAAGTTGACCTGAGACGCAAAGCTATTCTGCGCCGTAACCGAGATGGCGTTTGTAAACGTGGCGGTTTGGCCAGCATTCACGGCCTGCGTTGTTGTGCCCGTAGAAGTAATGGAAAAATCGGGCGGACCGGTAACGGTAAAGCTGACGGGGTTGGAGTAACCGCCAGGTGAAGGATCCACGACATAAAGGGTATAGACACCAGTGTTGCTGAAATATCCTGTGGAATTGAATGTGAGCTGCGTTGAACTTACGAAGGTCGCCGCAAGGTAGAACTGGGAGGAACCGTTGATAAAGGAGAGGACGGCGCCTTGTTGAAAGTTGGTACCAGTAATTGTGACAATTGAGGGCGTGGTGAAAGAAATAGGAACGCTGGACGGGTTAATTGAAGCGATGCTTGGAATCGGGTTGGCCTGCACAATCTGAAACGAGAGTGAGTTGGAAGTTCCTCCACCGGGCGTCGGATTTGAAACGGTGACGGCAACCGTGCCAGCGTTGGAAGGGCCGATTTGCGAGGCTGGAATCACGGCGGAAAGTTCTTGCGAATTGTAGACTGTTGTGGCTTCAGGGACGCCGTTGAAAGTGAGCACGGCTGTAGAAGCAAAGTTGGTACCTGAAGCGTTGAGAATCATTCCAGGGGTAGTTGCAAGGATAGAATTGGGGCTGAGGAAACTGAGCGTTGGGACTGGATAAGTTCCCAGCGTGACAGTAAATGGCACGGAGTTTGCCCCGAAGCCGCCTGGGGGCGGGTTGTCAACCCTCACCTGAACTGTGCCCGGAAGGGGGAAATCGCTAGTTTGAACTGTTGCAGTGAGCTGCGTAGAGCTCACAAATGTCGTACTAAGGGCCGTCTGATTGAAATTCACCTGGGCGCCATTAAGAAATCCTGCCCCATTCACGGTCAATGTAAAGGCGGGTCCGCCCGACGGAGCAGTAGTCGGGGATATGGTCGTGACGGTGGGCGAAGGGTTCACGCCGTTGTTGTACTGGGCAAGGATTTGGGTATGCCCTCCCAAGGCGATGGGGTTGGGATCGGGGGGGCCGAAGGAACTGACCATGATGTAGTAGGGTGTGCCCGCTGTAAGTGGGACGCTTTGGATCTGTGATTGAATTTGGATACCAAGATTTATGTCATCGTTGCAAGCGAGATTCGTCGCCGCCAAAGTGGCTTCCGAAGTGCCTGTACCTGTCCAGACTGAAAGCACCGTGTCGTAGTTGCTGCCTTGAGTGTCCAAATAGAGATTTGCGGAGAATGCTGGTGTGAACGTGTACCAGATGGTGTTGTAAGCGCCGTTGGGATGGCCGCCTGTGTTTCCTTGCGCACTGGTGAATTGATTGGCGCAAGGTGGAGTGGGATCCGCAGACTCGGTAGTTGCACCAGACGAATCTCGCCCGTCAAAAAAGGTCAAGGCATTGATTGTGATAGCGTTGGCGAAGTTGTCGTTGAGCGGAGGGGGAGCAGCTACCGTAAACGGTAGAGCCTTGGATTGGCCGCCGCCCGGCGGAGTATTGAGGACGGTGATGTCGTCGGTGCTGCCGAAGGGACCGAGAAGAGCAGCTGGAAGCGTGGCGGTGATGCAAGTCGGAGGCTGGCAGGATGCGGTGGGAGCGGGGACGGTAATGCCGTTCTGCGCACCGTTGAAAAGGACTTTGACATTGGTGGAGAAGTTGGTACCGGTCAGCTGAATTTGCACAGGAGTTGAAGGAGTCGTTTGCACGGGCGTGCTGTTCGGGCTAATGCTGGTCAGTGTCGGTATGGCCGCGAGAACTGAAAAAGTGATTGCATTGCTGGTCTGCGTTCCATTCACGACAGTGATCTTTGGTGTGCCCGCCAAATTGAGAAGGGAGGCAGGCACGGTTGCGGACGCTGAAGTGTCTGACGGTGTCCCTGTTGTAGTGAGAGCTGTCGTGTCGAAATGGATCGTGCCACCGGTCAAACTACTGCCATTCACGGTGAGTGTGAACTGCGGGCCGCCGACGTTAGCGGAAGGGGGGTTAACAGAGGAAATGTGGGGGCCCATGAAGCTGAAATTGTTCAGGTTAATGTCCCAGGCGCCGCGACCATGGGTGCCTGCGCGCAGTGTGCGGGAAGGCTCATGGAGACGTAAAGAATGGACGACCACACGAGGCAGGCCGGTGCTGAGCGTGCTCCAAGTGCAAGGGAGCGACGTGCAGTTGCCCACGAAAACGCCGAGGTCGGTGGCGGCGTAGATGGCGCCGGAAACGTCCGGATCGATCACGAGATCGTTTACCGGGATATTGGGAAGATCGGCAGTCGCAGGTGTGGTGCAAACGGGGACAGAGCAGCTCACGTCTTTCCAGGTGTTCCCACCGTCCGTAGTTTTGAAGATGTGTCCCGTTGGATCGTTAACGGTGAAGTTAGGGTTGTTTAACACAAACGAAAAGCCCGAAAAGGTGACGTACGCAGTCATGCCGGTAGTGTCGGCGGGATCGACGGCAATGGCGGTGAGTGCGCGCGGAGGAAGGCTTCCTTGTCCGCTGATTTGAAAAAAGTTTGAGAAATTTCCCTGTGTAACGTTTGTAGATACAAAAATCAGTCCGGTGAGCTGTCCAACGCTGTTACCTGTATTCGCGCCTACATACACAACAGCAGGATTTGCGGGCGCGACGGCAAGCACATTAAGAGAGTCAAAGTTGAAGCCACTCACCAAGTCATTGGAAATGGGCGTCCACGTATTTCCGGCGTCGACCGATTGATAGACCTTGGTGGTGCCAAAATAGACAGTGTTTGCGCTACTGGGATCGGTTGCAATGGGAGGAAGGATGCCGATGAAGTCGTTTGGATTGATGCCATTAACGGCTGGGGAGAAAGTTCCGATAGCGCCGTTCTGGTAGGAAGCGTTGACCGGAAAACCGGTGATGCAACCGATGTACACCGTGCTTGGGATGACGGCATCGACCGCCGTGGTTCCTCCGTCTCCGCACTGTTGGTTGTCCACCCAAGCTGTTCCGCCCTGAAAGTTCTGACTGCCGTTGTCCTGAGTGCCACCGAACGAGATTGAAGGTTGGCTGGCGTTGATGGAAATGAAAGGATAGAACTGCGTGAGAGTGAGTCCAGGGTTGTTGAGATTGGTCCAAGTTACAGTGGAGGCCTCGGCATCGTCGGTACGCCAGATGCCGCCGTCGTTACCCAAGTACATGCGGACCTTGCCGGTGGAAAGCTTGACGAACGCGATGGCGTGATTATCCACGTGGGGCAGTCCCGCGCTTCCACGGGGAAGATTGGGGATTACGGAAGACCAAGTCGTTCCTCCGTTTGTCGTGCGAACGACCCAGGAGGGATTTCCGCTGGAGTCGCTGACCGACGAGCCGCCAAAGAAAACAAAGCTCTTGTTGTTGGGATCTACTTTGACAACGTTGTCGTACCAGCACTGAAATTTGCAGATGTCCGGAGCAGTGGTCTGCGTCCAGGAACTGCCGCCATTGGTGGTAACGAAAACGCCGAGATTGGTGCTCGAGGCTGTGCTGGAATCGGCGATGGAAGCGTAGACCGTGTTGCCGGAAGTGTCGCTGGGGGCAATGCCCAGATCAATGCGGCCCATGCTGGATTGCAATGGCAGCGTTGCAGAGGTCAGGCGAGAGAAATGGATTGTCGAGCAAGTGGAACCGATTCCAGTCGCTTTGTAAATGCCGTTGCCATTCGGAGCGGCGGGAGAACTGCCAAAGGGATTGCCTAGCGCGGCGTAAGCGATACCGGAGGAAGCAAAACCCACAAAGCTGGCTAGTTGATCCGGCAAAATGTTGGTCCAAGAGGCCCCACCAGTGTCGGAACAATAGACACCTTCTGTGGTACCTTGCGCAAACTGAGTCTGCGCCGCGACGAGAACCAGTTGCGGATTTGCGGGACTAACGGCCACATAAGTGATGCGAGTTCCGCCGAGAGTAAAAAAGCCGAAGGGAGTTATGTCGTTATAGGGGCCGATAAAAGGGCACGTAGAGCTT
>WNGQ01012159.1_pt1 | contig 12732 bp, 10 predicted proteins | sample 5407661 | NCBI WGS metagenome assembly WNGQ01 (sample SAMN13153382, study PRJNA577476) | soil metagenome | isolation source: 60 cm soil or saprolite under Garry oak tree replicate 2 | place: USA:California | collected 2016-06-15
TGCTGTGTGGTGCCTACATCTTCGCATCCAACAACGACGAGCAATGGTGCTTGCCATCGTTGCGGGCAGCGCGATTGGTGATCTGATTGTCGCTACGGTCTTTTTTCTTGTAACCGACCTTTTCGGGGGTGCAATCGCTTCGCTTCAGATGCTCAAGAATCCGCTATTTCAAGGTCCCGTCCTGATTGTCGCCGGTATTGCGCTTCTATTCGTCGTGAGCCGGAGCGTGCTCTTGGGACTGCCACAACAAGCCTCGGCGCAGCCCGAGAAATGGACCTACATGGGGACTGGACTAGCGAGTCTACTAGCTTTGTCGGCAAGCGTGACCCATCCGGAGAACCTGATCGCGATTGGCGCGGTCTTCGCAATTCTTGGCATAGGATCTGAGAGTGGCATTACTCTTCTCGCAGGATTCTTTATGGGAACCGCGATTACCTGGTTCGGCACGATCGAATTGCTGTGTCATCTGGGCGAGAAACAAGGACGACAGATTATGCTGCGAGTGATGCAGGGCTTGTCGGTGCTATGCATTGCAGCAGGATTTATCCAACTTGCTCGAGCGGCGAACCTTCTCAACATTTGAGATTTGCCCGCATCGCAATGGCTCAGAAAGATACTGGAATGAGTCGGATGTGGCGACTTGCACTAATGCGATTCGATTGCTGAGGCGCAATCAAAGAGTCATCTTGTAAGTGGGCGCGGCTCGAGCTTTAGGAGACCTGCGGTCCCAGCACGGCCTGCCGGAAACGCAACTTCAGAAGCGCTCCATCCCATGGTGGCAGCACAAGCGGGTCGCGTGCAGAGGAAACTTTCAGTACAACAAGAACTGGACCCTTGGCCGTGTATAAGATCGATGGCGCAGTGTCGAGCTCGGCCTGCTGCCGGACGGTCACGCTCTGCGGAAAGCCACACCTGAGCGCGATCCCGGCAAGGTCAACCCCCGCACTGGTGTGGGTCTGTTGCATTCCTGTTTCGCCGTAGTGCTCGTTGTCGATAACCAGAATTGACAAATTATTCGGTCTTTTCATAGCCACCGTTGCGAGCGCTCCCAGGCCCATCAGCATTTCACCATCGCCAGTAACGACCAAGACGCGCCGTTTCGGCTGCGCCAGCGCCAATCCCAATCCCACGGTAACAGCGCTGCCCATTGCGCCCCAGAGATAAAAATTGAGAGGATGATCGCCCACTGCCGCGCAGTCATACGTCGGCGAGCCCAGCCCCGTTACCACCAGCGTGTGCTGGCGTTGCGCCAGGATTTGAGCGATCGCGGCGCGACGCGGCAGCTTGTTCTCTTCTTCCATCCGTCAATCTTTGAAAAGTTTTGTGCCAAGCATGCGCTGCGAGAGCAGAATCGCGACCGCGAGTCCGCCGTTGAAACAGATGCGTGCGGCCGCTTCTACGGTCGGGGCTGCTGCTTCCGGTTTTGTCACTTCGTAAACGATCACGCCGGCGAGCTGGAGGGTTTTGCCTGTAATCTGACCCATCGGGATCTGCCAGGGATTCATTTCGCCCCACTCGCCACGCATGGTAACGATCATCAGCAATGGGAAACCGCAGACTTTCGCGAGCGAAAGAGCGTTGATGCAATTTCCGACGCCGCTGCTTTGCATGAGCAGGGCGCCGCGCTCCCCGCCAAGCCAGGCGCCGGCCAAAATACCGATACCTTCTTCTTCCGTTGTAAGGACCGTCGGCTCCATGTCATCGGCGGCCTGACATAACTCAATCAGTCGCGCGAGTCCGGCGTCGGGGACATATGCGACGTGACGAATACCGAATTCACGCAACTTTTCGAAGATCAGGTCCGGCCACGACGTCATCCGATTCCGCGCCATACAGCCATTCTGCGTCATATTACTCGGGCCGCTGACATACTCACGTGCCACTGAAATTGGGCTTACGCTTCTCGGTGAACGCTGCGATGCCCTCCTTATAATCACTGCTTTCGCGAAGCTTCTCGTATGCGTGCCCCTCGACCTCGAATCCCGCGTTCAGACTCGTGTCATAGGACGTGTTCAACACACGCTTGACTGTCCTGAGCGCGAGCGGCGACATCTTTGTGAGTGTGTTGATGAGATCATCAAGCGAGCGGCGACATGTTTGTCAGTGTGTTGATGAGAGCGTCAAGGACGTGCTCGAGCCCGGCTGTGTCATCGGCAACCCGTGTGATCAACCCCCAGCCGTGTGCCTCCGGCGCAGAGATGCGGCGGCCGAGCATGATCATGTCTACTGCTCGGGTCAATCCGGCTATGCGCGCCACTCGCTGAGTGCCACCACTGCCGGGGATTTGGCCGAGGGTGACTTCAGGAAGCGCTAGAATCGTATCCCTCGTGGCGATGCGAATATCGCATGCCATCGCTAGTTCGAGACCGACGCCCATGGCGTATTTCTCGAGGACGCAAATGACGGGCTTCGGACAACGCTCTGGTGCGGCGATATTCCATGCCAGATGGGACATGCCGTCACGCTCGATGTGCGGGAAGGCCTTGACATCGCCGCCCGAGGTGTACACGCCATTTTTCCCGCGGATCACGACGACGCGCACGTCCGCATCCGTGCCAAAGCTTTCTATGATAGCGGCCATCTGACTGCGTCCACGATAGGAAACGACATTCAGCGGTGGCCGGTCGAGCCAGAGAAAGCCGACTTTCCTTTTTGGGTCAGCTTCGTAGTGCACGCCGTCGAGATTTCGCAAAATGTCCGCGCGGCTTTCAGCGTAATCTTTGCTCATCAAGCTTCTTTCATCGTAGCTTTCTCAGCTTACTGCGCAATGTTCTGCGTTTCGACATCCGCCGAGACATTCCTGATAGCTGGCTTGTTCCGACCTTCAGCATGACGTCGCTTACCGAGGCGATCTCGCAATGCCCTCAGGCCGGACGCATTGCAAGATCCCCAGTCATGAACCCTTCCTCATCATTGCCGCGGCTTCGAGAATTGCCGTAACGATCGATGTATAACCCGTGCACCGACAGATGTGGCCGGAAAGCATCTCGCGGACCCGCCGCTCGTCTGGTTCGGGCGTTTGCCTCAGAAAGTGCGCGACGGAACAGAGGATGCCTGGAGTGCAGAACCCGCATTGCAGCGCATGATGCTTCATGAAGGCACGCTGCACCTCATTGAGCGTCCCCGGTGGCGCGAGGCCTTCCGCCGTTACGATATCGGCGCCGTCTGCCTGCGCAGCGTATTGCGTGCAGCTGCGGACTGCTCGTCCCTCAATCAGAATTGTACAAGCTCCGCATACGCCATGCTCGCAGCCGACGTGAATCGCGAAGGCATGCAGTTCATGACGTAAAAAATCGCAGAGCAGCATCCGAGGCTCCGCCTGACCAGATCGACGTTGCCCATTCAATATCAGCTCGAGCGTAAAGCGCTCGCCGGCTGCACGATGCAGGATTGTCATTGCAGGCGGCCCCTTTGCAGCCGGGCCATGCTAAGTGCGCTGTTCACTGCACGTTCGACAAGCACCTTCGTGAGCGCTGTTCGGTAAGCGGCGCTTGCCGAGCGGTCGTCCATTGGACTAACGCTAGCGGCGGCGTATTCCGACAGCTTCGCCGCCATCTCTCCAGGCGCCTGCCCGAGAAAGCTGCTCACGTCAATCGCAACCGGCCGATCTTCGACTCCGCCGATGCCGACGACTAGTTGCTCCACGCGATGAGGCTTCGCGAGGCGAACCGTGCACGCTGCAGCCGCGATCGCGAAATCCCCATGCCGCTGAGCGATCTCACTGAAAGCGTGGCCAGCATCGGGCGCAGAGCGCGGCCACTCCAGCGCCATTATGATTTCGTCCGGCCGACGCTGCGTCACCAACGCGCCGACAAAGAACTGCCGCGCGCCAATGCGTCGCTGTCCCCGACGAGATTGCAGCACGACGGTTCCGCCGCATGCGATGAGCGCAAGCGGAATTTCGGCACTCGGATCGGCGTGGGCTACCGACCCACCAAGGGTCCCGCGATTGCGTGTCTGAAAGTGACCCACCCACGGCAGCGCCATTGCAAGTAGCGGCACCTCCCGTGCAATGGTCTCCGAGCTCAGCGCCTCGCTTTGTGTGAGTCCAGCGCCGGTCACCACGACGCTACCCGTTACTGAAATGGTCTGCAGCGCTTCGATACGCGAAATGTCGATCACCGCACGCGGGCGAACGATTCTCAGGTTGAGCATCGGCCCGAGTGTCATGCCGCCCGCAAGGATCACTGCTTCATCGCCCTTATCCGCCAGGAGTTCGAGTGCTTCTGATAGCGTCTGCGGCCGATAATAGTCGAAGGCTACCGGCTTCATGCCTCGCCTCCGCTTCCGTGTCGCCGGAATCTCAACCACCAACTCCGCCAGTCTAGTCGAGCTGCCGGTCTCATCCGCCGTTCGAGCGAGCGAAAGAATTGACCGATGAGATAACGCATCACACTGCCGAGCATGCGCTGGCCGACTGCGGCGAGCTTGCCTCCCACCTCGGCTTCGTAGCTGTATTCGAGGCGAGTGCGGTCGCCTGTCTCGGGTTGCAACGTCACCAAGCCAGATCCTGACCCGAATCCCAACGGTCCGATGGCTTTCCCGAGGAGTCGAAGCGAGCTTCCTTCGTTCTTGTCGCGCAGCTCGATCTGCGCGTGGTACGTGCCGCGAATCGCGCCAATGCCGATCGTGACCCGAGCTGAGTAGCGATCGATTTCGTCCTGGGTGAGGCTGCTACACCCAGGGATGCTGGCAGCGAGCTCGCTCGGATCTAGAAGACGTCGCCATACCTCCTGCACGGGAGCAAAGAGAGTGATTTTCCCGCTCCCGGTCAACATCTCGCCTACAGCCCGCCCCGCTGGTCGGATCGACGAGATTGCCGGACGGCTTTTTGTCGTCGCATCGTGCCCGTTGGCAAAGGCCCAGACGCGCTGCAGGTTCAGCGGCAATGAGATGTCGTCGCGTCCAAGGGCATCCGCGACGGCATTTGTTATGGCGGCGGGGGTTAGCATCGAGCTGCCGTCGCCCATTCCCTTCGCGCCGAGCGCATTGGCCGGAGAAGGTGTTTCCACGTGGCCGATCTCGATCTGCGGAACCTCGACGGCCGTCGGACAGAGATAATCGGCAAAAGTGCCCGTGAGAAAATTGCCTTGATGGTCGTAAGCCAACTCTTCGAACAGGGCCGCGCCCAGACCGTGGGCAAATCCGCCGTGCACCTGGCCTTCTACGATTTTAGGATTGAGCTGCGTGCCGACGTCGTGAACCGAAGCGTATTTGTCGATGCGGATCGCGCCCGTGTTGCGATCGATCTCGACTGCCGCCAGATCAATCACAAAACCGAAGGTGACCGCCGACGCAATCCGATCTTCATCATCCAGCGGGTCCAAGACCGGAGGCGAGATGATGGCGCATTCATGAAGTCCAGGACCAATAGCATCGGGCAGACCAGCCGGATCCCAATGTGCGCGCGACGCCGCCTTGCGAAACGGCAATCCCCTGTTGGATTGACCGCGTACCCGCGCATAACCTTCATGCAGCTCGATCTCATCGGCAGTCGCATCCAGGGCAGCAGCGGCAAGTAACCTGATTTTCTGCGCCACTTGCTCTGCGCATTTCACCACCGCCTCGACAACAATGGCCGCAAAACGGTTCGAATAATTGCCCGAGGCGATCGACCAGGGGCTCGTCAGCGTGTCCATCTCGGTGACCACGTGAATGTCGTCGGGATGAAGCCCGAGCGTGTCCGCTACGATCTGCGCTGCAACCGTCGCGTGGCCCTGGCCATTTGGGCAACTGCACAAGCGCACGGTGACTTGCCCGCTCGGGTCGACAGCGACTACGGCGCTCGCATTTGCACCTGACTTGCGGTCAGCTCGGCGGCGCTCTTGCGGCGTCTGCTCAAGCGAAACATACGCCATATTCGAGCCGGACGGCTCTACACCTGCTGCTAGCCCGATCCCAAACGCCCGTCCTGCGCGACGCGCTGCAGCGCGCCGCTCCTTGAGTTCTTCGTACCCAGCGATCCTCAACAACTCCGATAGCGCCGCTTCATAGTCGCCCGCGTCAAAGACCGCGCCCGCCGGCGCTTTGTAAGGGAAGGCCCCAGTGGGGACGAAATTGCGACGGCGTAGCTCCGCCGGATCGATGTCTAGCCCGCGCGCTGCGATTTCCATGATCCGTTCGAGGGCAAAATAGAACTGTGGTCCCCCATATCCTCGATTAAGCCCCACGGGCGTGGAGTTAGTGACGACGAGTTCGTTGTCGACGGAAATGTTCTTTACCCGATAACAGCCATTCGATGCGGCGTGCATGCGATAGAGCGAGGCCGGCTCAGGCGGGCGAACATAGGCCCCCATATTTGCGGTGTTCCTAAACCGCAATCCTGTGAGCTCGCCATCTTTTGTGAACGCGGCGGCAACCGTTCCCAAGCGGTCGCTCGACGCCGAGGCAGCGGTAAGATGCTCGGCGCGATCTTCGATCCATTTGATGGGCACGCCCGCTTTGCGGCTGACCGCTGCCAGAAGAACAATGTACGACAGAACCGCCTGCTTGATGCCGAAGCTTCCACCACTGCTTGGTGGCGTGATTAGACGAAGCCGATGTCCGGGTACGCGCAATGCGTTGGCCATGAGCGGCTGGACCACGAAAGGTCCTTGGAAGTTCGACCATACCGTGTACCGGTCCGGGGCCCGTTCGAACTGCGCGATTACCCCGAACGTCTCGATCGGAGTGGATGCATAGCGAGGAAGCGAATACGAAAATTCGAACACTCGATCAGCGGCGGCAAAGGCACCTTCCGGATTGCCGTAGCTGAAGCTGCGCCGGCTTATGACGTTCGATCCAACCGCCTCATGGATTACCGGCGCATCGCGCTCTGTCGCGCTTCGCAAGTCCGTCACTGGCGGAAGCACTTCGTACTCAGTGTCAATCAGCTCGCACGCGTCCTCTGCGTTATAACGCGTGTCGGCGACCACCACCGCAATGGGCTCGCCGACGTATCGTGCCTTATCGATCGCTATTGGATAGTACGGCAGGGGGGCCTTCACGACGCTCGGAAGTGGCCCGATTAGTTCCAGGACGTCTTTTCCGGTGATGACCTGCCGAACGCCAGGCAGCTGGCGCGCCCGCTCCACATCGATCCGTCTGATGCGCACATGCGCATGGGGTGAACGCAAGATCGCGGCAAAGCAGAGTCCAGGAATCGGATAGAGATCATCGATGAAACGCGCCTGACCGGTCAGGAGCGCTTCGTCCTCCTTGCGCCCAACAGCTGCGCCGACCCATCGCTTCGATATGGTCTCGGTTCCGTCCGGCAAGAGGCGGCCAATCTTCGAAAGTATTAGGCTGTCCTTCGTTCTATAGAACCAGCCGGGCCGTCACGACAAACAATAATTGACAGTAAATAAGGCCATTTGACTTTATATGCGTCCGTGATGAACGCCTCAGGCAGGCCCCCCTGTCGAGCTGCGTGAACTCGGCAGGGTGGGGTTGCCAGCGACGCTCATTCCATTGTGGCATCTGCCACACATATGTAATGAGTTTCCCCGAGCCGCTGAGAAATCCCGCCAAGACTCAATCGTGACTGCCAATCCCTCGCTTCAGGTAGCAATCGATGCCCTGTCATTTCCGGGCATCATGGTTGGCCATCGTTTGATCTCTCGAGGTGATGAAAACGCATTATGGCCGGAGGAAATTCCTCCCTTGGCCTCGAGCGTCGATAAGGTGCGACGTGCTAGCGGCGCCGCTCGGATTGTCGCACGCCAGCTCCTCAGGCGATTGGGGCAACCTGAATGCGCCTTGCCGAGAGGTTCAGGGGGAGCACCGACATGGCCCACAGGCATTACCGGCTCCCTGGCGCACGACTCTAGTGTCGCAGTTGCAGCGGTCGGGATGTGCAGTGACATAGGCGGGATAGGAATCGACATCGAGCCCGCCGAATCATTGCCGGTCGAGTTGCTGGGTCTGGTGGCGACGCCGCGCGAGCGGCTAACAATAGATACTGATGATCCCTACCGTGGGCGGCTGCTCTTTGTTGCCAAGGAAGCTGTATATAAGGCTGTTTATCCGCTCGATCGAACCTTCCTTGATCATCACGATGTTGAAGTTAATTTCCTCGACCGCAAAGCCACTACCCGCAATGGCCGGATCCTCGAATTGCGGTTTTCAATCGCAGCACACATAGTGGCGCTGGCGTTTTTACCCGTATTGCGGTGAGTGTCTTGCCGTCGTTGGCGATTATTCGAACGGCAAACAAACGGCGCTGTTGGCGCTCCTACGATAAAAAGGGCAGCGAGCATGGCCATGGACGCGCGCACCCCATGTGACCACTCATAAGTTTTGCTTAGCTGCTCTCCACCGTCTGTGCAACAAAACGTCCGTCTTCCATCCGCAACCTACGAGCCGGCAAGTCCATCTCGTCGAGGTAGCGGTCATCGTGCGTTATCGCTACCACGGTCTGACCGGTTCGTTTCAACTCCGGCAACAGGTCGTAGTAGAACTTACGCCGAAATTCCGGATCTTGATCGGCGGCCCATTCGTCCAGCAACAGAATCGGCCGTTTTTCCAATAAGCTCACGATGAGCGCAAGACGTTTGCGCTGTCCGGCCGAGAGATCGAGGGTGCTAAACTGGCCGTCAGTGAGGCGCGTTTTGTCCAGTAATTGAAATTGCGTCAGTAGACGATTGACCTCCGCTCTATCCGGGTCGGGCATGCCATAGAGTTTCTCAAAAAGGTGGTAATCAGGAAAGATGGCGGAGATTAGCTCGCGATATGTTTGCCGCGTGCTGTCATTGACTCGCATCCCATCGAAACTGATTTCGCCTGAATCAGGTTTGTACAGCCCCGCGAGCAACTTCAGGAGTGTCGATTTACCCGATCCATTGCCGCCGGTGATGAACACCAACTCGCCCGAAAGCAAAGTGAAGTCGATCGGGCCGACCTGAAAAACGGCGTCGGACCATTTATCCAGGTACCGAAACACTACATTGCGCATCTCGATCTTTTGGAAGCGCTTTGGAGGCTCCACCACCTCAATCTGTGCTTTCGGAATCGTGGCGAGTAGCCTAGCCTCCAGCCGCTCGATATTGTCGGCTGCTGTATTCGCGGCACTCACGATTGGTATCGCCTGAACCAGGCCAAAGCAGGTACCAACAACGAACACGAGCGCGGTTATCGTCTTCGTAACCGTCTCTGTTCCCAATGCGTCACCGAATGTTGGGACCGCAAACGCTATCGCGCCGAGCAAGCCGTATAAGGCGCTTTGCAAGAACACCATTCGCTTAAACGTCTCGCTCTGGGCGCGTATTTTGATATTAGCCGCAGCTCGCGAGACTTCGACAACGTCGTCAAATAAGGCCTCGCTTCGTAAACTGTTGAGCCTTACCTCTTTGAAGCCATTCAACAGATCCATCAGGCGATCAAACAGCCGGTGTTCCAAATTGGAGGCCTCATGCGAGGCCATGGCCAGCTGGCGACTCTTCGCGTGGAACAGCACTGCTGCCACGCCGACAATAATGATGCTCAACCCGAAGGCCAGGAGCGACAAATATGCGACGTACATTGCGACGAAGAAGATGAGAACCGCGCCCTGCGCTGCAAACGCGAGCGTGTTGCTCATTTGAGTCAGCGTTGAGGTCTCCTTTGTGATAGCGCTAACGATTTCGCCACGACCGATGGATTCCAGCGGAAGAAGCTCGGAGTGCCGTACGTGATCCATCAGGCGCAGCCGCACTTTATGAATGATCGCTTCGATCTCGGCAGTCGCCGTGATCAAAATATAATGCTGGGTCTTAACGAAAAGAAATAATGCCACAACGAAGAGCGTTGCCGACCAAAGACTGACGCTCCCCTTGTCGGCAGCTTGAGCGCCGGAATTGATCGCCGTCAGAATCGCGGCGGTGCTAATGCCTCCCAGTGCCGATATGACAATCAGCCGATTGAGGGAGCCGTACATTTCACGGCGAACGAGCCCGAAGAAAGACATTGCTACGGCGTTGTCCGGTTGCACCCGTCCTGCGTCAACACGAGCGCAGAGAAGCCGCCTTCAAGGCAGCAGACGTTAGTCGCTCTCCGAGCGTTGACGCCATTCGAATGTAAATTATAACGACGATCGCCACCGTCATTACGTCACGATCTCTTATTTGTGCCCAGGCTTATCTATGCGGTCTTCGGTATGGGTTCGGAACCCGACAGCCATCAAGGACTGCTGATCCCTGCGCCCTTGCTCGTACCGCGGGTCGTGGAAGCAGGAGAGGCGGATGGCGCGGCAGAGCGGGCGCTCAATTTTTCTTTTTGAGCCTTAATGAACTCACGATAATCGGGAGGATTAAAATCAAGAAGCGTTCCTCCCGAGGCAAAATGCTGAATAAAGACCTTGCCGATCACGTAGGTAGCACCAGCGGAGAACACTGGCATCGTGACCGCTCCGATCGCTGTCCCGAATCCAGGCAAGCTCTTTACCAGGCTTCCCACGCTTACCGCGGTAGTCGTCGCAGTGCTCGCTGGGAGCACCGCTCCTGCTAAGCTGGCTATAATCGATTTGCCTCTATTGTCGGAAAATGGAACTCCGTAAATCTCCGACAGGCGGCGTAACATCTGGAGCTGAACCCCGCCCACTGCAGCCATGTCGACGATGGGGATCGGGATCAAACCGGCGGCTCCAGACCAGAGTGAGAAACGATCGACTAATTTCGATGCAGCCTCATCGCGCTCCTGGTCTGTCATCGAAGCTGTATCGAAACCGGTCGTGCCCGGATCCTTGCTTTCAGCCGTGCCACCGGCAGTCGTTTCCTGTGCCATTTTCGGATCCTTTCCCATCACGTGTACGCGGGCCCATCGTGCGATCCGGTCGAGTCAACCAAAATTGATGCATGGATGACCGCATGCAGGACCCCGCCAATACTCTAGCATATGAAGGCAATGCCGCACTAGGCGTTTGTATTGCATTCCAAGACGTTCCCGCGCTCCTACACCCATGACAATGCGAATTTCTACCTGTACAAATGAGCTTCTGAGAAGCTCGATCGCTCCTGCATCATGATTAATTGGTCTGAACAGGGTTTTTCGATTGGTCTCTGATCTCAATCGCAGTTTTAGCGACAGGATGCAAAGAGACTGGGCGCCGGTTCAGAATAGCAGCATGTACCGGCTGTCAACTGCCCAGCTTGGGATTTGGTTTGCCCAACAAATCAATCCGGACGCCTCTGCATACAATATTGGCGAATATATCGAGATCCATGGATCTTTAGATCCACGCTTGTTTGAGCAAGCATTGCGAACAGTCGTGAGCGAAACGGATGCGCTGCGACTGCAGATCGTTAATCACTTGGATGTGCCGCAGCAGGTTGTTCGTCCTGCGCTCTCGTGGACGATGCCGTACACGGATCTCAGCGAGGAGGCTGACCCGCGGGCAGTGGCAGAGGCCTGGATGCAGGCTGATTTGGCTCGCCCCGTGGGGCCAACTGGCGGCCCGCTGTTCGGATACGCTTTGTTCAAGGCATCAGCTGATCGCTTCTTTTGGTACGCACGCTATCACCACATCATTATGGACGCGTTCGGCATGTGGCTGATCGCCCGGCGAGTGGCGAACACCTACACGCAGCTTGCCATTGGGCGGACAACGAATGAAGGATCGTTCGGCTCTCTTGCGGCTCTACTGGAGCAGGATGCCGTTTATCGTGCTTCCAATCAATTCGCGTTAGACCGGCAGTTTTGGGCGGACTACTTGGACGGCCGCCCTGAGCCTGCGAGCCTGGCTGGCCATCCATCATTGGGTGAATCTCGCGGTTTCCTCCGCAATACAGCCCACCTGCCAAATCGCAGCATGGAGTGTCTCCGCTCTGCCGCACATCGAACCGGCACAACTGTAGCCCAGATCATAAGCGCGGCGACAGCGGTCTTTCTGCACCGGCTCACCAGTTCCAACGATTTGGCTGTCGGTCTTCCTGTCGCAGCTCGCAACGGTGTGTCGCGATTTACTCCCGGTATGGTTTCGAACGTGTTGCCGCTACGCGTGTCTGTTCGTCCGAACATGACCATGTCGGAAGTCGTAGGTCAGACGTCCTGGCAAATGCGTCGAGTACTGAAGCATCAACAATATCAAATTGCCGACCTGCGACGCGATGGCGGCATTGCCAATGGCCGAATGCCATTCGGGCTTTCCCTCAACATCATGGCATTCGATTATAGATTTAAATTTGCCGGCAATAATATCATTGCACATAACCTTTCACTTGGCCCGGTCGAGGACTTCTCGATTGCCATTTATCACCGCTCAGATGATGTTCCGGTTCGGATCGACTTCGATGCCAATCCCACACGTTATAGCGCGGTCGATCTGGCCAATTATCAGCAAAGATTTTTAAAGCTGTTGATCGCTAGTGCCGATCCCGATGTTTCGATTGGGCGGCTTGAGCTTCTCTCTGGGGAGGAGCGGCGCACGCTCCTGCAGGATTGGAACGCGACGGCTCGGGCGCTGGAGCCGCAAACGGTTGCGCAGCTGTTTGCGGCACAGGCAGCGCAGACGCCGGATGCGGTTGCGGTTGTGTTCGAGCAAGAGGCGCTCAGCTATGCGCAGCTGGAGGCGCGCGCCAACCAGTTGGCGCAGCATCTGCGCACGCTGGGGGTTGGTGCGGAGACGGTTGTGGGGCTGTGCCTCGAGCGCTCGCTGGAGATGGTGGTGGGGCTCATCGGCATTCTCAAGGCGGGCGGCGCCTATCTGCCGCTCGACCCCAGCTACCCGGCAGAGCGGCTCTCTTTCATGCTGGCGGATGCCGGCGCGGCGGTGCTGATCAC
>WNGQ01024466.1_pt1 | contig 12723 bp, 11 predicted proteins | sample 5407661 | NCBI WGS metagenome assembly WNGQ01 (sample SAMN13153382, study PRJNA577476) | soil metagenome | isolation source: 60 cm soil or saprolite under Garry oak tree replicate 2 | place: USA:California | collected 2016-06-15
ATCCGCTTTGGTCTGCACCAGGTCGCCAGGAAAAACCGCGGAAGTGCGCGGCACGCTGTCCCCGTTAAGCCAGGCTGCGCCCTGGGCATAAAGCATGGCCGCCCCGGAATTGGCGCCCAGCAATGATGCCGGCATTATCGCCAGCAGCATCCAGCAAAAAATATTGCGTAGCCATGACGGATGCATTCCAACTCCAGTCTTTCAAAGTATTGAGGTCATCCTAACTGGTACCACAATACCGGTCAATTGCTTTCCCGGAGACAGGATTTGCAATTTAGTTATCAACGATACTAACGCCAGCGATCAACCAGTTCCCACCACAACAGGCGCAACCACTCATAAAAGTTTACTTTCGCCCATTCCCGGTGTTGCCACCACCGCACTCCAAACTCTCGTGCATCAAACGCTGCCGCAATGCTGAAATTGCGTTCGGGGACTTCGTGCTTAAAAATGCTGAGTGCCCGCCTGGTGTGATAGTCGGAAGTGACCAGGAGAACGTTTTTTCCGCCAACCTGCTGTAAACAGCGTCTGCTGTCGATGGCTTCTTCTTTGGTAGAAAGTCCGTCGATGCGACAGATTGTTATGGACTGCGCCCGTCCCAACGCTTCGACATATTTCTGCGCCAGTTCCGCCTCGTTCCATTGATAGATTTTGGATTCTTGGACATTGAGAATCAGCCGAGGCGCATAACCTTGGGTGAGCAATTCCACTCCGCGCGCTGGCCGATGTTCCGTTTCTCCGGCCAGAACCACGATCACGTCCGATTGCCGCGGTTGATTCACCACCAGAAACCGCCCCGAAGTTGCAAGCAACGCCAATGCCAAAAGAGCGAGCACCAAGCTGATCCTGGCCTTACGCATCATTGGAGTTTGCTCCTCCAGTAGTGAACAAGTCGGTTTTCCGACCTGTCATTATCGTTGGCTACCACTTTTGCCCAGGATCCGCGACTCCTTGGCAGATGACGGAAGTAATCGAGGATTACGCGAAATAAGTCCCAAAACAAGCGGCAATCTGGGAACCTGATAGGTGCGCGCTGCCCACCAGTGAGCCGGATGGGGCGTGCTAAAATCTCACAGACTCCAATCATGACCACCCAATCAGCCTCCACCACGCTATTCTCTGAACTGAAGACCAAGATTGAAGCCCGGCAGGCGCGGGTTGCCGTGATCGGGTTAGGCTACGTCGGCTTGCCCTTGGCGTTGCTCTACACTGAGCAGAAATTCCCGGTCACCGGTTTTGACATTGACCAACGCAAAGTGGCCACCCTGGCGCAGGGTGGATCGTATATTTACCGCATCCCGGCGACCGAGATTCAGGAAGCGCGGGCGCATGGTTTTGAAGCCACCGCAGACTACACGCGAGTGTCGGCGATGGATGCCATTATCATCTGCGTTCCCACCCCGCTCAATGAGTATCACGAGCCCGATCTCAGCTACATCACCGACACTGCACAAGCCTTCGCCCCATATCTACGCGCTGGTCAATTGGTGATATTGGAAAGCACGACTTATCCGGGCACAACCGAGGAAGTGCTGATCCCCATTCTGGAAAAGGGCAACAAGACGGGCTTAAAGGCAGCTCGTAGCGGAACATCGAATGGCCAGGAATTCTACGTTGCGTTTTCTCCCGAGCGCGAGGATCCAGGCAACCAGACCGTGGCGCGGCGGGATATTCCAAAGGTGGTTGGAGGCCTGGACACGCAAGCCTCGGATTTGGCTGCCGCCCTATATGGCGCAATCTTCAATCGAGTCGTGCGGGTGTCTTCTCCGGCAGCAGCCGAAATGACGAAGCTTCTGGAGAATATCTATCGCTGCGTCAACATCGCCTTGGTTAATGAATTGAAACTCTTGTCGTTACGTATGGGGTTGGATATCTGGGAGGTAATCGACGCGGCTGCCACTAAGCCGTTTGGATTCCAAGCCTTCTATCCGGGACCAGGCTTGGGTGGACACTGCATTCCGGTTGACCCTTTTTATCTTTCATGGAAGGCCAAGGAGTGGGATTTCCGTACCCGTTTTATTGAGTTGGCCGGCGAAATCAATATCAACATGCCCTATCACGTGTTGGCCTCGGTGGTCAGCGCGTTGAACCAGCGCAAGAAGGCGCTCAACGGGGCGAAAGTGCTGGTGCTNNNNGTGCTCGGAGTAGCCTATAAAAAGGACATCGACGACCTGCGCGAGTCTCCGGCTCTGACCATTATCGAATTGCTGCAGAAGGAAGGCGCGCAAGTCAGCTACAACGACCCCTACTTCCCCATGGTTGGCAAGGGACGCAAATACGATTTGCAAATGAAGTGCACCCCGCTGGAGAATCTTGGCCAATACGATTGCGTACTTATCGTCACCGATCACTCCGACTATGACTATGGCCGCATCGTGCGTGAGTCACAACTCGTCGTAGATACCCGAAATGCCACCAAGGGTATTCGCAGCCCGAATGTCGTGCGCTGCTGAGCAGCGACAGCCCACCCCGTTGATCCTTCCAGATGCAGCCTGTTGATCCTTGCGGGATGGGCTATTGTTAACAGGAAGATACAAATTCTTGTCTTTCTCGTCGCCGCTTTTGATAATATGTTTCTAATAAGGGTATGTAGCTGCTTGACAAGCCCTGGCTTCGGTTTTCCCTCTGAAAGTTCTGTAAGCGGACTTTCACGGCCGGACCACCTCTTGACCAGCTCCTGGCGTCTCCCATAAGGCCATGAGTTCTGGGCACTTTCTTCGGGTTTTGAGGAAGAAAGCAGCTTTCCCCGGTTGTTGAACATTGGACCCGTATTATGCCTCAAGCTCCTCTCAACGTCCTGTTCTGCCCCCTTCCTGAGCGGCGCCCACCATGGATAGAATTCGTGGGCAGCATGGGGGCCCAGGGTCTTCTCCTTCTACTGTTCGCCTGGGTTGGGGTCATCCATCCGCATGTTCTGACTCCGCCGGTACACGATTACCACTTTGTCCGATTAGTAGATACGCCGCCTCCGGTAAATCATCAGCCCCAACCGGTGCGGTTGTTCAAGCCTCCTGCGGTCGTACAGATTCCATCGCAAGCTGTTCTACGCCTTCCCCCTGAGATAAGGGCGAAGGTCCAACCCGATGATCCACCAGCTCCGCCCAAAATCGAGGTCGCCGCAAACAAGCCTGTAGCTCTGCAACCGGCTGCACCGGTGATACCCCGACAATTGGTGAAAACCAATGTTTTCTCCAGGGGAAGTTCGGCGACCCCAACCATGGCGCGGGCGCCGGAACACGTGCAGACCGGAGGGTTTGGCGATCCGAATGGCGTACCCGCCCGCGAAAACAATGGCCGACCGGTGACCATCGCGCAACAGGGATCTTTTGATTTGCCCACGGGGCCTGGGTATGGCAATGGCACGGGAGGTTCGCGAGGCGCTCGTGGGGTCGTCGCAAGCGCCGGATTTGGCAACGGTGTCGCTGTCGGGGATGGAAGCGGGACGGTGAATGCCACTCGGGGAACGGTGAGGCAAAGCGGCTTCGGGGATACCGAGGCGGCTTCCACGACCCAGCTCAAAGGCAAGGCTGTTCAGCCTACTCCTGCCAAATTAGTGCCTGCGGAAATTGTCTCAAAGCCAACCCCCGTCTACACAGAGGAAGCTAGAAAGCTGCGTATCGAAGGAGAAGTACTGCTGGAAGTCGTTTTCGAATCTTCTGGGCGACTGCGCATCGTGCGGCTGGTTCGCGGACTGGGTTACGGGTTGGACGAAGCAGCCACCCGGGCCGCGGAGCAGATTCGCTTTAAGCCGGCATTGCGGGACGGTCAGCCCGCTGATTCCACCGCAGTGCTGCATATCGTGTTTCAGTTAGCCTGACGTAAGCAATTTCGAAAAGGGGTATTTATGGGGAGTCCGAGGACCGCCTTTCTTCCGTGTTTCGCTTTTCTACTTCTTTTTTCTGTGTGTGCTGTGGGCCAGGATAGCGACTCCAAGAGCGTTCCCTTGCCCAGCCAAGGTTCCGCAGCTCCCCAGTTGAGTGTGCCGGCGCCTAGTCCTGCATCGTTTGACCAGGTCATCGACAAGGTCGTGGAACGCGAGCATTTCTTCACCGCGCAAATGCGCCGTCTGCATCCTCTGGTCGAGACTTATATCCAAAACCTGAAGTCAGATAAAGAACTGGGCATGGTACCTGCAAGTGATCAGTATTTTCTGGGTCGAATCGATTTGAGCGAAGGAACCGAAGATCGTTCCTTCCTGGGTCAGGCTGGGTTTCGCACTCGCGTCTTTTCCAAGCTGACTAGCCTGTACTCCATGAAATTCTTGCCCTTGGGCTTTGCGCAAATGGTGATGCTTGACGAAGACATGCAGCGCAAGTATTACGACTTCAGGTTTATCAGGAGAGAATTCCTGGGAGAAGTCCGTTGCCTCGTGGTCGACGTAGAGCCCAAGAAGCATGCCAGCGGTGGACGATTTACCGGAAGAATCTGGGTGGAGGATCAGGACTACAATATTGTCCGCTTCAACGGAACGTACACCGCCGCTTCGCGCAACAGTTACTATCTACATTTTGACAGTTGGCGGCTGAACCTGCGTCCTGGTCTGTGGTTGCCGGCCTACGTTTATAGCGAAGAATCCGATCTGCATTATCGAATGACTCGAAGCTTGCGCTTTAAAGCTCAAACCCGGCTCTGGGGGTATGACCTGCAGCGCATTGGACGCAACGAGGAATTTACTCAGATTTTGGTGGACGCCCCGCAAACGGTGCATGATCAAAGCAACGCCGCACAAGATGCGGCACCCCTTGAGAGTGAGCGGCTATGGGAACGTCAAGCTGAGAACAACGCCGTCGAACGACTTCAGAAGGTTGGATTGATTGCGCCCGAAGGTGAAGTCGACAAAGTCCTGCAAACGGTGGTGAACAACCTCGTAGTTACCAACAACCTCGAGATCCAGCCTGAGATCCATACCCGCGTGCTGCTGACATCGCCGCTGGAGTCCTTCACCATAGGACATACGATCGTTATGAGCCGTGGTCTGCTTGACGTACTGCCCGATGAGGCGTCACTGGCAATGGTGATGGCTCATGAACTCGGCCACATTGTTTTGGGTCACCGGTTGGATACCAAGCTCGCTTTCAACGATCGCATGTTTTTTCCTGATCAGGATACGTTTGAGCGTCTTGACTTCGGCCGAAACGCCAATGATGAGGACGCGGCCGACAAGAAGGCGCTGGAACTGCTCACCAAGTCGCCTTACAAAGACAAACTTGCCAATGCCGGACTTTTCCTGAAAGCATTGCAAGAGCGTGCCCCAGAGCTCAAAAACCTTATTCGTCCACATCTAGGCAACGGCCTGGCAAATGGCAAGTCGTTACGCATGTCCGCGCTGCTGACTTCCGCGCCCCAACTGGAAGTGCGACGAACTGATCAGATCGCCGCCTTGCCGCTTGGCGGCCGCGTCAAACTGGACCCGTGGAGCAATCGCATTGAGTTGGTGAAGACGAAACCTGTCGCCATTCTTTCCCCGCGGGAAAAAATGCCATTCGAGGTCACGCCCTTCTTCCCCTTTTTGATTCGGCTTCCCGGAGTGACACCAGACAAGGTAGCGCTCACCGCACCTCTGAAGTAGTCTCCCAGAAGAACAAATGCGTGAGCTTTGGGCTCACGCATCGGGTAAGAGGGTAGCACGCTGGGAAATCAGGACAGAAAGGAATTCGGTTGCGGGGGCTGGACCCGTTCGTCGTCAAACGTTGTCACACCACCCAGTCTCGGGTTTACTGGATAGCGCTTCCAACCGACGAAAAGACGGTGTTGGCATTGGACCCAATTAGACGGATCGTGCCCACAACGATCACTAAAATGACGGCCAGCATCACTGCATATTCAGCAATGTCCTGACCGCGTTCATCTGACCACAGTTGACGTAGAACACTTCTCACGGGCTTCCCTCCTTGCGCATAAGCGCCTCCCGCTGCATCTGAGAACACATTCATCCTGCGGCCAACTTGCCGTGGAACGTCCTCAAATTGTACTGAGGCTACTATGGTAGATGGATGATCGCCTTCTGCCAATAGCCCCCTGTGGAAAACCTATGGCACGAAAGTGCCATACGGCTCAGGCTATCGTCTTGAGCGGTAGCGACTGATTGACCGCAAACAACGCCAATTCCAGCCTTGTGGAGACGCCCAGCTTATCAAAGATGTTACTGAGATGGTGTTTAACGGTGTCTTCGCTGATCTTAAAGTATTCCGCAATCTCTTTATTGGAATAACCGGCAACCACGGCGGATACGATTTCTATCTCTCGCGGCGTGAGACCGAATTTCTTTTGCCGCGCTTCTTCGCCAGAAGATTGCACCAGTGTTCTGAGGTATTGCACCAGATTCGAGACACTTTCGCGCCCCACCCAGTATTCTCCCGCCATGACGGTATGAATACTTTTCAGTAAGAGTTGGGTAGCAGAATCTTTCAATACCACGCCGCGGGCTCCCAACTGCAACGCCTCGACGATCTGATTTTTCTCGGCAGCGGCCGTGAGTAAAATGACGCGGACAGAATTCGTGGAACCAGAGCTCAATTCTCGCAACGCCTCCAATCCAGGATTGCGAGGCATCGCCAAATCCAACAGTAGGATATCGGGTTTAAGTTGGCGTGCCAGCTTAACCGCTTCGGCGCCATCGCTCGCTTCGCCGATTACTTTAAGATCGGCTTCTGCTTCCAACAGGCGGCGCAAACCATCCCGAAAAATTGGGTGGTCGTCGGCAATCACGATGCGAATGGGCTGCGATCTTCTGTTATCCATACGCTGCTTCCCGCTTGTGCGGAACCCGGATTTCCAGTCGGGATCCCCGGCCCGGATTTGATTCTATCGTGAGTTCGCCTTCAATTAAACGAATGCGCTCTCTGATCACTAATGGACCTTTACCCATCGCTTCAAGTTCAGCCTGCGAAAGACGGCCGGAGAAGGGGAAACCGCGCCCATCGTCTTCGATGACCAGATTCCATCTGGCATCAGCGGAACTGAATCGGACCAGCACCTGGCGGGCTCCGCTGTGCTTGCGCACGTTCACCAATGCCTCTTGGACGATGCGGGCAATCTCCCGGCATACCGGTTGAGGCATGTTCAGTTCGATCATCTCGGAGACGAAGCAGGCAGAAATTCCGGTTTCCCGTTGGAACCTCTCTACCGTGTCTTCCAAAAAACGCAGCAGTTTGCGGGAGTCCACGTCCAGCGATTTCATCTGCTGCATCAGTTCCCGTAACTTGAGAACTTCTTCACGAAGCAATCCCTGGATCCTTCCCAATTCGTCAGTTACCCCTCCAGACTGGCTGACCGATTGACGACGCAGCACATCCACTTGCATCTCCACAGCGATGAGTGACTGCACCGCGCCATCATGCAGCTCGCGAGCAAAACGCGCACGTTCCACCGCTCCTGCCCGCAATCGCAAACGGCGTAACAGGTAAACGTTGTAGAAAAGGAAACTGCCATTACACACTGGAACTGATGTTGTTTGGCCAGGCTGTCCAGTAATGTTGGAGAAATACTACGTAGCCTGGCGCCAGTTTTATCCAATGCCACAACTGTCGACGCTGAGGAAGCCTTGGCCGGACAAACATAAACAGTTTCCGCAGGACAATCGTACAAGTATGTCTCGTGATCGGAGGGGGATGATTCCAGCCAATGCAGAACAGGTGAGGCTTCGGCCTGGGACACAACTTTGCCTACATACACATGTTGGCTGCTGGTGTCCTGCGATGCCACCAAGGCATAGCTTGCACCGTACATAGTCAACAATTCTCCTACGATTTCCTGAAGCGTCCCAGTCAGGCCCGACTCGACTCGAGCTTTGCCGAGAATGCGTGCGATCACTGCTTTTTCTGCGCGCAGCTGCTTTTGTTGCTCGGCTAAGTATCCCAGGAGAAGTCCCATCACCAATAGGTAAGCCGAGCGCATGAAAAGCCGCTTAGGCTCGAAGTCGCCAACATCTATCTGGAGCAGGGGCAGATTACGCCGTAGAAGTACTCGATCCGCCCACTCAAGGAAGCCGGTATGAAAGATGAGGCTCTCGCCCCATAACAGGCAGACCGCGGCCGCAGCGGTTCCCACCGTTTCCCACAATCCCCAGCGATATGCGGCAGCTGCCAGAACAAACACAAAGAAAAGGAAGAATGGATTGCCTTGGCCGGTGGTGAAGGTGGAAATCAGCGCCGGCCAGACTACATCCGCGGCGTGAACCAGCAGGCGAAATGAAGCAGTGGATTGGTGCCGTATGCGCAACAACAACATGATTACGACACCGTGGACGATGTAAATGCCTAATAACCAATAAGCCCACGGGGAATAGCGGATTTCGCCTGGATCCATCCAGACCGCCACCAGGAATGAAATGGCTAGGAAGACGCGAGCGGTGGCTAGCCAACGTTCGATGCGGCGTATTTCACCGGGGCCAACGGGGGCTCGGAGTCGCCACAGGAATCGGTGTCGAAGCGGACGGAATGGCAATCGAGTGCGACCGCAGAACAGGGGTGTCGCCACGGATATTATTGTCATCCTAACCGAAGAGCAAGCCGAAACTTGCTCATGGCCCGACACACCGGGACGATCCCTTAACTGCTGCTGTCACCGGGTATTACGGAAGTAACGTTTCTTTGTCTAGTTTGGTGTCTAGAATTGCCGCACGGGTGTCCATGACGAAGCGTTCGCATATATGCATTCTGATTGCGTCTGGCTTGGTAGTTGCCCAATCCATCGCGTCATTGGTGTTGCGGAAGATGTTTGCGCTGACTGTGTTCAGCGACCTCACTCAATGCGCGCTCCTTCTTTGCGGCACCCTTTCGCTTCTGCCTAACGTGGCAGTTACGCGCGGCCGAACTCGTCTGTTCTGGGCCCTCATGACGTTGGGAGTGGCATTCTGGCTGGCGTACCAACTTCTCTGGACATATTTTGAAGTCATCCTGCGTCGAGATGTTCCGAACCCATTTGTCGGGGACGTAGTGCTCTTCCTGCACATCGTGCCCATGATGGCGGCCCTCGCGCTACAACCACACGTGGAGCAGGATGACCGCACCGCCCGTCTTGGATCACTTGACTTCGCGTTGCTCCTGATCTGGTGGCTGTACCTGTATCTATTTGCCGTCATCCCCTGGCAGTATGCCCACACCAATGAGACCACTTACGAGCATGCGCTCAACGTTCTCTATTTGACGGAGAAGATGGTATTCCTCGCCGGTCTGGCACTGGTTTGGACCCGAAGCAAAGGTGCGTGGAGGACAGTTTACGCGCATTGGTTCGGCGCCAGCCTGGTTTACGCCTTGAGTTCCTACGTGGCGAATTGGGGAATCGAAAGACACACCTACTACACCGGTAGTTTTTACGACGTGCCCCTGGTGGCTTCGATGGCGTGGGTTATTGGAGTGGGACTTCTGGCGCTTGATCTGTCACCCAAACAGATGCCCGCTCCGCTCTCCCCCGGCCACGGAGTGTGGGTGGCCCGGCTGGGAATGGTTGCGATCTTCTCTCTGCCCCTTTTCGCAGCATGGTCAGTATTCGATCCGAGCACACCTCCCGACGTGAGCACCTTCAGGCTCGTGGTCACACTGGCAACTATGCTGGTAATGGGAGCGATGGTTTTTATTAAGCAACACCTGCTCGATCGTGAACTCCTGCGATTACTGCGGACATCCCAGGAGTCATTTGAGAATCTTCGACGAGTCCAGGCACAGCTTCTGCAATCGGAGAAGCTTGCTTCCCTCGGACAACTGGTAGGCGGAGCGGCTCACGAACTCAACAATCCGCTCACCGCAATGCTGGGTTATGCGGATCTGCTGGTGGAGACACCGCTGCAAAATGAACAGCGAGTATTGGCAGAAAAGATCGCTCAGCAGGTACGCCGCACCAAGGGTTTGGTTTCCAGCCTGCTCAGCTTCGCGCAACAGGTACCGGCGGAAAAAGTCCTGCTGGATATGAATGCCCTGGCCCAGACCGCGGTCAAGCTATCTCAACCTCAACTGCGCGCCCGGAACGTTCAAGTTCACACGGAGCTGGCTCTTGACCTGCCGCAGATACTGGGCGACTCCAATCAACTTTTGCAGGTGTGCCTCCACATCACGAATAATGCGCTACAAGCCATGGCGCAAACTGGAGGTGTGCTCAGCGTGAGCACACGCCGTCATGATCAGTTTGTGCAGCTCGAGTTTTCCGATGATGGTCCTGGCGCGCAAGAACCTAACCGTGTGTTCGATCCCTTCTACACTACAAAGCCCATCGGTCAGGGGACCGGATTGGGATTGAGTGCGTGTTACGGAATCATTCAGGAACACAAGGGGAAAATCCTGTGTCAGAACGGACCCCAAGGCGGGGCCATCTTCCGCATCGAACTGCCGGCAGTAGTGAAGGAAGCGACTTGGGCCGAAGCGCCGTCGGAAGCTGGCGACGCTGAAGTACAGGCCAGCGCAACCCTGACTTTGCCTCCGACGCCTTGAAGGTCAATAATTGTCTACTACCTATCTCATCAAGGGCCTGTTCAGCGGTTACTGATGAAATGATTCCATAACAATGTCGGCTCCCACGCCCGAGTAGACTTTGGTGGTGCCAACCAACCAAAAGGCTCGGGAGAAAGGAGCAAGGCCCACCCCGTCGGGGTGGTTGTATGACTCAGAAACTGTATGAGCAAAGTGTGTGATTGTGTGATGAGTGTCAAGCAGCTTGGTACGAATTAAAATCTGAGGCACAACGAGACTCGGCAGCTAAGGTCGCATAACGTCTCTGGCGCGTTCCTGCCCGATAAAGGAGCATGGCTCCGGTACTGGCGATTGTATAGATGGTGGCGGCGTGGTTCTGAAAAGAACAACGGCCCGACCCCGATGGAGAGACTGTGTAAGGGTCGCCGACCGGGCCGAGCCGAGTTGAATTCACTGTGGAAAGATTACGCATGAAACCTAAGCAAGTGGAGGGAAACAAGAAAGCAAGCTGCCGCCCAACACCAAATAACTGGCACAAGATGAACCGCAAGCAACGGCGTGAGATGACGCGGAAAATCCAGAGCGAAGATCTCAGTTTGGAAGTCGTGCATCCCGACGCCGCAGGCATTGATATCGGCAACGAATCCCACTATGTGGCCGTGCCGCCGACACGGGACAGCCAACCCGTACGTCGCTTCGGATGTACTACGTCGGAACTGAAGGGGATAGCGGTCTGGCTGAAGCAATGTGCGATTCGGACCATAGCCCTGCAATCGACTGGGGTGTACTGGATCGCAGTCTACGACATTCTCGAAGAAGCTGGTTTGGAAGTGTATCTGGTGAATGCCAGGGAGACGAAGAACTTACCAGGGCGCAAAAGCGATGTGCAGGAGAGTCAATGGCTGATGAAGCTGCACACCTATGGTCTGTTGCGGAACTCGTTTCGGCCCTCGCAAGAAATCCGCACGATGCGGACCTATTGGCGGCAACGCAATGACCTGGTGCGGGCGGCGGGGCGGCATATTCAGCGAATGCAGAAGGCGCTCACGCAAATGAATATCCAGTTAGCCAATGTGTTAAGTGCTGTGAGCGGAATGACGGGGCCGGCGATCGTCAAAGCCATTCTGGCCGGCGAACGCGATCCCTATCGGGCTGGCGGCACTCCGGAATTGGCGGGTAAAGGCGAGCGAGGAAGAAATCGCACGCAGTCTGGAAGGCAACTGGCAGAACGATCTGCTGTTTGTGCTGCAGCAGGAGCAGGAAGGATATGAGTTTTGCCAGAAGCAGATAGCGGAATGCGATCAGCGGCTTCAGCAGTTTCTCCAACAGCTCGACGATCGAAGCCATGGCACCATTCTGCCGGAAGAAAAGCGCAAGGAACGGCTCAGAAAGAAAAAGAAGGGGAACGCGCCACAGTTCGACCTGCGTGCAGAACTATTTCGTATGACCGGAACGGACCTAACCCAAATCGACGGGATTGATGTCACCACGACCATGACGATTCTCAGTGAAGCGGGATGGGATATGAGCACATGGAAGACGGAACACCATTTTGTCTCCTGGCTGCGGCTATGTCCGGATAACAAGATCAGCGGGGACAGAATCATCGGGAAAGGGCGATTGCCGACCAACAATCGAGTTACCAATGCACTGAGGATGGCAGCTAGCACCTTACGTCTAAGCAATACCTATCTGGGAGCACAATTTCGCCGACTGCGAACTAAACTCGGGGCTCCCGTTGCCATTAAGGCTATGGCCGCCAAGTTGGCTCGATTGGTCTATCGCATGCTGCGCTACGGAATGCAATTCATCGACCGAGGAGCCGAGTTTTACGACGCGCAGCACCGCAAACTGCAAATTAACTACCTCAAGCGCAAAGCCGCCAATCTCGGATTCCAAATAATCGAAGCTCCGGCAGCATAGTTTCCGGCTGGCAGTGTAGTTTCTGGAGAGTTTCCGGATGGCAGTGTAGTTTCTGGAGAGCCGAACAATGATCATTATAGGAGCGGATTACCACCCGGGGTTTCAGCAAATTGCGTTTGTGGATACGGACACTGGGGAGCTGCAGGAACGGCGACTGGAGCACCGTGAGGAAGCGGAGACGTTCTACCGAGGTCTCGCGCAACCGGGGAGGACGGTGCGGGTGGGGATGGAAGCGAGTGGTCACGCTCGCTGGTTTGAACGGCTGCTCGCCGAACTGCATTTTGAGCTGTGGATCGGGGACGCCGCCGAGATCCGCACGAAGCGGGTGCGCAAGCAGAAGACGGATCGCCAGGATGCACAGCTGATTCTGCAGTTATTGCTGGAAGAGCGCTTTCCA
>WNGQ01008152.1_pt1 | contig 12713 bp, 11 predicted proteins | sample 5407661 | NCBI WGS metagenome assembly WNGQ01 (sample SAMN13153382, study PRJNA577476) | soil metagenome | isolation source: 60 cm soil or saprolite under Garry oak tree replicate 2 | place: USA:California | collected 2016-06-15
AGCGGCGTGTGTTTCGTTCATTGCTGCGGCTTGTAGTCCTCGCGCGATTGATTGGAGATTCTGATCAAGAACTCGGCGTCCTGGCGGTCGCGCTTGAGAAACTGCAAAAATTCCGCAGGCGTTCCTGGCGCCGGCAGCACGGCTTGCTTCTCGAGATACTCCGACGAATTTCGCCTCGCGATAGAGCGTCACGAACTCGGTATTGAGCCTGTCCACGATCGGCTGCGGCACTCCGCGGGGGGCGGCCAATCCCCACCAGCCGAACGGCGGAAAGTCGATGCCCGCCTCGGCGAGGGTCGGTATTTCGGGCACGAGAACCGAGCGGCGGGCGGCAGCGACCGCGAGGGGCTTGATCTTGCCCGTCCCCAAGAGCCCGAGAAAATTTCCGAGCCCCATCTTGGCGACTTGGAGTTCGCCGGCGACGAGAGCTTGCGCGATCGGCCCGCCCCCGCGGTAGGGAATACCGACGATGTTCACATTCCAGGTCTGGTTCATCCACTTCAAGAACATTTCGGGATTAGAGCCGGGCCCGAGCGTCCCGTAATTGAGCGCCGACGGATGCGCCTGCGCATAGGCTTTGAGCTCGGCTGCCGTATTGACGTTGAGCGAGCTGTTCACAAACAGCGCCTCGACCAGCAGATAAAGATTGGTGATCAGCGTGAAGTCCCGCTCCGGGTCGTAGGGCAGCTGGTTGAACAGCAGCGGATTGATCGACAGCGTGTTGTGGTAGACCAGACAAAGCGTATAGCCGTCCGGCGCCGCTTGCGCGCAGGCCTGCGCTCCGGGGATGCCGCTGGCGCCGCCTCTGTTCTCGATCACAAAAGGTTGGCCGAGGCGCGGCGCTAATTCGCTCGCGGTGGCGCGCATGATGACGTCGGTCACGCTGCCGGCCGCGATCGGCACGATCACCCGAATCGGACGCTCGGGATAGGTCTGGGCGTTGACCGCAAACGCCCAGACAGCCGACAGCGCCGCGATTGCGCCCACCGCAATGGCGCGCAACGGACGCGTCATGCGTCGGTCTTCCTCGCAAGCGCTGGACGTCGCGGACGCCTTCATTTGAGCTGGTCGGCGACCTTCTCGATGCCGGCCTTGACGCAGGCTTCGTCCTTGTCGCCGCCGGGAGCACCGGAGACGCCGGCCGCGCCGATCACCTCCTCGCCGATCATGATCGGCAGCGCGCCGCGGGCGGTGGTGAAGCCGGTGAGATACTGCGCGCCCATTTGCGGGTTTTTCTTCAGCCGCTCTTCCATCTCGCCCGACGGAATGCGGAATGTGCGCGCCGTGTAGGCCTTCTTGAAGCTGTTCTCCATGGTGTGCGGCCCGGTGCCGTCGCCGCGGATCTGGACCAGCACCTCGCCGTTGCGGCCGACGACGGTGGCCGACACGCGGTAGCCGTTCGCAGTGCAGGTGGCGATGGCGGTTTGCGCGATGGTGACCGCCATGGCCGCGGACAAATCCTTGCGGGCGAGCAATTGCGCGCTCGCGGGCGTGACCAATGCACAGGCCAGGCCGATCGCGGCCAGCCGATACGACACCACAGACATGACGAAGTCCTCCCTTGGTGGTCGAGACCGCTCTGATGTAGCTGGCGGTCTGCCAGGGAAAGCCTAGCGCATCTGCGGGCGTTTGTACGGGTCCGATATCGGTTTCCCGTCCGTGCTCCCGATGTGGTATTTGCGGGCGGCGGAAAGGAAAGGAGCGGCAGACGGATGAGCGCGCGGCGCGTCCTGGTCACCGGCGGCAGCGGCTTCCTCGGCTCGGCCCTGGTCAAGGCACTCGTGGGGGAGGGCGAGGCGGTGCGCGTGTTCGACGACAATTCCCGCGGAGCTTTGCGCCGGCTGCGGGAGGTCGAGCGCGACGTCGAATTCGTCAGCGGCGACGTCCGCGACGCGGCCGCGGTCGCTGCGGCCATGCGCGGCATCGACGAGGTGCATCACCTCGCCTTCGTCAACGGCACGGCAACGTTCTACAGCGCGCCCGATCTCGTGCTCGACGTCGGCGTCAAGGGCATCGTCAATGTCATCGACGGCTGCCGCCACCATGGCGTCGGACGCCTGATCCTCGCCTCGAGCTCGGAGGTCTACCAGTCGGCCCCGCGCGTGCCGACCGACGAGAGTGCTCCGCTCGTGGTTCCCGATCCGCACAACCCGCGCCTCTCCTATGGCGCCGGCAAGATCATCAGCGAGATGATGGTCATCAACCACGGCCGCAAGCATTTCGAACGCGTGTTGATCTTCCGCCCGCACAATGTCTACGGGCCCGACATGGGCTTCGATCACGTCATCCCGCAATTCGCCGTGCGCCTGAAGCGAGCGATGGAAAAACACGCAAGCGGCGCGGTTCCGTTCCCGATCCAGGGCAGCGGCGCCGAGACGCGCAGCTTCTGCCACGTCGACGATTTGGTGCAAGGCGTAATGGTCATGCGCGCGAAGGGCGAGCACCTCGGCATCTATCATGTCGGCACCGCGGAAGAGATCAGCATCGCCGATCTCGCCCGCCGCATGGCCAAGGTTGCGGGCCGCGAGATCGCGCTCGGTCCTTCGGCGGTGCGCGAGGGCAGCACGCTGCGCCGCTGCCCCGATATTTCGAAACTGGCCGCGCTCGGCTATTCGCCTCGCGTCCCGCTCGACGAAGGATTGCCGCCCACGCTCAAATGGTACTGGGCTCACGAGCGCATGGCGCCGGCGGCGTAAGCCGGGCGTGGCAGGAGATGGCATCGTTTCCCGCAAAAATCGCCCGTGCCGCCGGCAGTGGAGCCAGCGTTCCGGTTGAATGCTGTCAGGTCTGCGGCCATGCGCCACTGACCAAGGTGCTCTCGCTCGGCTACATGCCGCCGGTGAACCAGATGGTTGCAATCGGCGAGGTGCCGCGGCAGCAGCCTTGGTTCCCCACCGACCTCTTGCATTGCGCAGCGGCACCACCAAGCTGTTGCGCGACAATTTTGCCGAGCTCTATTCGGAAGCTTCGGCGATGCTCGGGCTTGCTCCGCGGGACCTCGTCGTCGATATCGGTTCGAATGACGGCACGCTGCTCTCGAACTTCAAGAACCACCGCATCCTCGGCATCGAGCCGACCGAGGTCGGCAAGATCGCCAACGGCCGCGGCATCCCGACCCTCATGCGCTACTTCGCCCCGGCGGTGGCAGCCGAGGTCAAGCGCGAGCACGGCCGCGCGCGCGTGGTGACGGCGGCGAATTGCTTCGCGCATATCGAGGACGTGCATTCCGTCGTCGAAGGCATTCTCGATCTCATCGGGCCCGACGGCGTGTTCATATCCGAATCGCACTACCTCATTGGTTTGCTCGATCGGCTGCAATACGACACCATCTATCATGAGCATCTGCGTTACTACTCGCTCAACAGCCTCGCCAATCTCTTGCAAATGCACGGCCTCGAAGTCTTTCACGCGCGGGCGATCCCGACCCACGGCGGATCGATTCGCGTCTATGCCGCCCAGCGCGGCGCGCGGCCGGTCAACGACAGCGTCGCCAAAATGCTCGCCGCCGAGGCGCGCGGCGAAGCGATGCTCGCGCGGCTGCAAGTCTTCCGCAACGACGTGATGCTGTCCAAGCTTCGGCTGCTGGCGATGATCCGCGACTTCAAGGAGAGGGGCGCGCGCATCTGCGGCATCAGCGCGCCCTCGCGCGCCTCGACCCTCGTCAACTATCTCGGCCTCGACGAGGCGATCATCGACTACGTCTGCGAGATCGCGGGCTCGCTCAAGATTGGCAAGTGCATGCCGGGGACGTCCATTCCGGTGGTCGAGGAAAGTCGGCTGTTCTCCGACCAACCCGATTGCGCCGTCATTTTCTCCTGGCACATTGCCGACGAGCTCGCGCCCAAGCTGCGCGCGCAGGGCTATCGCGGCAAGCTCCTGACGCCATTGCCGGTTCCACGCGAGCTTTGACGATGGCGCGGTGCGCGTGAGGCCTTTGTATTATGCCGAAGGCTGGGCTATCACTCGGCTCGCACGCGCGGACATCCGCCGGCGCCAACATTTTGGAGTCTTTGCGTGAATGTTGCCGGTGCCAAGCCGACTCTAGCAATGCCTGCGCGCCTCGATGCCGCCGATCTGACCATCGTCGGCGGCGCCGGCCATGTCGGCATTCCGCTCGTGCTGGCCTTCGCCGAAGCCGGGTATCGCGTCAACGTCCACGACGTCAATCGGGAAGCCCTTGAGACGCTGCGATCCGGCCGTCTGCCGTTCATCGAACACGGCGGCGAGGAGCTGCTGGTGACAGCGCTCAAGCGCAAGCGGCTCTTGTTCACATCCTCGCCGGCGGACATCTCACCAACGGGGCCCATCATCGTCACCATCGGCACGCCGATCGACGAGTTCCTCAATCCCGTGCGCGAGGTGGTGCAAGACTGCATCGATGGGCTGCTGCCGTATCTCGCCGACGGCCAACTCCTGGTGTTGCGCTCGACGGTGTTTCCCGGCACGACCGATTGGCTCGATGGCTATCTCCGGCAACGGAAGCGTGATCTCAAGGTCGCGTTCTGCCCGGAGCGCATGGTGCAAGGGCACGGCATCAAGGAGCTGAAGGAAACGCCGCAAATCATCAGCGGCACGACGCCTGCGGCCGAGGAGGAGGCGGCGAAGCTGTTTTCCGCCATCGCCCCCGAGCTGATCGTCGTGAAGCCGCGCGAGGCGGAATTCGTCAAGCTGTTCAGCAACGCCTACCGCTACATAGAGTTCGCAACCTCGAACCAGTTCTACCTGATCGCGAAGTCGGCGGGTCTCGATTACCGCCGGATCTACGACGCGATGCGACGCAACTATCCGCGCGCCCGCGGCATTCCGACCTCCGGCTTCGCGGCCGGCCCATGCCTGATGAAGGACACGATGCAACTCGCCGCCTTTGCCCAGAACCAGTTCAGCCTCGGCAACGCCGCCATGCTGGTCAACGAGGGCCTCGTGCTGCACGTGTGCGACGACCTTTGCCGGCGCTATGATCTCTCGCGGATGACCGTCGGGCTGCTCGGCATGGCGTTCAAGGCCGACATCGACGACACCCGCGCCTCGCTGAGCTACAAGTTCAAGAAAGCGCTCGCGAGTCTTGCCGAGGCGGTGCTCACCACCGACCCGTTCGTGACCACCGACCCCGAATTGCTGGCCCTCGACGAGGTGATCGAACGCAGCGATCTCCTCATTCTGTGCGCGCCGCATTCGGCCTATCGCGACCTCGATTTCGCCGGCAAGCCGGTCGTCGACGTGTGGGGATTTCTGAACAAGGCGAACGTGATCGCGTAGCGCCTCGCAACGCGGTGATCACTCGCTAATACGGCGTCTTGTCGATCTGCCCGTTGGAGCGCACGAACCAATGCTCGCTCGCAAACGGCTTGCCCGCGAGCCGCTCCGCCAGCCAGTCCGCGACCAGAATCGGCGGGAACGGTCCGAGATTGGCCGCCGGCACGTTGCCGACCGAATGGCGCGATTCCTGATAGACCACCATCTGTTTCGGTCCTTTGACCGTATTGATCAGCCGCTCGGAATGCTCGAGCGGGCTGAGCTCCTCGCACTCGCCGGCGACGACGAGATAGGGCGCGCGGATTTTGTCCGCATGGCCTTCCCAGGTGATGGTCTTGCGGAACTTGTCGAACTCGTCCTCGTCGGTGATGCCCGACATGTACATGAACCGCTTCTTGAAGGTGGGCGACGCCTCCTGGAAGATGGTGTGGCAGCCGGGTTCGTGGCACACCGACATGGCGGCGAAGGCGCGGATGCGCGGCTCATGGGCGGTGAGAATGGTGCCGAAGAAGGTGCCGAAGCTCGTGCCGGAGCATCCGATGCGCTCCGCATCGATCTCGCTGCGGTTGCTCAGCCAGTCGAGGAGCGGCTTGCCGGCCGCCATCCAGTTCTCCACGGAGAAGTACACTCCGATCATGGGCGCTTCGTATTGTCCCGGTCCGTCGATCGATAGCACCGCCATGCCGCGGTTGAGGAAGCGATCGCCGTAGAGCGCGACCTGGATTTCCTTGAAGCTGTCCATGCCCGGGATGGCGATCACCGCCGGGATGCGGCCGCCCTTGTAGCCGGGCGGCAAATGAAACCAGGCCGGGATCGCCTTGTCGCGAAACGGCACCCACACCGCCTCGACGTGATGATCCGCCAGCGCCGCGTATTTCGCGTAGCATTCGCGCTTCTTGTTGTTGTAGGCGATGTTGGTTTCGTTGTTTTGGTCGTAAGGCCACTGCGCCGCTCCCCAATGGACGGCCGCCATGAAGTAATTGTCGCGCGCGGTCACCCTGCGATCGGCCTCCTCGGCCGCTTTCGCCTTGGCCTCGCGCCGGCGCGCAACCGCCTCGAAGGCCGGGTCGATGTCCGCCATCTTCTTCACGCGCTCGCGGATGCCGGCGAAATCGGCGTTGGCCTCGTTGCCGCAGGGACCGCTGAGATAGAGCGAGCGCGGCTGATCCCAGTCGATGCCGTTGGCGCGGATGATGTTGTCGAGGAGCCAACGCTGCGCCTCGAAGCGGCGCACATGCGGCTCGCCGCGCTTGTCCAGAACCGGTAGCGGTGGGCGGATCACGTTCATCACATTCACCCTTGTTGTTGCATGTTGCGAGGGAGCCGCCGGCGCGCAATCACTCCGGCTTGCCGCCGACGGCTTTGAGGATCGGCGTCCAGCGCACGCGTTCGTCCTGAAAAACAGCCGCCGCTGTGTCGGGCCCGACGCCGCGCACGGGCTCGAAGCCGAGCCTGACGAGTTCGCTCTGGAACTCGCCGTCGGCTATCGCTTGCTGGGTGACCGCGTTGATGCGCGCGAGGATCGGTCCCGGCGTGCCGGCCGGAGCGAAGACGCCGAACGTGGTCTGCGCCACCATGCCCGGCAGCCCCGCTTCGATCGAGGTTGGAAGGTCGGGCGCTCCCCTGATGCGCGTTTGCGAATTCACCGACAGGATGCGGACCTTGCCGGCGCGATGGAGATCCAGAATCTGCGCGGTGGCGTTGGCCGAGAGCATCGGGATCTGCCCGCTGATCACGTCGGTGACGGCTTGGCCGATGCCCTTATAGGGCACCGCCACGATGTCGAGGCCGCCCGCCAGTTGCTTGAAATATTCACCCGCGATGTGGGTGATCGAGCCGATGCCGGCCGACCCATAGGACAGCTTGCCGGGATTGGCCTTGGCGTAGGCGATCAGCTCCGCAAGCGTGCGCACCGGCACCGACGGATTGACCACGATCGAAGTCGAGCTGTAGGCGAAGACCGTGACGGCGGAAAAATCCTTGACCGGATCATAGGGCGGATTGGCCATGACCGGCGTGACCAGGACGTGGGTGGTGGTGCTGCCGAGCAGAATGCTGTAGCCGTCGGGCGGTGAATGCGCGACATCGTTGGCCCCGATCGAACCGGCGCCGCCGCCGCGGTTGTCGATGACGATGGCGCCGAATTGCGGCTTGACCCGCTCCGCCCACACGCGGCCGATGACGTCGTGTACCGACGGGATGACGAGCCGCACCGGGCGGAGGGGATAACGGTCTTGGGCCGCCGCCGACGTCGATGCGCTCATCGCTGCCGCGAGCAATCCGATGACCAGCATGTCCGATCGCTTCACGGCGTTCCTCGTCTTATTGTTGGTGTTGCCTCGCGCCCGCGGCGCGGATGTTAGTGAATGTGGCGGGCGGTGCCAATAATCTGATGCCGGCGGCGCAGTGGTGGCGAGACGAACGCGAGTGGCTCAGCGACGCGGCCAATTATTCCGATCCCGCGATCCCGGCTTGCTGCACGACCTTGCCCCAGCGCACGGTCTCCGACTTGACGAAATCTTGCAACCCTTCGACCGACCGGTTTTCAAAGGGAAGCATGCCGAGTCTGAGAATCTCGGTCTCGATTTCCGGCAGCGCTAGAATATCGAGGAGCTCGGCATGGAGCTTTGCGACGATGTCGCGCGGCGTCTTGCCCGGCGCGACCAGCATGTGCCAGCCCGGCAATGCCCCGAACTCGGGTAGACCGGCCTCGGCGATCGGCGGAATGTCCGGGAACGCCGGGACGCGGGTCCTGGTGGTGACGCCGAGGGGACGAACCTTGCCGGCCTGCAACATTCCGACGGCGGGCGGAATATCGCAGAACATCAGCGGAATGTGCCCGGCAACGACGTCGTTCAAGGCGGGCGCGCTGCCTTTGTAGGGAACGTGCGTCATCGCGATGCCCGCGGTGCTCATCAAGAGTTCGGCGTAGAGATGATGCGGCACGCCCGGCCCGACCGATGCGAACGAGAGCTGCCCGGGCCTCGCCTTTGCGTATGCGATCAGCTCCAGCACCGAATGGACGGGAAGCGACGGATTGACGATCAATACGAACGGCACTCGAGCGAGGCCGGCGAGCGGAATGAAATCGGTGGTCGGGTCGTAGGGAAGCTTTTTGTAGAGCGTGACATTGACCGCCATCGTCGAGCTCGGCGCCATGAGCAACACGTATCCGTCGGGAGCGGCTTTGGCGACAGCGTTCGCGGCGATGATGGTGCCCGCGCCGGGCCGATTCTCGACCACGAAGGACTTGCCGAGCCGCTGCTCGAGCTTCTGGGCGAGCATGCGGGCGATGATGTCGGTGCTTCCGCCCGGGGTGAAGGGCACAACGATGGTGACGGCGCGCGCCGGGTAGTCTTGTGCCCACGCCAGCGGTGAAGCGAAAAGTCCCGCAACAGCGGCCGCGGTCAGACGCAAGAATCGACGCCGGCGGAACTCCATGGCGTTTCCCGTTCTAAGGACCGGCACGACGCCCAAGCGTGGGCGCTGGAGTTAGGTGCCGATGGCACCGAGAGTGCTGCTTCTGGAACGCGTTTGCGCCTGCCGACGGCACTTGCGCCGCCCGCTGCAACGAAGGGGACCTCGGCCTGTCCCGCTTGAAAGGGCGGCTCGCGGACAAGTTACACCAATCGGATGGGTCTGCGCAGGGGCCGCAGCGCTGATTTTTCGGCTCGTCGCGCAACCATCGCCGGCTTTTGGCGGCGACCCCTGCTTGCTAGACTTGGAGCAGCGATGAAGGCCGGCTGCTCGATCGCAGCGGGCCAAGGAACCACCAAGGAACCGATCAAGGAATCGATGTCCGATACACGATCCGAGTTGACCGTGTCGCTCTGGCGCGGCACGCAACAGGGGCGATACGAGACTTACAAGGTCCCCTGGCGCGAAAACCAAACCGTGCTTGATGTCGTGACGTTCGTTCAACGCCATCTCGACCCGACGCTGTCGTACCGCTTTGCCTGCCGCGTCGGGATGTGCGGCTCGTGCGCCATGACGGTGAACGGGCGGCCGCGCTGGACCTGCCGTACGCACGTGTCGAGCGTGGCCAAGGGCGGCCGCCTCGAGATCGGGCCGCTCGAGAATCTGCCCGTCATCAAGGATTTGGCCGCCGACATGCGTCCCTTCTTCGACAAGTGGCAGCGGGCGAAGGGCGAGTTCGTGCCGTCGCGGACGCGCAACGACGATATCGAACACATCAGGCCGGACAGCGCGGCGCGCATCGCCGCCGACGCCGCCATCGAATGCATCAATTGCGGGATATGCTATGCCGCCTGCGATACCGTGCGCTGGAATTCCGATTATCTCGGGCCGGCGGCGCTCAATCGTGCGTGGACGCTCGTGAACGACGTCCGCGACGGGGGAAACACCGCGCGTTTGCAGGCGGTCGCGGCCTCCGGCGGCTGCCACGCCTGCCACTCGCACCAGTCCTGCCAAGAGTTCTGTCCGCAGCGCCTCAATCCGACCGCCTCGATCGCGGGTCTCAAGCGCCGCACCATGTGGGCTCATCTCAAGGGCGAGATATGAACGTTCGCCTCTACGTCTGGCAGCGGCTGACCGCTGCGCTCATGGTGCCGCTGGTGCTGGTGCATGTCGTCGTCATCTTCTATGCGACCCGCAAAGGGATGGCCGCCGCCGATATTCTCGCGCGCACGCGCGGCAGCATCGCATGGGCCTCGTTTTACGGCGTCTTCGTCGTTGCCGTGGCCATCCATGCGGCGATCGGCGTGCGCAACGTGCTGACCGAATGGTCGCCGCTCGAGGATCGCAGCGCCAGCATATTTGCCGCCGCTTTCGGATTGCTGCTGCTGCTCCTCGGCGCGCGCGCGGTCGCCGCGGTGGTGCTGCCATGACGGCGCGGCGATTGACCCATCGCCTGAGCGTGCTTTGGATCGCGGCGCTGCTGCACCGGCTTTCCGGCCTGGCGCTTGCTATTTTCCTGCCGCTGCATTTCTTGACGCTCGGTCTCGCCATTCACGGCGAAGCGCCGCTCGAAAGCTTCTTGCGCTGGAGCGATCAGCCGCTGGTCAAGCTCGCCGAGAGCGGTCTCGTCTTCCTCCTCTTGGTGCACATGTTGGGAGGAGTGCGCCTGCTGGTGATCGAGAATCTTCCTTGGCGCGACGAACAGAAAGAGCTTGCGACGATCGCGGCCGGACTTTCGGCCGTTATCGCGTTCATCCTGCTGGCGCGCCTGTTCTGAGGATCCTATGACCCTCGAACGCCTCAAGACCGACATTTTGATTCTCGGCTCCGGCGGCGCCGGTCTGTTCGCGGCGCTGCACGCGCACAAGGCCAATCCCGATCTCGACGTCACCGTCGTCAGCAAGGGCTTGCTGGGGAAATGCGGCTGCACCCGCATGGTGCAGGGCGGCTACAACGTGGCGCTCAACCCGGGCGACTCGATCGAGCGCCATTTCATGGACACCATCGAGGGCGGCAAATGGCTGTCGCATCAGGAGTTGGCCTGGACGCTGGTGAGCACTGCGGTCGAGCGCGTGCGCGAGCTCGAGAACGAGATCGGCTGCTTCTTCGATCGCAATCCCGACGGCACGCTGCACGGCAAAGCCTTCGCCGGCCAGAGCTTCGACCGCACGGTGCACAAGGGCGATCTCACCGGCATCGAGATCATCAACCGGCTGATGGAGCAGGTTTGGGCGCGACCGATCCACCGCCTGGAAGAGCACCGCGCCGTGGCGCTCATTCCGGTGACGGATGGCGCGCTCGCCGGCGTGCTCATGATCGATATCCGCACCGGCGCGTTCCGCTTCGTCGCGGCGCAAGCGGTGCTGCTGGCGACCGGCGGCGGACCCACCATGTATCGCTACCACACCCCGTCGGGCGACAAGAGTATGGACGGGCTGGCGATGGCGTTGCGCGCGGGACTTGCATTGCGCGACATGGAGATGGTCCAGTTCCATCCGACCGGGCTGCTCGCCGGAGCGGACACGCGCATGACCGGCACGGTGCTCGAGGAAGGGCTGCGCGGCGCCGGCGGCCATCTCCTCAACGGCGCGATGCATCGCTTCATGGGCGACTATGACGCAAACCTCGAGCGCGCCACCCGCGACGTCGTCAGTCGCGCCATCTACGCGGAGATGAAGGCCGGGCGCACCAGCCCGCACGGCGGCGTCTACATCAAGATGAGCCATCTCGGGCCGGCCAAGGTAGCGAAGGAGTTCAAGGGCATGGTGGATCGCTGCCGCGACTGCGGCTTCGATCTCGCCGGCGGCCTCGTCGAGGTGGTGCCCACCGCGCACTACTTCATGGGCGGCGTCATCTGTCGGGTGGATACCGCGACCGATTGGCCGGGGCTGTTCGTCGCCGGCGAGGACGCGAGCGGCATGCACGGCGCCAACCGGCTGGGTGGCAACGGCGTCGCCAATTCGACGGTGTTCGGCGGCATCGCCGGCGACGTGATGCCGCGGTGGATCGCCGCCAATCCGGGCCACCGCGCGCCGGACGAGCACGTGCTGGAGGCGGAACTTGAGCGCGCGCTCCACCCGTTCACGCGCAAAGGCGGCAATTTGAACGATCTGCGCGAACGGCTGCTCGATACCATGTGGGACGAGGTCGGCGTCGTGCGCGACCGCGCGGGCCTCGACCGCGGCATCGCGGCGCTCGACGCCATCGAGGCCGAACTGTTGGCGACGGGCCTTGCGGATGACGGCCGCGCCTTCAATATGACCTGGCATGATTGGCTCAACCTGCGCTCGCTCACCGAGGCCAGCCGGGTGATTGCGCTCGCGGCCCGCAAGCGCGAGAATTCGCGCGGCGCGCACTTCCGCTCCGATTTTCCGGAGCCGGGCGACTTGCCGAGTTCGCGCTTCACGGTCGCGCGGCAAACGGCCGGTGGTCTCGAAATCACCGACGAGCCGGTTCGCTTCACCCACGTGAAGCCGGGCGAGACGCTGCTGCCGAACAAGTTCGCGGCCGAGTAAAGCGAGGCCACCATGATTTCTATCTCGAGTGTTCAGCGCACCGCCGAGGAGCTGATGGCCAAGGCGGCGATCGAGATTCCCGACGACTATCTCGCCGGCTTGCGCAAATGCGCCGATACCGAGAAAGGCGATCTATCCGCCTTCGTCATCAAGGCGATGCTGGAGAATTACGACGCCGCCAAGGAGGACCGCCGCGCCATGTGCGGCGACACCGGCCTGCCGCGCTGGTACGTCAAGATCGGCAACGAGGCGAGGATCGAGGGCGGCCCGGTCGCGCTGGAGGCCGCCTTGCGGCGCGCCACCGCGCGCGCCACCGCCGACGTGCCGCTACGTCCCAACCGTGTGCATCCGCTCTGGCGCACCGATCACAACAACAATGTCGGCATCGGCGCGCCGGAGATCGAATACGCGTTCCATCCCGACGCCGATTGGATCGAGCTCACCACCGTGCACAAAGGCGGCCTGTTCGGCTCCGACTATCGCATGCTGTTTCCAGGCGACGGCATCGATGGCATCAAGCGGTTCTAT
>WNGQ01006439.1_pt1 | contig 12712 bp, 8 predicted proteins | sample 5407661 | NCBI WGS metagenome assembly WNGQ01 (sample SAMN13153382, study PRJNA577476) | soil metagenome | isolation source: 60 cm soil or saprolite under Garry oak tree replicate 2 | place: USA:California | collected 2016-06-15
GCGCAAATGTGGACCGACAACGGGAATATCGGTAGTTACGCTTACACCGGACCGGGAATGCCTCCCGTGAAAATCCGGGCCTGGGTCAACGAGGTGCAATCCCGGCTTCCGGACGGGGCAAACCAGCCTCCGGTCGTGACGCTGACCAATCCCATTCCGGCCGCGCCCGCGGCACCGACCGGGGCGACCGTGCAGATCACAGTCAAATGGCGCCTGCCCGAAGAGGCGACGCAGAACCTCCCGGCGCACAGCCACACGGTGATCGCCTACGTCTATCCGAGCCCGACCTGAACGATGCGCCCCTCCCGACATCTTGTTTCCGAGCGCGGCTTCAGCATGGTGGAGCTGCTGGTGGCCATGCTGATCGGGCTCATCGGCATGATCATCATCTTCCAGGTCTTCGAAGTATCCGAGAGCATCAAGCGCTCCACGACGAGCGGCGGCGATGCCCAGCAGAACGGGGTGATCGCGCTCTATTCCATGGAGCGCGATTTCAAGAATGCGGGAATGGGATTCAACGACACCGGCTTCGTCGGCTGCAATATCGTCGGATACGACAACAAGCGCGCGACTCCGAATTTTCCGCCGGCCGGAGTCACCATGAAGCTCGCTCCGGTGTTCATCACCTCCGGGGCCGCAACCACGGCACCGGATCAGATCAGCGTGCTGTACGGCTCGCAGCCCCAGGCCGGGGGCAGCGTTCCCCTTTCCACGGACATGACGACCCCCATCGATGATCTGTTCGTCACCAACCCGTTCGGGTACAGCACCGGCGACCTGCTCGTCCTGGCCGAGCCCGCGACGGCGAAAAATTGCTCCATCATGGAAGTGACCAAGAAAAACGCGAACCAGATCACTCACGACCTCACCGCCTACGCCGGCCACAACCCGAGATTCAACCCAGCCGGAGGGCTGGGCGTGGTCTATCAAGGGGCCAGCACGGCCAACGTGTCGCGCGTATTCAACCTGGGCAACCTTTACGCCGTGCCCCCGGGCGGAACCGCGCCCATCTATCTGCCCGTCTACAACTTCTACGCCATTGCAAACGGCAGCTTGACGGTGACGTCCCAATTCCAGATCGACAACGGCCAACCGGCAGTTACCTCGGTCGCCGACAACATCGTCCACATGCGCGCCCTCTACGGGCTGGATGACGGAATCAACGACGGCGTGACCGTGACGTATAACGTCGGCCTCGCAAAAAAAGGAGACGGCATCGTCGACCGCTACGTGGACGCGGCCACCTTCAACGCATTGTTGGCCGCGGCGCCCCCGCCCGCGCCCACGCCCTGGGCCAACCTCATCGCCGTGCGCATCGCCGTGGTCTCGCGCAGCGCGCTGCCCGAGAAGCCCTCCTCGGGGAAGCTCAGCGATCCGTGCGACGCGACTCCAATCACCGCCGAGCCGCAGTGGACAGGCTCTCCGTGGGCGGCTTCGCTCGGGTACAAGACGCGACTCGATGTCAGTACGAGCGTCGCCGCTCCGGATAGCTGGACTTGCTACCGGTATCGGGTGTTCGAGACCACGATTCCCTTGCGCAACTGGATATGGAAGTCGAGCTGACATGAAAAGTTCCATTTCGTTCTCCAAGCGTGCGCGGGCGAGCGCGCCGCTGCGCGCCCGTCAAGGCGGCACGATCCTGATCATCGCGCTCATCGTGCTCGTTGCCATGACACTCGCCGGCATCGCGACGATGCGCTCGGTAGATACCGCGACCATCACGGCCGGCAACATCGGGCTGCGGCAGGCTTCGGTCAATGCGGCCGACCAGGGAATCCAGGCCGGGGTCGCCTGGCTCACCGCGAATCTCGGCCCGACTCTGATCAACGACAACCACCAGCCCGGAACGGCTTCGATCGGTTACTTTTCCAGCGTCCCCGCGAACGACCCCGACTGGTACGATCCGCTCAACTGGAGCGAGGCGGGGCAGTTGAACAACGGCAACCCCGACGCCGGCGGCAACGTGGTGTTCTTCCTCATCCACCGCTTGTGCCCGCTGCCCAATGTCGACACCAGCGCCCCAGGCAACCTCTGCGCCTCGACGCTGTCCACGGCGACACTGATCGGGCAAGGCTCCGACCAGACTCGGCCGACGGACTCCCATACCACGTTGCCGGCCACCCACTACCGCGTCACGGCGAAGGCCGTGGGACCGCGCAACTCGATTTCCATCGTTCAATCCTTGGTGAAGGCGTTCAACTAGAGCGCGCCCGCCTGAGAGGGAGCAAAGCCATGAAACGCAACCACGTCGTTCTGATCAAGCGCCTCCTCGCCTACGGACTCGCCGCCAATCTGGCGGCGCAGCCGGCGTTTGCCCAGGTCACGATTTCCCAGTTGCCGCTCGCCTCTGCAGGCGGCAATAACATCGTGCCGAATCTTCTTTTCACGCTCGACAACTCGGGGAGCATGGCCTGGCAGTTCGTTCCCGACTACGTCGACCCGGGAACCGTTTTCGCGGTCACGGGCAACAACAGTTCCCCGAACAACCCCTGCATGACCCCCAGCACTGGAAACAATGCCAACACTGGAAACAGTATCTGCGTGGAAGGCGACCCGCCGTACTCCGCGGGCGGCGAATTTGCAATGAACGGCGTCGGGTACGATCCGAACTTCACCTACCTCGCCGGCATCGACTCGAACGGCCAGCCGCACATCAATCCGCCGAGCGGGACCCTCACGCCCACCACGACCCCGAAGGACGCCTACACGGCCTCCTCAGGCACGATCGACGTCACGTCCCAGATACCGGACAGGAAGTATTGCAATTCGAACGGCGTGTGCATGCGCAACGGGCAGACCGACGCCTCGCCCCCCGCCACGCTGACCGCCAATACCCTCGTCTCGGGCACAGACGACGTCGGCCACACCATGTCCGCGGGCCAGTTTCCTTACCGCACGAACAAATCCAATGCGAGCTTCAATATAGTGTCCGGTGCTCAGACGATGGTGTTCGGTCTTCCCGAGATGATGCCCATCGGAAGCTTCACGCGATCCGGGAGCACGGTGACGGCGGCCACGGTCGAAGCGCACGGTCTGACCACCTCCGACAAGGTGTTCGTCACCAGCGGCACCGGGGGCCTGAGCGTCACCTGTGTTGCCGTGAACTCGACCGCCAATGCCAACACCTTCACCTATACATCGGGAAGTTCGGGCACGATAGCCGCGACGAGCGCTTCCTACCGCAGATGCGATACGGGAAATTTCTCCCGGGCGAGCGGCACGGTCACAGTCAACACCGCTGCCGCCCACGGACTGGTCAGCAGCGACGTCATCACGACCTCCATTCCCACCGCCACCGCGATGAATGCGACCAGCGTGACCGTGACCGTCGTTACCGCAACGCAGTTCACTTACGGCGTCGGCGGGGGGGGCACGAGCGCTTCCACCGCGGGGTTCTGGGTGCGCAACGGACTCTATAACGTCGCGAGCAGCGTCAACGGCCCCGCCCTCGCCTACCGCATCGTCCCGGTCGAGCACTGCACCGACGCTGCCCTGACCGATTGCATCGAGGTGGATCCGAACGCCGCGCCGCCCGCCAACGTGGTGCCCGCCGATCATCCGTTCCCGGCGTACGTGCGCTTCTGCCGTACGCAGGAGGAAGCCCTCGCCCACGGCGCAGTCACCTTCATCGCGACCGTGCCGCAGACCAACCGGTGCCAGCTGAAATACCTCAATGTGACGGGGCTGCAGACCTACCAGTTTCCGCGTTACGGGTGGTTCATCCGCGACACCATCAAATCCACCGTCACCTCTTATGGCGGGCGGCCCAACCGGGTCGAGTGCGCGGCGCCGCCGTCCTGCACCTACACCGAAGAGATCCAGAATTACGCGAAGTGGTACGCCTACTACCGCACGCGCATGCAGATGATGAAAACCTCGGTGGGAATTTCGTTTCGCGGTTTCATCTCCAATCCGACCGGCACGCCCCCCAAGCCCGACAGCCTGCGCGTGGGCTTGATCACGATTCTCGCCGCCTCCAGCGGCAGCGTAGACCCGACCCAGTACCTGAGAGTCGACAATTTCAACACGACGCAGGGGAACAACTTCTACACCAAGTTCTACCAGCAGGCTCCCAGCCTCTTCACGCCCCTGCGCGAGGCGCTTTCGCGCGCCGGATGGATTTTTGCTGGCAAGCTCGGTACGGGGCTGACGGCGGGGATTCCGGCGGCCGACGACCCGGTACAGTCGTCGTGCCAGAAAAACTATTCGCTCCTCACCACGGACGGTTTCTGGAACAGCAACGCGGGGCAGGACATCGCCGGCGCCGCGATGGGAAACTGGGACAATATCGACAATAACCTCTACACGCCCGCCGGGGTCAATCCCGCTTACACGGATCCGGTATCGAGCCGCGCCACCGGCACCTACGACGGAAACATCCTGCCGGGCACCGTGGCCGGGGCGACTCCCGGCGGCTCCGGTACGCTCGCCGACGTGGCCTTGTACTACTACATGACCGACCTGCGCGGAGGGGTCGACCGGAACAACAAGTCAACCGGGCCCGCGACCAGCCCCAATACCACGCCCCCGAACGGCGACGTGTCCGCGAACAACGTCCCGAGCAAGGCGGGGAACAAGGACTTCGCACAACACCAGCACATGGTCACCTTCACCCTGGGCCTCGCCGACGGGTTGATGCTCTACGATCCCAACTACGAGACGGCACCCGGGGATTTCGCGAACATCAAGAGCGGCGTGGCCAACGTCTGCTTCTGGGCCGCGGGCACGTGCAACTGGCCGTCGCCACAACAGGACAAGCAGAGCGCGCTCGACGATCTGTGGCATGCCGCCGTAAACGGGCGCGGGACCTACTTCCTCGCGCTGAACCCGCGCACGCTCGCGAACGCGATCCAGAACGCATTGAGCAACATCGCGGGGCGAAACGCGTCCGCGGCGGCTGCGGCCACTTCGAGCCCGAACATCACGCCCAAGGACAATTTCGCGTTCAGCACCACCTATCAGACCAACACCTGGTCCGGGGTCGTCAAGGCGCAGCGGCTCGACGCCACCACTGGCGCGGTGCTGACCGACGCTCAGGGCAGGCCGATCATCCTGTGGCAAGCCGACAAGCAGCTCCTCACCCAGGTGAGCGCGAGCAGCGATTCGCGCAACATCTGGATGCTCGACACCACCGCGCCGACGAAGCTCAAGCCGTTCCAGTTCGCGAGCATGACGCTCGCCGAGCAGGCCTTTTTCATGAACAAGTGCCCCACGATGACCCAGTGCGCACTGCTGACCACAACCCAGAGGACCCTGCTCGTCAACCCCGGCCCCGCGCTCGTCGGGTTCCTGCGCGGGCAGACCGGCAACGAGGCGGTGCTCTTCCGCGACCGGATCGAGACCGATCCGGTGACCAACATGACCCAGCAAACCGTGCTCGGCGACATCGTCGATGCGACGCCCGCATACATCCGGGTTCCGCTGTTCAACTATACCGACACGGGCTACAGCAGCTTCAAAGACGCAAACAAAAACCGCCCCGGGGCGCTCTACGCCGCGGCAAACGACGGATACCTGCACTCCTTCGACAACACCGTGGATCCCAACGGGGACCCGGTGGCCACGGCGGGAACGGAAAACTGGGCCTACATGCCGAAGTTCGTCATGCCCGGCATCTACCAGATTGCGGATTCGGCCTACGCGAATGCGCACCGCTTCATGCTCGACGGGAGCCCGGAGATCGGCGACGTGTTCGACGCCACGGCTTCGGTCTGGAAGACCATCGTAGTCGGCGGCGCCAACGGCGGCGCCCGCGGCTTCTATGCCCTCGACATCACCGATCCTAAGAATCCGAAGGGCCTGTGGGAGTTCTGCTCCGACTCGACGCTGTGCCCGGCGGTCGGCACGGTCAGCCACAGCGACACCGATCTGGGCTTCACCTACGGCAATCCCGTGATCGGCAAGCGCGCATTCGACGGGAAATGGGTCGTCGTCCTGACCTCCGGTCTGAACAACGTCAGCCCAGGGACCGGCGTGGGTTTCTTCTACGTGCTCGATGCAATCACCGGACAGGTGCTGGACAAGGTCAGCACCGGAGTGGGCACCACGGTCACGCCGTCGGGCTTGATGAAGCAAGGCGGCTATTTCAAGGCCGGATTGGTCGATGCCAAGATGGACTTCGTGTACGGCGGTGATCTGCAAGGTAACGTCTGGCGGATCGACATGTCGACTTCGCCGCCGGCGCTGATGCACATGGCCACGCTGAAGGACGGCGCAGGCAATCCGCAGCCGATCAGCGTGCGGCCGGTGGTGACCGTTCTCAACAACAACCGCGTCTACTACGTCGGGACCGGGCGTTATCTCGCCTCTACCGATCCGTCGGACACCTCGCAGCAGTCCATTTACGGATTCAAGGACAAGGACGCCGACTACGGGACGAACATCCGCACGGCGAACCTGGTGAGGCAGACGCTCACCGCGGGATCGACGAGAACGATCACGAACAATACCGTCAACTGGAGCACCCAGGACGGTTTCTTCATCGACCTCAATCCGGGAGGACTCGACAGCCCCGGCGAGCGCATCGTGCTCGACCCGCGCCTCGAGCTCGGGACACTGATATTCGCGAGCAATGTTCCTATCGTTGGGGGGTGCATACCCGGTGGAGACTCCTTCGTCTACAACCTTGATTTCAGCTCCGGAAGCTACGTTCCGGGAGCCTCGGGCAATATCGCCGCAGTGAGGCAAGGGGCATTCCTGGTCGGGTTCACGCCCATACAAACGATCGACGGGTCGATCCGTACGGTCAACACGGATTCTTCCGGCGGCCTGGGGACAGGCAGCGTCAACGTCAATAAGAACCCCAAGGGGATATCGCGCTTCTCCTACCGCGAGCGCTGAGCAGCGACTCCCGCGCCGGACGCCGAAAAGCGCTCAGCGCGGCGCGGCGCGCAAAGCGAGCTCGCGTGGCAGGGTGAACACCACGCTCTCGTCCACGCCTTCGAGCTGGCGCACGCTTCCCGCGCCGAGCGTCTTGAGCCGCGCGATCAGCTCGTTCACCAGCACTTCCGGAGCGGAGGCTCCGGCCGTCACGCCGACCCGGCGCTTCCCCGCGACCCACTCGGCCTTCAGCTGCGCGGCGCTGTCCACCATGTAGGCCTCGATGCCGCGGCTTCGAGCGACCTCGCGCAGCCGGTTGGAATTCGAGCTGTTGGGCGAGCCGACCACGATCACGACATCGCATTGCGGCGCCATGATCTTGACAGCGTCTTGCCGATTTTGCGTCGCGTAGCAGATGTCGTCCCTCTTCGGACCCGTGATCGCGGGAAAGCGCGCTTTCAGCGCTTCCACGATCGCGGCGGCGTCATCGACCGAGAGCGTCGTCTGCGTCACGTAGGAAAGCTTTCCCGGGTCGCGCACTTGCAGGTTCGCGACGTCCGCCGCCGTTTCCACGAGGACCATGCCCTCGGCGGCCTGGCCCATCGTCCCCTCGACCTCCGGATGGCCGCGGTGGCCGATCATGACGATTTCGCGGCCCGCCGCGCGCATCTTCGCGACCTCGACGTGCACCTTGGTGACGAGCGGACAGGTCGCGTCGAACACGCGCAGACCCCGCGCCTCGGCCTCGCCGCGCACCGCCTTCGAGACGCCGTGGGCGCTGAAGATCACCGTGCTGCCCGCGGGAACCTCGCCGAGCGCCTCGACGAACACGGCGCCTTTGCTCTTCAGGTCCTCCACGACGTATCTGTTGTGCACGACCTCGTGGCGCACGTAGATCGGCGCGCCGTGGATCGCGAGCGCGCGCTCGACGATGCTGATCGCGCGCTCGACACCTGCGCAAAAGCCGCGTGGGTTGGCGAGCAGTACTTCCATGCGACGTATTCTAGGGCTTTTGCGCGGCGCCGGCCGAACGCAGCCCGTCGAGGATCAGCAGTGCCGCGCCCACCGTGATCGCCGAATCGGCGAGATTGAAGGCCCAGAAATGCCAGCCGAAGGCGTGAAAGTCGAGAAAATCCACGACGTGGCCTAGGGCGATCCGATCCCAGAGATTGCCGAGCGCTCCGCCGAGTACCAGGGCAAGTCCCACCGAGAAAAGGCGCTCGCTCGAATGCCTGACGAGGAGGAACACGATGGCGGCGGTCGCAGCGACGGCGATCCCGATGAACAGCGCCCTTTGCCACCCGCCCGCGTCGGCGAGAAAGCTGAACGCCGCGCCGCGGTTGTGCGCGAGCACCAGGTTGAAGAACGGCGCGATCTCGCGCACCTCGCCGTAGCGCAGGCTAGCACTGATCGCGTACTTGCTCGCCTGGTCCGCCAGCGCGAGCAGCGCGGCGAGCGCGAGCCACGGGGCGATGCGTTTCAGGCTCGCCGGGATCATGCGAATTGCCGGGGCTCGCCGGAACCGTAAAGGTTTCGCACGCAGCGCCCGCAGATCCCGGGGTGGTCCGGGTCGGCGCCCACGTCCGCGCGCCAGTGCCAGCAGCGCTCGCATTTCGGGTGCGGGCTCGGCAAAGTATGAATCGCTTCATCGGCTTCGCTTGCAGCCCGGGCCACCGTCGCGCGCGAGGTGATGAGCACGAAGCGCAGATCGTCGCCCAGGCCTTTCAGCAGTTTCAGCTTCTCGCCGCTCGCGACGATCTCGACTTCGGCCTGCAGCGAGGAGCCTATCCTCCCCGCGGCGCGGTGATTCTCGAGGAGTTTCTGCACCTCCGAACGGATCTGGCGCAGGGCCCGCCATTTCCCGAGCAGCGCTTCCGCCCCGGAAACTTCGGGAAGCCGATAGTAGGTGTGCACGAAGACGGTGTCATCGCCCGGTTGAAACAACGTCCAGGCTTCCTCGGCCGTGAAGCTCAGAACAGGTGCTATCAGCCGCAATACGCTTTGCGTGATGTGGTAAAGAGCATTTTGCGCCGAGCGGCGCGCGGGCGAATCCTTCCCGCAAGTGTACAGCCGATCCTTGAGAACATCCAGATAGAACGCGCTGAGCTCCTCGGAGCAGAAATTCTGGAGCTTCGCCGCTGCCGGGTGAAATTCATAGCTATCGTAGTCCTCGAGGACGCTTTTCTGCAGTTCGTGCGTCTGCGCCACGGCATAGCGGTCGATCTCCACCCAGTCCCCCACCGGCATTGCATTTCGCTTGGGATCGAAATCTGAAATGTTCGCGAGCAGAAACCTCAGCGTGTTGCGAATGCGGCGGTAGGACTCGACCACTCCCTTCAGGATCTCGTCGGAGATGAAAAGCTCGCCCGAGTAGTCGGTCGCCGCCACCCACAGGCGCAGGATCTCCGCGCCCAGCGTCTCGGAGACCTTCCGCGGAGCGATGACGTTGCCGAGCGACTTCGACATCTTGCGGCCTTCGCCGTCGACGACGAACCCATGCGTGAGCAGCGCATCGTAAGGCGCCCGGCCGTTCAACATGCACGACACGAGGAGCGAGGAATGGAACCAGCCGCGATGCTGATCCGAGCCCTCCAGGTAGAGGTCCGCCGGAAATTTCAGCTCCTTTGCGTGCGATCCTTTCAACACTGTCTGGTGCGTCGAGCCCGAATCGAACCAGACATCGAGCGTGTCCTTCACCTTTTCGTACTGCGCGGACTCGGGGCCGAGCAATTCCCTTGCATCGATGCGCTGCCAAGCTTCGATGCCGCCCTGCTCCACTTGCTTCGCAACGGCCTCGAGTAGTTCCAGGGTTCGCGGGTGGAGGGCTCCGGTCTCCCTGTGAATGAAGAACGGCATCGGCACGCCCCACTGGCGCTGGCGCGACAGCGTCCAGTCGGGACGATTGGCGATCATGCCGTGCAGGCGCGCCTGGCCCCAGGAGGGATAGAAGCGGGTCGCCTCCACCCCTCGCAGCGCGATGGCGCGCAGGGTCTCCGCGGGTTTTTTGCCCTTGTATCCGGGCACGTCGTCCATGCCCGCGAACCACTGGGTCGTGGCGCGGTAGATGATCGGAGTCCTGTGGCGCCAGCAGTGCATGTAGCTGTGCTGGTGCTTTTCCGAATGAAACAGGGCGCCTGCTTCGCGGATCTTCTCGACGATCCTGGAGTTCGCCGTCCAGATGTCCAGTCCGCCGAAAAACGGCAGCGAAGAAGCGTATTTCCCGTCGCCCAGCACCGGGGTGAGGATCTCCTCGTCCTTCATCCCATAGCGGCGGCAGGAAATGAAGTCGTCGACGCCGTAGGCCGGAGCGCTGTGGACGATGCCGGTGCCCTGCTCCAGGGTCACGTACTCGCCGAGGTAGACGGGCGAAAGTCTTTCGTAGAAAGGGTGCCTGAAGTTGATCAGCTCAAGAGCCTTTCCGGGAGCACTATGATCGAACGCGCTCGATTGAGCCGTCCGCTTCAGCCCGAAGCGCGATAGACAAGCTTCCTTGAGATCATTTGCGAGTATCAAACTGCCCTTCTCGGTTTCGACGAGCGAATACAGGTAGTCCGGGTGCACATTCAACGCCTGGTTGGCGGGAATCGTCCAAGGTGTCGTCGTCCAGATCACCGCATAGACCGGCCCTTTTGGCAGTTCATCGAGCGCGAATGCGCGCGCCAGTTTTCCGCGTTGATCGTCGGCGAGCGGAAACCCCACGTCGACCGCAAAATCGATGCGGTCCATGTACTCGACCTCGGCCTCGGCGAGCGCCGAGCCGCAATCGAAGCACCAGTTCACCGGTTTCAGGCCGCGATAGATATAACCTTTCTCCAGCAGCTTGCCGAGCGTGCGCATCTCGTCCGCCTCGCTCCTGAACGCCATCGTGGTGTAGAAGTTGTTCCAGTCCCCGAGTACGCCCAGGCGCTGGAAGTCCTTTTTTTGTCGCTCGATCTGCTCAGTCGCATACGCGCGGGCGAGGCTCAGGGTCTTTTCCACCGGGATGTTCTTCCCGTAGGTCTTTTCGATCTGCACCTCGATCGGCATGCCGTGGCAGTCCCAGCCGGGGACGTAGACCGCGTCGAAGCCCGACATGTTGCGCGACTTCACGACGAAGTCCTTGAGGATCTTGTTGACCGCTTGGCCGATGTGGATGTCGCCGTTCGCGTACGGCGGCCCGTCGTGCAGCACGAACTTCGGCCTTCCTCGGCTCGCCTCGCGAATCTTTTGGTAGATTTTTTTCTCCTGCCATTCCCTGACCCACTGCGGCTCGCGCTTGGCAAGATCGCCGCGCATGGGAAAGGGCGTATCCGGAAGGTTCAGCGTTTTCTTGTAGTCGGTCTTGTTCTCAGGCATTGCGGTAATCCATGAGAAAGCTCTTGGCGGCTTCGCAGTCGCGCGCGATCTGGGTCTTCAAGGTCTCGAGGTCGGGATATTTCTCCTCGTCGCGGATCTTGTGCAGGAACTCGACGCGCAGGTGCGCGGCGTAGAGATCCCCTGAGAAATCGAACAAATGCACCTCCAGCACCGCGCGCCCGCTCGCCGTGATGGTGGGCCGGACGCCGAGTGCACCTTCACCGCGTAGATGCCGGTGAGCGGGGGGCGATTGTGCTTGAGCTGCACGTTGGCCGTGGCGAAGCCCAGCTCCCGCCCGAGCTTTCGTCCGTGGATCACGCGCCCGCTGATGCTGTAGGTCCGCGCGAGCAGCGTCTCGGCCGCGACGAGGTCGCCCGCGGCGAGAGCGGCGCGCACGGCCGAGCTGGATACCCGCGAGCCCGCGTGCATCACCGTCGGCATGTTTTCGACCTCGTATCCGTGGCGCTCGCCAAGCTTCTTGAGCAAGGCGAGATCGCCCGCGCGCTTCGCTCCGAAACGAAAGTCATCGCCGATCAGAAGCCAGCGCGCCCTGAGCCGTTTCGCGAGCACCTGCTCGACGAAAGCTTCCGGCGCGAGCGCCGCGAACGAGCGGCTGAAACGCTGAACGTGCACGCGCTCCACCCCGTGCGCCGCGAGCAACTCGAGTTTTTCGCGCAGCGAGGTCAGGCGCGTGGGCGCCGCCTGCGGCGCGAAGAACTCGCGCGGATGCGGCTCGAACGTGAGCACACAGCTCGTCAGGCCGCGCTTGCGTGCCCCGGCGCGGAGGCACTGCAGCATCGTCTGGTGTCCGCGATGGATGCCGTCGAAATTGCCGACGGTCAGCGCAACCGCAGGCAGCACCGCATCGGAACTGCCGTGGGTAAGCAGCATGAAGCGCCAGGAATAAACGCAAAGTTTTGAATTATAGCGGCTTTTGACGGACTGGAACCCCGGAACGCCGGAGCGAACGCCGAATCGGAGCCGAGCGCGGGCCCCGCGGGATTAAGATGTGCTCATTGCAGAGCCGGGCGCAGCGTGAAGACTCTCGACGAACAGATGGCGGTCTACGCCGCCTACCATCGCAATCGCTGGAACAGGCTCACCCACTTCATCGGTGTGCCCGCGATCATCTTCGCGATCCTGATCCCGATGAACTGGGTATCCTTGGGCGAAGGCGTGACCCTCGCGCACGTTTTCCTCGGCGCAGTTCTCGCGTACTACTTTCTCCTGGATGTGCCGCTGGCTATCGCCACGGCGGTCGCGGTCGGTGCGCTCTTTCTTGCAGCGAAAGCAGCGGGCGGGGCCGGCATTGCATCGGGGTGGATGTGGTTCGGTGCATTCTTCGTCGGAGGCTGGATCTTCCAGCTCGTCGGCCACGTATTCGAGGGCCGCAAGCCGGCGCTCGCGGACAATCTGTTCCAGATATTCGTCGCGCCGATCTTTCTCGTGGCCGAGGCGTTCTTTGCGCTCGGCCTGAAACGCGACCTTCTCACAAAAATCGAAGGAAGACTGGCCGGTTAGTTGAGGCGCGTGCTTGCCTGCTTGAGCTCCAGGATCT
>WNGQ01005262.1_pt1 | contig 12711 bp, 14 predicted proteins | sample 5407661 | NCBI WGS metagenome assembly WNGQ01 (sample SAMN13153382, study PRJNA577476) | soil metagenome | isolation source: 60 cm soil or saprolite under Garry oak tree replicate 2 | place: USA:California | collected 2016-06-15
GTCGGTGTCCGCTGGGCGGCAATTCCGGATGTCCGCCGAACGTGAAATGGACGCGGTCCGCTCACTTGAGCCAGATGACAAAGACGTTGCCGTCGGAGACCTGCCCATAGTGCTGGCCGGGTGCCAAGTAGGTCCCGAATGGCATGTCGTAGGTCGTGCTCTGCCCGATCTTCAAAGGTCTTGGCGGTCGACCCGCGAAGTACACCGTCACAGTGACGCCGTGCTGATGGTAGGCATTGGTCGCGTTGACCAGGCGCAGCCGCTGCGTGCCACCGACGATCATGCAGCCGGAGCCGGGCAGCATTCCGGCCGGATCAATCGTCAACGTGACAACCGGAGCGTGACACGGGGAGCATCCGTGCGCGGTTTCGGTCGACGTCGAATCGGGTGGGGCGAGTCCCCCGGTCGTGGTCGACGCGGTGTAGGACGACGGCGAGACGGCGGGAGTGTCCAGTCACTCCTCATGCTCGACGCGCCAGCGTATTGATCAACGACAAGCAGCGTCGCTCGCCTGCGGCCAAGCACCGGCTTGAGCACGACGCAACCCAGCCGCGCCCTTCTCGGCTGGCCGCCTTCGGCTAAGACCGGTCGCAACAACAAGAAGAGCGGACCGGAACAGGTCGTCGGTGTCGCGGTGTTCGTGACCGCGACACCACGCGTGTCTTCGATGCCGCCACTGACTTCGGCATCGGACAGCCGAGTGGTCTTGCTGCCGGCCGGATCGCTGTTGCTCCGGAATCCCCCACATTGCCGGGAATCGGCTTGGCTCGTCGTACCCGAAGGCTGGCCGAGCGCCTTAGCCTGGTTGTTATTCGTGGGCGGACCCGGGGGTTTCGATGGCAGACGCTGCCCGCATGCCGTGGACCGAGCGTGCTGCCGAGACGCTCGGCCACTACGCCGGCCAAGTGTTGATCGCGGCCATACTCGCCGTGGTCACCCTTCGGTTCTACTCGCTGCCCGCCGAGCTGGCGCTGGCCGCATCCTTCGTCGTGATCTGCGTCGTCCTGCTTGCGTGGCTGCTCATGCGCCAGCACGACCGGCGCCTATGCGAGCGGTGCGTGCGCTCCCTTCCACTCAACCCCTCGCAGGACGCGGTCAGGCTTCGCCGCCGGTTCTGGGTGACCCACACGGCCGCGGAACCACGCTTCCTGATTCCCTACCTCGTCGTGCTGATCGGCTCGAACTTCGCGACCTCGACGCCGGGACGGGTCGGCTGGGCGATCATCCAGCTCTCGATGGTCTACCTGATCATTGCGCATACGACGCACCGCCGGCTCCAGCCATGGTGCCCGTGGTGCAGCCCGGACGGCGGTGGAAACAGGGCCGGTGATCGAGATCCGGTCCGGCCACACGACGACCGACAGCCGGTCTGACGGTGTGCCGTCCGCACGGTTACACGATCCACGGCGACGCGTCGTCTCGTCGGATAGGTGAGCGGCCCGGCGCGTGTCGCACAGGACCGTGGGGGCCAGGACGCCAGCATTCTGCTCAGCCGCTCGATATCCGATGGGCTCGCCGGTGGTCGGTGGGGGCGGCACCTTGACAGCACAAGGGCCGATCCCCATACTTTCCGCATTAGTTAATTAGCTTCTCCGGAAAGTACGGGAGCATGACGACGGCGATCAACGAGGACCGGCTCAGCGAGACCTTCGCCGCGCTGGCCAACTCGACCCGCCGAGCGATACTGGCCCGCCTCGCCCAGGGTGAGGCGACCGTGAACGAGCTCGCCGAGCCATTCGAGATGACGCTGCCGGCCGTTTCGAAGCACATCAAGGTGTTGGAACAGGCCGGGCTGGTCGTACAGGGAAGACGAGCCCAATTCCGGCCGTGTGCCCTGGACGCCGCACCACTTGAGGAGCTCTCCACGTGGGCTGAGCAGTACCGGCCCGTGTGGGAGGCGCGCTTCGACCGGATGGACGACTACGTCACACAACTAGTCCGAACGCAACGAAGGGACCGGCGAACACGATGACCGACGACAACACTTCCCAGGACGCGCTCGTTATCGAACGTCGCTTCGATGCCCCGGTCGCGCTCATCTGGCAGATGTGGACCGTCCCGGAACACTTCAAGGCCTGGTACGGCCCCGACGGCGCCGCCATCCCCGTCGCGAAGATGGACGTGCGCGCCGGAGGCACGCGCCTGGTGTGCATAGAGATCTCCACCCCAAAAGGCGCGATGCAGATGTGGTTCACCGGCCAATACCGCGAAGTCGTCGAGAACCAGCGACTCGTCTACACCGAGTCCATCTCCGACGAGAACGGCACCGTGGCATCGGCTCCGGACACCGGCATGCCTGAGGGGCATCCCACCACGACCGAGGTCCGCGTCGAACTTGAAGACCTCGGTGGCCACACCAAGATGATCATGACCCACACCGGGATACCCGGCGACTCCCCGGGAGCGGCCGGATGGGCGATGGCGCTCGACAAGCTCGCAGCCCACGTCGACACGCTCGGCGAGCAATAGCGCACCATGCCAAGCCCGCACCAGCGGTATGCCTGCAGCCCGCAATGCCACGGACCGGCCGGGCGCTCGAATCGACCAGACTCCGGCTGGCCAAGCAAGCGCTAGTCGGGGCATCGCTGCGCGCCGGACGGCGCACAAGCGGAGCGCCGATTGATCAGTCCAGCGCTAGCGGAGCAATAACGCGGCCAGGTGCCACTGCTCGTCGGGAACACTCGCCAGCTCGAGGTCGACCTCGCGTCCCGTCGAGCCGCCGTCCAGGGCGAAGTGGAGCCAGGTGAACTCGCCGCCGGCGAGGTGTCCGCTCTCAGCGAAGGGTGCGGTGTCGGCGCGAATGTAGGTGGGGTGCGAGTCGACTGTCGCGTCCCCGACGAGCACGAAGACATCGTGACCGCCAGCCGGCACCGCGAGCCTGAGCGTGCGCGCGGACGCGTCGTTTACGAAGTCTCGCCTGGTGACAGCCGCCGATAGTCCGGGAGGACCGGGCTCGAGGTGGTACCGGCGTCGAGCGCCAACGTGACGCTGTCTGCTGTGGGAACCGCCATCACCTGGAGCTCGTGGCGGTCCGCTGCCGCGCCGCCACCGACGGCTGCCTCGACCTGCAGGCTCGTTATTACCGGGTCGCCGTCGGGGATGACGGTGATCTCGAACTCGGCGATCGCTCCCGCGGCGATCGTGCTCGTCGCGTCCGTGGCCGACCAGCCGTCCGGCACGACCACGCGCACCGTCGCCGAGAGGTCCGAGTCGGATGTGTTGGCCACGAGCGCGGTCAGGGCGGCCGGTCGGCCGGAGACGATCAGCGAGTCGGCGGTCACGTTCGTCAACACGAGCTGGGGTATCTCGATGCTCGGATCGGGGATCGCAAGAGCGACGAGATGCCCGTGCTGGTCCGGCACGCTGCTCAACTCGAGATCGACCTCGCGTCCCGTCGACCCGCCGTCCAAGGTGAAGTGGAGCCAGGCGAACTCGCCGCTGGCGAGCTGCTCGCTCTGGGCGAGCAGCACACCACGCGAGCGCACGTAGGTCGGGTACGAGCCAACTGTGGCGTCACCGACCCAGCAGGTGGACGTCGTGACTGTCGGCGGGAACGGCGACGTGCAGCGTGCGAGCCGTGGTGTCGTTGACGAAGTCGCGGCGGAGGGCGTCGAGCGTACTTCTGTCGCGCGACTGCGGCGTGTCGCCTACCCAGCCGTACCCCTTCTGGACGTCCCATCCGTCCGCGCGAGCTTCTCGGCCTCCGTCATGGTCGGCGCAGTGCCCTGCAGCCTGAGCCGTTCGCCCGTCACCGGATCGGCTCCAGCCGATACGCGCACCTGGTAGCCGGCGCGGTGCTTTCGAATGGTCCCGCGACTCCGCTTCGTGGTCTTCTGGGCGCTTTCGACGGACGTACCGTGACTCGACTTGGCCCACTTTGGGGCCGGCTCAGTATCGAGCGTCCGGTCGCGGCGGAATGCAAGGTTGTCCGCTGGCCTAAGCGGCGATCAACCCACCTCCAGAGCTGATCTACAAATTGCGCGCACTGCCGGGAGGCTAGAGGCGGAGCCGACGCGCGAACTCGAACCGCGAACCGCCCGATCAAACATCACCGAAGACAAGATCCAGGCCGAAGCGCGCATCATGCACGACCAGCTCCGGAATCACGGCTAGAGAAGGGTGATCTACGTGTCCGGGCTGTCTGGACCCGGAAGGACAGACTCGGGCGCTGTCACGGTTGTCATGAGTGGCACGCGACGGTCGCGTTCGATGACATGGCCGATGACACACCGTCCACATTGGACGGTCCGGCCATGAGCGCGAGCACCTCATTCGTCAATCGCCTCGTGCAAGGGCACTAGAGGGTTTGGATGCTGACACGTGCGCGGAGGCCGCCGAGTTTGGAGGTGTCCAGGGACAGTCTTCCGCCGTGGCGGTTGGCTTCGGCTTCGACGATGGCGAGGCCCAGTCCGCTGCCTGCGGCGGTGGCGCCGGGGCCGCGTTGGAAGCGGCGCATGACGCGTTGACGTTCTGCCGGCGGGATACCGGGGCCGTCGTCGTCGACGAGGATTTCTGCTCCGCCGTTGAGCGGGGCGACTTGCATGGTGATGTGCCCGCCGGAGCGTCCGTGCCGGGCAGCGTTTTCGAGCAAGTTTTCGATCACGCGCCAGAGCCCGTCTCCGTCGCCGGTGACCGTTGGTCCGGACTCGGGCAGGTCGACGTCGATGGATAGATCGGGGTGGCGGGTGCGGGTGACGTAGGCGGCGCTGTCAGCGATGTCGCCGAGGTCGACCTCGGTGCCGGATTGAACGAGGCCGGCTTCGCCGCGGGCGAGGCTTTGCAGCCCGTCGACGAGTCTGTTCATCCGCTCCGACTGCCGGGTCACGACCTCGATCGCGAGCTGCCGCTCATCCTGGCTCGCGTCCGGCGAGCGTGCAATATCGAGGTTGGAGCGGATGGTCTGCAGCGGGGTGCGCAGCTCGTGTCCGGCGTCGGCGGCGAAGCGTCGCGCCGCGACGAGCGCCTGCTCACGGGCGGCGACTGCACTGTCGAGGCGTGCGAGCATCCCGTCGAGTTCCCCCGCGAGTGCGGCGACCTCGGTCGGTTGTCCGGGCTGTTGGACACGGGTGCCGAGGTCGTCGACGTCGCTGATGTGCGCCGCCTTGCGACGAAAGACCTTCAGCGGACGTAGCGCGCGGCGGGTCACGAGCAGCGTGGCGACCAGTGCGATAGCGAGGCCGGCGATAGTGCTCCAGATGACGGTCGTGCGCAGCCTCGCGGCTCGCGCGGAGATCCGTTCGGGTGCTCCGACCTCGATGAGCAGCCCGGCAGGGCCGCTGATGACGGCGCTGCGCCAGTGGGCACCCGCGATTGCCGTCGTGCGCACCCCGCGTCGCGTCCACATCGCGGGGAATCCGCGCGGGACCGTGCCGAGGATGAGCCGCTCACCGTTTTGCGGGTTCACGGCACGTACGAAGGCGATCTGCCCGACCGGGCTCGCCGTGTCCCCGCTCGCGGCGAAGGCGTCACGGAGGGGCTCAAGCGATGTGTCGGGCGGCGGTGGCAACGCGCCATTCGGTGCCGGAGGCAACGCGCCATTCGGTGCCGGAGGCAACGTGCCGCTCGGTGCCGGTGGCAGCGCGACCGGCTGCCCGTGCGCGTCGAGCAGTTGCAACGGCACGGCTGAGCCGGGTGAGTCCGGGGGCCTGCCGATGCCGAGGGTGCCCGCCACCCACGGGGTGAGATTCCCGGCGATGCGCCGTAGTTCGCCGCCGGCGTCGCGGCGGTCACGCTGCTCGGTCACGCTGACGATCAGAAAACCGCCGCCGATGAGCACCGCGGCGACAACGATCTGCACGCCGGCGGTGACTCGGACGCTGAGCGAGGACTTCATCATGGTCGACGCAATACGTAGCCCACCCCTCGCACGGTCTCCAGTGTGCGAGGCGCGCCAGCGGTGTCCAGCTTGCGACGCAGGTAGGAGATGAACACGTCGAGCGCGCGGCTCTCCGGCGCGAAGTCGTAGCCCCATACCAGTTCAAGCAGCCGGTCGCGGCTGAGGGTGACGCCCGGGTTGCGGGCGAGCGTCTCGAGCAGGGTGAGTTCGCGCCGGGTCAGGCACAGGTCACGACCGTCCCAACTGGCCACAGCGGCATGCGAGTCGATCAGCAATCGGCCCAGCCGCAACGGCGGGTCGACGCCTCTTGCCTGTTCTGAGTGATATGCGGCGCGGCGCAGCAGTGCTCGCAGCCGCGCCGTCAGCTCGTCCATCGCAAAGGGCTTGACCAGATAGTCGTCCGCGCCGGCTTCCAGTCCGGCGATGCGGTCGTCGACCTGATCGAGCGCGGACAGGATCAGGATCGGTGTCTCCAGGCCGCCGGCGCGCATCCGTGCGGCTACGATCCGGCCGTTCAGATCCGGCAGGCCGACGTCGAGCACGACCGCATCGAGCCGGTCTGCCTCGACCGCCCGGAGCGCATCGGTGCCATCTGCAGCAGTCACGACGGAGTAGCCCTCGAGCTCGAGCCCGCGCCGCAGCGAATCGACGATCCCGTCGTCGTCGTCGACGACGAGGACGCGCGCCTTGGTCATGGGACGAGGCGCGCGGGCGGGGGGTGACGCGGTCGGTCGAACAATCCGCTGCCTTCCGAGTCGAAGTGCGGGGCGAGCCGGTCGATCTAGCAATGCCTGTACCAGTTCGTCAGGATCGTCGGTGCAGGAACCAGCTTTCAGCGGACCGCGGTCACCTCGAGGATCACCGCGACAGTAAGGCCGACCCCGATCTGCTTGACGGGCGGGTTGCCGTTGAGCCGGAAGCTGCCGAACACGAACACCATGATGAGCGCTGCGGTAACGCGTGCACATGTCACCAATCCCGGGATGACGAAGCGGTTGTCGTCTTCGCCGGCGCGCACGGATGCGGGATCTGGCCGCGCCCGGAAGACCTCGACGGCTGAGCAAGCCGACTGGAGGATCGCCGTCAGCGCCCCATACGCCACGACAATTGACAACACGTTCGCGACGCAGCCTGCGCTGGGATCACTCACGGTGCGGAAGGTCGGGTCAGCGGCGTGAAGCTGAGCGCGATCAGCGCCAGGATCCGCCGCGGCAGCTTGGCCGAGGTCGTCGACGTGGGATCTTCGTAGGCGGTGGCGCGGCCGCATGTTCGTGCCGCGCTCGGCCTTGGGGGTCACCGGCGAGTGCAGCCTGTCGACGAGGTCTGCGGTTGCGTTCTCCGATAACCCCATACTGCGAGATCGCAGTGCATGAAGCGGTCGTGCCTACCTTGTCGCATCGGCGTGATCGCCTCGATGCCCGGCGTCGCGGCGACGTCCTTCTGACCGACCTGGCCATTGCCGCCACGTCCTGCTGACCCAGGCCTAACAAGAACAACCGGATGATGAGCGAGACCAGGATCGCAGTTGCCGGTCCCTCCAGCCAACGGCTTCCTCGCGATCCTGGCCGCCCACCGCGCCAACGTCCTGTGGAAGGCGCGGTCGTTTGAGCTCGACGGCCGCGATGGCCGTCATCAATCTCGTTGTTTGACAAGGCGTGTGGGCGCTCGCGCCGCCCGGGCTCGTGGCGTACCGAACCAGCTTGATCACCCGGTCCGGCCGTCGACGGCCACCTGTTGGGCGATGTCAGCGTCCATCGACCAGTCCATCAGATCGAACGCCGTGATGGCAGCGCGTCGGCCAGCGCGAGCCGATCACGGACCACTGTCCCGCGCGTGCGGTGACCGATGCACGACCCACTGGCGGATACGTGCTGCCCGGCGGCCGCCAGCAAGCAGCGATGAAGCTGCGGAAAACGACCCAGCGCGCCATGACGCAGCACACTCGCACCCCACTGTTAGGAAATCCCTAACCCGCGGCTGGGCCGCTCGCGGCCGATGGAACGGCGACAGGCGTCAAGCCTGGCAACGCAGCATTAATCACCAACACAGCCTGATACGGCTGGGCCTGGGCACGCCGTGTGACGGGGCGCGGGGCCCGCCCTCGACCAGGAGGCAGCACGCGGGCTCGCGCGTAGGACGAGGAACTGGCCGGGGAAGGTGCGGATGTCAGGCTGTGATCCCACGTCCCAAGAAATCTCGTGTCGGTCCGACCAGGGTTGCCCACTGTGTCCGTTCACTTGTATGCGCGGTCGCGGCAGCGCCGCAACTGGCCGTAGAACTGCTCCAGCGTCTCGGTAGGACCTGGGCACCAGGGTCGTCAGCGGCAGGTCGCCGAGCGCCGGGAAAATGTAGATGCGGATCAGGCTCTCGTAGCTCTCCCGGGTGTCTTCCTTGACCTCGTGCGGCGGCAGCCACCGGTCGCCCGCGCCCGGCCAGCCAATCCCGCCCCGGCATACCCGCCACGTCCGCCGGTGCCGCCCGCGCCGCCAGCCGCCGGGACCAACCCGTCACGGCCCGCGCCGGCCGGGAACCCGCGCGCAGCCCGCGGTGCGCGAGCAGACCGCCTCAAGCGATGATCAGACCCGATCCGACACCGATCCGATACCTCCCATGCCGGCCAGACAAGCCGGCAAAGGAGCCGCCTCGAATCACGACGACCCGTAGCGCCGCCGAACTCGGCATCCGTCGGGATATCTTGCGTTGCGCGACACCCTCTGCGCTCACATCGGGTCAACCATGCGCCGGGCCGAGGTCGGCCGCGGGGCTGGCGAGGCTTGAGGTCGGCCGTTCACGGCAGGCGCAAGGCCCCGCTCTGGTGTCACGCGGCCGCCGCGCCCGCGGGATTCGCTGTGCGTCTCGTTGGTGACCTACCCGCACTCCACCGGGGAGGTCCGCGGAACAGTGCCCCGCGATCAGCAGCTTTGTTCGCGCGCGAGCAGTTCCCTCGAACGGCGGAGCTGTCCACCTGAAGAGTCGCGCGATCGAGGCCTACCCGTGTCCCGTAGGGCTCGGCGATCAGGCTCGGTCGGGCTCGGGTCGTGGCCGCCGGTGCGTTTCAGTGCGGCTTGGGCTGATTCGACTGACCCATGGCCGAGCGTTTGGTTGGCTCCCGCCTGCGCAGCTGTGCTTCCTCGTATGGGTCGAAGGCTTGCCGGCAGGTGAGGCAGATCGTCTCGGCGCTGAACCAGCCCCAATGACTCTCGCGAGTGCGATGCCGATGGCTGCACTGTGCTGGTTCGACGGTGCTGCGTGAGTTGGCGTAGGTGTCGGTCATGTCGCCTCTCGCTGGACTCGCATTCGTCATGGCCGCTGTGACGACTTCGTTTCGGACGAGCGCCATGAAACCGTGCCTCGCCGGTGTCGTCCGGGGCGCCGGTCGCACCGATGCGGTCTGGGCGTTGTAGGTGGTTCGGTTGGCATCAGGGGAGCACTGGGTACGGGTGCGATCGTCGCGCAGTGTCGGTGCTGGTCATCTGAACCGTCGTCCAGACGATGTGGCCGCGACTGGCCTCACAGTTGAGCTGCCTGGGGAGATCGGATGCGCGCAGGTCCAGGGTTGGGGCTAGGACAACGGCGCATCGCCTGCCGAGGTCGCGAACTCGTTGCCACCACTCGCTGCGTGACGCTGGTGGGCGACCGCATCGAGTCAATGTTCGCTCGTCGGGCGGCGGGCAAGGCACGAGCAGCAGCGGTAGCCACATCTGCGCGGTCTGTGTGTCGGCGTCTGAGCGCATCAACCGGATCGGTGTGAGCCGGATTGGGGGCTCGGCGTAGGCCCATCCGTGCCTGACGAGGTGGCGCAGGTGGGAGTGTGGCGTGTCGGGCTCACTGTTGTCGGTGAGCAGGATGGTCGGGAGGCAGCCAAGTGTCGTCCTGGTGTCGTCGCGCTGGACTGTGGTGACCATGCACGCGAGCTGGGGCATCTGGTTCAGCCCGTCGCGGGCCGGCGGAACGGGAGCGCTGCGGTCGCGGCCCGGGCGATGGCTGCGTCGCGTTCGGCCGCCGGCTGGGAGGTGGCTGGCTTGTCCAGCCCATCGAGCACGACCAGGGCCATGTCGGCTACCCTACGCCAGGGTTGAAGAGTTCATCAATTGTGTATGTGGTTTAGGCGTTGTGGTGGAGAGGGTTGGTCGTGCAGGTTCCGCTGTATCAGGCAAAGGCGGAGTTCTTCCGGATGCTGGGTCATCCGGTGCGGATCCGGGTGCTGGAGTTGTTGGCTGACGAGCCACGCCCGGTTCGGGATCTGCTGGCGATTATCGAGATCGAGCCGTCGAGCTTGTCGCAGCAGTTGGGGGTGTTGCGCCGATCCGGGATCGTTACCGCGACCCGTGCCGGCAACACCGTGGTGTACGCGCTCGCTGGTGGCGATGTGGCGGAGTTGATGCGCGCCGCCCGGCGGATCTTGACCGAGTTGCTTGCCGGACAGACCGAAATGCTTGCGGAGCTGCGGGAAGCGGAGTCCGGGTGAGTGGGGCCGGCGGGCTGGTGGCGCCGTGTTGAGTTTGTTGCGCAAGATCCGCGCCACCGGTCGGGTGGCCGAACCGGCCCCGCCCCGACCCGCCGCGCCAGGCCCGGACCGGGCCGTCGAGCTGGGCGGGTCGGTGCAGGTGCGGCATGTGGACGCGGGTTCGTGCAACGGCTGCGAGGTGGAGATCGCGTCGGCGTTCGGGCCGGTGTACGACGCGGAGCGTTACGGCGCTCGTCTGGTGGCGTCGCCGCGGCACGCTGACGTGCTGCTGGTGACCGGGCCGGTGACCCGCAACATGGAGGTGGCGCTGCGCCGCACGTTCGCTGTGCCCGAGCCTCGGCTGGTGGTGGCCTGCGGGGATTGTGCGCTGAACGGCGGCGTGTTCGCCGGCGCGTACGGGGTCGTCGGGCCGGTCTCCGATGTAGTGGCAGTGGACGTCGAGGTGCCGGGCTGCCCGCCGGCACCCGAGGTGATCGTGGCGGCGCTGCGCGGGCTGACCGGTCGATGAGGCTGCGCACGGCGACGCTTCGGGTCAGCGGGGGCGTCCGGCGATGAGTGTTGCCGGATCGGCGTTCACCGTCGCATTGGGTTTGAGCGCGGCGGCTGCGGTTGCCGGGTTGGCGGCGCCGCGTCGGACCCGGCCGCTCCTGGTGGGGCTCGGGACCACGGCCGCCGGTGTGGTCGGCGTGGTGGCTGGGGTGGCCGCGCTGGGTGGGGGGTCGTTCTCCGCGTGGTTGCCGGATCTGCTACCGCTGGCGGGGGTTCGCCTGGCGCTGGACCCGCTGGGCGGGCTGTTCGTGGCGGTGACCGGTGCGGTGGCGGTGTGCGCGGCGGTGTACGGCGTCGGCTACGTGGCGCCGAACGCTGTCGAAGACGGTTCGCACGGCGACGGCCGGGCGGTGCAGGCGATGCTGCCGCTGTTCGTCGCCGCGATGCTGCTCGTGCCGGCGGCGGCGAGTGTGAGCACATTGCTCGTCGTGTGGGAGCTGATGGCCCTGACCTCGCTGCTGTTGGTGCTGGCCGAGCATCGGCGCCGCGCCGCGGTCGGTGAGGCCGCGCGGTGGTACGCGGTGATGACGCACCTTGGGCTGTTGGTGATCCTCGCCGGCCTGGTGGGTTTCGCCGCGGCCGCGCACGGGGAGTCGTTCGCGCAGTTGCGGGCCGCAGCGGGCGGCATGTCCCCGGCGGTGCGCGGTGCGGTGTTCGCGACGACGCTGCTCGGGTTCGCGTCGAAGGCCGGCGTCGTCCCGCTGCACGTGTGGCTGCCGCGCGCGCATCCGGAAGCGCCCAGTTACGTCTCGGCGCTGATGAGCGCGGCGATGGTGAACCTCGGCGTCTACGGCGTGCTGCGGGTCGGGCTGGATCTGCTCGGCGGCGGCTCGCGGTGGTGGTGGCTGCTGGTGCTGGCCGCGGGCGCGGGCTCGGCACTGTACGGGATCTTGCAGGCGGTGGTGGCCGTCGACCTCAAGCGGCTGCTGGCCTACTCCACGACCGAGAACATGGGCTTGGTATTCATCGGCGTCGGGGCGGGCGGGTACTTCGCCGCGACCGGTTCCCGAGTGCTGGCGGGGCTGGCGTTGACGGCGGGGCTGCTGCACCTGGTCAACCACGCGGGATTCAAGACAGTGCTGTTCTGCTCGGCCGGGTCGGTGCTGCGCGCCACCGGTAGCCGAGACCTCGACGCGCTCGGCGGGCTTCGCTCGCGCATGCCGGTGACCACGGCCCTGTTCGCGATCGGCGCGCTGGCGGCCTCGGCGTTGCCGCCGGGCAACGGCTTCGTCAGCGAGTGGCTGCTGCTGCAGAGCCTGGTCCACGCCCTGCCGACGAGCGCGACCGCGACGGCAGTGGTGATGCCGCTGGCGGTGGCGGTGGTGGCGCTGACCGCGGGGTTGGCCGTGGCGACTTTCGTCAAGGCGTTCGGGGTGGGGTTCCTTGCTCGTCCGCGAGGCCCGGGCGCGGAGCAGGCCAGGGAGAGCCCGCCGTCGATGCTCGCCGGGACGGGGCTCGCGGCGATCGCATGCGTCGCGTTGGCGGTGGCGCCGGCGGCAGTGCTGCCCGGCCTGTCCCGGGCGGCGGGGGCGGCGCTCGGTGCGGGAGCCGTCGACTCCGTGCACGGGCCGGTGACGCTGCGCCTGACCGGTTTCGCGGGCAGCATGTCGCCGTTGCTGATCGCGGTCGCGCTGCTTGCCGCGGCCGTGGGTGCACTGGCCGGCGTCCGATCCCTCGTGGTGCGACGTGCCCGGCGGGTGGCCCGCTTGTGGGACTGCGGCGCCGGGCCGATGACGGCCAGGATGCAGTACACCGCGACCTCGTTCGCCGAGCCACTGCAGCGGGTCTTCGATGACGTGCTCGCACCGGAAACCGACGTCGACATCACCCCGACCGCGGAGTCCGCGTACCTGGTCGA
>WNGQ01019459.1_pt1 | contig 12711 bp, 14 predicted proteins | sample 5407661 | NCBI WGS metagenome assembly WNGQ01 (sample SAMN13153382, study PRJNA577476) | soil metagenome | isolation source: 60 cm soil or saprolite under Garry oak tree replicate 2 | place: USA:California | collected 2016-06-15
GGCGCAGCGGGACCTTCGGGCCGGGCTCCGGGTGGTCGTCCCCCCGGGCCAGCAGAGCCTTAACGGCTGCCGCCAGGTGGCGCACGCACGATGGTGGCGGCTTCCAGGAGTTCGGCTACCCCGTGCTCGATGCCGCGGGCCAGCACATCCAGGTCTGGGTTGGCGGCGAAGTCGCCGGTGACGCCGAACGTGACGTTGTCGCAGTAGGTGAAGATCGAAATGCCGATGCGGACCGTCGTCGCGATGGGCACGTAAGGGATGATCTCCACGAGCCGACGGCCCATCGCGTACAGGGGCTGGCGGGGACCTGGCACGTTGGTGGTGACCGTAACGATCTCCCGCTGAGGCAGCGAGAAGGCCAGCCGGATGCCCCGCGACACCACTGGGAACGGCGCGTAGCGGCCCAGGGAAGCCAGCTCCTCGCCGAGCATCGCTTCCTTGCTTGCTTTCAGGCCCGCCAGTTCGGCCCGGACGGCCGCGAGCCGGTCCACCGGGTCGGCGACCTGCACGGGGAGATAGGCCACCACCGCTGACACCCGGTTCTCATAGATGCTCTCTTCGCCCGGGGCGCGGACAGAAACAGGAACCAGCGACGGAACCTTATGCGGTTCGGGTTGCTCGCCACGGGCGAGCAGAAGGGCGCGGAAACCGCCGCTGATCGCGGCCAGGACGACGTCGTTGACGGTGCCGCCAAGCTCCCGCTTGATCGTCTTGACCTGATCGAGCGACGCCCGGGCCCAGATATAGCGCCGTTGCTGGCCGATATTCCCGCTCAACGAAGACCCGGCGGCGGGCCACAGATACGGGGCCAGCTTGGCGATGGCCCGCACGGTGTCGGTGGCCTGCCGGACGACACGGTCGGGATGGGCCACCGCACCGCTCAGCGCGGCGGCTTCCCGCACCGGGAGCAGGACCATGTCGAGCGCGGCGTGAGCGGCCAGCTCGAGCGGGGACGGCTCCGCACCCACGGTTCGATCATCGGCGACGGGCGGCGAAGGTTCGGCGGAGGCGTCGAAGATCACCCGGTACAAGTCGGTGCCCGAGATCCCATCGACCATGCAGTGGTGCAGCTTTGAAATCAGCGCCCAGCGACCCTGGGCGAGCCCCTCCACCAGCCAGTACTCCCAGAGCGGGTAATCGCGGTCGAGCCGCTGGCCCATCACCTGCGCCATCAGCTGGCTGAGCTGCTCGTCCCCCCCGGGGGCGGGCAGGGCGGTCCGCCGGACGTGGTACCGAAGGTCAAAGTTCGGGTCGTCCACCCACACGGGTCGCCCCAGGCGAAACGGCACCGTGCGAAGCTTCTGCCGGTAGCGGGGTACGAGCGGCAACCGCCCGGCCAGGGAAGCGAGAACCTCGTCGTAGGACGGTGCCGGGCCCTCGAACACCGCGATCGACGCGATCGCCATCGATGTGTGCCTGTCCTCGTCCTCCGCATCGACGAACAGGGCGTCCAGTGGGTTCAGCCGGTCCATGACGCCCCCTTTTCCAAGTTGCGAGCCGCCTCGCCGCCGAACGCTGCGAGGCGAGCGGTGAGTGCTCGCTCTTTCCATCAGGATCGCACTGCGGCCTGCGGCTTCTACCCGGTCAATCGTCCTGGCCGCAGGGACCTTCGGCACTGAACACTCAGGTCGCGGCGCGGCAGGGTGAGTCCATGACGACAGATGCGCACCGGTAGCCGAGCATGGCGGGCAGCGGCGAGCGGGATCTCACAGTCGCGGTTACCGGCCCGACCGGGACCTTCGGGGTCGGCGGCGATGTGCGCGACCCTGCGGCTCTCCTTGACGCATTCGGCCACGCCGACGTGGTGGTGCACCTGGCCTTCTTGATCAGCGGCGCCGCGTCGCGTGAGGCGATCCGGGCGATCAATGTCGAAGGCACGCTGAATGCCTTCCGCGCCGCGGCCGCGGCCGGCGCCCGCCGCTTTGTCTACGCGTCCTCCGTAGCCGCCTACGGCTTCCACCACGACAACCCGATCGGGATGACCGAGGAGTGGCCGGTGCGGCCCGCCGCGCGGCTGTTCTACGCCCAGGAGAAGGCCGAGCTTGAGCACCTGTTGCAGGCCGAAGCGGGCCGAGCCCGGTCCGCCGGGCCAGCTCTCTACCTGCTGCGCCCGTCGATCGTGATCGGCCCCCACACCATCGGCGCCAAGGACCTGCTGCCCGGGCCGCTGGCGCCCATGGCCCGCCGTCTGGCCGGGTGGGTGGGCCGGCTCCGGGTGCCCGTGCCGGTGCTGGTGCCAGTGCTGCCACTGCAGCTCGTGCACGAACAGGACGTGGGGCGTGCGCTGCTGCAATGCGTGGTTGCCGCCGGGCCGCCCGGTGCCTACAACATCGCTGCCGACGGGGTTGTCACCGCCACCGACATCGCCCGTGAACTCGGCATGCTCCCGCTGTCGGTTCCCGCGGGCCCGGCGCAGTTCGCGGCCCGGGCCATCGCGGCCCTGCCCTTCCTGCCCGCCGCTGCGGGGTGGGTCGAGGCGGCCAGCCATCCGGCGATCATGGATACCGCCCGTGCGAAACAGGAGCTGCGCTGGGCGCCCCGCTTCACCGCGCTCCAGGCGCTGCGGGCCACCACGCGGCACGGGATGGAGCCGGCACCCAGCGTGACGACCTCCTCAGGATGTGACCGGGGTGAGATCGATGACGATGGCGTTCCCCGGGCCAGCGACCAATAGGTTGACCAGCGGGGTGATCCACCCGCAGCCGGTGAAGGGCGGGCGGTGGTATTTGCCGACCAGGCGGCCGCCGCGCTCCAGGTCGAAGCCGGGCTGAGAGCCCAGCGGCACAATGGCGTGCGTGGCGGTGCGGCATGAACTGCCGCTGATCAGCGTCCGCCCGGCAGCGTGGACAGCAGCTATGACGGCGTCCACCGTCACCGTCGCGACCAGCCGGCTTTCGTGGTCGATTTTGCCGATGACCGGCGACTCGGCCGTGATCTGGACGGTAGCGCTGAAGAGGCTGGCTCCAAGGACGGTCCGGGTGATGGTGGATTGGTCGAGGACGAGGTCCCCGGTGAACAGACCGGAGTCCAGATCGGCGTGGAGAGCCAGCGACCCCCTCAACGGCACGCGCAATGAATCTCTGCGGACGGTGAGGAATCCTCGTACCGCGTACCCGATTTCGTGCATGAGCACCCTCTCCGCTGCTGCTGGCCGCGGTCGCCGGGCCGGCTGAGGTCTTATTCTCGGGGTCAGAAAGTAATAGCCCCGCGCAGGACCCGGCCGGCCTCGATGTCGGCGTATGCCTGGTTGACCTGATCGAGCAGGTACGTTTCTGTGATCAACTCATCAATCTTCAGGACGCCATCGCGGTAGAGGTTCAGCAGCTTGGGAATCTGCACCCGGGGGCTTTCCGATCCGTACAGGCAGCCCTTGATCTGTTTGTTCATCATCGCCAGCATGAACAGGTTGACATCGGCCTGGGCCTGGGCCATCGGTGCCACCGAGGTGACGACGCACGTGCCCCCCTTGGCCGTCAGCGTGAGCGCAGGCTCGAGCAGTTCGCCGCGCATGACGGCGAAAGTGCAGATGACCGAGTCGCACATCTCGCCCCACGTCAGCTGGCCAACTCCGGCGATGGCGTCAGCCACCGAGGAGTAGACGTGGGTGGCACCGAACCGCAGGGCCTGCTCGCGCTTGAACTCCACCGGGTCGACGGCGATGATCCGCCGCGCCCCTGCCACCCGCGCACCCTGCACCGCGTTGACGCCGACCCCGCCGACGCCCAGGACGGCCACCGTGTCGCCGGGACGGACTCCCGCCCGGTTGACCGCCGAGCCGAACCCGGTGGCCACCCCGCACGAGACCAGGGCGACCGCCGGCCACGGGATGTCCGGGTCCACCTTGACGACGGAGGACTCGGCGAGCAGTTGCCGTTCCGCGAAGGCGCCGAGCTGCGCGTACCGCGCGACCGGCTCGTTTCCGATCCGGTGTGCGATGCGGCCATCGGTGATCATCCCGGTGTCGAAGAGCTTCATGCCCAGGTCGCACAGGAACGCCGCGCCGGTGCGGCACATCTTGCATGAGCCGCATGAAGGGACGAACGCCATCGCCACATGGTCACCGGGCGCCACCGACGTCACCCCCTCGCCGACCTGCGAAACCTCGCCCGCGCCCTCGTGGCCGCAGATGACCGGGTAGTGCGGGAGCGGCAGGTCACCGGTCCGCACATGCTCGTCGGAATGACACAGCCCGCACGCCCGGATCTCAACCATCACCTCGCCGGCCTGCGGCTCGTCGAGCTCGACAGTCTCAATCTTGTAGTCCTGGCCGGGTCCGTAGAGCAACGCTGCTCGCGTACTGATCATCTTGGCTGAACCCCCAGACAGAGTGGATGCTTACTGGATCTCTTGCTTGCTAGGCGGGATCGGGAGTGAGCATGTTCTTCGCGGCGAACATTTCGATGCTATGGGCGGATCTGCCGCTGGCGGACCGGTTCGAGCGTGCGGCCCGGGCCGGGTTCGGCGCGGTCGAGCTGTGGTGGCCGGGCGCCGAGGCCGCGGAGTCGCTGCCCGCGCTGACGTCGCGCTGGAATATGCGGCTGGCGCTGCTGAACTTCGACGCGGGCGACATGGCGGCCGGCGACCGGGGCCTGGCCGCCGATCCTGCCCGCCGGGAGCAGTTGCGCGCGAACGTGCCGGTAGCGCTCAGGATCGCGCGATCATGCGGGTGCGAACGGCTGAATCTCCTTTTGGGTGCGCGGCAGGAACGGTATTCGCTCGGCCAGCAGCTGGCGTGCGCGCGGGAGAACGTGGCCTGGGCCGCCGACCTGGCGGCCGCCGCCGACTGCGAGATCATGATCGAGGCCATCAATTCGATCGACAACGGCCCGTGCCTGCTGACCAGGACGGCGGCTGCGGCCGGGTTCGCTGGACAGGTGGCACGGCCCAATGTGCGGCTGCAGTACGACGCATACCACATGCAGCGGATGGAGGGGGACATCACCTCGACTCTCGATGCGTACTGGCACCTCATCAGCCATATCCAGATTGCTGACGTGCCAGGCAGGAACGAGCCGGGCACGGGTGAGATCAACTACCGGTTCGTCCTTGATCACCTCGATCGGAAGGGCTACCAGGGCGCGATCGGCCTGGAGTACCGGCCGTCAACCGGCCGTGCCGAGGATTCCTTCGGCTGGCTGGCCGGATACCGCAGAGCGGGCGGGAGCGGGCCATGAACGAGACCGGCGGCCAGGCCGGCTGGGCGGTGAGTCGGATAGCGATGTGGTCGCCGCCGCGCACGATCTCGACCGCGCTGATGCGGGCATGGGAGAACCGATCGGACACCGTGGTCGTGGACGAGCCGCTGTATGCCTTCTACTTGGCCAGCACCGATGTCGGTCACCCCGGACGTGACGAGGTTATCGCCAGCCAGCCGACCGACTGGCGCACGGTGGTCGAACGGCTGACCAGCGCGCCGCTGCCGCCGGGGCGGCGAATCTTCTACCAGAAGCACATGGCGCATCACCTGCTCGCGCCGGTTGACCGCGCGGCGTTGCGGCCGCTGCGGCATGCGTTTCTCATCCGGGATCCCCGCGAGCTGCTCGCCTCCTACGCTAAGGTGCGGTCCTCGCCGTGCCTTGAGGACCTCGGGCTTCAGCAACAGGTGGAGATCTTTGAGGAGTTCGGCGGACCCGTGGTGGACGCGCGGGACATTCTCGAACGGCCGGAGCCGATGCTGCGCGCCCTGTGTGAGGCGCTTGAGGTTCCGTTCGCCGAAGCCATGCTCTCCTGGCCGCCCGGAGCACGGGAGAGCGATGGCGTCTGGGGGCGCTACTGGTATGAGAGCGTGTGGCGCTCGACAGGTTTCCTGCGCTACCGCCCGCCGGGTGAGCCGCTTCCCGCGCGCCTTCGTCCCCTGCTCGGGCAGTGCGCTCCGCTCTACGCGAGGATGCACGCCTGCCGCCTCATCGCGTAGTGGTGCGACGGCGATACCGGCCGCGTAGCGATACCCACAGGAGAAGCAGTGCTCCAGGCCTTCGATGAACGCAATCGTCACCTAATCGTCAACGTAGGCGGGCGGCTCAGCCACCGCGACCAGGCCAGCGTCAGCCCATTCGACTCGGGCGTCCAAGGCGGTGACGCCGTTTGGGAGGGCCTGCGGCTCTACCACGGAAGGATCTTCAGGCTCCGCGAGCACCTCGCGCGCCTGCGCCGGTCGGCCAAGTCGCTCGGGTTCGCCGCGATCCCGGCCGACGAGGAGATCATCGAGCAGATCCGCCGCACTCTGCGGGCCAACAACATGACTGACGACGTGCATATCCGGCTCACCCTCACCCGAGGCGTAAAGATCACCAGCGGCATGGATCCCCGGCTCAACCGGTCCGGCCCGACACTGATCGTGCTGGCCGAGTTCAAGCCGCCCGTCTACGACCCGGCCGGGATTACGCTCATCACGTCGAGCGTGCGGCGGTCGGCCGCCGACAGCCTCGACCCCAAGATTCATCACAACAACCTGCTGCCGTCGATCCTCGCCAAGATCGAGGCCAACGTCGCCGGTGCCGACGACGCGCTCATGCTGGACGGCCGCGGATTCGTCGCGGAGACGAACGCCACGCACATCTTTCTCGTCATCGCGGGCGGCCTCGCCACGCCCACCACCGCGGCGTGCCCGGAAAGCGGCTCACGGGCCTTTACGCGGGCCTGACGGCAGGCTCGGGAACGCCGTTGAGTTAACGCTCAGACGAAGCCGCCGACGACGGCGGGGTCGAGCTCGGGATGGGCGGCGTAGGCCTGCCGCAGCTCTGCGGTGGCCTCGATCCAGTCGGCATCCGCATCGAGGATGACCCCGCCGGACCGCTGCCGGTAGACATCCGGCTGGTCCACTCCTGGCGGAACCGTCCCCTCCGCCGCGAGCGCCCTCGCGGCGGCGATCAGGCGGCGCCGAACCCGGATCACCATCGCGTCACTACTTCCGAGGTGCTCGGCCGACCGGTCGTAGATCGGGCCCATGCTTTCAGTGATCGCCTGGTCCTGGGTGTGGATGCCCGCGATGCCAGAATATTCCTCGTCGCGTTCCTGCGCGTCGCGGTCGAGGTGGTAGTCGTTGCTCTCGTTGGCGTCGAGCCGGAACCGGCCGAGCCACCCGGTCGTGTTCGGCAGCAGCTTCGGCGGCTTGGCGCCCTGGCTCTCCCGGATCGCCCGGATCTCCGGGCTCACCTTGGGCATCATGAAGAACATCATCATGTGCTCGTCATCCATCGGAACCCAGGCGCGGGCGATGATCTGCTGGCCAAGCAGGCCGGTCGGGGTCATGGTGAAGAACGGGAAAAGGAACTGGGCGATGCGCCAGTAGTACCGCTGCGGGCCAGCGGGCCGGTAGGCGCCATAGATCGTGCCGTATTCGGTGTCAAGGACGGCGTACCTCGGTGCGCGGTCTTTCAGCGTGTAGTACCGGAACGTTCCGGGTGGTGCGTCGTCGGCTTCCTCGGAACCGAAGTGGAGGAATCCGATGTGGGCGGTGTCGATGTCGCCTTCCAGCCCCTGGAGCCAGGTGCAGTCCCGTTCGATGGCCATGGCAGACGACTGAGCCTCGGGCAACTGGTTGGCTTCCAGATCGGGGAGCGGCGGCGGGTTCTCGCGCGGCCCCAGGTACGCCCAGACCACACCGCCGCGCTCCTGGCACGGATACGCGGTGGCCCGGACCTTGTTCTTGAAGTTGCTGTCCGGCGGCTCGCTTGGCATGTCGACACAGCGGCCGGTCACGTCGAACTTCCAGCCGTGGTAGACACAGCGCAGGCCGCAGCCGGCGTTGCGCGCGTAAAACAGCGAGGCGCCGCGGTGCGGGCAGTGGTTGGCGAGCAGCCCGACGCGGCCGCTGGAGTCGCGGAAGCCGATCAGTTTCTCGCCAAGCAGCAGAACGCGCACCGGCGGGCAGTCCGGCCTGGGCAGCTCGGAGGACAGCATGGCCGGCACCCAGTACTGGCGCATCACAGATCCCATCGGCGTGCCAGGGCCGATCCGGGTAACGTACTCGTTCTCCTGCGTGCCCAGCATTCTCTTGCCTCCCGGCGATCTCTTCCCGAGTATTGATCGGCTCTGCCGCGCTGGGCAATACAGATATGACCTGACATAGTCGATCATGTGACTCGGGACGAATATCTGAGGGTTCCTTTTGTGCTGGTTGTCGAGTCCGTCGAGAAGCCGGGCGGGGACTGGCTCCGCCGGGCTTCCTACCCGGAGCTGCCCGGGGCGGTCGTCGAGGCCGAGTCGGCTGTTGATGCGATCGACAGAGTCGACGACAAGCGCATCGAGATCATCCTGGGCCGCCTGGACCGCGGGATGCAGGTTCCCGTCCCGAGGCCGCCGATCTAGCGGCCGCACTGGCTACTTAGGGCTTCCTCCCGACGCCGTTGAACGCGTCCGTTTCGGCGGGCGTGCCGAACGGCGTAGGGTCGGGCCGCCATCGCGTGCAGGAGACCACCCCGGGTTCCACGAGCTGCAGGCCGTCGAAGAAGCTCGCGATCTCCTCCGGGGTGCGCAGGACGTACGGGAGTGCGCCGCTTTCGTTGTAGCCGTGCTGCGCTTCCTCAGCCACATCACCTGCGATGACGCTGGTGCCGTCCATGAGGGACAGGTAGCTGCCCGACGGGAGGGCGTCGATCAAGCGGCGCACGATCGAACGCGCCTCGCTCGTGTCGGCGATGTGTCCCAGGATGCCGTTCAGGATGAGCGCGATGGGCTGGGTGAAGTCCAGCGTCTTGGCCGCCTCCGCCATGATCTTGTCCGATTCGCGCAAGTCGGCGTCGATGTAGGCGGTGGCACCTTCCGGCGTGCTGGTCAGCAGCGCACGGGCGTGCGCGAGCACCAGCGGGTCGTTGTCGACGTAAACGATGCGGGCGTCGGGCGCGACCCGTTGCGCGATCTCGTGCGTGTTCTCCACGGTCGGCAGGCCGGTGCCGACGTCGAGGAACTGCCGGACCCCTGCTTCGGCGGCCAGGTAGCGGATGGAGCGGGCCAGAAAATGCCTGGAGGCCCGCGCGATGCTGACGATGGCCGGGAATACCTGGCTGAACTGGTCACCAGCCGCGCGATCGACCGCGTAGTTGTCCTTGCCTCCGAGCCAGTAGTTCCAGATCCGGGCCGAGTGCGGCACCGTGGTGTCGACTGCGGTCCCGGCGGCGCCGTCGGGTTCATCCGTCCCCGGCTCGTCTGGGATTGCCGAACGGTCGTCGGTCACGGGGAATCCTTGAGGGGTTGTGTGGTTTGCTGCGGTCCGGAAAGCCCAACTTCGGCCACGCGCTACCCGCGTCGCGCGTTCGGGGTGTGTCCCTAGTCCTCCCGGCTGACCTCGGTGAGGAAACGCGCGGTCCGGGCCGGGGTGAGGGCCTGAGCGCTGAGGTGGTTCATGACTTCCATGTAGTTGTCGACGTCTTCGCGCTTTTCCAGGTAAATGGCGCTGGTGAGCTGCTCGATGTACACGACGTCAGGCAGCACAGGCTCCGCGAAGCGCAAGACGGTGAAAGAGCCGCCAGCGGCGGCGTGACCGCCGCGACCGAACGGTACGACCTGGATGGTGACCTGGGGCAGTTCGGCGACCTCGATGAGGCGGTTCAGCTGGGCGCGCATCACTGCGCGCCCGCCGACCGGCCGCCGCAGCGCCGCTTCGTCGATGACCGACCACACCCGCGGCGGCTCCGGGCTCGTCAGCACGTCCTGGCGCTTGATCCGCAGGCTCACCCGGCGGTCGATCTCGTCGGCCGGTGCCGCCTGGTGGCCGAGCAGGGTGACCGCGCGGGCGTAGGCCTCGGTCTGGAACAGGCCATGCACGAACTGCAGCTCGAAGCTGCGGATGATCGCAGCGGCCTCCTCGAGGCCCACGTACGCCTCGAACCAATCGGGCAGGATGTCGCCGTATTTCGACCACCAGCCCGGGGTGCTGGCGTACCGGGCCAGCGAGAGCATCCCGGCGCTCATCTGCTCATCGGTGACGCCGTACAGGACGAGCAGGTCGGCCACGTCCCGCTCCTTGAACCCGACCCGGCCGTGTTCCAAGCGGCTGATCTTGGATCGGGACGCCCGGATCTCATACCCCGCCTTATCGGGCGTGACACCGGCCGCCTCGCGAAGGCGACGCAGCTGGTTGCCGAGCATCATCCGCTGCACCGTCGGGCCGCCCCGCGGCTCGCCAAGGACGGTGCCGACCGGCTGCTCGCGGCCCGGCTGAAGCGCGTTCATCCTCGCTCCCGGACCCAATGCATCACTCAGTGCCCACCCCCCAAAATGCCGAACACCCACCGCGGTTCCACCGCGCCATGACGATCATCCGGACCGATCGCCAAAGCGCGCGGCGCAGATTGCACAATATCACCGCGACCTAGCGGCCGACACGCCATGTCATTTCACTTCCGGTGATGAAACGACATCGCCGCGCGGGCACAGGTCATCGAACTCACCGTTTTTGACCCCCGTCAGGAACGCCGCGACCTCAGCGGACGTGTAGATCAGGGCGGGCCCGGACGGGTGCCGGGAGTTGCGGACAGCAATCGCTCCGCCGGAAAGTTCGGCGACCTCGACGCAGCTCCCGCTCGGGTTGCTGACCCGGCTCTTGCGCCAGCGCGCCATCGGCAGCTGATCGGCCGGGATGCCGTTCGTGACATGCATCGTCTCTTCCCCATGACTGCGAACCGAACGCAAGGTGAGCGGCACGCGACGCTGTGAGCCGTACGGACCGCCTGCACTGTGCAGCGTAACAGAACGAATGCAAGTGCATAAGTTCGTGCAAAGGCACGTTGCATTGGCATTGTGCAAAAGGCTCGTGCAGGAACCTGTTGAACTCGCCGCATACATGCGGGCGTTGTTGCCGCGGTGGTGCTCTGCTGCGTGTTCCTCACCCAGAAGGCCCGCTGATCGGCCGCTCAGATGCGGCAGGTCACCGCCCACGCGGTCGCGCTGACCTCGACCGGACCGGCAGGCAGCAAGCGCCGGCATTGCTCGCGCAGCGCACGGCGGCGGTCGGCGGCCAGCGACGCCACATACGCGCCGGCCGGGCCGACGCCGAGCGTGAACGGCTCCCACCACTGCTCGAACGTGGCATCCCGCACGCGCACGGTGAGCGCCGCGGCGCGCGGCGTGGCCAGCCCGGCCTGCACGAACAGCCCGGCCAGATGGCCCTCGCTGACACCCGCCAGGCCCGACTCATCGGCCGCCGAGGGGTCGAGCTCGCGCACGGCACGCCAGAAGACGGTCAGCGGGCCGCGGCCGCCGCCGTGGTCCCACACACACGCGGCCACCACCCCGCCGCGACGGGTCACCCGGCCCATCTCGCGCAGGCCTGCCATCGGATCGGCCATGAAATGCACCACCAGCTGCGCGAGAACAGCATCGAAGGCGCCATCGGGGAACGGGAGCTGCTCAGCCGCCGACGGCCGGACATCCACACCGGGCACGCGCTCGCGGACCGCGGCCACAAACGAGGGCGACGGTTCCACCGCGCATACCCTGGCCGAGCCCAGCCGCCGCACGAGCTCGGCCGTCAGCGCGCCCGGCCCGCACCCGACATCTAGCACCCGCTGCCCGCGGCGTACTCCGGCCAGATCGGCGAACCGCACCGCCAGCGGCTCAGAATACCGCCCCATGAAGCGTGCGTAAGCGTCCGCGCTGACGTCGAAACTCATCCACCGAACCTACTTGGCGCGGGAACTCGGGGCGTCTCCCCCGGCGGCACGCTGGCCCTATCTCAGCCCCCGACGCCGAGGGTAGCGAGCACCACGATGATGATGGTGCTGACGGCAAACGCCCCGTGGACGGCGACCACTCCGCTCGGAAAGTGGCTTTCCGCCGGACGCTCCGCGGCGATGCGTGGCTTGGTGATGGCCGCGCCGCCCTTCATGCCCGGTGCGGCGCCGCGTCCCGGGCCCGCGCCGCGAGCCGTGTCACGTCCCGTGGTGGGATCGGTGGCGGCGCCTGGCGTGCTCGGGCGGACAGCCGCGACGGCGTGCTCGGTCTCACCCCCCCAACGGAAGAACATTGTGAAGCCGAGCGCCGCGATTACCAGCAGGCCGATCGACGCCGCCCACGCGAGCCATTGTCTGTCGGTGAGCACGTACGCGGTCCAGCTGCCCAGCCCGGACGCCGCGAGCAGGAAGTGCCCGAAGATCAGCGACGCCGGGAAACGGGTGACTCCGGTATTCCGCTGCCGCAGGCCCCCGCATATCAGCCAGGTGGCAAGCAGGTAGCTGCCGCCCAGCGCAGTGACGATCCAGGCGATCAGAGCGGCCATGTCCATGTCGGATCTCCCCTACACGGCGAAACAAGGAGGTATGAGCCAATCGGGATTCTCCCGCCCGAGCGAACCTAACGTGCGGGAGAAGGCAAACCTTAGCCTGGGGGCACGGACCGGGTGGTTGCAGCGCGCGCTCAGCCGCGCGCCCGTTCAGCTCCACCCTGCCCCGGGCGCAGTGCGCCTGCGCCGAAGACGAGGACCGCGAGCAGTGCGGTGATCAACCCGAACGAGACGGACAGCGAGGTCGCGCTCCCGAGGGTCCCGATTACGCCTGGGCCAATGAGCGATGCCGCGTAGATGACGGTGGCCATCCCGGCGATCCCCCGGCCAGCACTCGCGCTGCTATTGCCCGCCGCAGAAAAGGCCAGCGGCACCACCGCGGCGATGCCGACCCCCACGAGGGCGAAGCCGGCGATGGCCGGGACCGGGCTGCGGGCCCAGACGATCACCAGGCCGCCGGTGACGGCCAGCGCGCCACCCAAGCGGACCGT
>WNGQ01005263.1_pt1 | contig 12709 bp, 9 predicted proteins | sample 5407661 | NCBI WGS metagenome assembly WNGQ01 (sample SAMN13153382, study PRJNA577476) | soil metagenome | isolation source: 60 cm soil or saprolite under Garry oak tree replicate 2 | place: USA:California | collected 2016-06-15
GAGTGCGTCGCGGTGAGGTTGTCCACGTAGAGGATGCCGAGCACCGTCTGGACCGTTCCCATGAGCGGCGTGCACATGGCGCTCCGCACGCTCTGGATGAGGATCGACTTGCCTTTGAACCGCTCGTCGGCCGCCGTGTTGTCCGACAGGATGGCGACGCGGTCCTCGACCACCTTGCGGGCGATCGACTGCGGCACGTGCTTCGAGGCCGACGACTGCGCCGTCCGCCCTCGTGAGATCCGTGGCACGAGCTCGCCGGTCGCGGCCTCGAGCAGCAGGATCGAGACGCGGTCCACGTTCATCACCTGGAACGTGAACTCGACCACCTTGTCGAGCAGGCGGTCGAGCTCCTGCTGCTTCGACAGCTCCTTCGAGATCTCGAGCAGCAGCTCGAGCTTCTTTTCGCGCAGCTCCTCGAGCGACTTGGCGGTGACCTTGAGGTGGGAGGCGCCCGACGGCGTGGCGGTGACGATGGCCGGAACGCCTCCCGACACGTTCACCGGGAGCTGGCGCACGATCGTGCCGCCCGCGGGCTTCGCCCCGGTGAACTCGCTCGACACCTGCGGCACGACCTGGGGCCGGAGCGGGGGACTGACCTGCTTCACCCGGAAGGCGACCTTGCCGAACGTGACGACGTCGTTTTCGGTGGCGAGCGCTTCGCTGATGCGCGCGCCGTTCAGGAAGGTGCCGTTGGACGAGCCGACATCCTTGACCTTCACCCCCCCGTCGGCGAGGGACACTTCGGCGTGTCGCCGCGAGATGGTGGGATCGTAAATCGGGACGTCGCTCGTGACCGCCCGCCCCACGACCACGACGCGGCCGGGCTGGAGGTCGATCGACTGCTCGCCCGTCGTGCTCAGCAGCTTGAACACAAGCGGAGAATATACGTCAGGGGGTTGCCTTGGCGAGCGCCAGGGCCTTCAACACGGCCTGCGCCTTCGCCTCGGTTTCAGCGAACTCGCGCGCCGGATCGGAGTCGGCCACGATCCCCGCTCCCGCCTGGACCACGACGCGGTCTGGCTGCACCAGCGCGCAGCGGATCGCGATCGCGGTGTCGAGGCTGGTCGCGCCCCAGCCGACGTAGCCCACGGCGCCGGCGTACGGGCCGCGCCGCTCCGGCTCGAGCTCGTCGATGATCTCCATGGCGCGCACCTTCGGCGCACCGGTGACGGTCCCAGCCGGAAAGCACGCCTTGAACACGTCGAGGGCATCGTAGCCGTCGCGCAGCCGGCCGCGCACCTCGCTCACCAGGTGCTGCACGTGGGAGTAGCGCTCCACCTGGAGCAGGTCCGTGACCCGCACGCTGCCGAACCGTGCCACACGGCCCACGTCGTTGCGCCCCAGATCGACGAGCATCATGTGCTCGGCGCGCTCCTTCTCGTCGGCGAGCAGCGCGGCGGCGAGCACCTCGTCTTCTTCGGGCGTGCGGCCGCGCGCGCACGTCCCGGCGATCGGTCGCACGGTCACCTCCCCGCCTTCGACCCGCACCAGCACTTCGGGCGAGCTCCCCACCAGCGTGAAGTCGTCGAGCGCGAGGTAGAACAGATAGGGCGCGGGATTGAGCGCACGCAGATAGCGATACAAGAGCAGCGGATCCACGGCTCCGGGGGCGTCCTGACGGCGCGACAACACGGTCTGGAAGGCGTCCCCCGCGACGATGTACTCGTGTATCCGTGCCACGTCCCGCTCGAACGCGGCGCGCGGGTAGCGTGACTCGGTGGGCACCGGCGGCACTCCGTCCTTCAGCGGCAGCGGAGCCAAGTCGTGGCGCTCGCGCAGACGCGCCACGATTTCGTCCAGCCGTGCCTCCGCGGCATCGTACAGGCGCAGCCGCGCGGCGCCGGCGGCGCGCGCCGGCACCTCGACGTTGGCCACCACGATGGCGCGCCCGAACAGATTGTCGAGGATGACCACCGTGTCGGCGATCATCATCACGGCGTCGGGCACCGCCAGCGTGTCGGCGGGCGGATGCGGCAGGTGCTCCACGGTGCGCACCAGATCGTAGCCCAAGTAGCCCACGGCCCCGCCCGTGAAGCGCGGCAGGCCCGGGACCGGGACGGCGGGCAGGGCGCGCATGCGCTGCCCCAGGTCGCCGATCGGGTCGTCCGTCTCGCCCACGACTTCCCAGCCGCGGGCTTTGGTCCACCGGTCGATCGTGCGGCCCCGCCCCTTCCCGCCCGCCCGGCAGCGCCACACTTCGCGCGGCTCGGTCCCCAGGAAGGTGTAGCGGGCCCAGCGCTCGCCTCCCACCAGCGATTCCAGCAGGAACGCGAACGGGGGGCGGGCGACCTTGACGAAGGCGGCGAGCGGCGTGTCGGCGTCGAGCACGACCTCGCGCACCACGGGGACCATGCCGCCGCGCTCGGCGCGCGACAGGAAGTCGGCGCGGGCGTCGCTCATCGAGCGGCGAGCGGGGTAGAGGGGATATGCGACCCCTCGCCGCCGCGCTCGCGCTGGCCGGTCTCGGGCTGCCGGCCCGGCTCCACGCCCAGGCGTGGGGCTCGGACTCCGCGGTCGCGCTGGCGCGCCGCGCCGCGCTGCGCCGCAGCGGTGCCGCCGCCGACACCACCCTGCACGACTACAAGGCCCAGGCCCACGGCTTCCTGTTCTTTCTGGGCGCCTTCGGCGAAGGACTCGCCGACCCTCCGCGCCTCGTCAAGGCGGACCAATTGGAGCTGGAAGTGTACTGGAGGGCCCCGGCGAGCAGCAAGCAGCGTGTCGTCGGCTGGCGCGATCAGGCGCAGCTCCCCACCGACATCAACTATCACCGCGACCACCTCGGCATCATCCAGAACAACTTCGGCGCCGCCATCCGGCTGGGCGAGGGCGACGAGGTGCGGGACGTGCCGCACCCGCTCTCGGCGGTGGGCCTGGGTCTGTACGACTTCGCGCTCGGCGATACGACCATCATCGCGCTCCCGGAGCGCGAGGTGCGCGTGGTGGCGCTGCGCGTGCGGCCCAAGAGCTTCGATCTCCCACGCATCGTGGGCACGCTGTATCTGGACGCGGCCTCCGCCGATCTGGTGCGCATGGCGTTCAACTTTACGCCCCACGCCTACCTGGACCGCCAGCTGGAGGACGTGAGCATCGTGCTCGACAACGCGCTGTGGGAGCAGCGCTACTGGCTTCCCTATCGGCAGGAGATCGAGATCCGGCGCCGCGCCACGTGGCTCGACGTGCCGGCGCGCGGCATCATCCGCGCGCGCTGGGAAATCGACGGCTACGTGTTCAACCTCGGGCTGGCGCAGAGCTGGTTCGCGGGCGACGAGATCACCTTTCTCCCCAGGGCGGAGCGCGACTCGTTTCCGTGGACCCAGCCGCTCGCCGCCGCGCTCGAGAACGTGGCCGAGCCGGTGCGGCGCGACGACCTGGAGCGGGTGCGCGCCGAGGTCGAGCAGATCGCCGGACGCCGCGCGCTGTCCGGGCTCCGCGCCAACCGCCTCGGCGTGCGCTCCCTCTCGGATTTGATGCACTTCAATCGCGTGGAGGGGCTCGCGGCCGGCGCCGGCGTCGTGGTGCGCGGCGGCGGCGAGCGGCGCGAGCTGCGCCTGCGCGGGAGCTACGGGCTCGCGGACCGGCGCGGCAAGGGCGCCCTGAGCGCGGTGGAGCGGGAGGGTCGGGGCGCCCTCGAGCTGAGCGCCTATCGCGAGGTGCGCGACGTGGGCGACTGGTCCGTGATCGCCCCGCTCCAGAACTCCCTCTCGGCCCAGGAGTTCGGACACGACTACGGCGACTACTTTGTCGCCCGGGGGGCGCGCCTGACGTACCACTACGGCGTGGGCGTACGCGGGGAGTGGCGTGTCGCGGCCAGTCGCGAGTCGTTTCAATCGCTCGCCGTCGCCGCCTCGCCCGCGAACGGCAGCTTCCGGCCGAATCCGGCGCTGGGCGGGCCGGGCGTCGACCTGGTGCAGCTCGCGTTCGAGCGCCGCAGTGAAGGGTTCGCCGTGCGGCGCGACCTGCACGTCGAAACGCTGCTCGAAGCCGGTCGCCAGGACGGCGGCGACAGCTACGTCCGACTCTCCGGCGCGGGCCACTTGCTCGTCCCGGTCGGAGCCACACGCCTGCTCCTCCGGGCACAGGGCGGCGCGGCGAGCGCGCGGCTCCCGGCACATCGCGCGTTTGTGCTCGGAGGGCGCGGCACCCTGCTCGGCGATCCGTTCCGCGCCTGGGGCGGCCGGCGCATGGGCCTGGTGCACGTGGAGTGGCGCGTGCCGGCGCCGTTTCCGGCGCTCGGCGTCGGGCCCTATGCGCGCACGCCGCGCACCGTCACCCTCGCCCCGTACGTGGCCGTCGGCTGGGCCGACGATCCGGTCGCGGGCACGCCGTGGATGCCCACCACCGGCGCGCGTACTACGCTCGGGCTCGGGGTCGAATGGCTGGGCGTGTTCCGCTGCGAGGCGGGCTTCGGCACCGCGACGCACCGCATGGGCATCGCGTTCGACGTGTCGCGGGACTTTTGGGGAATCCTGTGACGCGGCTGACGCCGCGAGGTTCGGGAGGTTCTGGAGGTTGGGGGAGGTTGGAGAAGGTTGCATCGCGCGCGGAGCAACCTCCACAACCTCCACCAACCTCCCGAACCTCCCCAACCTCCCCAACCTCCACTAGCTTGTCTTAGATGGCCGACACGAACTTCCCGGATGCATGGCTAGCCCACTCCCTCGAGGGAGTGGTCACGCCGGAGCTTGTCGCCGAGCTGCGGGAGAAGGCCACGCCCCAGGCGACCCTGTGGGAGACGCTCGTCGCTCAGAAGATCGTGAGCGACGAGCAGATCCTCACCGCGCTCTCCACGCGGTTCCGACTGAAAATCGCCGAGCTGGACAAAGCGGACCCGACGGCCAAGGAGCGGGTCCCCGAGCTGGTCGCCCGGCGCTATCACATCGTGCCGCTGCGCGCCACCGACTCCTACCTGGAAGTCGCCACCGCGAACCCGTTCGATCTGGACGCGGAGAAGGCGCTCGCGTTCGCGACGGCGCGGGAAATCCGCATGCAGCTGCTCGCGCCGTCCAAGATCGCCGAGCGGCTGGACGAGATGTACCGCCCCGAGAAGGCGGTGGACAAGCTGCTCGAGGGCATGGAGAGCGAGACCGCGCTCGAGCACCTGAAGGACGTGGCTCCCGATGAGATCACGCTGGCGGCGTCCGAGGCCGAGGCGAGCCAGCGCCCGGTGGTGCGCCTGGTGGATCTGATCATCTCGGAGGGCATCCTGGCGCGCTCGAGCGACATCCACATCGAGCCCGAAGAGGGCGGGGTGGCGGTGCGCTATCGCATCGATGGCGTGCTGCGCCAGGTGATGAAGATTCCGCGCCAGGCGGGGCTGCCGCTGATCTCGCGCATCAAAATCATGTCGTCGCTCGACATCGCCGACCGGCTGCGACCGCAGGATGGCCGCGCCCGCGTGGCGGTGAACGGCCAGCCGATCGACCTGCGCGTGTCGACGCTGCCCGCGTCGCTGGGCGAGAAGGTCGTGATCCGGATTCTCGATTCCCGCGCCACGGTCAAGTCGCTCGACTCGCTGGGGCTGAATACCAACGAGACGGAAGGCATCAAGCGGCTGCTCGAGAACCACGAGGGGATCCTCCTGGTCACCGGCCCGACCGGCTCGGGCAAGACCACGACGCTGTACTCCTGCATCAACCAGATCAAGAGCGAGGGCGTCAACATCGTCACGGTCGAGGATCCGGTGGAGTACCGGATGCAAGGGATCGTGCAGGTGCAGGTGCAGGAAAAGGCCGGCCTGACGTTCGCCTCGGCGCTCCGCTCGATCCTGCGCCAGGACCCGAACGTGGTGCTGATCGGCGAGATCCGGGATCGCGAAACGGCGCAGATCGCCGTGCAGGCGTCGCTCACGGGTCACCTGGTGCTCTCCACCCTGCACACCAACGACGCGTCCAATGCCGTCACCCGGCTCGTGGACATCGGCGTGGAAGCCTACAAGATCGCCGCCGCCCTGCGGGGGGTGCTGGCGCAGCGGCTGATGCGCAAGCTCTGCCCCACCTGCAAACAGGTGTGGATGGAGTCACCGCCCGACCGTCTCGGCAAATGGGTTCCGAAAGGCACCCCGCTGTACCGAGCCGCCGGCTGCCCCGACTGTGCCATGACCGGATACCGCGGTCGCTTCTCGATCGTCGAGGTCCTGACAGTGACGGCCGAAGTGGAGCGGCGCATCGCGGCGGGGGAGACGGCGGAGCATATCGCGGGCGCCGCGCGCCGCGGGGGCATGAAGGGTCTATGGGAGTCGGGGCTCGAGCACGTGCTGCGCGGTGAATCGACGCTCGACGAGCTGACGCGCGTCGTCGACATCCCGGAAGAGGACGAGCGGCCGTCCGGGCCGGCGGCGGCACCGCGGCGCCCGGGCGGTGCCGCGCGGCAGCCGTATCTGGCGCCCCATCCCGGTGCCGCGCTGGCCGCCGAGACCGCCCCCGAGCCCGACGCGCTGGTGGAGCACTTCGAGCTGCTGGAGGAGCCTGAGCCACCGCGGGTCTCCGGGCCCCACGGCGCGCTGGCGTGCAAGGTGTTGCTCGTGGACGACGAGGACAGCTTGCGCAAGGTCGTGAAGGACCTGCTCGAGCGCGATGGATACATCGTCTCCGAGGCGCGCGACGGTGTGCAGGCGCTCGATCAGGTCGATCGGGTGGGTCCGGACATCATCGTGCTCGACCTCAACATGCCCGGCCTGGACGGATACGGCGTGCTGTCCCACCTGCGCTCGCGGCCCGCCACCGCGGATATTCCCGTCATCGTCCTCACCGCGAAGAGCGACGAAGACAACGAGGTGCGCGTGTTCGAGCTCGGCGCGGACGACTTCCTCACCAAGCCGTTCCGCGCGCGCGCGCTGTCGGCCCGGTTGGAAGCCGTTTTGGGTCGGCGGCGCTAGCCTCGACCGACATCCCCTTCCCCCATGACGGAAATGCGGGTTGCGTTCGTCGACGCCTACGTACTGCGCGTGGGCGCGAGGGGGGGGGGCGTCGAGGTGCTCGCGCTGCGACGCGCACCGGGGGGCCGCTCGCCCGGCTCGTGGGAGACGGTGCACGGGCACATCGAGGCGGGCGAGACGCCGGTGCAGGCGGCGCTGCGCGAAGTACGCGAGGAGACCGGACTCGACCCCGCGCGGCTGTACAATCTGTCGCGGGTGGAGGCGTTCTACCGCCACCGGACCGACGACATCACGCTGATTCCCGTGTTCGCGGCCGTCGTGGACGCCGCCGCCGAGCCGCGCACGTCGCCCGAGCACGACCGCCTGGAGTGGCTGGCGCCGGCGGCGGCCGCCGCGCGCTTCGCCTGGCCGCGGGAGCGCAGAGCACTGGACGACGTTTTGTCAATCCTCGGGTCCGGGGACGCAGGCTTGCTGGAAGACGTGCTGCGGATAAGCTAAGGAGACGACCGGACGCACCGACTCGAGACCTGGACCAGCGCCGACAGCATGTGAATCCGTTCTATCATCGCATCTATCGAGTAGTGCGCCACATCCCCAAAGGCCGCGTCGCCACGTACGGTCTCGTGGCCCGGCTGGCCGGTCGGCCCGGGGCGGCGCGCACGGTCGGCTGGGCCCTCTCGGCGCTTTCCGAAGATGCCGACGTTCCCTGGTGGCGCGTGCTCAACGTGGCGGGACGCATCTCGCTCTCGGGCGCGGATCACGGCGCCGTGGTGCAGCGCGCCCTGTTGCTGCGTGAAGGCGTGAAGTTCGCCCCGGGCGGCGCGGTGAACCTCGCCGTGTTCGGGTGGCCCGCCGAGGCTTACGACAGCGCGCCCGCGGCCCACATGCGCGCCGCCTCGTCCCGCAGATCGCGCAGGTTGAACGGCTTGCGTACGTAGCGCAGACCGAGTCGGGTCAGCGCGTCGTCCGATCCGGGCCGCACGTCCCCCGTCGCCACCAGCACCCGGTTCTTGAGGGCCGGGTGCGCTTCCACGAGTCGAGTCACGAACAGCTGATCGCGCGCGCGTGCCTGCGCGTCCGCCAGGATGAGGTCGTACGCGCGGGCGCCGGCGAGGTCGAGCGCGTGCTGCACGTTGCGCGCGACGTCCACCGTGTGGCCTTCCCGGCCGAACAGCGCCTTCACCATGCGACGCACCGCGGGATCGTCGTCGACCAGCAGGATCGCCCGCTTCGCCGCCGGGGCCGCAGGCGCCGGCTCGGGCACCGGGGTCGCGTACAATGCGACGTCGGCCGGCGCCGCGGGCAGGTCCACCAGAAACGCCGCGCCGCCTTGCGGTGGCCGCTCCACGCTCACCCGCCCGCCGTGAGCCTCCACGATCGAATAGGTGATGGAGAGCCCGAGCCCCGTCCCCTGGCCCGGCTCCTTGGTGGTGAAGAACGGCGTGAAGAGGTGCGGCAGGACGTCGTCCGGGATGCCTCCCCCGGAGTCGGCGACCTTCATCCGGACGCGGTCGTCGAACCAGGTGACGAGCCGGATCACGCGCGCCCGCTCCGGCGGATTCTCCGCGACGGCCTGCGCCGCGTTGTTCAACAGGTTCAAGAGCACCTGCTGCAGCGCGTGGCGGTCGCCCAGCACCGGCGGGACCGTCCCCAGCTCCGTCTCCACCACGATGTCCTTGAGGGTGAGGTCGAAGCTCATGAGCAGCAGCGTCCGCTGGATCACGTCGTTCAGGTCCACGGGCGCCTGCTCCGCGGGGCCCTTGCGCGCGAACGTGAGCAGGTTGCGCACGATCCGCCCGGCGCGGTCGGCCTGCTCGTGAATCACGCGCAGGTGTCCACGGTCCTTGGCGCCCAGCTCCTTCTGCTCGAGCAGGAACTCGGACAGGCCGGCAATCGATGTGAGTGGATTGTTGAGCTCGTGGGCGACGCCGGACACGAGCTGGCCCACCGCGGCGAGCTTCTCGCTCTGGATCAGGTGGGACTCCATCGCCTGCTGGTCGGTCACGTCCTCGACCAGCACCACGACGCTCTGATCGGGCGCCCCCCCCCCTCCCGGTGCGGGGATGCGGGCGGCGGTCACGCGGATCGTGCGCCCCCCCCCCAGCGTGGCCGAGCGCAGCACGATCGGCTGCACCCGATCGCCCGCGCGCGCGGCCGCCAGCAGGTCCACCAGGGGAGGGGACGTGCCCACCAGGGACTCGACCAGGTCCCGGCCGATCACGCCCGGAATCGGGGCGCCGAGCAGGGAGGCGAGGGACCGGTTGGCCCGGCGCACCCGTCCCGCGTCGTCCACCACTGCGATCCCCTCGCTGAGCGAATCGAACGCGGTCTCCCACTGCTCCTTCGCGTGCCGCACCATCTCGAAGAAGCGCGCATTGGCGATCACGACGGCCGCGTGCGTGGCCACGGTGGAGAGCAGGCGGATGTCCTCCGACCCAAACTCGCCGCCGCGCGGGTTGGCGATCACCAGCGTTCCCACCACCACGCCGTGCGCGCGCAGCGGCACCGCCGCCGCGGAGTCGGCGTGCACGTCCGCCACCAGCCGCGTCGGCTCCCCCCCCGAGTTGCGCACCAGCTCGAGCCGCTCGCGGCCCAGCGACCGGACGACCAGGCCGGGATCGTCCGCGCCGATGGAACGACCCGCGAGCGCCGCCAGGGTGCCGTCGGCGGCGGTGACCCGTAGCAGGGGGCGGTCCTCGCGTCCCTCGCCCGCTCCGACCGCTGCCGCCTCCCCGTCCGGGGCCAGGGCGACGAGCGCTCCCTGGGCGTCGAGAAACCGCATCGCGTAGCGCACCACCTGCTCGACGATCCGTTCGAGCTGCAGCGACCCCGACAGGATGAACGACAGCTCCTGGAGGGAGAACAGCTCCGACAGGCGGCGGTTGAGCTCGTCCGCCGCCCGCCGGCGGTCGCGCTCGCTCTGACGCAAGCGGCGGCTCAGGCGGATCGACCACCCGAGGGCGCCGATGACGGCGATGCCAAGCAGCGCGAGCACGAGGCGCATGAGGGACAACAATAACGTTTGCTTGACGATCGGAATCCCGAGTAATACGTTCGGCTATCCAGTTGTCGATATCCCATCCCAATTTGGCCAGCTGGAGCAGCCCTGATGCGGAGTCTGTTCGGGTGGGCCGTGTGCTGCGCCCTCGTGACTACAGGGGGACGCCGCCTCGACTGCCAGGAGCGCACCACGGTTGGCGGATACGGCGAAGTGCACTACACCAACGCCACGGGACCGAACCGGCGCAGGCCCTGACGCAGGCTTCGGTCGTGACGCGCGCGGCCGTGGCGGCGGACGCGCGGTCCACCGCGATGCTGGTGTCGGGGCGGAGACCGGATGGGGTGCTGCGGACGTACGCGGTTGGAGCTCCCCTGATCCCCGGGCTTGCGCCCGGGGTCAGGAGGGACCCGGAGGCTAACTGACCCCGGGCGCGAGCCCGGGGTCTCGGGGAGGCTTTCGGATCAGTCCGTCGATCGCCTCCCTGAGCTCCTCGATCCCCGCTTTCTCCCGTGCGCTCGTCGCTATCACCTGATCGGCGTCGAGCGCGAGGGCGTCTTGCAGCTCGCGTTCGCGGCGCGCCCGCGGGGCGCGGGCCAGCACATCGCTCTTCGTGAGCGCGGCGAGCACGCGTGTCTCGCGCCCGGCGAAGAGCTCCTGCATCGCGCGATCGTCATCGGAGGGGTCGCGGCGGATGTCGAGCAGCCAAAGCACGCCTGCGAGGCGGGGCCGTTCGATGACGTGTCGGATGAGGTGCCGGAACGCGGCTCGGTCGGTCCGTGCCGCTCGGGCATAGCCGTATCCGGGGAGATCGAGAAAATAAAAGGCGCGGTGCGCGGTGCGCGGTGGCTCCCGATGCGCATCGGGCGGTTGGCTCTCCGGGGAGGCAACCGCGTACCGCGCACCGCGCACCAAGGGTATTTCGTAAACGTTCAACATCCGCGTCTTGCCGGGCGTCCCGGACACTTTGGCTATGCGTCGCCCCGCGAGGGCATTGAGCAGGCTCGATTTGCCTACGTTGGACCGGCCAATCAGGGCGACTTCGGGGAGAGCGGGTGCGAGGGGAACGTCGGCTGAGGGGAACGAGCCGACGAAATGCGGGTCGGTCAGGCTTCTTTCTTCTGGCGGACGCGCTCGGTGACGAGCAACGGGGGCCGGCCTTCGGTGACGCACTCCGCGGTGATGGCGACCTCGCGCACGTCGTCGCGGCTCGGCAGTTCGAACATGATGTCCGTCATCATCTCTTCGAGGATGGCGCGGAGGCCGCGGGCGCCGGTGGCGCGCTTGATCGCCTTCTGGGCGATGGCCTTGAGGGCGTCTTTCTCGATGGTGAGCCGCACGTCTTCCAGCTCGAACAGCTTCTGGTACTGCTTGGAGAGCGCGTTTTTCGGCTCGATGAGGATGCGGACCAGCGCCTCTTCGTCGAGCGAGTCGAGCGGCACCGCGACGGGCAGCCGGCCCACCAGCTCGGGGATGAGGCCGTAGCGCAGCAGGTCGTCCGGCTCCACGTCGATGAAGGGATTCTTCTTGATTTTCTCCGGCGCGCCTTTGGCGACCTCTTCCTTGGTGAATCCGATCTGGCGCCGCCCGGTGCGCGACTCGATGATCTTCTCGAGCCCGTCGAACGCGCCGCCGCAGATGAACAGGATGTCTTTCGTATTGACCTGAATGTACTCCTGCTGCGGGTGCTTGCGGCCCCCCTGGGGCGGCACGCTCGCCACCGTGCCCTCGAGGATCTTGAGCAGCGCCTGCTGGACGCCTTCGCCCGACACGTCGCGCGTGATGCTCGGGTTCTCCGACTTGCGGGCGATCTTGTCGATCTCGTCGATGTAGACGATGCCGCGCTCGGCTTCGGACACGTTGAAGTCCGCGGCCTGCAGCAGCCGAACCAGGATGTTCTCCACGTCCTCGCCCACGTACCCCGCTTCGGTGAGGGTGGTCGCGTCGGCGATGGTGAAGGGCACGTCCAGGATGCGCGCCAGCGTCTGCGCCAGGAGCGTCTTGCCGACGCCCGTGGGACCGATCAGGAGGATGTTGCTCTTGTCGAGCTCGACCTCCGCTTCGCGTCCCTGGTGCGAGTTGATGCGCTTGTAGTGGTTGTAGACCGCCACGGCGAGCGTCTTCTTCGCCTTCTCCTGGCCGATCACGTACTGGTCCAGCACGTCTTTAATCTCGGAGGGGATGGGGACCTGGGTGATCGCCTCGGAGACCTCGCGCTCCTCGTCCTCCGCCAGGATCTCGTTGCAGAGGGCGATGCACTCATTGCAAATGTAGACCGACGGTCCGGAAATGAACTTCCGGACCGAGTCCTTCGACTTGCCGCAGAAGGAGCAGCGGAGGTGCTTATCGTGGGACATTCTCGTCCTAGTATGGGAAGGTCGGCCTGCCGGCGCAAGCGGTCATTTCTTCTTCCCGTCGTCGATCTGCTGGAAGTTGGCGATTACGTGGTCAATTAGCCCGTACTCCTTGGCTTCCTCGGCGGACATGAAGCGATCCCGGTCCATGTCCTTCTCGATCTGGTCCAACGCCTTGCCGGTGTGCTTGGAATACAGCTCGTTGAGCTTGCCCCGCAGGTAGAGGATCTCCCGGGCCTGGATCTCGATGTCGGCCGCGGTGCCCTGGGTCCCGCCCGAGGGCTGGTGCATCATGATGCGAGCGTGGGGCAGGGCGGAGCGTTTTCCCTTGCGGCCGGCCGCCAGCAGGAACGAGCCCATCGAGGCCGCCATCCCCATGCAGATGGTGTTCACGGGGGCGCGCAGGAACTGCATCGTGTCGTAGATCGCCATGCCCGACGACACCAGCCCACCGGGCGAATTGACGTACAGGTAGATGTCCCG
>WNGQ01005268.1_pt1 | contig 12705 bp, 8 predicted proteins | sample 5407661 | NCBI WGS metagenome assembly WNGQ01 (sample SAMN13153382, study PRJNA577476) | soil metagenome | isolation source: 60 cm soil or saprolite under Garry oak tree replicate 2 | place: USA:California | collected 2016-06-15
GACGCTTTCAGGGGTGTAGTCGAGAGTCGATGTGGAAGTGCCGCTAAGCGGACGATTGGGCGAGATGTAAGCAACGTCGGGATCGTCGGCGAGCGATTGGAGTGATTCAACAGGGACGGAATAATGGGCACCCTTGATGACGTCGAGCTTCGTTTTCAGGACACCGCCCTTGTTCCCTACATTCTGATTCTGGACATCCGTTGGCGTCTGATTGAATTGGATGATGACGTCCACGGTCGCGCCGTTGTGGCCGCCTTTGAGGGCATCAAGATCTTTCGACAGCTTGTGCTTCTTGCCGTCGGCAAAGGACAATCCCGCGGTCAGAAGGACCAAGAGTAGAGAGAGCGCGAGTCGCGTCCCCCACGTCGTCGTGCTGTGCATCTCTTTCGTAGAAACCAATTTCGGTGAGCTATGCGATGTCATAAGTTAATAGCTCCTTCAATTTAATTCTCGCCGTCGATGAGGGAATACGCTGAGTTGGTTGCATCCCCCCAAATAACGCCTGTACCCCAGACGACACCGAGGCTCACGTTCGTGCTATCGCCCCAGCACACGCTGCTTCCCCAAATCACGGCAGTGCCGTTCACAAATACGTTGGTGCCCCACACCAAGGAGTTGCCCCACAGGACGCTACTACCCCAGGTCACCGCTGTACCATCGACTAAAGTAACGTTCCCTGTGCTGGGGTCGAAACTCACCGTGGGAGATATTGCCGATCCAAGGGCCAGATCGTTATTGGCGAGTGCGGCGGCAATATTCACGTAGCCCGCGCCAATCGTGAAGATGTCGTAATAGTCCGTGTAGGTGATCCCCGTCGTCGGATCGGTGGTCGTACTGCTGGTAGGGAATGCCTTGGAAGCGGTCTTCATCAGACGCGCCTTGACCTGGTCCGGCGTAAGGCTTGGATTCTGTTGAAGAAGGAGAGCCGCCGCCCCGCTCACCACGGGGGTGGCCATGCTCGTACCGCTGAGTGTGAAGTACTGATTCGAAGTCCCCGTGTTCGTTGTGGTCTGGTAGTACCGCAAGAGAGCCCTATTACTGGAATAGTTTTTTGCCAAGGTCGCAGCCATGTTTTGGTCGGAAACCACGCGATTGCCTGGCGCGACAACGTCCGGCTTCACGATTTGGTCGAACCCTGTGGGGCCCTTCGAGCTATAACTGGCGATGGTATCGTCCACCGTGGAATAGGTCCCATTGGTCTTCATCGCCCCAACGGTAATTACATAAGGGTCGTTCCCCGGCGCGGCGATAGTACCGTAGCCGTTGGTTCCCATCGAGTCGTTGCGCCCTTGGTTCCCCGCCGCCACCACCACGACGATGCCTGCTCGCCACGCCGATTCGACGGCCTGGCAGAGCGGATCATGCTGATACGACTCGTAGACTTGCCGGCCCAGAGAAAGATTGATCACCCGAATGTTGTAGGTGTTCTTGAGTGCAATGGCCTTCTGAATGGCGGAAATGACTAGGCTGTCGGTGCCCGCTCCATTCTGATTCAACACGCGCAGGTTAATCAGCTTGACGTTCGGTGCGATTCCTCGGAACGCGCGCGTGCACGTCGGGCAGGTTGATCCCTTTCCTGAGCTGCTGGCGATTCCGGCCACGTGCGTTCCATGACCATAGAGATCGTCGGCGGCAGCTCCCCCGCCTCCAGCAAAATCCTGGTTGTAAACCAGCTTATTCTTCCCGGTCAAATCTTGGAAATCGTTAAGGTTGTGGATGCCGCTGTCGATGATGGCGACACCGATGCCGTCTCCGTACAGCCCGTACACGTTCCAAGCTACAGGAGCGCCCACTGCCGAAGTTACATAGTCCAACGATCCATTGACCTCGCGGTTGGGGCTAACGTAGGCGACATCAGAATCATCCTCGAGCGCGGAGAGAGCCTCTATAGGAAGGGAATAATGCGCGCCCTTGATCACATCGAGTTTCGTCTTTAGCAAGCCGCCCTTTGCTTGCACTTTCGCGTGCTGGACATCCGTGGGGGGCTGGCTGAATTGAATGATGACATCAACAGTTGAGCCTTTGGAGCCACCTTTAAGAGCATCAAGATCTTTTGACAGCTTGTGCTTCTTTCCGTCAGGAAGGGAGTAGCCAGCCGCCAGCAAGCAAATAACAATCGCCATCAATACCCGACCGCCCCACATCGTGGCGCTTAACACCCGTGGATTGATGAGTTTCTTTTCTCGTTCGAACCGTCTCATGAAGGAACTCCCAGGTTGTGTAATGTTGGTCGAAACGCAGATTCTAGAATTCTTGTTTACATCGAAAAGCGATTCGCAAGCGGCCAGACACCCCAAGGCCGGGGCCATTAGTTTCGCTCTACCGTTCAACCTATTCACAGGTTTGCTTGCCTTCCTGGTGTCGCAGCAACTCGTGTAGTGCATCTGCAATGCCAATTGCCTCGGACGGCAATTCCTTGTGAGGCAAACAGCTAGGGCGATCCTGGCCGCGGAGTCTAGAAGACAGTTTGTCACTCAGTAAGGGTCCCAGAGACACCGTGTCTCGGACCGGTGCGGGTCGGCATTCGGATTGCATTTTAGTTTTCACCTGCAATCGCAACATTGACGCTTTCCACTGATTGCTGTGTGCTGCTACCCCATATCGCGCCGGTTCCCCAAACCGCGCCAAAACCACTGTCCGTGTCCGTGCCCCAAACCGCGCCGCTGCCCCAGACCGCACCGGACCCACTGATGAACACATTCGTGCCCCAAACCGCGCCGCTACCCCAGACCGCGCCAGAGCCCCAAACGGCACCAGAACCAAAGATTAATTGGACGCTGCCGTTACTCGAGTCGTAGGCAGCCGTAGGAGACAGCGCATTGCCAGTTGCCATGTCGGAATCGGCGAGTGCCGCCGCGACATCCAAATAACCCGCGCCGACCGTGAAAATGTCGTACTGACTGGTATAGGTGGCTCCTGTGGTTGGGTCGGTCGCCGTGCTATACGCAGGGAAGCTCTTGGAGGCGGTCTTCATCAGCCGGGCCTTGACTTGGTCCGGTGTCAAGTTCGGCTGGGCATGCAGCAGAACCGCCACACCACCGCTGACGACTGCGGCAGCCATGCTCGTGCCGCTCAAAACGTAATAGGGGGATCCGCTGTTGGAAGGATTCTTTTGGTAATAAGACGCTGGGATGTCGTTAGCCGGGTAGGTGAATTGCAGTGCCCCTTTTGCATCGAGTACCGAGACTGTACGATTGCCCGGAGCGACGATGTCGGGCTTTATTACGTGATCAAAAAGCGTGGGACCTTTCGAGCTGTAGCTCGTGATCAAATCATCGTTGCGAGTGGGCGTACCCATTGTTTTCATGGCCCCCACAGTGATGACATACGGGTCGTTGCCCGGCGAGGTAATCGTGGCGTAACCGTTTGTGCCCTGCGAGTTATCGCGGCCTGAGTTCCCCGCGGCAACAACAACAACGATTCCCGCTTTCCACGCCGCCTCGACGGCTTGGCAAAGGGGATCGAGTTTGTAGCTCTCAAAGACCGGCCGGCCGAGAGAGAGATTAATTACGCGAATGTTGTATTTGCTCTTGAGCTGAATGGCAGCCTGGATCGCGGAAATCACGGTGCTATCCGTGCCGGAGCCGTCTTGATCGAGCGCGCGGAGATTGATGAGATTCGCATTGGGCGCGATGCCCTTGAACGTGTAGATGTATTGGGAACCGGTCGAATTCGCACCGCTGCTCGCCACAATGCCAGCCACATGGGTGCCGTGACCGTATTCATCGTACGTTTTAGTTCCTCCGTAGAACGCTTGGGAATACGAAATGCGCGATGTCGATTTGCCGGAAATCTGGAAATCCTTATCATTGCTGACACCGCTGTCGATCACCGCCACACCAATCCCCGTTCCGTCCCACCCTTGACTCCACGCGATATTGGCATTTACGGCTGGCGCCGTATTGTTAAGAAGTGAGGTGAGGGAACGATCTTGCGAGATATACAAAACGTTGGGATTCTTGGAGAGATGCTCTAATCTGTTCGCCGACACTGAGTACAGGCCACCGTTAATTAAATCGAGCTCGACCTTGAGGACTCCACCCACCTGACGAACAGCTTCATCACCTTCTTTTTCATTCGATTTATGAGAGTGTTTGAATTGAATGATTACGTCGATTTGTTTGGAATTGTGCTCGTTAAGGTCCTTCGCGAGCTGGGCGTTGACTGCGGAGGGCGCCCCTACCACCAGGAAGAGGCTCCAAAGGAAGGCAAGGCCCCGCCACGGTTTTATGATGGTCACTAAGATAGCCCTCCTCGGAGTTCTGAGATTGTGTTAAAGCATTTGGATTTCCCAACGGAGGTATTGAAAGGACTCCTTTAGAATGAAGGCGTTAGAGGAAATTGATCGCGCTGATCTTTGCGACAATTTGTCACCCGACATCGATTCGCTAGCAAGGCTCGGCCAAGTAACCCCTTTGGATTTCAGAGGTTACGCATTTTGCCGTGCCAAATGGACAAGATGTCAAGATGTCCCTTAAACAGGTTGCTACATTGGCGGGATAAAAGCCTCAAGGAGGCGAAATGTCAGATAAGGTGTGCCATGTCGACCTTCCGATGCCAGGGCGGGGGAGAGAACGGCAGACAGAATTCTAGACTGCAGCCACTTCCGTTTGCTCTTACTCTTTACGTTTTCCGTGACAAACCAAGAAGCCGCTCTCGACGCTTTGGCCAACGATGCGAGTCCAAACGACCTTGGCCCTGCCTTCCCCTGCATCATGGAAAAATGTAACTTCTTGACCAGAGCAGAGCTCTTTGGAGGTGTGTGACGCGCGAAATCCCGACGCGCTCAAATCAATGAGAAAAGCACGAATAGGCTCAGAACGTAAATCTGAATTCAGGATTTGGAGGAAAACCACGCCTTGGACTTCCCGGCGCGGATTCCTCCGACGTTCTTCCGGACGTGCTGGAGGGCAATCAACCAGCAGCGACTGCTTCAAGTGCATTAGCGGCCTCATACTTTTTCAGCTTACGAGTCAGTGTTCGCCGGGAAATCCCGAGCACCTTCGCGGCTTTCTCGTGGTGGCCGGAGGTTTGGTCTAACGCGCGGAAAATCATTTGACGTTCCATGTCATCGAGACTTGTAACGACGGAACTCGATTGCACCGGGACCTTCTGCTTTCCAGGCGGTAAGTCCTCTGGCTGAATTTCATTTCCCGACCTCATGATCGCAGCACGAATCACGGCGTTGCGTAGTTCCCGTACGTTGCCAGGCCACGGGAAGCTACGAAGCTCCTCCATTGCGGCCGGGGTGATACGCACATTATTGTGGTTCTGCTCGCGCAGGAAGAACTCGGCAAGCACCGGAATGTCTTCCGGCCGATCGCGCAGGGGTGGCACTTGAATGTGAACCTGGCTTAACCGATGGAAGAGATCGCTTCGGAACCTTCCCGCCTCAATGTCTTTTTCCAAGTCCCGATTCGTGGCGGCCACGACGCGAACGTCCGCGGAGATCTTTTTTAGCCCGCCGAGGCGGTAATATGGCGTGCCATCCAAGACTCGCAGTAACTTCACTTGCAAGCGGGCGTCGAAGTCGCCAATCTCATCCAGGAAGAGCGTGCCGGGGTGAGCTAATTCGAGCAGACCCTGCTTGGTCTGCGTGGCACCGCTGAAGGCGCCCTTCTCATAACCGAATAGCTCACTTTCGACGAGATGCTCTGGAAGGGCTCCGCAGTTGAGGTCCACCCAGGGGAAATTGCAACGAAGCGATTGCTCGTGCAAGGCCCGAGCGACAAGTTCTTTGCCGACCCCACTCTCGCCCGTGATGAGGACCGAGGCATCGGTTTGGGCGACGCGCTTGACCATCTCCATTACACACCTCATCGCTGCGCTGTGGATGACGGCCGGTAATCCAAGAATCGATCCGGGACTGCAACTCATACTTATTGCTCCTATCCCGTTGAAATGATCATCTATGGAGCGTCGAAACTTTTCAAAGGATGCCCGGAGAGGGACAAAATGCCTATGGTACTTCTGAACTGAAAGTGTGGCCCGAGAGTACTCTCGAACATAGGAGATAACTCTTTATTTCTGAACTACTTATGAATATGGAGGTACCAAGCGATCCCCCGGGAAATTGCGGACAAATGAGCAGAGACACTTAGGCCCCGTCCGCGAGGGAACGGACAAGTTGTCACCACTCCAGCCAGCGCACGCAGTTCGCAAACAGGAAGACAAACCGCGAAGTCTTGACCTTGGAACAAGTTGCGGTTGGCCAACCTCCGGCGGCGGTCATGGCAGCCCGGTTGCTCCAGTTCCTATTCGCTGGTACACCCTTAATGCTTCCGACCTCCATGAAAGCTCGGGTCTATATCGGGATTACTCTTCTTGGGGGACTTCTGTCCTTGTCTCTTGGGCTCTTTAATAGTCAGTGGACGGAGCCCTCACGTTACGTCTGCTATCTCGTCCTGGCTCTTCTCGCTTCCGGTATGAAAGTGCGCCTTCCCGGCGTGCATGGAACGATGTCGGTTATTTTTCTTTTCATCCTGATCGGTGTCCGAGAGCTGACTCTGGCACAAACTATTTTGATGGGCGTTCTAGGTACGTTGATTCAGTGTTATTGGAATCCCAAGAGCTCGCCGAAACCAGTCCAGGTCGCTTTTAACATTGCGAGCATGGCGAGTGCCGTGGCAGGCACATATTATTTGTTTCATTCAAGCGTGAGCCAGTTTGTCGCAGATAACCAACTGCTTATGCTGGTCGCGGCGGCATCAACATTCTTCGTATTGAACACAGCTCCTGTAGCCTGCGTGATCTCCCTTACCGAGCAAAAGCCTTTGAGGAAAGTTTGGTCTGAATGTTACTTTTGGTCCTTTCCCTACTATTTGTTGGGAGCTGCAATTGCGGGAATCGTAGAGCTTGTGGACAAGAAAGCTGGCTGGGAGTCTTCTATCCTGATTCTTCCAGTTGTCTATCTGATCTTCCGTTCCTACCGTCTTTACCTGGCCCGGCTGGAAGCCGAGCGTAATCACGCCGAGGGCATGGCCGCTCTCCATCTTCGGACGATCGAAGCTCTGGCCCTCGCAATCGAGGCCAAGGATCACAGCACGCATGAGCACCTCCGGCGCGTGCAGGTCTATGCGATGTCCATTGGAAACGAAATGGGCCTATCGGAAGCCGAACTCGATGCTCTTCGCGCCGCAGCAGTTCTTCATGACATCGGCAAGCTAGCCGTCCCTGAGCACATCATCTCCAAGCCCGGTCGGCTGACCCCCGAAGAGTTCGAGCGCATGAAGATCCATCCGCTCGTTGGTGCGGAAATCCTTGAGCGCGTGCAATTTCCTTACCCAGTCGTTCCAATTGTTCGCGCCCACCACGAGCGATGGGATGGCAATGGCTATCCTTGCGGACTGCGCGGGCAAGAAATTCCGACTGGGGCGCGAATCCTCGCGGTGGTTGACTGCCTGGACGCACTTGCTTCGGACCGCCAGTATCGCCCGGCTCTCCCGCTGGAAAAGGCCATGGAGCATGTCCTTGGAGAGGCCGGAAAGAGCTTCGATCCAAAAGTCGTGGAAGTGCTTCATCGGCGTTACCGTGAACTCGAGCATCTGGCGAACGTCAGGGCCGGCGAACAAGCGAGAGTGCCCAAAAACATTAAAGTGGATAGGGGAGGGGCTCCAGGAGCAGGATTTGAAAAGAGTGACCCAGGGCCGATTATTCCGGGGAGCAGTTCGGTTGATTTTCTAACTTGCATTGCTTCGGCGCGGCATGAAGTGCAGATGTTGTTCGAGCTCACACGGGAACTGGGGAACTCTCTGAGCCTTGACGAAACGCTATCGATGCTTGCAGCTCGCTTGAAGCATTTAGTCCCCTACGACTCGATCGCAATCTACTCTGTCCGAAACGTCCAGCTCGTTCCAGAACACGTTAGCGGCGACAATTTCCGTTTACTCACTTCACTTCGCATTCCAATCGGGGAAGGTGTCTCGGGATGGGTTGCAGCGAACCGAAAGCCCATCGTGAACGGAAATCTCGCAGCTGAAGCAGGACATTTGCAAGATCCTACGAACGGCCTTTCTTTGCAGTCGGTCTTGGCCGTTCCCTTAGAAGGCGTGGATGGTGTCGTGGGCGTTCTCGCGCTTTATCGGACCGAAGCGGATGCCTTTATTCGAGATCACCTCCGTATCCTGCTGGCAATCAGTTCCAAAATCGCGCTCTCGTTTGAAAATGCTTTGAAGTACCGGCAGTCCGAGCGAACCGCAACGACCGACTATTTGACGAGTCTGCCAAACGCTCGCTCCCTGTTTATCCACCTCGATAGCGAACTCGCGCGCTGCCGGCGTCACCAGATGTCTCTCGCGGTCCTGGTTTGCGATTTGGACGGCTTTAAATTGATCAATGACCGATTCGGCCACTTGCAAGGAAACCGACTGCTGGCTTCTTTTGCGGAAAAACTAAAGCAGACCTGCCGCGAGTACGATTACGTGGCCCGCATGGGTGGTGACGAATTCGTTCTGGTTCTCTCCGGTTTAAAGCCCGAAGCCCTGCAGGACAAAATACGCCATTTGCAACGGTTGGCCGCCCAGGCGGGCCGCGAAATTTCCGGCACGGATGTGCTCTCCGTAAGTGTGGGGCACGCTTATTACCCGGAAGAAGGTATGGATGCCGAACAGCTTCTTTCCGAGGCCGACCGGCGGATGTACGCGCAAAAGAGACAACACCATAACCAGTTGCATACGCGTTCGGCGGTCGCCGTCGAGGTAAGTCCTGCTAGCACGATACACTAATCCCACTGCGCTTGGATTGCTGCACAACAGTGTGGACCCGAGTTCTCATCCGACGCATCTGCACATTCTTGCTTACCGCTCTTCTTGGCGGAATTCTTCAGCTTGTCGTGCCTCAGGAGGCCTTGCGTCATGAGGAGCCATAGACTCAGATTGCTAGCCGCAGCTTTCCTTTTGGCTGCTCTCCCCGCTAAACCACAATCCGGCGGCGAATTGCGATTCGTCTTGCGCACGGAACCAAAGACCTTCGACCCCATGCTTGTCGACGACGAGGCATCTGAAACTATTCGCTATCTGACGGGTGGCGTGCTCATTCGTGTCAACCGGAAAACCCAGGCGCTCGAACCGGAACTGGCAGTATCTTGGAAAGTCTCTGAGGGTGGAAAGAAGATCAACTTCCGCGTGCGCGAAGGCCTGCTATTCTCCGACGGAACACCGTTTACTGCTGAAGACATTGCTTTCACGATGCGGAAATTGATGGATCCGGAGCTGCACTCTCCCACCGGAGACTCTTTCCGCTCCTCGCAGGGCCCGGTGCATGTCACCGCGTCAAACCCTCGGGATGTCATTATCGAGTTTCCGAATCCTGTTGCGGGACTTGAGCGGCTTTTTGACCAGGTGGCCATTGTTTCATCGCATTCTCCTAAGAAGGTAGCGGCTGTTCTGGGACCGTTTGCCGTCGCCGAATACAAGTCCGGGTCTTACGTTTTGCTGAAACGGAATCCATACTACTGGAAGAAAGATTCGGAGGGGCGGCGGCTTCCGTACCTTGATTCGGTCCGATTGGACATTCAACAGAATCGCGACCTAGAGCTCCTCCGCTTCAGGCGGGGCGAGATTCAACTCATCAACAGCCTCGACGCCGCATATTTTGAGAACCTTGCGAAAGAAACTCCCGCGACAGTGCGCGATATTGGTCCGTCTCTTGATTCCGAGCAAGTTTGGTTTAATCAGGTCCTCTCTGCCCCAATTCCTGGTTACAAGAAGAAATGGTTTAGCTCCACAAGCTTCCGCCTGGCCATTTCCGAAGCGATTAATCGTGACGATCTTTGCAGGGTGGTCTTTGGCGGTCACGCGCGTCCGGCCGTGGGACCTGTTTCGCCCGCGAATCTGTTTTGGTTCAACAAGTCGGTTCAGCCTCATCCATACGACCCTCAAGCGGCACTGCGTCGTTTGCAACAAGATGGCTTCCGCCTCAACAATCGAGTCTTGAAAGACCCTGACGGCCACCCCGTTGAATTCTCCGTGGTCACCAATTCCGGAAACAGATACCGCGAGCAAATGGCTGCAATGATCCAGCAGGATTTGGAAGAGATTGGAATACAACTGAATATCGTGACTCTGGACTTTCCTTCCCTCCTCGAACGCATCTCCCGCACCTTCGACTATGACCTTTGCTTGCTTGGTCTCATCAATGTGGATCTGGATCCCAGCGCGCAGATGAGCGTTTGGCTCAGCTCCTCCAGCAATCACCAATGGAACCCGGAACAAAAATCACCCGCCACTTCCTGGGAAGCGGAAATTGACCGTCTCATGCAAGCTCAGGCTTCTACGAATGACCAAAACCAGCGCAAACGTTACTTTGATCAGGTTCAGAAAATCGTCTGGGAGCAGCAGCCCTTTATTTATCTCGTGAACAAGAATGCGCTTGCGGCGATCTCTCCAACCCTCGCAAATACTTCGCCTGTCGTGCTGCGCCCTGAAACCTTCTGGAACGTCGAGACTCTTTACTTTTCCCATCAAGCCCGTGACGTCGGCCAATAACTCAGGCGTCTCAAGGGCGGAGCTTATGGACGTCAAGGAGCGAGAAATGCAGTCGGCGGAGAACCCTCGGCGGAGGGAAAGGCAGCATTAAGAGCAGGACCGTAGCAGTCGTAGTAGCTGAAGTAAACGTCGCGGCACGGGTGGCAAACGAATGAAGCGAACCTTCTACTTCTCCATCGACTGCAGTGACAGAGTGGCGTCTGGTCGGAACTGAATGAAGTAACGGTGCTGACAGCCGGTCATTGGCATTCTGAGAGACCCTTGCGACGACATATTCGACCCTAATCGGACCGACGTCCCTAATTTCGCTATTCCCGAAGCGAATATCAGCAAGGACGTTTCGTCTTTAGCACACGTGTACGTACCTATGCAGTTCTGTTGATGCGAACAGCACACGTACCATTGTGAGTAGCTGTAACTCCCATCTAATATTCTCCTCTCGGGAAGCCAAACTCCGAAGGAGGCTAGATTGCCCCCAAAAGAATGGCAAGACCTATCACGCACACTTGAGGACGATCCAGGTCTGTCCGCTAACGAAATCAATACAAGTCCGTCGGAAACCCCGGACAGCGCAAGTTCTTCCAGCTCGAACAAGCCGAAACAGGACAGACTCCTGGGCAAGTGGCGGCGGAGCGAGCGCGTCCGTGTCGAAATGCTTGTGGACGTTTGCGTTTGCTCCGATGACGATGACGATCAGGAGCCCGTCTTTACGCGCGGCAAAACCATAGATGTGAGCGCACACGGAGCGCTACTGGACGTCTCCATGCCCGTGGACATTGGGCAAACGCTGCGCATGGTTAACGTGCGGACGAAACGGGAAATCGAATGTCACGTACTTCGCTTTGCGAAGCGATATCCCGGGGGCGGGGGCCAGGTCGGAGTTGAATTTGCCGGGGTTTCGCGGCACTTCTGGGGAGTTTCATCTCCGCCAGCGGATTGGGATCCGGACTGGGTTCCACCAGCGCAGCCCGAGCGCCTGATTCCGCAAGGGCCTCCGTCTGCGCCATCACCTGCAGTCGGGGCCAGCGCTTCAGTAGACGATCTGCCGCGAACAGACAAGCTACGCCGAGAACGTGTGCAAGCTCCTGCAATCGAGAGAAGAGTGCAGGTGAGGCCGCGGGTCTCCAAAGGGATGATGGTGGCGCTGATCGCTTCGGTAATCCTTCTTATGGCCTGGATGACAATGCGCTCATCAAATGATGGAGGCGGTGCGAAGGGACAGCCCGCAGGCGTGGCGCCCGAGGATGCCAGCCGAATTCCTAGAATCGATCGCACGCGGCTGGCCACATTGGAGGATTTCGACCCCGACGCGGTGTCTTGGCTTCATGATTCGGGACAACAGGTCAGTGGAAAAATCTCAGGTTTTTATTCGGGCTCCAAAAAGTCGAATGCCTACATCCTGGTGGGAAAAGACAATGAGCGCCGCGTGGTGATTCTTGCAGGCGGACAATTGCAGTACAACGCGGAGTATCCAAGGGTTGCCATTGCGGCATGCGTTCCCATGGAGTTGGCCCGAAAGATCAAATGGGCCGATGCTGTTCCGCCGGAATCCGACGGAGACGGATTACTTCTTGTGCGGGCGGCGGATGCTCCCGCTTCGGGTGTGGTTTTGTTTCTGCGGGGTTCGCAAGTCCTGTCCGCAAGCCCGGTGGATTATCGTGAGGTCCGATTCGGCCAGGGGTGTCAGCCGTAGGTATATACGGGTGCGTTTGTTTGGATCCAGCCGAATTCGTGTGAGCAGTTTTTTGCGGCCCCGTGACTGACTGTCACATTCACGATCTTTCGCGCGGAGCCTACTCTTCGTCTTCTATGTAACCCATGCTGTTTCAATAAGTTGGCGGGCTCATTTCAAACATGCAGGGGGGTGGCGAGTTCCATAATGGACCCGCAGTACCAAAAATCGGGCCAGTACTAGGGTTAATACTGTAGGACAATCGGCCCATTGCCGCTATCCCCGCTAAAACGCTAGGCTTCTTACACCCAGCCACGAAAGGTCGTCACATTTTGACGGAGTGGAGGTTCGAACCTTGAAGACTGCGAACGGCAAGAACAGCTCGCGCGGATTCACAATCATCGAACTCTTGATCGGGCTTGTGGTTATTCTGATCCTCGCGGCCTTTGCTATCCCCAATACTGTGGCGGCCTTGCGAGCGTATCGCCTCTCAGGCAGCGCTCACGCGGTCGCTCATCAGCTCTCGCTCGCCCGGTTGCGCGCCGAGAC
>WNGQ01005269.1_pt1 | contig 12705 bp, 22 predicted proteins | sample 5407661 | NCBI WGS metagenome assembly WNGQ01 (sample SAMN13153382, study PRJNA577476) | soil metagenome | isolation source: 60 cm soil or saprolite under Garry oak tree replicate 2 | place: USA:California | collected 2016-06-15
CCAAGGTTCACTAGTTCAAGCCTGTAGGCCCCACTAAGCGGGGTACCACCAGAGTTCCACTGCATACCGGGGCTGGAAGGTCTCAACAATCCTGACATTATGAATGGTCCCTGGGGAGTCCCTGTAAAGGGGTTGACGTTGAAGGCCGATATGGTCCCGAAAGTAACCTGGACACCCTGGATGCCTCCTCCTGTCAGGAGGAGCTTCACCTCCACATTACTTCCTGGCGTGAAGTTGAAGTTCCATTCCCCATCAAAAGCGAATGTTTTCGTCTCATTATTCACCAGAAGGCCCGTCTGGTATTTGCTGGGAGGAGTCCCGAGAATCAAATGTCTCTGCCTTCCCGTGTTATAGGCGACCAAGACGATTAGCGCGGTGACCAGAATTGTCGCGGTAAGAATCGCCACCTTGGCCATCTTGACCTTCTTTTGGCGAGCCTTCCTGCTCTTTTCAGACTGCTCCCGCTCCTGGTCCCGCTTCCTCTGCAAGAGCTTCGTCAAACAACCCACCCTCCCAACTGGAACAGGCAAAATGCAGAGTCTACCGAATGCCCTCTGAAGACGAACTCTGAAGTGTCAAGACTAGGCCATTGAATCACGGATTGTATTCCTGACTGATCGCTTGACTTTCTCGTCAAATTGATTCTTTTCCCTGACAATCACTTGATGGTGGCTTGCCCCGCCGTACCCTTCAATGGTCGGAGTAAATCCTACGCGATACTGGGCTATAACAGACAGCGGACTAGTTCGAGTGGTCTTAGGCCTACAAAGAAGACCGCGGGAAAAAGAGAGGGTTGCCCCGCTATGTCGGACTACGCGACGGTCAGCGTCACTGTTACGGTGTGCGTTACTCCACCACTAGTTCCTGTTATCGTGATGGTGTAAGTACCGGGTGTAGTCCTGTGCTTTGTCCTTATGGTTAGTGTTGAAGATCCTGAGCCCGAGCTCAATGATACGCTGCTAGAGCTGAGGCTTAGTGTTGGTCCGCTCGGGGAGCAGACTGCCGAGAGAGCTACTGTGCCAGTAAACCCGTTGATGCTGGCCAGATTGATTGTCACTGTTCCGCTGCTTCCCGCCGTGATGCTCAGAGAGCTAACATTGGTGGTTAGGCCAAAGTCCTGCACGTTCACCGTTAGGGTTAGTGTGTGCGTAGTCGAACCGCTAGTTCCCGTCACTGTTACTGTGTAGGTTCCGACCGTGGATGAGCTGAGGCTTAATGTCGAGGTGCCTGAGCCACCTGAGGAAAGTGTGACGCTTGAAGTGCTTAGCGACTCGGTGAGACTGCCTGACGACGAGGTTGCTGTCAGGGTGATTATTCCGGTGAATCCTCCTAGGCTGGTCATGCTAATGGTTGAGCTGCCTGCTGTCCCTACTAGCATGTTGACTGTGGATGGACTCGCTGTGAAGGAGAAGTCGGGCACGTTTACGGTCACAATTGCAGTGTGAGATAGGGAGCCCATTGTGGCCGTGATCGTTACAGTGTAAGTGCCTGGAGCCAAGCTACTCGTTGAGGAGAAGGTGAGGGTCGAGGTCCCTGTACCTGAGCTAGCAAGCAAGACTGTCGACGGGTTCAACGGTAATGAAGGCCCGGACGGGGATGCCGTCGCGCTCAGCAAGATACTACCCGACAACCCGTTAACGCTGGACAGGGTGATTGTCGAGTTTGCCGATGTGCCTGGCGGGGCGGTCAGTGAGCCTGGACTTGCTGAGATCGTGAAGTCGACGACTTGCACAATGACCTGTATCGAATGAGATAGAGATCCGCTTGTGCCGGTTATCGTCACGGTGTAGTTGCCCGGTGTTGACGAGGATACGGTGAGAGTTGATGTCCCGGAGCCTCCAGAGGTCAGGGTCACGCTGGCCGGGTTCAGAGACACGGTGGAGCCAGACGCTGGAACCATGACGGTTGAGAGGGTCACTGTGCCTGAGAATCCGTTGAGGCTTCCGAGGTTGATCGTTGATGTTGCTGAAGAGCCGGACTGGACTGTCAGAGCCGACGCGCTGCTTGAGATGCTGAAGTCGGGTGCAAGAGTAACGCTAACAAGAATGATGACAGTGTGGACTAGCGACCCGCTTGCACCAGTTACAGTGACATTGTAGCTGCCGAGGGTGGTGGATGAGAATGTGATTGTGGAGGTCCCACTACCACCTGAGGAAAGTGTAACGCTCGCAGGGTTGAGCGAGACAGATAGTCCCGAAGCCGGCGATACTGACGTGGATAGACTCACAGTCCCTGTGAAACTGTTCAGACTGCCTAGGTTGAGAGTGGATGATGCCGAACTTCCGGTTGAGAACGAGACACTATTCGGGTTTGCCGAGAGAGAGAAGTCTCCCACTCTCACCGTAACGGTAGCGGTGTGGGTAAGCGAGCCGCTTACACCTGTAACTGTGACAGTGTAGGTGCCACCCGTCGTAGCACTGAAAGAGCATGCGGAAGTCGCAGACCCGCCCGACACTACAGAAACACTACTAGGATTACACGATACAGTAAGACCAGTCGTCGGGCTGACCGAAGACGTGAGTCCGACAGTGCCGGAGAATCCGCCCTGGCTGGTGGCGGTGATTGTGGATGAACCGTTGGAACCCAGTTGGAAGGTGACAGTTGCGGGGCTGGCTGACATTGCGAAGTCGGCGACGTTGACTGTGACTTGAACAGTGTGTGAAACACCATTACTAGTCCCTGTCACTGTTACAGCGTACGTTCCTCCAACCGAGGAGCTTACGGTTAGGATGGAGGTTCCGGACCCGCCAGCCACGACACTTACAGTGGTCGGATTGAACGATGGGGATAGTCCTGATGGGGTAACAGCCGCCGCGAGGCTGATGGTTCCTGCAAACCCTCCAAGGCTATTCACAGTAATGGTAGCTGAGCCGGATTGACCTGATGCGATGTTCACAGTCGTTGGGCCCGCTGTGACCGAGAAGTCGACAACTCTCAAGTTGACCTTGACGGTCCGAGTGATCGACCCGCTTGTCGCGGTTACTGTAACAGTGTAATTCCCAATCGCGTTAGAGGTCATTGAAAGGACCGAGGTACCGGTCCCTCCACTAGTCAGGCTCACTGTTGCCGGGCTTGGCGATGCAGAAGCACCTGATGGCGAGACTGATGTTGAGAGGGTAACGACCCCGGTGAAACTATACAGGCTGGTCAGAGTTAGCGTACTCGTTCCGGTGGATCCTGCCTGAAGCGTCAAAGTTGTTGGCGACGCCACGACGCTGAAACTCGGCGGGTTGAAAGGACTGAGTCTGGTGAATCTCACAGTGGTTGGGGCGGATGAGCCCTGAGCATACAGCAGGTCCAGGGTCGTACTTGTCCTGGTGGGCCGAACATTCAAGCCCTGGTTGGTGGCGCCGTTGTCCATGATTGTCATCGCGGAATCCCATGAGCCTCCAATTGGATGTCTGATGTAGCCCAGTGTCCCGCTGCCGCCGTCAGTGTTGACGTTCATCAGGAAGATGTAGTAGTCCCCGGTAGTAACGTGGACCGATATCGTTCCCCAGTCTCGTTCAGTTATGGGCAGGGAAGGCGTGTCGAGGTGGGTCTTGACATTGGCCGAGCTCAACGTGAAAACTCCGAAGCTCTGAGTACCCGTGATACCATACGAGGCCACTACGACAGAGGCTACCGGGTCCCAAGCGAACGTTACTGGATCCTCAATGCCTGTTGACGGGGTGGTTTCGTAGGTTAGATTCTGGACGCCCCATGTCCAGACTGTCCCGGACCAAGTGGCGATGTTGAAGGAAAGCATGTGCGCGTTTGCGAGCCTGTTAGTCATCACGTACACGTTGTTATTGTCAGGCCTCTCGATGATGCTGGGAAGCATCCAGTCAAGGCTCGAATTGTCAACCGCCACATTATCAGGGGTTGACGATGTTCCCGCAAAATTCGTCCAGCCTGTAACAGGATCCCACCTTAACGAACGAACTTGTGATGTTGTTGCGGTCTTGAAAGCCCAGACCAGCAGGATATCCCCATTGTGTGATGAGACCGCGGCCGGATATGCGGCGGTTCCGGACGAGTCTACGATTGTCGGGGACCCAAAGGTGAATCCTGTTATGTTGTTCTGAGAGTCTCTCTGGACTGTCACAGGAATATCGGTTATCTGCCCAGCAGCCGCTCCACCCTCAACGATAATCCTCAGAGACGTTAGCGAAATTAGCACAGCAGTCGGCCTCAGATAGGCTGAAACAGGAGTCGCCGACTTAGCAGGGACGGACCATCCTCCAGTCAGCGGATCGCCGTTTGCATATGAGAGACTGATTCTGCCCGAGCTGTCAGCATAAACCGCGATCATCTTCCCAGCAGAATCCTGAATGAGCTTCTCACTACCTCCGGTCCCCAGTGAAGGACCAATGGCCCCGTCAGAAGCTACCAATGCCGAGGTGAGAGCTGTTACCGTCACAGTGAGTGTCGCAGAATGCGAAAGTGATCCGCTGACTCCTGTCACCGTAACAACATAGCTGCCTGGAGTTGAGGATGAGACAGAGAGCGTGGAGGATCCAGATCCCCCGGATGATAATGTAACGCTGGCTGGACTAAGCGACGCGGTCAGGCCCGAAGGCGTGACGGAGGAGGATAACGATACGCTTCCGGAGAAGCCGTTCAGACTGGCAAGATTAATGATCGCGGTTCCTGAGGAACCGGACTGGAATGTAAGGCTCGTGGAGCCGCTAGAGATACTAAAGTCGGGAGTCACCACAACGCTGACCGTTACCGTCGTTGTGTGAGTCAGCGATCCGCTCGTACCCGTCACAGTTACTGTATAGATCCCGGTCGTTGACGACGAAACTGTGAGAGTAGACGATCCTGACCCTCCCGAAGAAAGAGTTACACTAGTTGGGCTCAGCGAGGAGGATAGGCCTGATGGAGAGACTGAGGCGGACAGGCTCACTGTTCCAGTGAATCCGCTGAGACTCGTGAGGCTGATTACAGATGTGCCTGAAGAGCCGGACTGGATAGTAAGGCTGGAAGGGCTGCTAGATATACTGAAGTCTGTCGCTGGTGGACTGACTGTGACTAGAGTAGAGGAAGTTCCAGTTAGTCCTTTCGAATCTGTGACTGTAAGCGATACCGTATAGCTTCCAGATGTACCGTAAGAGTGTGTTGCAGAGCTTCCGGTCCCTGTTCCTCCATCCCCAAATGTCCAGGCGAACGCATAGGGTGAAGTCCCTCCCGACGCTGAACCAGTGAATGTGACCGTTTGACCGACAGTCGGGGATGATGGACTAAAAGTGAAGCTCGCGCTCGGACCCGCAGTGTGTATTCTCCACCCTGTCAACGGGTGCAGTTCCCATCCTGAAAAAGAATGGTCCTGGGCCGAGCAGCAGCTTGCGCCGTCCCAGTATACAAAGCCCTGAAAGTCCATGATAGTCGATGCCGAGCTCGTCTGGCTATCTAGAGCGGCCGGATCGCAGGCGGATCCTGCTCCACAGTAACCCGCTGCTTGCCAGTCATGGTCAATCTCGATATGAATTCTGCCATAACAGGTTGAATCGCTGGACGACTTGCAAGAGTTCTGATAGTCCGAGACTATGGCGGGGTCAAAGGCGTTGAACGTGTGGTCGTTACGTGACCCACCACCGTACGATCCCCCACCGTTAGTCGCGTCATAGCTTGAAGACGAGTCCTCGTATACAGCGCTCGCCCGTTCGATACCGTCAATCTCGACAAAAACGCCTTGCGACTGCCCCTTGTTGTTGGTGATGGTGCATGCGGGACCGGGGGAGTGCCAGCCTGAAGGAGTCGAGCCCGGTGTGAGCCAGCGCTTAGCCACACCTCCGCTCACTGTTGTCGTTATCCCTGGGCTGAACGGGCTGTTGCTGAACGAGGTGGTGCCTGTCGCTCCAGCCGTAATGTCGGAGATCTTTACCGTTATTGGGGTGCAAGGAACCTTTGGGTTCCACGAGCCTGCAGCCGATACAGCATGAATCGGTCCAAATGCGATCTGGGCAAGCGGAACTATGAGAATGAACATTACCAGCGAAGCCTTTGCGAGCGAAGCGAGCACACTACGATCTACAACGTCATTTCGGTGACCGAATCTCAAATTCGAAACCGAAAGAACTTCGTCAAACCGCTCTTAAACCCTTACTGTCCTTGGTTATAATTAGCAAGCTGTAGCAAGAAATCGCTACAAACCTGAACTTGCGAAAGCTGAAAGCTGAAAACTCGTGAATTATTCAGTCACGGACGCTTTATGCTAGTTACTCTCAGCTTGAACTGCAGGGTCTTCCCAGCCATTGGATGATTCCCTGATTTTCCATAGGCCTTCTCAGGTGGAATCGTTACATCCTTCTCTTCGTTCACCTTCATCCCAATCAATGCATCCTCAAAACCAGCTATTACCTTACCAGTGCCCAAGATAACCTGGAGAGGCTTGTAATCACGAGCCTTGTTGAAGAGCCCGGCGTTTATCGCCTCTTTTTCCACCGATGTATCGAATACTTTTCCTCCCGGGTATCGGCCAGTATAATGAACGGAAATTGTGTCGCCTTTTTGCGCTTTGAGCTGGGTCTGACTCAATGCTGTCGGCTCTGACCTCGATGAGGCTCTGTAAATATCTGACGGTGGACAGGGGTTTTGCCCGCTCCTCATAATCGTGTTCGAAGCGATCCCGTGCCTTGCTCACCGCTTCCTTACCCCCTAAATACAACCTACACGATGTCTAGCCCGACTCTCATGTCCGCCGGACAGAGATACAAGGCTCGTTTTAGTACCAAGCTTCCTAGCGGAGACTTTCTCGGCATTACTGTATGGCCTGGGAAGAGCGATCCTAGTGCCGAGGTCATAACAGTTCAGATTCGCCACCCTACTGGCGATACTTGGGAGACCACTGGAAGAATCGCAATCTACAGAACTTCAGACGGACGATACTCTTTGCTCCCAGAGAGACAAGGCACTGCCACGCTGGCCAGGCCCGAGCCTGTTGAGCTGAGTGCGAGCAGCGAGGGCTACGAGTGAGCAAAATGGCAACAAGCGAGATTATGCTTGAAGAGACACCGTATCTGAATCTAACGACTCGAGGAAGAAAGACAGGCTTTCGTCACAATGTCGAACTCTGGTTCGCATATGAAGAGGGTAGGCTACTCTTCCTAGCACATGAAGATTCTAACTGGTGGAAGAACATAGCCATGACCCCGCGAGTCGAGGTGGAAGTGTCGGAGATATTATTCCAGGGAAGGGGCCGACTGGCGCCCGAGAAGCTTGAACATGTGTTTGCACTTTTCCGGAAGAAATACGGACCTAGCCAGGTGGAACGATGGTACGGGGAGCAGCGAGGAGAGAGGAAGAGCGTTGAGATTGAACTGGAAAAGGTATTGGGAAAACGGCCGGTTTCCAAGCTATCGATGGAGATATCTACTTAGTTAGAGAGTGGAGCGAACATGGCATATGGTCTAGCCGAGGGTCTTAGGAAGACCCGGATCAAACTTGGCGGAAAGAACAAGACACATTCGATCGTCGCAACTTTCGGGAATCATTTCATTATGAACGAAGCTCTCGAAGATTTTCGCCAGCTCGGCCTCAAATGCGAGGTAGCGAAGGACCACATTGTAACGATTCACCTTGGAAAAAGCTCTGAAGAGCTTGCCGAGAAGGTCCGCAAAATAATTCGCGACCACTACGGATATGTGGAACCACCCTAGGCTACCGGTATCGTTCCCATGGTTCTCGGGGACGGCTGTTCTCGGCGTGCACTAGTATATCCCCAAAAACTATTAGGCTGATAACCCCATGTTCAAGATAGGAGCGAATTGACTGTCCAGCTCTTCGTGAGAAGCCAGTTCACAACAGGGATCTCGAGGCGCGGGCGTGGTACTCTCGCACCTGAAGATGCCAAGGCCAAGGCCGATCTAAGACGAGAGGGTATAGAGTTCGAGACCATTGACCTTTCAAAGACACTACGGGAGAGGTCTCAGGCACGATTCGGTGAGATCAGGGTAACCCCGACTCTTCTGGACGAGCATAACCCCGAGAAAATGTACGTCGGAGCTCAAGCTATCACAAAGTACATTGAGGAGACCAGAGCGGCTGCTCGAAGATCACCAACCCAATGGACAACTCGGAGCCGATGGGTCTAAGCCCATATTCGAAAACCATCCTCTAATATCAGGGCGGCAATCAGGCAAACTGGGACGGCGGCCTAGTCTTGCATAAGAACGGCCTGATGAACAATAGACGTTCGTGATTGGACCCTGGCGCCGCTGTCATCATTCTCACTTCTATCATTCGATGTCGACGGCACACTCTTCAGAAAACCCGCGCTCACCACAGCAGCAGGGGCACTAGGGATTGGTGAAAAGTGGCGCTCATATGACGATATGTACTTGCACAATAGAATTACGTCAAGGGAACGCCTCGACAATCAGTTCAGACTGCTCTCGGGGCTGAGCGTCACGGACGTCCTTGAGGAAATATCCAAGGTAGATGTTATCGCAGGCATTCGCGAGACAGTCGTTAAGCTCCAGGGACATGGGCTGGGTGTGATTCTCCTAACTGACAATCCAGACTTTCTCTGCGCCTATCTTGTGGAAAGATTCGGCTTCAATGGCTACGTTGCTTCAAAGGTCTCTGTCAGAAATGGTCGGATCAGTGATGACGTTCAGTCGATGCCCGACAAGAGGGATGCGCTCAGGAAATATTGCAGCTGGGTATCAATCTCCGTGAAGAAGTGCATACATGTGGGCGACTGGATAAACGACGTTCCAGTGTTTAGAGTCGTAGGTCACTCAATCGCTCTAAATTCCAAGTCCGAAAAAGTGAGAAAGGTCGCATCGAAAGTATTGGATACCGACAATCTCCTAGAGGTCTATCACTATCTCTTGTCCTTGGGAACAGAGCCACAGTCGAATCAATAGATCAGCTTGTTACTCAGTTCCAAAAGGGCCTTGTCACGCAAGAAAGCACACTCCTTTTTCCCATTTCTTTCAGCGTTGAGCAGTGCAAGATACTGTAGATGAAAGCAAGCAACAAGACTCTTCTTGAGGGAGCCTTGTCCACTTAGGAAGAGCCTGAATACTCTGAATCCTGCCGTCAATAATTCCCTGTAGAGCGTTCTCGTCCTCGCGCTACCAATGGTATCAACGCACACGATAGTATCTCTCGACCTGTTCAGTGAGAAGAGAAGCGCGTGCCCGACCTGCTCAGGATATGTTCCGACAGCATTGGACCCCAAGACCTCCTGGATCTTGCACGCACCGTACTCTACGATCGCGCGATCAACACCGGACCCCACTAAGACACACTTTCCCAGAGCGGGCATGTGGACGTTGCGGGCCCATTCCTCGGCGCAAGATAGCGCAGAACGATGTTTGAGATCTGACGGAAGCCGTCGGAGTAGCTTCGCGCATGCCAGTAAGCTAGCTGTAAAACTGATGGTCCCAGAAGTCAAACCTGAAGCCTTGTTGTAGTCAAGAATCACCGACTCGTTGCACATCTCCGCAAGCAAGCTCGTTGGATCCGAAGTAACTGCAATGGTCTTGATCTTGTGGGTTCGGGCTCTTTTTGCAAGTTCTACGTTCGCGCGCGTTCTACCGCTGGTAGAGATTATGACGATGCGTTTGCGCTGTGCTTGTTGTATTTTGGCTAAGAGTTCACCGGGATCCTTTGCAAGAGCTATTCTGTCGTCCAGTTCGCTAGCGAACATGGCAGCTGCCCAAGAATCCCCAGAACCGGTGAATATGATCTGACGATGTGAAGGGATCCGAATCGAGCTGTTCCCGAGTCGACGAGTTATGTATTCAAGGTTCTCCGTCTGATTTTCAATCTCCCATCTCATTGCGGCAATTGACATCTGTCATCAGGTCCGAGTTGCTCTCTTTATGGTAGGGGTGTTTAGTGGAATTCAGTCAATTTATACCGGTTGAGGGAAGCAGATGAGCGAGTTCTCATGAAGATAGGGGTGCTTGGAACAGGTAGCGTGGGAACAACGCTCGCCGGAGGATTCGCCAAACAGGGACACAGGGTGATGCTCGGGTCTCGAACTCCTGAAAGCGAGAAGTTGAAAGACTGGAGTAAAGGCACCGGTAATAACATCTCAACGGGGACCTTCGAGCAGGCAGCCTCCCATGGAGACGTTCTCGTGTTTGCCGTACTTGGCTCTGCGGTAGATAATGTAATTGCTCTCGCAGGAGCAAAGAACTTTGTTGGGAAGCTTGTGATCGACACAACTAACCCACTCGACTTTTCCAAGGGAAGAGCTCCTGGTCTTTTCACCGGACTCGATGATTCACTCGGCGAGAGAATTCAGAAGAAACTACCTCATGCAAAGGTTGTGAAATGCTTCAACATAGTTCCCAATTCTCGAATGGTTAATCCAGGCGACAGGACCGCTGAGATGCTGATCTGTGGGGACAATCAAGAGGCGAAACAAGAGGTTGCCTCTTTGCTCAAACAGTTTGGATGGGCGGGAGCCATCGATATAGGAGGAATCGCCGAATCCAGATGGCTGGAAGCGCTCGTTCCACTCTGGGTCAGAACTGCATCAGCCGTGAACTCGTGGAACGCAATGTTCAAGGTACTCCACTAAAGGCCGGTCCCGCCAACTCAGCATGCGTCTAACCGTTTTGCGCCCCGACATCGCCAGATATGCACAATTGGGGGCTTTGTGAAAATGAAAACGGTCATCTCTCCAATACAAATTCTAGCAACGCATTGTTCAGACTAGGTGCGATGGTTGAGTGAGGCTGAGCCTGGTCCTTATGAGAAGATCGGGCGTTTCAGGGCTGAGGAGAGGGCTAAGATGCTGGATAAGATGAGCGAGCTTATCGAGGATGCGCAGAAGAGGGCCAAGTCCCGCAACACTCTCAGCCGTGATAGGGCGAGATGGACGAACTTAGCGGGGAAACTGATCTGGTACAGGGACCAGATCTTGAGAAGCATGAACTATGAAGCTCTGCACAAGGAAATGGAGGAACTGAAGCGAATGTTCGAAAAGAGGTTTGGACCGCAGGCACAGCACGAGCCGAAGAGACTCACCCCTGTCACCGCTGCAATCGACAAAACCCCCGATAGATCCAATGTGAACCCACCATCCCCTGATAAGAATGCTCAGCAACAAACAAGCTCAGAATCGGTATAAATTCGGAAAAGCACTTAAAATCGGCTCCAATCTCAAAAATAATTCGCAACTTCAAGTCCCGTTCGGCCGTGCGGCACCTGCAAGGGGACTTTCACTCTCCCAGCCAAGCCCATTTCAGGCACCAGACCCAGAAAAACGCCCATTTTGACCCCAAAAACGAGGAAAGTTCTCGCAAAGCGAAAATTGTAGGAGGTGGGTATTCCGTGACGTGGAGTAACCTTTCCTGGAAGCCTTCCTATTCAGACCTCTTCTCTTCGCCAGGGGCCTCATCCGACTGCGCCAAGCCTTCCAAGTCCTCACCCTTCACATCCAACACGTTCTTGATCTCCCGCTTCATTGCAGCCGTGTCGTGGGGCAGGTTGAAGTAGTCAGCAAACGTCCCCGTCGTCCGCAAGATCCTCGTTCTCCCAACCCGGTCATCAGTGATCAAATCCATCTGCCTCAACTGCTTCACATGACCATAGGCCAGCTTGCCGCGTACCCGGACCACGTGTGCCTGGGGCACCGGCTGTCGCAACGCGATAAACGACAGCGTCCGCAATGGCCCGGGAGTTAACAGAGGGCGAGTTGCAAGCTTCTTCACAGTCCGGGCAAACTCACCCTTCAACTGCATCACAAAACGACCATCAGGCAACTCTAAGACCTGAATCGGACTATCTGCGCTGCGGTACCGTTCAGCAACCGCCTGGGCAACAGTCCTGATCTTGTCCTCAGACCGAGCCCCGATTACCGAGCCCAAAGTCTTCAAGTCCAACGGACGACCAGACACGTACAACGCGGCCTCGCAGAGCTGCAGCTGAACCATCACACTCTTGTGAGGAGTCGTCTGCTCTGGGGGACTAGTCGTTGCCTGGGCTTCCAGTGTTCCTCAGCTCAATACCAATATCCCCGAACTCGGCTTCCTGAAATAAAGCCACCTTACCATCCGCAACCAAGAACAAGAGCATCAGAAACATTCTAACAGCCTCCAACACGTCGCCCTTACCCAGCAGCTCCAGGAAAGACAGGCGGTAACGCTTTCTCCCCTCTTGCAGCAATCGTGCAAGGAAAGCCTTGATGTTATCCTCAATCTTCACCATGAAGTCATCAATCTGCTCGAATACCTCAGGCGTCTTCGAAGCCAACGGGACGTTGCTAGGTAACAATCGTTCGGCTCGCAACACGTCCAGCAATCCCTTCAACACCTCGTCAAGAGAAGTGGTGGTGTATTCATACCTCAGAGGGAAAGCCAGAGGCGGAGGCACATAGTCGGTCGGCCTAGCAACCGGTGGCTTTGGAGGCTCTTCCATCTTCAAAATGAGCTCCGACTTCATTCTCAATAGCACTGCGGATGATAACAACGCGGTACCTGAGACGGAGAAGTCGATGAAGCCCCGGGTTCTCATCTCACCCATCAGTGAGCCCAACAGACCGGCCAGGTTGACGTCCCACGGCTTCACTCGGTGCAAGTGGAGTAGGTCGAACAGTACTGCGTAGGGCTGTTTGAGCCAGAACTGCTCCTCACTAATCGACAAACTAGTCAGGGGCTCCTTTTGAGGGCAGGGATATCACTTGGCTCATGCCCTTCTCTTGATAGACCCCGTAGACGCGTTCCGCCCGGGAGATTGTACTATCCTTCAACGATATGA
>WNGQ01005272.1_pt1 | contig 12699 bp, 16 predicted proteins | sample 5407661 | NCBI WGS metagenome assembly WNGQ01 (sample SAMN13153382, study PRJNA577476) | soil metagenome | isolation source: 60 cm soil or saprolite under Garry oak tree replicate 2 | place: USA:California | collected 2016-06-15
GCCCTCGCGGCTGACCCGCGTCAAGCTCTCTTGTTGCCTGCCCGTTCATTAGCCCGGTATCGCCTGCTTCATCATGGCCGCGCTTGCGACGCAATAACAGCCTGACAAACACGACTTCGAGTGAAAGCATTATTAGGAAACTCAGGACCGTGAAACCGAGAATCGGTCCCACGTCGAAGCGGAGGACGGCTTTCATCATTCCCATGAGAAGGGTGATAGCTCCAAGGCCAAAGACGAAGACAAGGACCATCGCCGCTACGAGCGTCTCAGGTTTCACTTCTGGCGATCTGCCGGCGCTCTCGCCTTTTGCGCCATTCACCTTTGCGCCGCAATAATTACAGTAGCTCAAGCTCTGCGCGACAGCGACACCGCAAGATGAACAATACATCGTCTTTAACCTCCTCAAGGCATTACGTTACTGAGCGCTGCGAGGTTCAACTGTGATTTCTCAACAAAGAATAAGTGCCGAACGTCAGTTTGACGGCGCGGCGATTTGCCTGCCCCCTTCGATTGATACTTTAGTTTCCTGGTTGAACACCGCGACCCAGTTACCGCCTCGATTCACCCAAACAGTTGTTTGAAACGCCGAGTGATTCATCGGTCGCGGCTCTTTGGTGACGTACTTGCAATCATACGTGAGAATCGCGACGTCCTTGTTCGGTGAGATTACGCTTGCGTTCGTTATTGTGTAGCTCGGGATTTCGGGAAGTTGCGGCACTATTCTCAGGAACCCAGACTTATTAAACCTCCCGTTTACAGTGACTACTTGCACGTCATCGGCTAAGAGTGCGCTTACGGCATTCGCGTCCCTGGCCTTGAATCCCTCCCATATCTTTCGCTCATTCTCCAGCACGATTGATCTGACCGACTGTTGCCCCGCGCTTTCACTGGTACGATTCTCTGGAGCAGTCGGCGAGGCAACAGCAGCAGTTCCGGCCGTCTCTTTCGGGTTAACCGAGCAACCAGTAGCGACGACTGAGAGTGCGACTATAAAACCGAGAAGCAGTTTAGACGTTGTCATATGGAGATCTCAGTGACGGTGAAACATCATCTTCCTTTGAACGAAAACCATCGGCTCACAATCCCGAATAGCACAAAAGCGACAATGAACCATTGAATGATTTGCAGAATGGTGAAGAGAACCAGTGGGCTGCCGGCGTGGCTCCCGCTGATGACGGCCCCGAGGATAAACGCTAAAGCGTCCAACGTCAGCCAGAAATTTGGAAAGCCATTGTGCAATAAAAAATAGTCTGCCACCGGCGATGATTCACCGTGAAGAATCCAGGTGAGCAAAACTGCACCCAGCGCAATCAGGCTTGAAAAGATTAAACGTTCCTTTATGCCTCTCATCCCCATCTGCACGCCGCCCTAAGCCTGTTTGGTCATTTTTTCGGGTGCTCTCTATAGTATCTGTCCGTAGCATTGTCAGTGCACAAGTTTTCGAAGAAATCTCTCGGCATCGGCAATTCACCTGTGTAGCATTTGTAAGCTAAGTCAGTAGCGCGATCCAGATTGCTGCCCTCTTTGGGATCAAAAACATTCTTCAAGTGGCCACAGTTTGCGTCAGAAGCGCGGGAGGCAACCACCAACCAAAACACGATTATCGTAATTCCGAGAACATCCAAAAACGCCGCAACCGCGCCAATCAGACGAAAGGTTCGCATCTGGTCAAGCTCTCCATATATTTGGAAGAAGCCGCCTTCCTGATCTCATGCCAGCGAGGAGCCGAACGCAACGTGTTGCCTCGCTTTGATCGCGAGTCTTTCCGTCGATTCGACGTCAACTCCGCGGCTGAAGTTTAAGAGACCCTCTTTTCCAAATTGAACTGTCGGCATATTCAATACGGATAATATTTGTTTGGACGGACAACAAGTTTTGTTTTTGCAGTCTGCTCCAGGTTCTGAGGTCATAACCTTTGATCCACCGGCTGACTTTTACCGTCGCACCCGGCCGGATCGTCTTTTTGATGTGCATAGTTAGGGCCACGAACTTAGTTATCGTTGCGGTCTTCGCGCTTAAAAGAAACTCACAATCAGCGCTCTCGATGTTCCTGGTTCCTTTGTTCTGCAGCTTTATCTCGGCCTTAACCTGTGACTCGTAGCGCGGTGGGTTGATGTCCGTGGCGATTGAAGACTGCCGTTCCAATCGAGGAAAATCATTTGACCGGCTAATATCGATCCGGACCATGCGGCCCAGCTTGTAGGCTAGGATCATCAGGTCAGGCGCTGCCGCAGGTGAAGCCGTTTGGGCCGTCGAGGTCAGCGGCAACCCAAGAAAGATCAGCAACCAGATTACCTTCATAATGTTCTCTCTATCGCAACGGTTCGGCACGTAGTTTACTTCATAACACTGCACTCTTTTTAGTTGCGCGCATCGTCAGCACCAACCCCGCCGCGATCATCGCCGAGAGAGACAAACAGAGCGCGCCGGAAACGAATGAACCAGTCGCTTTGCTTAGATACCCAACCAGCCACGGACCCGCCCAGCCACCCAGATTTCCGATCGAATTGATCAAACCGATCGACGCCGCCGCCGCAGTGCCGGTCAAAAAGCTGGTCGGCAGCGCCCAGAAGCCGGGAAGATAGCCGTACAATCCAACCACGCCCACACTGAACATTACTATGGCCAGCACGATGTGCTGTTGCGCCACAACGCCGAATAAGAGTCCGACGCTGACGGCCAGCATGGATAAGGCTGTGTGCCAACGCCGCTCACCGGTTCTGTCAGAGGACCAGCCGACGACGAGGATCGCCGCGAGCCCGGCAAAGTAAGGGATAGCTGAGAGAAGACTCACTACCAGGTTGGACGCGCCCGAAGCTCTTTTGATAATCGTGGGAAGCCAGAAGGTAAAGCCGTAAGCCGCGGTCACGATGCAGAAGAAGGCGAGCGTCAAAAGAATCACTTCGCGATGGCGGAACGCCTGCAGGATGCTGGGGGAATGCTCTCTCTTCTTTGCCTGTGCTTCGTGTTCCAGTTCAGCAGTTAGCCAGTCGCGTTCGTCAACCGGCAACCAGCCCGCCTGATGGGGCCGGTCGGTGAGATAAAAAATCGTCACTAGGCCAAAGACAATCGCCGGTAGTCCTTCGATGATGAACAGCCAGCGCCAGCCGGACAGGCCCAGCCATTTGACGTCCAGCAACAAACCTGAGAGAGGTGCCCCAAAAATGATAGCGATCGGTTGCGCGGCCATGAACATCGCCACCACCTTGGCCCGATCCTGGTGGCGAAACCAGTGGCTAAGGTAAACAATTATTCCCGGAAAGAAACCGGCCTCAGCCGCGCCGAGCAGAAACCGCAACGAGTAGAACTGTGTCTTCGTTTGCACAAAGCCCATTAGTACGGCGACGATGCCCCAGGAAACCATGATGCGCGCAATCCAGCGTCGCGCGCTCCATTTTTCCACGATGATGCAGCCGGGAATCTCCAAAAGGAAATATCCAACGAAGAAGATTCCGGCGCCAAATCCGATCACCTGGTCGTCGAACTTAAGATCGGCCCTCATCTGCAGAGCCGCAAAGCCAACATTCACCCGATCCAGGTAAGCGATGATGTAGAGCAGAAACAGGTAAGGGAGCAATCGACGCATGATGCGGCGGCGGCATTGATGCGCGACTGAACTCTTTTCGACCTTCGGCTCAGGATTCATTTCGCACGGGCCTATTCAAGAATCAATCAGTGAATTTCTTCCCATCGGCTTGATGCCGCCGAACGAAAGATTGCATCAATCACTCCCATGTTCTGAATTGCATCCTCCAAAGGGATTGGTTGCTCTTTGTTTTCGCGAATGGCTTGCGAAAAAAGATCTCCCTGAATCGTGTACTGATCACAGGTTGGAAACTCAACTGTCTCAATTCGGCCTAATCCGTCGTCAATCAGAATCTGCGTGGGCAAGTCATTTGGCGCGTTAAAGGGAATTAGCACTTCGATTCGTCCTTTCTGACCGAAGAAAATCATCCGCTGGTAAGGAACCAATTGAGTGCCGCAGGTAAAGGTCGATTGACCACCGGGAAAATCGAGCACCGCCGATGTCAGCCGATCAATCCTCATTTCCGGATCGCGTTCCATCAAACCAAGCACGCGTTTCGGCTCCGTTTCGAAAATGAAGCGAGAAAGCGTGATTGGATAACAGCCAATGTCCATCAACGCTCCTCCTCCCAATTCGAGTTTGTTCCGAATGTTCGCTTTGTCCGAATTAAAGTAACTGAAAAATCCCGTGATGCTCTTTAACTGGCCGATTCGTCCCGCTCGAATTAAGTCGCGCGTTGCCAGCCACTGCGGATGAGTGCGCACCATGAATGCCTCCTGGATGCGCATCCCGGTACGATCGCGGACGTCGATCAGAGTGTTGGCTTCATCCCGATTCAGAGCTATCGGTTTTTCGCAAAGCACGTGCTTGCCGGCCCCGGCCGCCCTGGCGGTCCACGGCACGTGCAGGTGATTCGGAAGAGGATTGTAGATGGCCTCGATTTGCCGGTCGGCGAGCAACTCTTCGTAACTGCTGCAAGCTTTCGGAATTGAGAATCGGTTGGCGACCTCTTGCGCTTTTGACGGATCTCTTGAAGCGATCGCTTCGACTTCCGACCAATCGCCGAGTTGCATTGCCGGAATGACTTTTTCCGTAGCGATCTTCGCCGTGCTCAGGATTCCCCAGCGGACTTTATTGATCATGCTTCGCGTGCTCTCGATAGAATTTTCATTAACCGCGACTGGATTCCGGCAACTTCGGGCCGCACCAGGGACAGAACTTTATGAGAACGGAAGAAGTACCGCCATCGTGGATTATCAATCCATATTACCCAAAGCGATCGGAGTATGAAACCAGATTATCAAGTTGCGAAACTTCCCGATGCATCGGGCCCCAGCCAACGAGTTGTCGGGCGCTAGATCAATCTCCTCAGCCTGAGTTTTGTTTGCAGTTCTTTTTGCCCACGCTTGAGACTTATCGAGTATTCTTTGCCGTCCAACATGAACATCTTGCGAATCTGCGTGATTGTAAACTCTTTCACGGGACGACCGTCGATGGCGGTAATTACGTCCTCTCCTTGTATTCCGGCCTCTGCGCCCGGACTGTTTTTCTCTACCTCGTTAACGACCACCACTGAAAAATCGTCCCCTTCGGTCGCCAGATCCAGTCCGGTCATGTCTGCTTCGTATGGTTCAGAAAAATGAACATTGGGCTCGAGCATCATTCGCCGGCGAGAGTAATCGAAAACCACTCTAAAGCGACGAAGGATGTCATCACCGATTAGCCCATCATACTTGGCGCTGGCGTCATCGCCGCGCCGCGCGCGCGAAAATCGGGCAATTAGATTCTCCAACTGAAGGCTTCCCAGGCTCATCGACTTGAGACGGCCTGAAAATGCCACCGCGCTGCCGCCCAGCCCACCCGTGCGCACTTGATTTGATTTTGAAATCCCTTCCAGCAGTTTATTCCGGTCAACGAAAGGAGTATTGAACATGATTGCGTTGGTCGCCCCCGAGTCAATCTCGAACTTGCCCTCGATAACGCGACGGCCGTCGAGGGTAATGCGCGCACGAACAAACGGATAGCCTTCCAGGGTGATCGGGATAACCACCCCGGCGCCTGAATATTGGTAGCTCGCGGGTTCATAAAAGTTAAGGACCTGGGACACGTAATCAACCTCAACGACCAACTGTTTGAGAATGTCATTTCCGATCACGCCGCTGATCCTGCGGCCAAACGGAGCCGAGAGAGAGTCTAACGAAAATCCGTAAAGCGTCAGATTCACCGCTCCGATATTCCGAAGCTTTAGAGTAGTCCCCCTGAAGATCAGCGCGGTCGCGGTACCTGCGCCGCCTGTTCCCACAGTGCGACCAATAACCTTCAGGCTCAAAGTCTTCGCCAATTGAGAATCGATTACTGAGTCAGTCGCGCCAGTGTCAAGGATGAACCACAAGGGCGCGGAGTTGTTCACTGTTGCTTGCAGCAAGACCAGGTTACCTGATAACTCGAACGGTATTCTTAGCGCATTGTTTCCCGAAGTGAAGCGAACCTTCGGAGGACGTGGCGAAGGATTTCGAGTAACCCTGTTTCTCCTGGCGTGTTGGGCATCGACCTGCGTTGACAGCGAGAGAAGGAAGATCAAAAGACTAAGATTTAATAGTCGAACACAAAACTCCATTGCATCGTTCCTCATACTAACTCGCGCTCCAGTCGAATAACTTGTTATGCGTCATCAACGTGGCAAGCGCCAGAACGGTGAAGTAAAGCCGAGTTCGGAGAACAACTCTTCCGCCTCGTCAACTGTTCGCCTTCTCCACTCAGGCTCACGACGATCGGGGCCGTACCAGACCTGCGCTAAACGACAGCACTTGGCGAGAGGGATCACTTCACCACGCGACATATCCCAATCCTTGCACCACTTCTCAACATGCTCTTCTGACCAGAAGAGCAACATCGTCTTTCAATTAAAGACTATGTCGTCCCACCAATGCGCCGCAGGAATGGCGAAATGAGCGATACCGCGCGCCGCCTCAAGCGAGCCATTGGTAATCTTCAAATTCATGGCCGTGCTACAACAGCCACACGAAGCCTCAATGGTAGCGTCCTGCTGCAACATTGCAGGTATCCCCATCGCATCCCAAACGCAGTTGCCGTAGTAGGAACGTCCTCCAGCTTTCACCAGGAAAGGTGTGGGCACCGCTGAGAATGGGTTTGCCATCAGAACCTCGCCGCTGCCCTTCTGTAGGACAAGGACGTGTCCATCAGCGAGACGCTGGAAGGAAGACCTGACCTGATGCGTTGAGCGCGACAGAACAGATGATGTTTCCGCTATGGTCGGGGATAGTCCTTCGCGCATGACATAATCATAGACGTGGTAACGGGACTACTCTGTCGAAAGCAATCTCTTCTTGCTCAGCATCCATACCGTATACCTCCGATTAACCTGACGGCGCGGCGAAAGCCAAATGATGAATTATGAAGGATGAACAGCGATTCCTATGGCATATCGCTGAACGAAGCGAAGAATCCGAAAGATGAAAGCGTCAAACGTTGTTAATTCATCCTTCATCCTTCTGCCTTCATCCTTGTATTACCCACGCTAAACCCTTTTGCCGATCAGCCCGATGATGATCATGACGAGGCTGATCCCGCCGACGACACCAGAAACTGTTCCAACCGTCTGCATCAACGCTACAGGGTCGTTTGACTTCGATGCAACGGTCATCATGAAGAAGAAAAACACCAGCGCAACCGCAATAAGAACGAGACCACAATGACGATTCGCCAATTCTTACGTCGCATAGCTCCTTCCTCCGATCGGAAACATGAATCGTTGGGACCCAACGTCAGAGTTGACCCACGAGATGAGATTTGCTAGCTCATAGGGCGATTACATCCAACCTTCCACGCGCCAATCAAATTGCGAAACACGCCGCCCTCGCTCCGACGCAATGATTTGATAGATGCCGCCTCGAATGTCTGTACGAACTACTCTGCCTTCAGACGCCCCTTCATATCAGTGTATGCAGTTTCGATCAGCTTCATCAGAGCCGTGGGATCGACGTGACGTTCAGGTCTGAGTTTCACATGGCGCATGAACTTGCCAGTGCCTTCCAACAGGCGCTCGGGATCGGCAATCTCGGCGCCACGAAAGAACCCGACATTAACGTGAGCTTTGAAGGCATTGACATAGGCGAATGCCGCATCACCTACACACGCGGTCGGATGGCCATCATGCAATAACTCTCGAACATCGTCTCCGCAGTCGCGCATGGCCTCAAACCAGCGCTGCGCGATCGCTCCCAATTCATCTGAATGCTCACGCATCCAGACCTCGATAGCTGGATCTCGCTTGACCGAACTGGGGAACCGCAGAAGTTGGCTCATGGGAATTTCATTTCGACGCTGGACCACAAAGCTGAAATCTCGAGTCCCGCGGCTTCCAGCGCCGTATAACGTCAGAGTTGACGCGGCGGCGCGAATCAAAGCACCTTCCGCCGCACCAAGCAAGTTGCGAGAGGCGCTCCCGCCGCTCGCGTCCAACGAGGTTATCTATCTGGAGACTTTGAGAAAGAAAGGATCGCCGCTGCTCAAGTTCGCCGCTGACTATCGACCTTGAGATTTGTTACGCGCTCAAAACCTCTTTTTTCTTGACTTGTCACCCTCAGTTGAGTTCGGCATCGCCGCTAGTGATGATCGGATGCCTTGAATGTGAAATCCAGATTTCTTTGCTCGCTACCTGCTAAGAACACATCAACGCTTTGTTCCCCAAGTTTGTTCGGCGGCGGATAACCGTCGGCAATCACTTTGACGACGGCGTCATGTACCACACATCGTTGCTATAGATGAATCTGATATTTCCGTTCTCGGTAACTGAGTACTTGCCGCCCGTCATGAATAGTTTGCCATCATAGACGCAAGTCGCAACTCCGCCTCTCGGTGTCCACGGCGCGGTTTGCTCCGTCCAATTCACGCCATCGCTTGAAACCAACACAGCATTCTGAAAACCGTCATTGCGGTTAACACCCACGAGCCATATCTTGCTGTCAAAAACGATGGCGGAGCCCCCGAAGATCGCCCTGGCACCCATCTTGTCAGTGGCTTGTTTCCACTTCATCCCGTCTTCTGTGTACCAGACGTCATTGAACACTTGGCCGTTAATTATGCCGCCACCAATCAGCCAGATTTTGTTCTCAAACACAATAGCCGAAGGATTAGTCCTTGCTGTCCACGGACATTTTTCCAGGACCCGCCGCCACTTCACCCCGTCACTCGAATTCCAAACGTCGTTGTAATAGTTCTTCCCGTCAAAACCGCCCAGCAGCCATATTTTCCGGTCGAAGACTGCGGCACCATAGAATACTCTGGCTGGCAACTCTGACTGCTCAGCGACCACTTCCCACCGCTTCAGATCGCTGCTCGTCTTAGCGATGTGCGAGCCGATGGAAAGGTTGAGGTAATTCCCTTCGCTTGTGCCGAGGGCGTAAACCGCATCATTAAATTGAACATATTGTTGAAAGCCGGTCCTGAGTCCCAATGGCGGCAGTTCCGCTTTCGTCCAAGTCTTCCCATCTGCCGAATACCAGTTGCCCTGACTGTGAAAAGCCCACAGCTTGTTTCGGATGTTGAAGAGAGGAAAGTTATAACTTCCGGGGAAAGGCGCGTGGTCGGTTACTTTAGTCCAACCGTAATTTGCGGCGGCGGTCGGCTGGTCATTTGCAAGATGGCTATCCGCGCTGGGAGCGCAAGCATAGGTTGCAAGGGAGATTAAGAAGAAAAAGGTGACGAGGATCGAATGATTGTGGTGATTGAGCAATGCGTTTCTCCTCTGACCGCTAGTCAGCGAAACAAATCTGCCTCACCCAGTTAGACGAACGAATCACTCTCTTTCTTTCATCCAGAAAGTGAGCCGCCCAACGTTTGAGTTGACCCCGTGAGATGAGTTCTTAATATCTCACGGGGCGAGCTCCGGAAGGTGATAATCCCCTTAGCAGGAGCCAAAAGCCCATTGTCAGTTCGAAGAAGAAGATAGGAGCTCCATAAATCTCAACGGCGACGACCTTCTCAAGCTCGGGAAAAATGATGAACGAGAATGCGCACGCTCCCATCAGAAAGGACGCAAATATTCCCCATGCCGCCAATCCTCTCGGGATATAACTCGACTTGAACCACAAATAACAAAACAGCGTGCTTCGAAGTCCAGCAAACACCAAGCCCACGCCATATCCGGCGCCATGTGCGTTGATCGAAGCCCTGGCCAATGCTTGCAATCGATCTGGCTCAAATACTCGCAAGTAATCGGCGCCGCCGCTCAATAGTCGCAGAGCCTCGAAGTCATTGAGCAGGGTGACAACCAGAATCGCGGTCTCGATCAGCCCCCAGAACGCCGCGAGCAAGGCCAGGTTCCGATTGACGGGCTTGAGTACCACGTAAAGAGCTGTGATTAGTACGATATCGATCGCGAAGACGGTGAGGTTGCTGGCGGTGCCCAGACGAAAGAGTCTCTCGTGCGCCATGATATTACGAGCCGTGTCCACAGCGTTGTTGTAGACAATTAGTCGGCCGAGTACATAGAACTCGGCGAAGATCGCCGGCGGCAGCGCAAACAGATAACAGAACCCCACGACTGTCGCTGCTTTGCGTTGTGATTCGTCGATGGTGCCGATTGTCATTCTGCTTCCCCACCGTCTCGGTGCCGCCGAACGTTTGAATTGACCCCGTGAGATAAGTTCCTAATATCTCACGGGGCGATTACATCCAACCTTCGATTTAATCAATCAAGTTGCGAAAGAGGCGATCCGCACTTCGGTCAACGATTGGGTTGCGGCATTAGTCAGGTTTCTTGGCGGGCGTGCCAATGATAACGGTACCTGGATTAATGCGTTCGTATTTTTCGCCGGTAACCGAAGCGATCACGTGAGCCTGCGCATACCACCCCGGCATCGACATTCCCGCTGGTCCTTTAAAGTCGAAGAGAAATTTGGCCTCGTTGTCGCGGCCAAATTTAGATACATACCCAACAATGACATCACGATTACGCACGTGAAGGACAATGTAGTCCGTTTGAATAAACCGTTTTGAATGGAGTCCCTTTGTGTTTCCGCCGCCGGTTTGAAAATCGCTGACCTTTTGCCCGGATGTGTCAGGCAGGATTTTAAGAGATTCGGTGTTTTGAAAGTCATGTTGATATTCAAAAAGTAGCAACCCAACTGTTGAGTTGACCCCGTGAGATAAGTCTTACTATCTCAACGGGGCGAATCAAAGGACCCTCCGACGCACTCCCGATGCATCGGGATTGAGAAACGCGCTCCCGCCGCTCGCGTCCAACGATTTGGCTGATAGGTGACACGCGTTCGACGGCCACACTAGCTGCGAACGCCTCGATTCCGTAGCGATAGCGCCAGGCCAATGACCATCAGAGCGAACATTATCATGTTTACGATGGGCCCTGGCGGTGTTCCCGTGCGGACCACAGGGACGAACTGGAGAATCAGTTGGCTGGCGAGATAGTTCAGCATGAGCAGTACAAACATAAAGGGAATCGCGCTGCGATATCGCACCAATACGAGTACACCTAGCAAAGAGATGATCAGGCGCGAGAGCCCTCTTTGCGCCCAGAGTGCCACTATCGTCTGTGCGGCTGCGGGCGGGTATGTGTTGAGTGGGATTCCGTCAGCGCTCATGATCGTAGAGTAACCGCTGAAGATGACGAATACACCCTGAATGATCGTCACGCCTGCGACCAATCCAAAGAGCCAGAGTGCGAACTTGTAACCTCGATACGTATTATCGATGGATTGGGGAAGAAGTTTATCGAACATGCCAGCTCCTTTCGTGATGACGAGCTAAAGCATCCAGGATGCGTACGAAGGTGTCGCCGAAGTTCGCGGGCGCACCACGCGGGCGCTGGCCTGGGTGGCACCCAACGGTTGAATTGTGCCGCGACGGGAATTAAAGCAGCCTGCGCCGCACTCCCGATGCATCGGGATTGCGAAACACGCTCCGGCCGCTCATGCCCTGACGAATTGTTAGGCAGCGGTGTCGCGACGCTGAAGCTTTAGTAACAGGTCATAACCGAGCCAGATTTGGGCTACTCCGGCTAAGGTAGCGCCTGCACCGACGACTCTAACGGAGAAGCCGGCAAGATACGCAATCGGTACAAAGAGAGTGCCGACGGCTAGTAATAGTCCTGTCCACCGTGGGAATACCCTGGCGCGCACGATCGAAATCCCAAACAGGACGTTGCCTGCAACCCAACTCAACACGCTTCCGAGGCCTATCGCAATATGGCTGGTGTTGAAGATCTTCTTAAAGAGCGCAGGAGACTCCGCTGCGATCACCGGCACGAATGTCACGTCACTGCTAAAGATCCACGAGGCGAGGCTTGTGCCCAGGAGTATCACTACGAATGCTGTAATCCCAAGCCAGCCAGCCCTGGTTGCCTGTATGGCGTACATGGCGATCCATCCAAGTAATGCGAACGTAAAGGCGAGCCAAAGCAATGCGTGCGCGGGAACCCAAAGCGGATCTGTTCCATATGTCGCGTCTTCTCCGGCCGGGTGAATAGTGAAGCCGGCAATCAACAGGAGGCCAGCTACGATGCTGGCAATCGCGCCGATGCGAAGGGTGCCAACCGGAATCTCACGGTTCATAGTCCCTGTCTCCTCTCTTGCGCGCCGCTCGGATACTCGCGACCAACGGCACCGCAAAGAGCGTCAAGACGCCTGCGTCAACTCCTACATTGAACCATACGCCGAAGCGGACCGAGAAAGCCGCTTCGACGATTAACCATATGGCGATGCCAAGCAGCAAAGCCTTCATGAGCTCGGCGTCTTTTCTTCGGAACGCGACTCGGCCGACCAAGAAAAGTGTCGTTCCCCAACCTATCATGATGGCACCATAGATTGCGCTCTCCCATGAGAGCAACACTCGCCGATCGACGGGCAGAATTCCCAAACCGAAAAAGGAGAACGCGACTCCCCACAGCACCAGGATTATTGAGATTACGCCGAACCACCAGAGCCATCGCCTTGAACTCATACACGCACCTCCGCTTCGGTCCTGCTCGGGGTTTTGATCGAGAACGCTGCCGAAAGGTTGAGAAACTATGAAGCCGGGTCTCCGGCAGAGTGAGTTGGATAGAATCCAACTGCTTTAGCACGAGCTCATCCCGAAAGGGAGGCTCAATCGAGACTCAAAGAAGGAGACCCGGATGATGAAGATATTGGCATTGG
>WNGQ01007458.1_pt1 | contig 12697 bp, 9 predicted proteins | sample 5407661 | NCBI WGS metagenome assembly WNGQ01 (sample SAMN13153382, study PRJNA577476) | soil metagenome | isolation source: 60 cm soil or saprolite under Garry oak tree replicate 2 | place: USA:California | collected 2016-06-15
GGATCAGCAATAGTCCACATCTGGTCGACCGCCCCGATCACATCCCTCACTTTAATCCCTTCAATTGGGTTTGCCCGCAGAAATTGGTCGGCCGAACCGATCGGACGAAAGTGTTCGGGATAGCCGACACTAAACAGGCCCAGCGTGCGAACAGCCACCGCCGGGCCAATATGCATCGGGCCTGTGTCATTGCTGACCAGCAGCCGGGAGGACCCGATGAGCGCCGCAAGCTGGGGAATCGTGAGATCCGTGAAGCGATAGATTTGGGCTCGATTTCTGCTCGCTTCTTGCAGACGATCAGCGAGCCTTGTCCCCTCTTTGCCTGAAAGCACCACAACTACGGCTCCAAGCTTTTCGATCGCAAAATCCGCCACCTCCGCAAACCGTTCCGGCGGCCACACCCGCTCGGGCACCGGTGCATCAACGTACAGCGCCAGATGCGGTTCATTGGGTAAAACCCGCCCGGCCCACTTGCGAAGATGATCCGGAATCTCGATCCCTCTCCCCCGGGAAGAGAGTGGCCGGCGGCCGGGTGAGGGCTCCATTTGCGGAACCTCCTCCACCACTGTCTGAAACATTTTCGCCACGTGGAGACTCTTATCTTCCAGTACCGGCGGCCGATTAAAACAAAACCCCAGGTATGGCTCCTTAAACCTTTTCAACCCGAGCCTCACTGGGGCCCCAGACAACCACGTCAACAAATTCGTTTCCCGAAAACTATGGAAATCCACCACGAGGTCAAATCCTCGTCCGCGGATCTCCCGTACCAGTTTGAACATCTCTCCCACAGCGTTTACGACCGATCCGTCCCGCATTGCCACACGATTGACCGCAATCACCTCGTCGATGTGGGGACAAAGCTCCGCAATCGCCGCGCACCGATGGCCCGTCAAAAACGTCAATCGCGCACTCGGAAACGCTGCCTTGAGCAGGCCAAGCGCCGGAAGTAAGAGAATGACATCCCCGAGCCGCGCTAAGCGGATCGCCAGGATCTTCACGGCTAGGGAAGGATGAGGCCGCTCGAATGTTCTGGCGCAGCGGGCATGCCGGACATCGTGGACAACCAATCCAAATAGCCCCGGCTCCTGGGCCGGACACTCGAGTTCATTTGAGCGACAAACGTGAGGAAGTCCAACACATCGAGCGCTTCGGAGACCTTTAGAACACCGTGATCCGCACTTGGATCAGGTTGCATTCGTTCATCGAGCAGTGCTTTCAACCTGCGAAACAACGAGATCCGTACCGGTCCATCGGGCAACGACTCATAATAGATGCCACTGGCAAGTGTCTTCATCGTTGTGTGCAGGCACTTGTAAACTTCGATAACGTCTCTATCCACCAGCCAAGGTGACGTCAAACGCTCCTCAACGACAGATTTGCTGACCGCATCCAGAATCGGCGAAAAGTCGTGCAGGAATTTTTTGTCAAATTTGTGAATTTTGGCGGCAAGCTGCGGATCGGGAATCTGCTTTTCCGCCGCATAAGAGCGGCTCGCTTTCAGGTGAATGCAGGAACTCGGACAATCGATTTCCACCTCGCGTAGTGTCCCGCAGCACACCGCGCAGATTTGCACGCCTTTGGCCGGGCAATAGCGCTTGCCCGCTCTGTCAGAACACAACGGACAACTTGCCATAACCGCGGAAGTATACATCCAAAACCCGCAAAACCGAGTTTGACTTTGGTTGTGGGCGTCCCTAATATTTTCAGAAGTCGATTGCCAACGGAATGGGGGTGTGTTGATTGGCTGAGGTTCGGATTCAGGATGGTGAGTCCATCGAAAATGCGTTGAGGCGTTTCAAGCGCAAGGTCCAGCAAGAAGACATCATCAAGGAAGTCAAGAAGCACTCCTTTTACCTGAAACCTGGAGAGAGGAAGCGCATCAAGCAGGCACTTGCCCGTAAGCGCAGCCGGAAGAAGGTTCGTCGGGAACCGATAGAATAATCACCGGGGAATTCAGGGACACACTCCCGATCGCTGCCCCTATTTTTTGCAGACGAACATTTCGGGCTTGGGAGTGTCTTCGATCGCGCGGAAGCCGGCGACGCGCAGCATGGCTTTCAGGCAACTGCGCGTAGCGAACCACCAGCTACTTTCGTCGCCATTGAATTTTTTCTCAACAAAATACAGTTTTGGCCAGGCTGGTTGATCGAAGATCCTTCTCTAGCGTCTCCGCCATGGTCAACGAGCCGTGCTAAACTCTCGGCCCTATGAATGAAGAGCTGTATGAGGCCCTGAAGAAGCGGGTCACGGGTGAGGTTCGGTTTGACCGTGTTTCACGGCTCATGTACAGCACGGATGCCAGCATTTATGAAATTGAGCCCATAGGAGTCGTAGTCCCACGCACGCACGAAGATGTCTTTGCGACGATGGAAGTGGCCCGCGATTTCAAAGTGCCGATTCTGCCTCGTGGCGGTGGGACAAGCCTGGCGGGTCAAACTGTCGGCAATGCGGTTGTTATCGACATGTCTAAATACCTCAACCACATCCTGGAAGTTAATACAGAGGAGCGCTGGGCGCGGGTTGAACCCGGTGTCGTACAAGAGCAGTTCAACCTGCACCTGCGGCCCATGGGTTTCTTATTCGGTCCCGACACATCTACCGCGAATCGGGCTACGCTCGGCGGGATGATGGGTAACAACTCCGCCGGCTCTCATTCCATTGTTTATGGAAAGACGATTGACCATGTTCTGGAGATGGATGTTGTCCTCTCTTCGGGCGAAGGCCGGACGCTTCGGGAGATGAAATTTGAAGAGGCCCAGCTACGAGGGAACTTGGAAGGAAGGATTGCGGATATTGTCCGCGTTCATCGCGGCGAGATCGAGCGTCGATTTCCCAGAATCATGCGGCGTGTCAGTGGTTATAACCTCGACGAGTTCGTTCGGAATGGAAAATTCAATCTGGCCAAGATCGTCGTCGGGTCCGAGGGTACTCTGGCTGCCGTACATCAAGCCAAGGTCCGAATCGAGCCCCGTCCGCCAGCGACGGCAGTATGCGTGGTGCACTTCGCCGACATTGTCGACGCGATCCGCGCAAGCGACATCATCCTGCCGTTCAAGCCTGCCGCTATTGAATTGATCGATGACATGATCATGGATCTTGCACGGAGTTCTTTGGAGCTGTCTCGACTGATGGGCTTCGTTCAGGGTCACCCGGCGGCGATTTTAGTTGTGGAGTTTTACGGCGAAAACGAAGTGCACCTACGATCGAAACTGGACGAAATGGAAGCCGCGCTCAAACGGAACAAAGCCGGCTATGCCTACGTGCGCGCTTTCGATTCGACAGATCAGTCCAATATCTGGAAAGTTAGAAAGGCCGGCCTGGGGCTGTTGCTGGGCATGAAAGGCGAACGCAAGCCGATCGCGTTTGTTGAAGACTGCGCGGTCGAGCCCTCAAAGCTTCCGGAGTTTTTCGTTCGGTTTCGAGACGTGATTCACAAATACGGGACCAGCGCAGGCTATTACGGTCACGCCAGCGTTGGCTGCCTGCACATCCGGCCGCTCATCAATACAAAGGATGCACGGGATATCCGCGTCATGAAGGAAATGACGGATGAAATCGCGGATCTCGTCGTGGAGTTCGGCGGTGGCATGAGCGGAGAACATGGCGACGGCCTTGCGCGCAGCCACCTGAACGAAAAACTTTTTGGCAAAGAGCTCTACAAAGCGTTTCGCGATGTGAAGTCCGCCTTCGATCCTGAACATCGGATGAATCCCGGCAAGATTGTCGATGCTCCGCCAATGACAGAAAGCCTGCGATACGGCACCGAATATCGAACGCTCGCTCTCAATACGCATTACAACTTTTCCCGCGAAGGGGGATTGGCTACCGCCGTTGAGCTGTGCAACGGCGCCGGCGTCTGCCGTAAGAAAAACGAAGGAACCATGTGCCCATCGTACATGGTGACCATGGAAGACAAGCACTCCACGCGCGGCCGCGCCAATTTGATGCGCGAAATTTTGTCCGGCAAGTTACCCGCGTACGAGTTCACCGGAAAGGAACTGTACGAAACACTCGACCTGTGTCTTGAATGCAAGGGATGCAAGGCGGAATGTCCTTCAAATGTAGATATGGCAAAACTGAAGTATGAGTTCTTGGCACAGTACAACGAAGCGAACGGCGCCTCCATTCGCTCGAGGATGTTCGCGAGCATCCACTCGCTGAGCCAACTCGCTTCGCTTTGGCCTGCGATGGCCAATTGGACGCTCACAAATCCTGGCATGAGGCGGATGCTTGATCGCTTCGCCGGCATTGACGCCCGCCGCAAACTGCCACTGTTCGCTCCGCAAACTTTCGAATCGTGGTTCGCCCGGCGCCCGAAATCCCAAATCCCAAATCCCAAATCCGAAATCTCCGGCAAAGTCGTCCTTTTCCACGATACCTTTATCAACTACAACTATCCCGATATCGGCAGGGCGGCAACGCAACTGCTCGAGGCGGCCGGCTACGAGGTGGGTCTTGCGGAGCGGAGGTGCTGCGGCCGGCCTATGATTTCAAAGGGATTCGCGGAAGCCGCGCGCGAGAATGCGGATTTCAATGTCCGGCAGCTCCATACTTTCGTGGAGAACGGCTACTCGATCGTTGGCTGCGAGCCGAGCTGCGTTCTAACTTTCAGAGATGAATACCCGGACCTCGTGAAGGGTGACCATGTGACAGACGTAGCCAGGTCGTCGTTCCTGCTTGAAGAATTCATCGTTAAGGAAAAACAGGCCGGCAGGTGGAAACTGGAGTTCAAGCGCCAACGGACGAAAGCGCTGATTCACGGGCATTGTCATGAGAAGGCGCTCATCGGTTCGCGATATTTAAAGGAGGCGATGGCTATGGCGTATCCGGTTGAAGAGATCGACTCGGGTTGCTGCGGTATGGCCGGTTCGTTTGGATACGAGAAAGAACATTACGATGTTTCGATGGCTATCGGCCGGCGGCGTCTGTTTCCTGCAGTAGAAAATAATCCTGAAGCGATTGTCGTCGCTCCCGGCATTTCGTGCCGCCAGCAAGTGGAACATGCAACCGGAAGACGGCCGCTCCATCCGGCCGAGGCTCTGGTGAGGGCACTCTAATGGTGTGGGAATACATTCTGTCGTGAACCGAACACGGGCTAAAGCCCGCGACTACGTGCTGACTCGACGCCTTATCTGACCTCGATCGGAAATTGGGTAAATACTAAGAACAATGTCAGCCACACCTGAAGCGACCAAACGATTTTCAGAACGAATGAAACAGGTCACGGCCACTGGCCATTTTCGACAACAACAGGGCCTGACAATGTCATCGATCGGCCTCGGCACATACCTTGGCAATGCTGATGCCGCAACGGACGAAGACTATCGCAAAGCGATCGTACGCTCTGTTGAAAAAGGCGTGAATGTTTTCGACACGGCGATCAACTATCGCTTTCAGCGTAGCGAACGCTCCATCGGCCAGGCGCTTCGAGATCTTACCGAATCAGGAAGAGCCACCCGGGACGAGATTGTCATCGCCACCAAGGCAGGCTTCATCAGTTTTGATGGAGAGATGCCACGGAATCCGCGCGAATACTTCATGGAGAACTTCGTCCACCCCGGAATTATAGGCGCCGCCGATGTCGTCGCTGGCAGTCATTGCATGACGCCTCGATACCTGGAACACGAGATCGATCAAAGTTTGCGTAACCTGGCAGTAAATACGATTGAGATCTTTTACATTCACAATCCGGAAACCCAGCTTTCCGAAATCGAGCACGACGAGTTTTACAAACGTCTCCGGTTAGCTTTTGGTTTCCTCGAAGGCGCCGTGAGTTCCGGCAAAATTCGCATGTACGGCACTGCGACGTGGAATGCCTATCGTGTTGCTCCTGGATCGGCGGACTTCATGTCGATTGAAAATGTCGTTCAGTGTGCGCGCGACGTCGCTGGGGACAACCATCATTTTCGTGTGGTGCAGCTTCCCTACAATCTCGCGATGACGGAGGCCTTTAGCCTGGCGAATCAGACACTGAATGGCAAACTTCTGACAATGTTGGATGCGTCGGGGGAGCTCGGATTGACCGTGATGGCCAGTGCCTCACTCTGCCAAAACCGGTTAAGCCGGAATCAGCGCATGTTTCTGTCGGAGCACATGCCAGGGTTGAGTACCGATAGCCAACGGGCGATCCAATTTGTCCGATCGACGCCTGGAATCGCCGTGTCATTGGTCGGCATGAGTCAGGTGCCACACGTCGACGAAAATCTGGCCGTTGCTGCCGTGCCACCGGCTTTGGAAAAGGTTGCTGAATTGTTCAATGCTTCGTAGCTATATCGAGCGCCGCGAAAAATTCCTCCATGGACGCGACAACAACCGCAAGTCTCTGCCTTTCGAGTGGGGGCTGGAATATCTGGGACTTCATCAAAACAGGAATCCAAACGCCGCGATGCGAGACTACGTTTCACGCTCGCTGCTCGACAGCCCCACGTTCTATTCTTGCGAGTCTGCGCCGGCCTTCGAATTTGACGGAAAGATTGTAAAGTTTCCCAGTGCTGTGGAGACACCGTATCGGGAAAACAATATCGTCTGGGGCCGCTATTTCGATGGTGGGAAAGATCTGGCGATGGTCGTCCTTCCGCAGTGGAACTCTAAATGGGACGAAGTCGCACTCTGCCGGCTGCTTCAGCGAGCTGGGATCAGTTCGGTGCGACTTAGCTTGCCGTATCATCACCACCGCAGGCCCGCTCACCTGGAGAGGTCCGAATATCTCGTGTCACCGAATGTCGGGCGAACGCTGGCTGCGGTGCAGCAGGCCGTTTTGGACGCGAGGCGCGCCGCGGATTGGCTCTTTGAGCGTGGCTATCGTCGTGTGGGGATTCTTGGGACAAGCATCGGATCGTGCATCGGATTTCTGACGTTTGCTCACGACAAGCGGTTTTCCACCGGCGTCTTCGTCCACATTTCGAATTTCTTTGCGGATGTTGTATGGACGGGGCTTTCCACGAAACACGTGCGTCAATCGCTCGAGACCGCTATCGATCTGCAGCAGCTTCGGTTTCTCTGGTCGCCCATCAGTCCTTATCCTTTTATCGAGCGGTTACGTGATTTGAACCGGCCAATCCTCATGCTCTCTGGCCGCTTCGACCTTACATTTCTTCCCAATCTTTCCCAACAAACCTACCAGGAGTTCGATCGCCGCGGCATACCGTACGAGGCCATCTGGCTTCCATGCGGCCATTACACCATGGGCAAATTTCCTTTCAGTGCCATCGTCGGCTATCACATCGTACGTTTTCTTCGGTCCTAGGACATACTGGCGTTGGGCTCCCGCCGGCCATCTGCCGGTGCTCACGCTATGATTTCATCCTGTTCTTCTTCTATTATGCGCTTTGCATCCGAAGCGCCCTTTTTCAGGCGCCGCGGCGTCGGAAGTTTTGATGAACAAATTTGTTCCATGCGATCTGTGCGGGGACGAGAATCCACGGTTCGTTCTGGACTCGCCTGGACTGGATGGACCGCTGGTGGAATGTTTGAAGTGTGGATTTCGTTACGTCGGTAAACGTCGCGCCGCGCTGACGTTTGGGTCGCAGAAGCCTGAAGAGGCAGTCCATAAATTGCGCGCCGCGAACGTGCATTTTCGGCATCTCAGGTTAGAGGAAGAGCATCGGCTTGCGCTGTTGAATGCGGAGTGGAGGCTGGACTTGATACGAAAGATCCGTCCGGCCGGAAAACTGCTCGAGATCGGTTGTTCGAGAGGCGATTTTCTACGCGTGGCGCGGGAGTCGTTCGACGCCTATGGTGTTGAACCCAACCCGGAACTGGCGGACTTGGCGAGTAAGATTGCGCCCGTACACCGCGACACCGTTGAGCGGACGCCGTGGTCCGGTTTCGACGTGATCGCGACTTTTCATGTGATCGAGCATGTGGATTCACCGCGAAGTTTCGTTCGCGCTGCGGCGGAGAGGCTCAAGCCGGGTGGACTTCTAGTGATCGAAACTCCGAACATCGATTCGCTTCCATATAAGATCCTCAAGGCGCGATGGCGGCAGTTCATTCCAGAACACTACTTTTTCTTTGATCCGAAGACGATGTCGAGATTGCTTTTGGACAACGGGCTGAAGATGGAAAAAACCATTCGGATTGGAAAACATGCAAGCGCGGATCTGATACTGAATCGGCTTTCTCGTTTTTTCACATGGATTCCTCAAGGGAACACGTTATCCGGCTTAACATTTCGGTTGAATCCAATGGACATCATGCTTGTGTTTGCTACAGGCCCTGCTGATGGCTAGCGCAGTCGCGATCATCAACTGGAACTCGGGAAATTGGCTGCGCACGTGTATCGAATCGCTGCTTGCCACGGCGCCGAGCGCGGAAATCCTCGTAGTCGACAATGCTTCGGAGGACGCGTCGCTGGAGTTAATCGGCGCTTTTCGAAGCCGGGTGAATTTCATTCGCAACAAAGTGAATCGCGGATTCGCTGCGGCTGTAAATCAGGCTTTTCAAGCGACCTCAACACCTTACGTTCTCGTCCTCAATCCGGACATTCGCGTTACGCCAGGGGCCGTCCTGATCCTCGAAGATTTCATGAATGCTCATCCGTACACGGGAGCCGTGGGCGGTTACGTGAACAAGAATTATCTGCCGCGGGATTTTCCTACCGCTTGGGTACTTGTGCGCGAGAACCTCGGCTTTCCGCGGCCCTGCTCAGTAGCGGCGGTCTATGAGCGCCGAAATCCCGGCGCTCCCAGAGCGGCGCTACAGTTGTCTGAGGCGATTTCCGTGGAGCAGCCCGCAGCGGCTGCGTTGATGATCCGGCGCGAGGCGTACGAATCCGTGGGCGGATTCGATGAGCAGTTCTATCCGGCTTGGTACGAGGACGTAGACTTCTGCTGCCGGCTCAAGGCCGAAGGTTGGGAAATCTACTACGCGCCGAAAGCCGAATTCCTCCACCAAGGTGGCTATAGCGTCGGCGCCCTGGGTTCGGAGAGCTTTGTCCGCGCATACTACGGCAATCAGATGCGCTATGCGCGGAAGCACTTCAGCTTGCTGGGGAGCGCTGCAGTGCGTGCTTCCGTTGCGGTTGGGATGCTTGGAAGGATGATTGGGCGGCCTCAACAAGCCGCAGCTTACGGCAAAGGCTTTCTCGGAGCGCTGAAAGGATGGTGAGGCTGGCCGTAAATATCGTGACCTTCAACAGCGCATGGGACATTACGGCCTGTCTTCAAAGCCTTCACCAGCAGACCTTTAAAGACCTTCACATTCACATCTTGGACAACGCTTCGACGGACGAGACATTGCAACGGATCGAGCCGTTCGATGTTGAATACCTGCTGCGATCACCCGTCAACACCGGCTTCTGTAAGGCACACAACGAGTTGGTCCGACGCTTTCCATCCGAATACGTTTTGTTTCTGAATCCGGACACGATCCTTCGGCCGACGTTTACTGAGGAGCTTGTATGGGCTCTGGACGCGCGGCCCGATGCTGCTTCGGCGAGCGGAAAACTAATTCGCCTGGATGAGAAGACGCTTGATTCTACCGGAATTATCATGCTGCGCGAACAGCGGCATTTGGACCGGGGGGCAGACGAACCGGATATAGGACAGTTCGAGAGACCCGAAGATATCTTTGGACCGAGCGGAGCTGCGGCGCTTTACCGGCGCAAGGCTCTTGATGATGTCGCGATTAATGGCCAGTATTTCGATGAGGATTTCTTCGCTTACCGTGAAGATGCAGACCTGGCATGGCGCTGCCGCCTGCTGGGCTGGAATTCGATTTACGTTCCCACGGCGGTAGCTCAGCATCGCCGACGCGTCACTCCCGAGCGCCGGGGGAGCGTTTCTAAGGAGATTAACTACCACTCCGTCAAGAACCGATTCCTTCTCCGAATCAACAACATAACGGCCAGCCTGTACCGCCGGGACGTCTGGCGAATTACCGCCCGCGATGCTGCTGTTGTGGGATACGTTCTCTTGCGGGAGTGGTCATCCATTCCGGCGTTGTTCTATCTTCTGCGTCACTTCCGCAGGTTGAATCGCAAGCGCCGGGCAATTCAAAGCAGGTGCCGGGCGGATTCAGCCGAAATAGCAAAGTGGTTCGGCTAAGCCTTCTATAATCTTGCGTTCGAGCTGAACTCTGCTATATCATTTTGTCTGCATCTTCATCTCATCTCGTCCTGTCGCAGGTCCATGGCAGTTCACCAGATATGACCTGCAAGACAGCACGCGAAGTGTCTCAGGCGGAGTAATCCATGAAGAGAAGAGTCGTAGTACTTGGCTGCTTGGCAATGATGTCCGTCGTCTTGACCGTTTCCGGAAAAACAGTTCCTCCGCAACAGCAGTCCCCAGCGCCGATAGCATCATCAGTCTCCGCGCAGCAAGCAATCATCAACCAATATTGTGCGACCTGCCACAGCGAGAGGGCGAAAGCTGCAGGTATGGATTCAGCGCGCAAACTCACGCTGGACAGTCTCGACCTTGCGCATGTGGGTCAAAACGCCGAAGTGTGGGAAAAAGTCGTCCGCAAGCTTCGGGCCGGTATGATGCCCCCAGCGGGGATGACCGCAACGCCGTTACGTATATGCCTCCCCCCGGTCTTCACCGGCTTAACCGCACGGAATATGCCAATGTGATGAAAGACCTATTCGACCTGGAGATCGATGCCGCGAAGTATCTTCCTTCGGACGATTCGACTCATGGTTTCGACAATATGGCTGGCACGTTGGGAATTTCGTCGACTCTGGTCGAGGCATACGTCTCGGCGGCGCAAAAGATTAGCCGGCTGGCGATCGGTGAGGCCGCGTCACCGAGCCTGACCGTGTACAGGACGCCGGAGGATACGTCGCAGGACTATCACATCGAAGGTCTACCATTCGGAACGCGAGGGGGGATGCTGGTTAAGCACGTGTTCCCTTCTGACGGCGAGTACACGATCGCTATCACTCCGATTTTTGGGGATAACATGTCGCCGGCCGGCTTCGGTTCGGTTCCCTGCGAAAAACTTGAGGTGATTCTGGACGGTGAACTGTTGCAGTTGGTCGATTGGCAGGGAGGTGGGCGAACACCCGTAACTAATTGCGGAGGCCGCCAGCAGGCCGCTGTGCAAAGCGGGCAAGCCGGTCCTGAAGCGTTTTTTGGTGGTCGCGGTGGTGGCGGAATGAAGGTCCGCTTTGCAACGAAGGCGGGATTGCACACGCTCGGAGTCACGTTCCTGCAAACCAACTTTGCTCCGGTTCTCGACCTCGATCAGCATTTCACGCGAGATACTGTCCAGACCGGCCCTACTCCAGGGTTTACTTTCTTTCCACACGTCGGTACTGTCCGAATTGAAGGTCCGTACAACGCCGCGGCGCCCATGGACTCACCCAGCCGCCGCAAGATATTTGTATGCCGGCCGGCGGGCACAGCGGAAGAGGAGACCTGTGCGCGAAGAGTTATTACGAACCTGGCAACCCACGCATTCAGACACCCTGCTGCTGCTTTGGACGTGAATCCGCTGATGGAATTTTACCGGTCTGGCCGGAAGGAAGGGGACTTCGATCACGGGATTGAAATGGCCGTTGCGCGCATCCTGGCTTCTCCGAAATTCATCTACCGCATCGAAGTTGAGCCGACGAACCTGACGGTAGGTCAAAGCTATCGCGTTAGCGACCTCGATTTGGCTTCGCGATTGTCGTTTTTCCTCTGGAGCCGCAGCCCTGACGACGAGTTGGTCAACGTAGCGAGCCAGGGCAAGCTCAGGGATCCCGCGGTGCTTGAGCAGCAGGTGCGGCGAATGCTGAAGGACCCGCGTGCGGAGGCGCTGGCGATCAACTTCGCCGGCCAGTGGCTGAACTTGCGCGGGCTGCAGGCGGTGGGGCCGCTGCCGATGTTGTATCCGGATTTCGATGACCCATTGCGCCAGTCCATGCGGCGCGAAGTGGAGCTGTTGTTCGACAGCGTCGTTCGTGAAAACCGCAACGTTGTGGATCTGTTGACCGCCGACTATACGTTCATCAACGAGCGTTTGGCCAAACATTACGGCATACCCAATATCTACGGAAGCCAGTTCCGGCGTGTCACGCTCGGTCCGAATATGGACGTGCGGCGAGGGCTGCTGGGTAAGGGAGCCTTTCTCACGACGACATCGAAACCCGAGAGAACCTCTCCGGTTACTCGAGGTAAGTGGATTATGACCAACATCCTCGGCATGAGTCCGCCGGACCCGCCAGCGGATGTTCCACCGTTGAAGCCGAGAACCACGGATGCAACCGGAAACGCGAAAGAACCGTCGATGCGGCAAAAGATGCTCGAACATCGAGTGCGCTCGGACTGTATCCAATGTCACAGTTTGATGGACCCGATTGGCTTCTCACTCGAGAACTTTGATGCGATCGCGATGTGGCGAACGCAAGACGAAGGAAACTCGATCGATGCGTCAGCCCAGGTATTTGATGGCGCCAAGATCGACGGCCCCGCGGGTTTGCGCCAGTGGCTTGTCGGTTATTCCGATCAATTTGTCCAGGTCGTGGCCGAGAAACTTCTGACTTACGCTCTGGGCCGCGGCGTCGACTATCAGGATATGCCGTTGGTCCGATCGATCGCGCGAGACGCCGCCAGCGACGGCAACCGTTTTTCGGCATTGGTCCTTGCTGTCGTCAAAAGCAGGCCATTCCAGATGAATATGAAGGTTGAAGCCACCTCAAACGATTAATAGGTTCACCCGAATTAATTCGGAGGCGATAACAATGTTTATTACTAAAAGACATCTTTCCCGC
>WNGQ01011840.1_pt1 | contig 12696 bp, 13 predicted proteins | sample 5407661 | NCBI WGS metagenome assembly WNGQ01 (sample SAMN13153382, study PRJNA577476) | soil metagenome | isolation source: 60 cm soil or saprolite under Garry oak tree replicate 2 | place: USA:California | collected 2016-06-15
TCAGGAAGAAAAAGAGAAGGAGAGGCTATGCGGTTCACGCGAGGATTCGTCGGATCGGCACCGGCATTGGCACTGGTGCTTGTGGGGTGCCAGCAACCTGCATCACAAACTCCGGCGGAAACGCCGAAAATGCAGAGTGCTAAATCTCCAACCCAGTCGCCCGTCGAGCGCGGCAGATATATGGTGACCGTGGGCGGATGCAATGATTGTCACACTCCAAAGATGATGGGACCTAACGGACTGGAACCGGACATGTCGCGCACACTGTCGGGAAATCCCTCGACCGAAAAGCTGGCGAAAGTGCCCGCAGGCCTGATTGCTCCTGATAAGTATTTGACAATCACGAACAACCATCTGGGTGCCTGGGTCGGACCGTGGGGTGTCAGCTTCGCCATGAATCTTACGCCTGACAAAACAACCGGTCTTGGAAGCTGGACGGAGGAGATGTTCGTCAATGCGCTCCGCACCGGCAAACATCAGGGTACCGGACGGCCCATTCTTCCTCCGATGCCGTGGAACTGGTACCGCAATATGACCGACGAGGATCTGAAGGCAATGTTCGCCTACCTCCAATCGCTGCCGCCCATCAACAATCCCATTCCGGACCCGCTCCCGCCTGATAAGATTCCGAGATGAACAGGTTGAGGGCATCAAGGGCGCTAGGAGTGTTGCTCGCAGTCGCGCTTCTAAGTTTCGCGTGTAGCCGGGAACAGTCGAAGGGAATACCGGCCGGCGACGGCGGCACTCCGCCAACTTCTTCCACGGCGCTGACTGGGCGGATTCTAGGCGTCGTGCGCCTGCAAGGCAGCCCGCCGGCGCAAGCTGTCGAACCGATCACGCAAGACCAGACAACTTGTGGGACAAGTGTATCGCTGCCTCGCCTTGCGCTGGGTAACAGCAATGGCGTGCGGCGCGCCTTTGTCTACCTCGACGGCGTTACGAGCGTTCAGGACTTCCGCCCGCGAGAGTCGGTCCTGGTCGATCAGAAACAATGTCAGTACTCTCCACACGCGCTAATCGTACCTGCCGGCACGAAGCTCGAAATTACCAACAGCGATCCGATCCTTCACAACGTGCATGCGCAGCAGGCTGCTGAAGAAGGCTTGCAGACGCTCTTCGATATCGCCCAGCCGGTTCGTGGACAGCGAACGCCGGTGGACCAACCTCTGACGAAGCCGGGTATCGTCTTTCTTTCTTGCGAAGCAGGGCATCCCTGGATGAACGCATACGTCTTTGTCGCGAATCACCCGTACGTCGCGGTGACGAACGACGACGGGGAGTTCGTCATCGCTGACGTTTCCGCCGGAACGTATCGCATCAAGATGTGGCACGAAGGGGTGAAGCTGAAGCGAAATCTCAAGAGCCTGCAGCGCTACGAATACGAGGATCCCTACGAGATCACTCGAGACGTGGTCGTGCAGCCGGGCGCTGAAACCGTCGTGAACTTCGACCTGGCGTTGCGCCCGGCAACTGAATACTCCGCGAATCCGAATCTTCGAAACGTTACGAAGTGATGCCGGGATTCACAAGCCGACTCTCATTCCCGCCATCGTCTAATGCGACGTGCTGTTTGGCGCTTGAATTAGCGGTGTTCGTTGAGAGACCCACAACTCTCGCAACGATGACAAAGCCAGCGCGAGAAACGCTATAGCACAAACACGATAGGTAATGCGAACCCATCGGTTACCTGTACCACGAAACAGACGGTCGACTAAGGCCGCAAATACGAACGCCCACACGATCGACGACAACATGAACCCGGCGAAAAACACCGAGTAGTCGACCGCCGTTGGTCTATGCACTCCCACGGCGCCGAGAGCACTTCCCAGCGCGGCCCAATACGCAACGTTCTGTGGGTTGGTAAGTGATAGCAGAACACCCGAGCGCAGCGCCTTGTGACTAACATCACTATCGCGTGCAACGCTCGCTGCCCATTCGGAATCGCTTGCGTGCCAAGCGTCCGACGCAAGCCATAAAAGATAAGCCACACCGGCGATGCCGATCGGAACTCGGAGCAGTTCCAACTGCAATAGCAAGCCGACCCCGGCCAAGCCCAATACCGCCCATAACGCGTCACCGACGAGTGAGCCGATTTGTACCGCTAGCGCAGGCCGAAAGCCTCCGCGTAGGCTTCGGCGAACGGTTTCAGCAAAGACCGGCCCTGGTGCGGCGTTGAAAACCAAGCCAAGCAGGAACGCAGCGGCAAATAGTGTCAACATCTCATCTTCTCGAGACCCGCAGTTCCAAATCGTCGCAAGAAATCTGGCCGAGGATTACGCCAATTACGCGAGCCTTCGTGAGAGACAGGAAAAAACTACTCAGTACTGTTTGAATCTACCGCTGCGCCCGGAGTCCCGGTCGGCCATCGGTCGCGCTTCATTCACAGTCAGGGCGCGACCGTTGAACTCCTTGCCGTTGATTTCGGCAATGGCCTTGTCGCCGCCATCCTGCATCTCGACAAAGCCGAAACCTTTCGAGCGACCGGTGTCGCGATCGGTAATGATGCGAACCGTTTCAACCTGACCTGTTCGCGAGAACAATTCCTTGAGCTCAGCTTCCGTCGTTTCAAACGAAAGATCACCTTTTGATCCGGAAGGAACTTCGGGAGCTTGCAAGAAGGGGCCTGGTTAAAGGCTTATCGAGCAAGAGGCAGGAGATCCCTGAGACCAGAAAATTGTTAAACTTCGATTACTCACTTCGACGGAAAGTACCTCTTCCACATCCTGTCCAGAGTGGATCGGATCAGGTTGCGATTTGGCTCGAATAGCCCCACTGGGGTTCGAGGATTTGGGACCTCGAGTCCTTTGGCGCGATTCTGGAGCATTCTCGTGTAATCCATCGCGTATTCGTGCGCGAGGGTGTCCGAAATACCCTTGCAATAGACAACAGCATCCCCATTGAACGCCAGCAGGGCTTCACTGAATTCGGCATCGAAGCGGCTATTCAAACCAGAACCTCCGCAACATCAGACGTTGCATGGAAAATCACCCTTTCGGTTTGGGAGCGGTGGAAAAGAGTTTTGAGTAACAACGCAAATGGTAGATCTTGTCGTGAACCGCAGTCCGTTCTTCATGCGGTGCAATTCGAATACAGCAGTGCTCACACCACACTCTAAAATCCTGGTTTACGATTGCGGCCTTTTCTACTTTCATCAAGAACCTCCTGGTTCGTTCATCGCATCTGGCTTTCGAAAGCGGGAGATGATCGCTGTACTGTAATCGGCTTGGTGCCGGCATTCGGCCTGAGAACAGGTCAGCACAAGCTTCACCGCCGGTGGAGGCTGACCTCCTTCTTCACTGTGGTCTAGAGCAAATAGGATCGGCGTTTGGCACTTCAGACACCGCACGCCGAGATACAGTCTGTTATCAGGTTTGGACCATCCGGAAATATGCATAAAAGGGACCGGGACCCTAGCCACAATGAAAGAACAAGTACGATCGCCGGGACGATGAATTCTCCAATTACCGCACGCTTCAGAGATCCAGACCTCACGCTATGCATTGTGGCCGTTGTCCACACGTCGGGAGGTCTACTTGCGATGGAAATGAAGAGGGTCTCGCAAGTTTTGAAGTTCGCGATAGTAATACAACGCGGTCGGTCGTCTGTCCTTGAAGCGCAGCTGTTTGAGGAACTTGACTTCCTCCAGCGTCGCATCTGCGCTAAGAGAGCGATCTTTCAGGAATTTTCGCAGTCCTGGCTCTTCCTCCGAGGATTCCTGAGCTTCCTTTTCCAGAAATTCAAATTTCTTCAAGTGCACTGGAGCAACTCTGCGATTCAAGACGATCTGCAAGGCGAACGAAGCGAGATCAACGTCCCACGATACGATCAGCGGGTCGAGGAAAGAAACACAATTCTGCGGGGATATATTGAATACGTCTGCGTCCAGGAATTCGAGGACAGCAACGCGCATTTGTTTATAGCTTCGATCGCTCAGTCGAGCCATGAGGCGAAGCCAGGATTCGCGCCCCAGTTCTTCCCTGGCCAGCGCCTTGACCACGTCCAGCAGTTTCTGGGTCACCAGCCGTTCAAGCTCGCCGAAGGGTTCCTTCTCAAAAATCGCGCGGACTTGTGCACGCTTGCTCCGTTTGCACTTTTCAACGATCAACTCGCGAACTTCCTCGTATAAGGGCGCTGGAGGAGTCTCAATCTTTTTCCGGAGTTCCTGCTTTCGATGGAGATCCGCCAACTTGGAGAGTTTGCCTCTGGGCAGCTTCAGAAATCTTTCAAGCTTGCCGTAGATGTCCGTACGATCCGGAGCAGGAGGCATCTTCTTCCGGCTCAATAACTGCGAAATATAAGATTCTGTTCCAATCTCAACTCAATCAATTTCTGCTGAATTAACTGAGGTACGTCCATCGGCTTTTGTGATTAACTAAAAATAGTCCATTTTCCAGGGATTCCACTTAATCAATAATACATGATTCACCTGTTGGGGTTAAGCAGAAAGAACCGGTCACATCGCGACTACCGGCGATGGAAACTAAGCGACTTCCTTCGTGGTGCTTTCCTTATCATGGGACATGTCCGCCGGCAAATCGAGCAATGCCGGATCTCGCGGCTGAGGTCCAGGCTGAATTCCGGCAAGATCCGGATCTTCGCCTATCGCTCGGGGCGCTGTATTCGCTTTGCGCTGGCGCCTTTCCAAGCGGCGGTTCTTCTTTTCCTCATTTCTTTCAGCCTGTGCCTTTTCGCGAGCTCGCTTGTGACTTGAAGGTCGGGAACTTTCAATGGCGTCCCGGTGCCTTCGGGAACTTTCTATGTTGAGCGACGTCCGCAGACGTGAGGTAGAGACACCCGGGGACACCTTCTGAGCCGTTTTCAAGAAAACATTTCAGAGTTTCATAGCAGATACCCGCACCCTCCTGTATAGCGATGTGATCTGGTCCAGTGAAAAGCCCCAGGGGCGCCTCGACGGTAATCAGCGTCATTGCCTGTCCCGGGGGAGAAAGAGAAAAATCAAATCGCCGCCCTCCATCCGCAAGGGGCCGGAATCCAAGGTAACGAACGTTGTACTTATTGTCTCTCATGTGCTTCTCCATCCTGGAGGGTCGAGGACTGTGGCATTGTTTTCCATAGGTCGCGTAGAGCCAAGTATTGTGGGTGGAGGGGTCGCCTACGGAATACCTATACGTGTTTCCCAGATCCCATCGATCCAGTATCACTCAGGCCGCTTCATAAGGCAGGAGGAAATCCAAATGACGCTGAAAGGACATTCCTAGTGTACGTGCTGGCTGGTGATAGAGCAAAGCAAATCGCCGGTAGTGGGGTCTTTTGCGGGGAATTTCGGGGACAGACCTCCGATTTCGTTGTACTTCACGAAATCGGAGTCTGTCCCCGAAATTCCAGATTGATGTTGACAATGGCGCATTGAAACTCTCTTACGCGCCATTGGCGTAATTCGCGGCAGCTATCAAGCCCGAAGTCGTGGAAGGAGTCGAGCCGCGTTGTCGCGTTCGATGGCACGAAGTTCCTGCGCATTGAATACGCCGCACGCCTGAAGGTTCTTTACGTGTTCCTCCGCACCAGTACCGAAGGGGAAGTCGGTTCCGAACAGCAGTTGACGTAGCGGCACAAGCTTCCGAAGTGCTCCCAGTGCCACTGGATTCTCCGACTGCGCGGTGTCGTAGTAAAACTTTTGCACTTCATACAGCATCCCTTTGGGCATCGTTGGCCGCGGCCGGTCCTCAGGTGCTCCCGGCTTCAGAACGCCTCCGTCCTGAAGATAGGGCGCGATTCCGCCAAGAAAACGACTGGCCAGGTAAGGCATGGTTCCTCCACCGTGGGAAAAGATGAAGGTCAGATTCGGATATTTCGAAGCCGTGCCACTGTATAGCAAACTCGCGATGGCCCGCGTGGTGTCGGTCCCGTATTCGATGGTTGGACCGTTCACGCCCGGCACAACCTCCCTGCAGCAGTAGTTGTCCTTGGGATGGGTGTACACGATGACTCTTCGCCGGTTCAGTTCCTCATAAATCGGAGCGAGCATCGGATCGCCGAGGTACTTGTCTCCATACAGAGGTGTTTGGCCGAAGTTCGTGAACAGGTAGATGCCGTCTGCCTTCAGTGTATCCAGCGCATATTCAATTTCGCGAAGGCTGCCGTCAATATCCGGCAGGGGCAGCGACGCGAACATGCCGAAGCGGCCCGGGTAATCGCGGCCGAGCTTCGCTGCGAACTCGTTACACTCCCGCGCGAGTTTGCGGGTGTTGGCAATGTTTCCGAACCAAATGCCGGGACCAATGATCGAGGTGAATGCGGTCGCGATGCCGCCCTTGTCCATATCCTCGAGTCCTTCGGCAACACTCTTATTGGGAAAATCCCTGACTTTGTTTTCAGTCAGGAACTTCACGTATGCGGGCGCTGTGAGGTGGTGATGGACATTGATCCGGTGCGGGGCTGTTGCGGTGGTCTGTGCGGCAGACCAACCGCCCGGAATGAGTGAGCTTGCTCCTAACGCGGCGAGTCCTCCAATAAAATCTCTACGAGGTAAATGCTGCATCGTTCCATTCTCCTGTCTCCTCTAGAAGATATACTTCAATGCGAACTGCATGATCCTCGGGCCTCCGGACGTGCTGCCTGCCCCCGCTGTGCAGCCTGTCGTGCTGGCGCTTGACGCACTGCAGAGAATCCTGCCGAAAGTATTCGGATTGCTGAAGGTGACTCCGGGATTACCCGGGCGGAGGCTATTGGTGACGTTGAACGCCTCGGCCCGGATCTCGATCCTCTGGCCCTCTCGAATTTGGAATTGCCGCGACACAGCCTCATCCCAGTCCCAATATCTAGGACCGACGACACTGTTGTTGCCTACATTCCCGTAGGCGCCCATGGCCGGTATGGCGAACGCTGAAGCATTGAGGTAGGTGGACAGAGACTTCCGGTCGCCGTAAGGGCTATCGAGTATTTGATTCGGACGTTGCGTCCCAGTATTCCCCTGAAACCCGTTCAAGGCTTGGTCGTTGCCCAGGAGGATGTTCAGAGGCTGTCCGGACCGCGCGCTGAAGATTGTTGAGAGCGACCAGCCCGAGCCTAGAACGTGCAATGTCTTGTCGGAAAAATTCGGCGTTTGAAGAACCGTCGTCAGGTTGAAGATTTGCCGGCGGTCCTGCGCGCAATCGCCGACGTCGAGGTTCCGATTGACAGGGCCGTTGTTCTGGTAAGCCTGATGGACGTAGTTCGCACCAGGGTTAAGCAACGTGATAACGGGCAGCCCAATGCAATGAGACCACGTGTAATTCGCATTGACGTTGACCTTCTGGCTGGGACGCCACCTGGTTTCCAATAGAAGACCGTCATAGTGCTGCGTGCCGCCGTCGTCATACTGGGTCAAATATCCGAGGTTTGCCTGCGGATTCAGCAAATTGAGAATCCGGCGCTGGTTCACGTTCGCGAGCGTCGAACAGACCTGGTAAGACACCGGACCGCTCGCGGTGTTGAGTGTGCACGGACTTAATCCAAGGAATTGGGCGGGATTGAGCTCGATCGCATTCCATACGTGCGCGATTTGAGTGCCCACATACGTCGCCGATGCGAACATGCTTGGGGTCACCTGGCGCTGGATGCCGAAGTTCCACGAATACTGCGTGGTCGTTTTCATATCCGGTGGTACGGGGAGATAGGCCCCATACGGCGCATATACCGGATTGGCTTTGTTGAAATTGTAGGGGAATGGATTTCCGCCAGGATAGGTGCGCCAGGGATCGTCGAGCGTAATGCCGGTTTGAACAACCGTCAGTCGGAACGGCGACACCGACGAGGTATTTTCGTGCAGGTCCTGCCGGATGAAGTCATGAGCGATGCCGGCGCCGGTACGAATCGCCGTCCTTCCGTCCCCGAACGGATCCCAGGCGATTGCGATGCGCGGGTCAATATTCTTGTAGTTGCTCTGGATGCCCGATTTGCCGTTAAAGCCAGGGTCGCCGGGATAGGTGAAGCCCGGAGGAGCGTTGGGAATGACGGTGCTCTTCTGGCCCGCGTAGAACTTCGCCAGGCTGAAATTGTAGAGATCCCCCTGCTTAAACGACATCGGGAAGAATGGCTCCCAACGAACACCATAGGTCAGAGTCAGCCTGGGGGTGACTTTCCAGGTGTCCTGCGCGAATGTCCCGAAGAAGTTCTGGGTCAGATTCAAGGGATTGGGATTGGCTTGCCGGAATTGCGACACTTGCCCCAGGAAAAAGTCCGACATGCCCAGGCCCGTCGCAGCACCGTTGACGGTGTAGGTGGCGTTGGACCATGCTTGAGAGACTTGCCAGGTGATCGAACGCATATAGTGTCCGCCGAAGGCAAACTGGTGCGATCCTTTAACGATGCTCACATCGTCATTCACACCGAAGTTGCTGAGATGCGCAAAGGAGTTCGCGCTAAAACTCGCGTTTCCAGAAACTGAAAATGCGCCGTTCACGGGCATGGTAAAAAATTTCGGGACGTACGTGTAGGCCCTGATACCGACGTCGTTCACATCGAAAAACGATGCACCCGGTTTCTTGACGTCGACCTTATTTCCCGACAAACGGAAAGAGTTGACCGTACTTGCGCTGACGATATAGGTATCTCCAAGAGTCAGCGATTGGGCCCTGTCATCCGTCCCGACGCCGCTCGCGGTCAGCACGTCGCTTGAAGACAGTTCATACGGGACCGCAGTATCGATCGTGGTGAGCATGTACCGCCCAAAGATGGTCTGCTTATTACTCAGCTGATAATCGACCCTGGCCGGCAGTTGCAGTTGGTCCTCTTGAAAAATGTTTCCGGTCAGAAATCTTCCACAAGCATCCAGCGCGGGGGGAAGTTTGGCTGCGATCTTAAGCGCGGCCGGGCTGTACAACGCGGGATCGACCCGGTTGTTGAGGAACGGGGCTTTCAATGTGATCGGGCGGCCGTTTTGGCAGGTGGGAGAAGCGAAGGCGGTGAAGTCGCCGGTCAGCATCGCCGGCGTGGGAACAAATACGGTATTTTGGATTGGAGTCTGGCGTGTGATTGTCCCCTGGTAGCCAGCGAAGAAAAACACCTTGTCCTTCTTAAGCGGACCGCCAACTGTACCGCCGAACTGGTTGCGCTTCAGACCGTCATTCCTGGTCGCAAAAAAATCCCGGCCGTTGAAGGTATAGTTGCGCACGAACTCGAACAGGTCGCCATGAAACGCGTTGGTTCCAGACTTCGTCACCGCGTTGACGGCGGCTCCCGAATGCATTCCATTTGTTGCATCCTGCGTGCTCGTCGCGAGTCTGAACTCCTGCAATGCGTCCGGGAAGGGAAGCGGCATGCCCGTGCCATCCAATGTATCCAGATGCGGGGCCCCGTCTAATGAATACTGCACACCGAAGGTCATTCCGCCGGCGACGGATATGCTCACACCGGTTCTCATGTTGTATCCAGGAGATGTGCCCGTCTGGACGGCCAGGCCGGAAGCGGTGATCAAGTCGGTGACCTGCCGTCCGTTGAGCGGCAGGTCCAGTATGCGCTGGGTCTCGAAGACAAGAGCGACACCTGAGCTGCGAGTTTCCACCTGAGTTGCGTTCGCCTGAACCTCGACCTGCTCGGTCACCTGGCCCACTTCCAGCGTGGGGTTGATCACCGGACTGCTGTTGACTTGCAGCAAAATTCCAGTCTGCACAAAGGTACGAAACCCGGGCAGAGCAGCTTCGAATCGATACGGACCGAGCGGCAGGCTAGGTAGAACGTAGGAACCGGTTTCATTGGTAACGGTGGTCCGAGCAATTCCCGTGTCCGTCTGCGTCGCCTTGATCTCCACGCCCGGCAGCACAGCGCCGCTTTGATCCCTCACGGTGCCGCTGATCTGGGCCGTCGCCTGTGCCCAGGCGACGCCGGTGGAAATAACACAAACCAACGCCACAGCGCATAACGCGATGGTAACCGACTTCATAGATCCTCCTCCCCCGACCAATCGTCAATTCCCAATTCTCAATTCTCATCCGAATGGATGACAATACGCTTCATATCCCCCATCTGAGCCGCGGTCCAACATCACAAATCTAAGCCGCGAATTGCGCAAATGACGCGAATGGGCGACAGCCATTGTTTCGGTCGGCAACGTCCGGAAGATGTCTGCGGCCCATTCGCGTCATTCGCGCAATTCGTGGCTACATGCTTTCCGTCTCCTCATTTCACCGAGCAGGGAAGAGGAGTCCATTTCGAACCATCGGGCTCCTTCTTGAAGTGATAGGTGACAATCCAGGGTTCCTTCAAGTACTGCGGATCTTCGGCCATCATTGAGAAGTTGAGCCACACATCACCGTTGGGTTCTTTCGTGATTCGGTAATGTTCGGTCAGTGTGGTGTCTCCGCTGTAGGGCATGCCATTCTTCCAGTAATATCCCGGACGCAAATTTTTCGTAACGACTTTGAGATTACCTCCTCGGGCCCAGTCGCCACGTCCGCCGATGATGATCCATTCCGCTACAGAGTTTCCCTGCAAGGATGGTCCGGGGGGTTGAGTCTGCAATACGACGGGTCCACCTTGAGCCTGGGGCCTCGCAAAACGAAACAGCCGCGTCTGCATTCCGGCATCGGTATCGACTCGCAGCGTGTAATCATCTTCCCAGGTGATGTGCAGGCGCCCAGGCAGCCGCATCACGCCACCTGCTCCATAACCCTTGCATTGGTTGCCTTCAGCCAGGTCCTTCGCTGGGTCCCAGCTTTTACCGATTCGATTGCCTTCGGGGTTATAGGGAATATTTCCATCACCGCCAAATGGGAGGCCTTCAACGTTTGTGCCGGAACCGAAGTCGCCCTTGGGCGGAGTCAGCATGCGAACGTGCCAGTCTTCCGTGATTATGGACACCCAGTAGCCTGCCATGTCGAATGGGGCAGCTTCTTTCGGAACGGGCGGAGGTCCACCGCGTCTTTGACCCCCTTGAGCAAACGTGATAGCCGGCAGGGTGAGCAGGAGTATCGTGATCGTGACGGCACACAGCGGCGCGTGAGCTTGTGAAATTCTCGGATTCATTCTTCCTCCAGCTATTTACTCTGGCCCAGGCTGCGATACACCGCCTCGACGAACTTCGCTGTTGTGCCAGGCTGCCTGCCAAACAGGGGATCGTAGTCCATGGTTGGTTTGGCCGCTTTCACTTGCTCCAACGTCATATTTTTTTGGACCATGTCACGAATACGATCGCGAACGATGATGAGCATGTCCCGGTAATATCCGGCGTCCGCAACGTCGCAGATGTGTCCACGACCGGGAATGATCATCGTGCCGCCTTGCCCCATGTATTCGGGATAGGCGAGATCGGTGATGCGGATCAAAGCGTCGATCACACCCTGGATTGTGCCCCCCCGTTCCACGTCGATCACGGGATAGCTGTCGCTGTTAAAGACATCACCAGTCACGATCACATCCGAGCCGCGAAAATAAACCATGCTGTCGCCATCCGAATGCGCGTTAGGTAAGTGAATAACCTCAACGCCTTCGCCATTGACGAACCTGTGGAGTCTGTATCTGTCCGCGAAGTATGTGTTGATCGGCAGCGCACGGGCCGGAATAGTGCCGGGCTTGGCGTCGTTCAAAGCGAGCATGCCCTGCAGCACATTTTCATGCGCGATGATGACTTCGCTGCCCGATTGATCCGCTCCTTCAATACCGATCGGATGGAACATGCTCGAGCCGGCGACTTTGTCGTTGCCGCCCGTGTGATCGGACTCAATGCTGGTATTGATGATCATACGGATGGCTGCCGGCGCGACCGTATGCGTACTCTGCCACGTGCTGGCGAAATAGGAGGCTGTACTGGATCTCATCAACGGGATGTTCGGACGCTCGGCAACTTGCTGGATCGCGGCAAGAACTTTGTCCGTCATTTGCGGGACGCCCGAGTCCACCATCACCACGCCGTCTCCGCCAGCGGACAGAGCGATATTACTGCCTGCACCTCCCATCAGGTAGACGTTGCCCTGCACATGCAACAACTCCACCTGCTGGGACTCCCACTTCGGTTCGCGCCTCGGCTGTGCGTCAGCAAGCTCGGCTATGCGCGTTGAGGCATCCTTGTACTCCGGCTTGAGTGTGAACTGGGCGGCCGGCGGCGATAATTCCTTCACTTTCGCCTGATACTCGGGATACATCGTCTCTGCACCTCCCCGCACTCCGTCGAGGGGTACCTGGTATTTGAAAGGGACTTCCGTGAGATACGGGTTGGTTCCCGGCAGATAATGCGGCACGTAATCTTTGACGCGGTCCGGCCTGTAGTCCTCCAGTTGCGGTGAGCAGGGATACACCGGCACCTGGCCGGTCGGGTTCCTGACAAACGTCACGCTTCGAATCAAAGGCGCAGTCAGATAGTCCGGATCCTCCACAATTAGAATCCACGTTATGTACGGTTCGTCCAGAGATACGTGTTCGGTGACAGTGCGGCGAAAGCTGCCTTGCACACCGTTGCGCCGGATGAAACTCTCTTTGAGGTGGGTCGAGAAGATGGTCAGCGTATCTCCATCCCATTTCCCAGTAGAGAAGCCCTCCCACGTGTGAGCGGCATAGCCGGAGGGATGCGGGCGACCATCGAGATAAACCATTCGCACGCCAGGAGTCCTTTGAAACAGAACGCGATACGCGACGAGTTCACGCGTGAGCGGGTTTATTTCCTTCTCGATCCGCATGACATCCGGACCGAGTTGCTGGTAGCCGGTCGGATGGGGTCTGCATTGCAGTTCCGGTGACGTCGACACCCAGGAGGCGTTATACGTG
>WNGQ01018089.1_pt1 | contig 12694 bp, 12 predicted proteins | sample 5407661 | NCBI WGS metagenome assembly WNGQ01 (sample SAMN13153382, study PRJNA577476) | soil metagenome | isolation source: 60 cm soil or saprolite under Garry oak tree replicate 2 | place: USA:California | collected 2016-06-15
GACCAGTGTCGTTTTTCCCGCGCCGAAACCACCCGCGATCAGGATCTTGATCGTGACCGGAACCTCGGCCAGGCCGGCGTCGTTCTCAGAGTCGGCGTAGACCATCGGCCACCTCCCTCAGGATGCGCGGGTCATGCAGCCGCGCCTGCGTTATGGGATGGCGAACCGCGATCAGGCCGCGCTCCCGCAGATCGGCAACCAGGATCCGCACGACGCCGAGCGGCAGGTCGAGATCCGAGGCGAGATCGGCAACCGAGATGGGGACACGACACAGCCGCAGGACCGAGAAGTGTTCGGGATCGAGCGCCCAGCGGTCGGGCGGTGGGCGCCGCGTTGAAGTGATCATTGCGAGCAGGTCAAGGTTCTTCTCACCGCTCGGCCTGGTCCGGCCGCGGATGACCGCGTAAGGGCGCACCACGGGTCCGGCTTCCTCGTCAAGCCAGGAGTCGTCTGGCGAAGGCATGCCGCGGTCACTTTTGCCCGTTGCCGGTAGACCCCGGGCGAGGGTTCACCGACAGGTGCTGGCCGACTCGCTTGACGAGCACGGCCATTTCGTACGCGATGATGCCAACGTCGGCGTCGGCGGAGCTGAGCACCGCGAGGCAGCTTCCCTCGCCAGCGGCCGTAACGAACAGGAAGGCGGAGTCCATCTCGACGATGGTCTGCCGCGCATGGCCGCCGCCGAACTGCCGCCCCGCACCGCGGGCCAGGCTCTGGAAACCCGCCGCGATGGCGGACAGGTGCTCGGCGTCTTCACGGGCAAGACCAGCTGATGCGCCAATCGTGAGGCCGTCCCGGGAAAGGATCACAGCCTTCTCGATCTGTACGACGCGGGTGACGAGATCATCGAGGAGCCAGTCAAGCTCTCCGTTTGAACTCATCGCCTGTTCCCTCCGTTGACTTGCCCGGTCAGCTGGGGCCGACGCCGTCATTCCTGGCTCCCATCCCCTTGCCATTCCTCTCCCCCGTTCTCGCTCTCGGCCGGCGCGCCGTCCGCGGGTTCACTGGTTACCGCCGGCCCGGGTCCTGGTTCGCTCTCCGCGCTCGGCGATTCTGAGACGGAACGGCCACGCTGCCAGCCGCGCTGGATGGCGGTCATGACGGCGCGTGCCTGCTCCGGCGAGCGGTCCCCGGCGGGCTCGTCTTCCACGGCGACGTGGGCCTGCGGCCCGGTCTCGCGAAGCTGCGGAGCGAGGTTCGCCTGCCGGACCCGCCGGGGCAGTCCCAGTTCCGTCAGGCCCGCCGCGACGGTGGGGTCGGCAGCCATGGGCGCACTCGCCGGTGGCCATGTGCTGTCGCGGGCCGGTCCGTTGCTGCTGGTCGAGCGCTGGAACCAGCTCGTGGCCTCCGTGGTGGCGTCGGCGGTGCCGGCAATGGCCGGGGTCGGTTCGGTCGGCGTGGGCGCGTCAGAGGCCCCGCCGACCGGCGCGGGCGCGTCATGCCCGTCGCTCCTGCCGGTTCTTCCCACGTCCCCATTGGCCGATTCGGTGGGCGCGGCCGCGGCGATGATGTCCTCGCTGCGCGCGGCGTGACGGCCCGTGGGCTGAACCGCGCTCGCGCTGGCCAGCACGGCGGACGTGTCCTCGTCGTAGACCTCTTCGGGAACCACCAGGTCGCGCGGAACGAGCACGATCGCCGTCGTGCCGCCATACGGGTTGGCTCGCATCGAAATCTTGATCCCGTGTCGCGCTGCCAGCCTGCCCGCGACGAAAAGCCCTAGCTGGTCGCTGTCCGAGAGGTCGAACTCCGGCGGGTTAGCCAAGCGGTGGTTGATCTCGGCCAGCTTCTCTTCGCTCACGCCGAGCCCACGGTCCTCGATCTCCACGGCGAAGCCCCTGCCCACGATGTCACCGGTGAGGCGCACAGGAGTGTTGGGCGGGGAGAAGAGCGTGGCGTTCTCCACAAGCTCCGCGATCATGTGGATCACGTCCGCCACCACCGGCCCGGTGAGCGCCGCCTGCGTCATCGTGGCGACACTGACCCGCGTGTAGTCCTCGACCTCGGCCACCGCGGCGCGAAGCACATCAACCAGCCGGACCGGGTTGCGCCACGAGCGGCCGGGTGCCGCACCGGACAGGATGATCAGGCCTTCGGCGTGCCGGCGCATGCGGGTGGTGAGGTGGTCGAGGCGGTAAAGGTCCGCAAGTTCGTCGGGATCGCCGGGCTGGCGCTCCATGGTGTCGAGCAGGCTCAGCTGGCGGTGCAGCAACGACTGGCTTCGCCGGGCCAGGTTGCGGAAAACGTCGGAGACGCCCCGGCGGAGCCTGGCCTGATCCACCGCGGCCTCGACCGCCGTCCGTTGCACCGTGTTGAATGCCTGGCTGACTTGGCCGATCTCGTCTGGGCTCGCTGGCATGAGCGGCGCCTCGGCGGAGACGTCCACGTCTTCGCCGGCGCGCAGCCGCGCCACGACGCTGGGCAGGCGCTCGCCCGCCAGAGATAGCGCCGACCTTCGCAGCTCAGCCAGCTGGCGCACCAGGCCGCGGCCGATGAGGACCGACAGGATGATCGACAGGATCACGGCCAGCAGGCCAAGGCCACCGGCGAGATAGAGCCGCAGGTAGATGTTGCGCGCTACCGGCTCCGCGCGTTGGGTCAGGTCATTCGCGGCCTGCATACCCGCCTGCGAGAATCCCTGAGAGACCGCGGCGACGTCGGACCCCCACGAGGTGGGCTCGACCGGTGGCGGCCCGCCGTTATGGCTGTCCGCGATCACCGCGTCCTCAAGCGACGTGAGTGCCGCGTTGATCTGTGGGTTGATGTCCTTGGCGTAGAAGTACCTGTCGTTGGCGTTCATGCTGGGCGTGGCGCTGTTGAGCAGCGCGCGGCGCGCCCCGACAAACTCGGCGAAGGTGTGGCGGTCGGCGGCGCTGAACGACTGCGCGGCCATGTCGCCCTCAAGCAGCGCGTCCTCCTCGAGCAGCACGTTCTCCGCCTGGCCCATCCGGACGAGTGCGAGCCCCTGGACCACGAGTGAGGCGTTGTTCTCGCGGAGGATGACCTGGTTGATGAGGTTCTCGCAGCCGGAGACCACGGCCTCATACGCATCCAACGCCTGCGGTCGGCTGAGGGCGTGCGCGGAGATCCGCGTCCGCAGCGCGCCGACGCTGGCCGCTTGGGCGAGCAGCCCGCTGATGGCCCGCTTCTCCGGCGAAGAAGCGTCGCTCATCGTGCCGCTTGAGGTCAGCGCGACCCGCATTGCCGCCCGCGCCTGGTCCGTCCTTGCCGCCTGCGCCTCGAATGCCGCCAGCGACTGCTGTACCGGCGCCGCGAGGTAGATGACCGCCAGCCGGCGCTCCGCCTCGATCTGGCCCTCGTAGCTTCCGACCGGCAGGCCCGTGTCGTTCTTCAGCTGGGTTGCCTGCTGCTCGGTGACGGCATCGCCGACGGTGATGCTGGCCACGAAGATGTACAGGCCGATCAGTGACAGCAGGGGGATCAGGATGAGGAGGAAGATCCTCAGGCGAATGGACCGTCGGCGCAAACCCATGACTGTGGCCCCGAGTGTGAGAGGTGGACCGGCGCGGCTTGTTGCCGTGCCACGAAGAAAGTTCGGATATTCGGGTGGGCTGCGATGTTAGCACCGTATCGGGATCATCGATGACAAAATCCGTTATGTCGGATGCCCGAAACTGGTGATTCAAGGTATTCGGGAGGGACGGAATCGTTCCCCTGGGCGGGTACCGGCAGATGTTGCCCGGGCGGCAGGAGGCGGGAGGAACTCGCCTTTTTCGTCGCGGAACGTGCAGGTCCGGGTACAGGCCGCGGTTGAACTGTTCACCCGGACCGGTGTTCGCCTTCGCTGCCGCCGGGGGATGAATTCGGGCATCCGGACTGGTTAATTGATGGCCAGGGCGGCCGTAACACGCCAAGCTGCGCGGGCCAGGACTTAATGTGGGGAATGTGATGACCGGCGACGGGAGCGCGGGGCGCGTCAAACGCTGGCGGGAGCTCCTGGCCGGCGAGCGTGACGCCGCGGAGCTGTATTCGCGGCTGGCCCAGGCGGAGACGGGGGAGCGGCAGAAGATCTTCGAGGAGCTCGCCGCTGTGGAGTGCCGGCATGCGGCCCACTGGGAGGAAAAGCTGCGCGACTCGGGCGCGACCGTGCCGCCGCCGGGCAGGCCAAGCCTGCGTACCCGCTTGCTCGCCACGACGGCCAGCCGGTTGTCACCCCGTGCCGTGCTGCCGCTGATCGAGCGAGCCGAGCGCGCTGACGCGGGAATGTATGACAGCGAACCTGATGCCGCGCCGGGGATGGCCGCCGACGAGCATGGTCATGCCCGCACGATCGCCAAGCTCATCGAGGGTGGCCGGCCGAGCCCGCGAGCGCAGATCGCCAGGCGGGAGCCCTGGCACCGCACCGACCGTTCCGGCGCGCTGCGGGCCGGCGTCTTCGGCGTCAGCGACGGGCTTGTGTCCAACACCGCGCTGGTCATGGGGGTGGCGGGCTCGGGCACGGGTCGTACGGTGATCATGCTCTCCGGGATCGCCGGCCTGCTTGCTGGCTCGTTCTCGATGGCGGCGGGCGAGTACGTCAGCATGGCGAGCCAGCGTGAGATGTTCGAGCGCGAGATCTCGCTCGAGGCAGCTGAACTTGCCGAGAAGCCGGAGGAGGAGCGGGACGAGCTCGTTCTCCTTTACCGGGCCAAGGGCCTCGATCGTGGCGACGCGGAGCGGCTGGCCGACAAGATCATGTCCGACCACGAAGTCGCACTCGACACACTGGCCCGCGAGGAACTCGGCCTGGATCCGGCCGAACTTGGATCGCCGCTGTCTGCCGCCCTCTCCAGCCTGCTGACATTCGCCATCGGCGCGCTCGTTGTGATCGTGCCGTACTTGTTCGGCAGCGGGACGGCGGCGCTGGTCGCCGCGATCATCCTGGCGGCGTGCGCGATGATCGCCGTCGGCGCGGGCATCGGCTTGCTCAACGGGCGCTCCGCCGTCAGGTCCGGTTTGCGCCAGCTGATCCTGGGCGGCGCGGCAGCGCTTGTCACGTTCGGCATTGGTCACCTGATCGGCGCGAACGTCTCTTGAGGCTGGTGCAGTTATCCGACGAGTGTCTTGACCGCCCCGGCGATCTGGGCCAGGGCGCTCTTCGCGTCGGCGAAGTACATGCTGGTCTTGGGGTCGAGGTAGAGCTCGTTGTCGATCCCGGCGTACCCGTGACCCATCGACCGCTTGATGACGATGATGCTCTTGGCCTGGTCCACGTCGAGGATCGGCATGCCAGAGATCGGTGTGCCCGGGCGGCGTGCGGCTGGGTTGGTCACGTCGTTGGCGCCGATCACCAGCGCCACGTCGGCGCGGGCGAACTCGGGATTGATCTCGTCCATCTCCTTGAGCTGTGAGTACGGGACGTTGGCCTCGGCCAGCAGGACGTTCATGTGCCCGGGCATCCGGCCGGCGACCGGATGGATGGCGTAGACGACATTGACGCCGCGGGTTTCCAGCAACTGCGCGAGCGCCTGCACCTCGTGCTGCGCCTGCGCGGCAGCGAGCCCGTAGCCGGGCACGACGATGACGTTGTGGGCGTACGCGAGCTGGATCGCGGCGTCGTCGGCGTCGACCGTCCGCACCGAGGCGCCGCCTGCGCCCACGACCGGGGCGGCTGTGTCGCCGGTGCCGAACCCGCCGATGATGATGTTGGCGAGCGAGCGGTTCATCGCGTCGGCCATCAGCTTGGTGAGGATGCTTCCTGAGGCTCCGACCAGCGCGCCGGCCGTGATGAGCGCGACATTGCCGATGACGAAACCGGCCATGGCGACGGCCGTGCCGGTGAAGGCGTTCAGCAGCGAGATGACCACCGGCATGTCCGCGCCACCGATCGGCAGCACCATGGTCACACCGAAGCCCAGGGCGGCCAGGGTGAGGACGATCAAGACCGGGACGTTCCCCGACCCGGTCATGAGCCAGATGGCCCCGCCGACCATGAGGACGGCCAGCACCGCGTTGACCACCCGGGCTCCGCGGAAGACGATCGGCGCGCTGTTCACCCAGCCTTGCAGCTTCCCAGCGGCGATGAGCGAGCCGGAGAAGGTCACGGCGCCGATGAGGACGTCGAGCGCCGTGGCCACCGCCACCGTTCCCGACACGCTCGTCGCCCCTGCCCTGGTGGCGAGCTTCACGAACTCGTTGATCGCTACGATGCACGCGGCGCCGCCACCGACCGCGTTGAACATGCTCACCAGTTGTGGCATCGCGGTCATCTTCACGGTGCGCGCACTGTAGAGCCCGGCCGCCGATCCGACGACGATCCCGGCCACGAGCACGATCCAGCCGGTCGTCGTGACCTTGCCCGAATGCACCACGAACGCAGCTGCTGCGGCGATCGCTGCGATCATGCCGGCCGCAGAGAGCTGATTGCCCCTCCGCGCGCTCACCGGCGAGTTCATCAGGTGCAGCCCCAGCACGAAGCAGACCGCGGCCGCGACGTAGATCAGCCAGATGACGGTGTCGAACGCGCTCATGAGGTGCCGTCCTTGCTCACCTTACGGCTCGCGCCCGCGCCGACCTGGCCGTTCCCGATGGCCGCCGCCTGCTCGGGCAGTTCCGGGCGTTTGCGGAACATCTTCAGCATCCGGCCGGTGACGACGTAGCCGCCGACCACATTAGCCGCCGCGAACGCCGCCGCGATGAAGGCGAGCACGTAGCCGAGGGCATTGTCCGCGGTCACCGCGATCAGCATGGCGCCGACCAGGACCACGCCGTGGATGGAGTTCGCGGCGGACATCAGCGGTGTGTGCAGCATCGACGGCACCTTGCTGATGACCTCGAAGCCGACCAGGAGGCTGAGGACAAAAATTGTGATGTCAAACAGAAGGCTCTGGCTCATCGGTTTCACCTCCGGCGGCAAGTGCGGGATCGAGGAGTTCCGCCACCAAGGGATGGATCACCTTACCTGCGTGCGAAATGACGACACCCGCCTGAATCTCGTCGTCGGTGTCGATCACCAACTCGCCCTCGCGGACCATGTGCGTTAGCAGCGCGCTGACGTTTCTTGCGTACGCCGCGGACGCGGCGGTCGGCATGGAGGCGGGCAGGTTCCCGGCTCCGATGATGGTGATGCCGCCCTCGGTGACGATGGTCTCGTCTGGTTCGGAGAGTTCGACATTCCCGCCGAGCGGCCCGGACCCAAGATCGACGATCACGGATCCTGGCCGCATGTCCTTGATCGCCTGGCCGGTCACAAGCAGCGGCGGCCGCCGCCCTGGGACCTGGGCGGTGGTGATGATGACGTCGTGCCGGGCGATGTGCGCGTTCAGTTCGTCCTGTTGTGCGCGCTGCTCGGCCCCGGTGAGCGCACGCGCGTATCCGCCGTCGGCGTCGGCGTCGGCGACCGTGCCGACCTCGAGGAAGGTCGCGCCGAGCGACTCGACCTCAGCCTTGGCCGCTGGGCGGACGTCGTAGCCCGAGACGACGGCGCCGAGCCGCCGGGCCGTGCCGATCGCCTGCAAGCCTGCGACTCCCGTGCCGAGTATGAGCACCTCGGCGGGTCGCGCGGTGCCTGCCGCGGTGATGAGCAGCGGGAAGAACCGGCCGAACGCGCCCGCCGCCACGATCACGGCCTTGTAACCGGCCACGTTCGCCTGCGAGGTCAGTGCGTCCATGGTTTGTGCCCGCGACACGGTGCGCGGGATGCCGTCGAGGCTGATCGCGGTCACGCCTGCCGTGGCGAGTTCGCGGGCGAGTTCCGGCTGCGCCAGCGGCTGCAGCATGCCGATCACGGCCTGCCCTGGGTTGAGCCTCGAGATGTCCGCGGCGGCGGGCTGAAGCAGGTCCAGACCTGCCTGCGCGAGCTTGTGAACCGCGTCCGGTACCAGCGCCACCCGGCGCTCGCGCGGTGCGTTCTCCTTGACGACAGCTACCTTCACCTGCGTGACCTCGATGCTTGACCGGATAACGGAAGGTTCCGCGGGCGAGCCGCGATATCGGCGCTCCCCGCGCGCTGCTCGCGGCTCATTCCGCAGCATCGCATGGGCCGTGACAGGGACCTTAGAGGCCTAAGGCCCTCGGCAGCCGGGACTGTCGGCCGAGAATCGCATGCCCTTCGCCATAAAACCCTACCGGCCCCCCGGTGTGCCGCGGGCCGGTCCGGGCACGCCAGCGGCGTGCGCGGTCGCTGGCCAGACGCCCCCTTAGCGGGTCCCTGCTATCCACCCTTCCTCCACGAGAACTTGTCGCAGCGCGCCCGGCGGCAGGTCCGGGGGAGTGCGCAGCAGTTCCTCCATCCAGCCGCGGTCGTCGAGTGAGCGCAGCCAGCTCACCATCGCGCGGACCTGATCCTCGTCCCTGATGGGAGCCGCCGCGTTGCGCCCGGGCGCCAGGCGCGGCCAGATCTCCGCGTGCACGATCACGGGCTCGCCTGGTATGGCGGCCGGCATCGCGAACCCGGTCTCGAACGGCCAGACCCGGCTCACCGCTTGCAACTCCGGGTCTTCGCGCAAGCGGTGTACGTACGGGATGCCCACGAGACACTGGCTTCCCACGCTCCCGGCGCCGAACAGCTTCCACGCCGGCTGGGTCCCCTGCTGCCTCTTCTCCGTCCAGCGCAGCCGTTCGAGCCTGGGTCCCCGCCCGGCGGCGTATGGGTACCCGGGGCTTCTCGCCGGGAGCCCGGGCCGCGGAATACCTCCGGGGCATCCCCACAGCGGGCCGGGGCGCTCCCCGCCGCAGCGGCGGTTCAGCAACGCAGCGGCGTCGAACCTGTTGTTGCTGTTACCTGGCTGGTCCGAGATGAGCCGGCTCAGCTCGGACCAGATGAGCCGCCAGGCGGGACCGCCCGTGCTGGCCTGCAGGCCGAGGGCAGCCGCGAACCCACTGGGGTAGCCGAAGGGGAAGTCGAAGCCCACGAAGACCCGCTGGCCGTTCGCCACGTGCTCGACCAGCAGCCCGCGCAGCTGCTCGAAGCACTCCTGCCGCGTGCGGACGTAAGCGGTGGCGGTGAGCTCGAGGCGCGCCGCCTGGTGGGCCAGCCAGATGGCGTCGCGGCTGGGCTGGCGCGGGCTCGGCGTGTCGCGCGCGCTCCAGTCGACCGCCATGTACGCGTCGAAGAGCCTGCGGGCGCCCACAGCACCCATTGTTTCGCACGGTTGTTTCTTATCTGTGATCTCTGTGTGTTTCATCACATTTGCTGCGTAGCCACGTTCGGCCGCACAGCACCGCAGAGCGCCCGCCCGTCCGGCGGTGTGACGCCTAGCTGGTCTGCCGCAGCAGCTCGCTGATCTTTTCCCCGGCCGCGACAACCGCGCCCGCGTGCAGGCGGCCGGGTGAGCGGGTGAGCCGCTCGATCGGCCCGGACACGGAGACCGCCGCGACGATCTTGCCGCCCTGGGCGCGGACGGGTGCGGACACGGACGCCACGCCCGGTTCGCGCTCGGCCACGCTGGCCGCCCACCCACGGCGGCGGACCTGGGCGAGAGTCGTCGCACTGAACCGGGCACCGCGCAGCCCGCGGCGCCGCCGCTCGCGCTCTTCCCAGGCGAGCAGCGCCTGCGCGGCGGAGCCTGCTGTCATCGGCAGGATGGCACCGACCAGGACCGTGTCGCGCAGGCCGCTCGCACGTTCCGCCGTCGCCACGCAGACGCGGGAATCGGCTTGCCTGCGGTACAGCTGCGCGCTCTCGCCGGTCGTGTCGCGCAGCTGGGTGAGAACCGGCTGGGCCAATGCCAGGAGCTTGTCCTCGCCTGCGGCCGTCGCGAGCTCGGCGATTCGCGGCCCGAGGGTAAACCGGCCGTGCGTGTCCCGGCCGACCAGGCGATGACGCTCGAGCGCGACCGCGATGCGGTGCGTGGTTGGCCGGGTCAGCCCGGTGGCCTGCACAAGCTGCGCCAGCGAGGCCGGCCCGGATTCGAGGGCGTCAAGGACGGAAACCGTCTTGTCCAGGACACCGACTCCGCTAGAATTGTCCATGTAGTGAATACTGCCGTCTCGCAATGCGAGAAGCAACAGCGTGCGGAGTGGTGGCGCACCGGCCGCGCCCACGACGGCACGGAAGGCCGGCCGGATGAGACAGCCCGCCAAACAAGAACGGCCCGCTAAGCCACGGAGGCGAACCGATGGGCAAGACGCTCGCGCAGAAGGTGTGGGACGCGCACGTGGTGCGCCGCGCGGATGGTGAGCCGGACCTGCTCTACATCGACCTGCACCTCGTGCACGAGGTGACAAGTCCCCAGGCATTTGACGGGCTGCGGCTCGCGGGCCGGCCGGTCCGGCGCCCGGACCTGACGTTGGCTACAGAAGACCACAACGTGCCCACGCAGGGTGTCTCGGGTCCGCACAGCCTGATCGCGGATCCGGTGTCGCGCACCCAGGTTGAGACGCTGCGCAAGAACTGCGCCGAATTCGGCATCCGGCTGCACCCGATGGGCGACGCCGGCCAGGGCATCGTGCATGTCATCGGGCCACAGCTTGGGCTGGTTCAGCCGGGCATGACCATCGTCTGCGGCGACTCACATACCAGCACCCTTGGCGCGTTCGGCGCGCTCGCATTCGGCATCGGCACGAGCCAGGTCGAGCACGTGCTCGCCACCCAGACGCTGCCCCAGAAGTGGGTCAAGACCATGGCGGTCACCGCTAACGGCGCGCTGCCCTACGGCGTCACTGCCAAGGATCTGATCCTCGCGATCATCGCCAGGATCGGCACCGGCGGCGGCCAGGGCCACGTGATCGAGTACCGGGGAGCGGCGCTGGAAGCGCTGTCCATGGAAGGCCGCCTGACCGTCTGCAACATGTCCATCGAGGCGGGCGCGCGAGCTGGCCTGGTGGCGCCCGACGACGTCACGTTTGGCTATCTTGAGGACCGGCCCCATGCTCCGCGCGGCGCCGACTGGGAGGCGGCGCTCGACCACTGGCGCGGGTTGCGCACCGACGACGACGCGACGTTCGATCGCGAGGCCGTCGTGGACGCGACCCAGCTCACGCCCTTCGTCACCTGGGGCACCAACCCCGGGCAAGGCGCGCCGCTAGCTGGCGCCGTGCCGGCCCTTGAGTCGTTCGATGACCCTGACAGCCGCGCCGCGGCGCAGAGGGCGCTCACCTACATGGACCTGCGGCCGGGAACACCGCTGCGCGACATCGCCGTGGACACGGTGTTCGTCGGCTCGTGCACCAACGGCCGGATAGAAGACCTGCGCGCGGCGGCCGAAGTGCTGCGGGGGCGCAAGGTGGCCGACAGCGTCGACATGCTGGTCGTGCCGGGTTCGATGCAGGTCAAGGAGGCGGCGGAACGTGAAGGTCTCGACGCCGTGTTCACCGCGGCGGGTGCGCAGTGGCGGACGGCCGGCTGCTCGATGTGCCTCGGCATGAACCCGGACAAGCTGGGGCCGGGTAAGCGCTCCGCGTCCACGTCCAACCGGAACTTCGAAGGCAGGCAGGGCAAGGGCAGCCGCACGCACCTGGTGTCGCCGCAAGTCGCCGCCGCAACAGCGGTCACAGGCAGGCTGACCGCCCCAGCCGACCTGTAGAGGAGAACCCGATGGAACCGTTCACCATCCACACCGGCACGGCGCTGCCGCTCCGGCGAAGCAACGTCGACACCGACCAGATCATCCCGGCCGAGTACCTGAAGCGTGTAACCCGCACGGGATTCGGTGACGGCTTGTTCGCCGCGTGGCGCGAGGACCCGGGCTTCGTGCTCAACGATCCCGCCTACGAAGGAGCGACGATCCTGTTCGCCGGGCCCGACTTCGGCATTGGGTCCTCCCGCGAGCACGCCGTCTGGGCGTTGCGGGACTACGGCTTCCACGCGGTGGTGGCACCGCGGTTCGGCGACATCTTCGCGGGCAACGCCACGAAGGATGGGCTGCTGCCCGTGAACCTTCCCGAGGATGTGGTGAACGCGCTCCAGGACGCGGTGGAGGCCGATCCTTCGGTCCCGGTCACGGTGGACCTTCACGCCTGCGAGGTGCGCTGCGGCGGCATCGCCGCCTCCTTCGAGATCGACGCATCCATCCGGTGGCGCCTGCTCGAAGGCCTCGACGACATCGCGATCACGCTCAGCCAAGCCGACGAGATCGCCCAGTTCGAGAAGGACCGCCCCGCCTGGATGCCCGTGACCCAGTGACCCGCCGCTGGTCGCTCCGCAGGCCTGGTGGCCCCCGGAGACGCCCCGCGGGCGCGCCAGGGTCAGGGTCGCGCCGGCCCGCGTGAGCCGTTTTGCTTCGTGATCGTTGATCACATCACTGGTCACTGCAGCACCTGAAAGAGACGCGATTACCTTCTGTTACGCCGACACGCAAGGATTCGGCCCGCAGGTAATTGTGCGATCCGGCCAGGTAGCCTAATTTCAAGCAGGTCAGAGGTCGCGAGCACTGCTGCATTGCCCGCGCGACCTCGGGGGCAACCGGAGGAATGACCAATGAACAAGCGTGACCTGATCGACGCTATCTCCGGCCGCTTGGGGGACAAGAAGACGGCGACAGAGGCCGTGAACGCCGTGCTGGAGACCATTCAGTCGACGGTGGCCAAGGGTGACAAGGTGGCAATCACGGGTTTCGGTGTCTTCGAGAAGGCGGTACGTCCGGCGCGGACGGCCCGCAACCCAGCTACAGGAGCGGCCATTAAGGTGCCGAAGTCGTCGGTGCCGAAGTTCCGGCCCGGCGCGGACTTCAAAGCCGTCGTCAATGGCCAGAAGAAGGTGCCGGCGCGCAGCGCGAAGAAGAGGTAGCCCGCGGCGTCAGGGGTTCCCCCTGGACTA